>ERZ1370068.9550-contig-8320_pt1 | contig 30145 bp, 56 predicted proteins | sample MGYA00561227_ERZ1370068 | MGnify/ENA primary metagenome ERZ1370068 (study PRJEB38410, sample SAMEA6850437) | metagenome | study: Metagenomic assessment of the ecological functions of the soil: analysis of the soil microbiota associated with the...
GTTGTACTTCGTTCAGTTACGTATTGCTAGCCGCATGTTTCGCGTCTGCACCTGAGCATCGCTACGCCGCGGCTGGCACGCGACCGACTGGCGCCTGCTATCCGTGCTTTACGTGGCGGATCGAAATCGTCGCCCCAGCGGTCGAGGATCGGCAGGATCTTGTCGCTCGTCTCCGAGAGCAGCATGACGACCGACGCGGGCGATGCCCATGTCGCGATAGCGCGGCGAGCTCGCCGGCGTCCTCGGCCGGGTTGAACAAGGTGACCGGCAGGGATTGCGGGTCGCGCCCGGCATCGCGCGCCATCTGCCGGAATTGCTCGAGCACATCGAGCGGGCTCGAGCCGGGGCGGCCGCCGATCGGGCACCAGCCGTCGCCATAGCGGATGGCGCGGCGCGCGGCCTGCGGAAAGGCGCCGCCGACCAGGATCGGCGGGTAGGGCTTCTGCACCGGCTTGGGCCAGGTCATCATCTCCGGAAAATCGACCATGTCGCCGTGGTATTCGGCCTTGGACTTGGTCCAGATCTCCTTCATCGCCTCGATCCGCTCGCGCATCAGCTTGAAGCGGGTTTCGAACACGGTGCCGTGGTCTTCCATCTCGTCGGCGGTTCCAGCCGCCGCCGACGCCGAACAGAAAGCGGCCGTTCGAGACCTGGTCGAGCGAGGCGACCAGCTTGGCGGTCTGGATCGGGTCGCGCTGCTGCACCAGGCACACCCCGGTCCCGACCTTGAGCGTCGTGGTCGCGACCGCGGCCGCGGTCAGCGAGACGAACGGGTCCATCGCGTCGTAATACCGTTTCGGCAACTCGCCGCCGCCGGGAAACGGCGGTCTTGCGCGAGGTCGGGATGTGCGAATGCTCGGGCGCCCAGACCGATTCGAACCCGCGCTCCTCGAGCGCCTTGGCAAGATCGACCGCCGAGATCGCGTAGTCGGTGAAGAACATCAACGCGCCGAAATCCATCTCCGTCCTCCCGCTGTGCTGGGTCAGCGAAGCTTGGCCACGATCGGGCGCCGACCGGCTAGGCCGCCGAGCAATGACAGCCGGGGGCTTTCGGGGAAGGATGACCGGGCCTTCGGCCGCCGCCGTCCTCCCGCGTTAGGGCTTATGCGGTGATCATGGCGCTGGTGATGACTGTCGAAGATCGTGCGCTCCTTCGTGATGTCCCCCAACGGATCGAAGATCGGCTGATCGTTGCGCTCGACGTTGCCGAGCGTTGACGGAGGCTCGCATGCTGATCGGGCAGTTGGACGGGGTGGTGTCGTTCTTCAAAATCGGGCTGTGGCTGCAGTTCGCCGCCGGGTTCGACAGGGCTGCTCGACGAGTCTGATCAGGCGCGGCAGAAGGGTCTTTCTCGATGCCAAGATGTTCGACATCGGCGAGACCGTGCGGCAGGGGTTCGCGCGAGCGGCGGAACGCGGCGTCAGCTTTGTCACCGTTCATGGCGACGGCGAGATCATGCAAGCCGCGGTCGAGGGCGCGGGCAACTCGCCGCTGAAGATCCTGGCGATCACGGTGCTGACGAGCCTCGATGCCGATGGGCTGCGTGATCTCGGATACCTCTGCTCGGTTGAAGAGCTGATCCGGCTGCGCGGTGCAACGATCGATCGCCTGCGGCTGCGACGGGATCATCGCGGCACCGCACGACAACCCCAACGAGATCCGTCGCGCTGGCGCGTGCTGAAAGCCTGCTGATTGCGACGCCCGGGTGCGGCTCGCGGGCACCTCGGCCGACGACCACAAGCGCCCGGGAACGCCGGCGCAAGCAATTGCGGCGGGGGCGGATCTATCTCGTCGTCGGCCGCCCGATCGTCAAGAGCGGCGACCCCTGCCGCCGCGGCCGGGCAGATCATCGAGGAGATATGCGCCGCGGGGCGGCTGCGTTCATGGATTGACAAATTCAATACATATGGCTATTTTAGCAATATGCTTGGCTCGAGTTTCGACGATCCATCAACGCCAGACGGACGCAATTTCGTCCGGCGCCCAAGCGCTAGTCGGAACTACAACCTAAGGATGAGACTTTGCTGCAGATTTGCTGCAGGTGGCACCGATCGGTAATCAATCTGTTAATCGCCAGACTCAGCCATTTATAGCGGTTGTCGGCTGCGCCGGCCGCTGCCTGCTGCGTTGCTGGAGGCCGCGGCGGGCGTGCTAGCATCCGCTGCAACGAGCGGTGGCTGATCACGCGCCCTATCGGTGCCGGCGGCGCCGGATAGGGAGCATTGATGACGATCACAAGGCTGTGGATGCGAGTGGTGCTCGCTACCGGTGTCGGGCTGGGGCTGGCTGGCGCGGCGCAGGCCGGCCACGACACTCGACAAGGTCAAGCAGGCCGGCCAGATCAGCTGCGGCGTGGGGACCGGCATCGCCGGCTTCGAGCGCGCCGTGACAGCCAGGGCCGCTGGGCCGGCTTCAACGTCGATATCTGCAGGGCATTGTCGGCGGCGATCTTCGGCGCTGCCGACAAGGTCAAGTATGTGCCGCTGACGGCGCAGCAGCGCTTCACCGCCTTGCAGTCGGGCGAGGTCGACCTCCTGTCCAACAACACGACCGACACCTTGCAGCGCGACACCGCGCTCGGCCTCAATTTCGCGCCGGTCGTGTTCTATGACGGGCAGGGCTTCTTGGTGCCGAAGAAGCTCGGCGTCAAAAGCGCCAAGGAATTGAACGGCGCGACGGTCTGCGTGCAGCCGGGCACGACGACCGAGCTGAATCTCGCCGACTATTTCCGCGCCAACAAGATGGAGTTCAAGCCGGTCGTCATCGAGAAGCGCGACGAGGTCCTGAACGCCTTCTTCTCCGGGCGCTGCGACGTCTTCACCACGCGACGCCTCGGCGCTCAACGCCGACCGGCTGGAGCGCAGGCGCCGAACCCGGACGATTACATCATCCTGCCGGAGCGCATCTCGAAAGAGCCGCTGGCTCCGGTCGTCCGCCATGGCGACGAGGAATGGAACGACATCGTCCGCTGGGTCGTCTATGCGCTGATCGAGGCCGAGGAGAGAGGGCATCACGCCAGAAGAACGTCGACGACATGCTGAAGAGCGAGGATCCCAACGTCAAACGCATGCTCGGCGTCACCCCCGGTGCGGGCAAGGCGCTCGGGCTCGACGAGAAATGGGCCTACAACGCGATCAAGCTGGTCGGCAATTACGGCGAGATCTTCGACCGCACTCTCGGCAAGGATACCGAGCTCAAATTCGAGCGCGGCCTCAACGATCTATGGACCAAGGGCGGTCTGCTCTACGCGATCCCGATCCGCTGAGGGCAGCGGCTAGAGGGCGGCCTCGTGACGATCGAAGCGGTCTCCGGCGTCACCCGGCCGCATCGCCCGCCGCCCTGGAACGATCCCCGCATTCGCGGCATCTTCTATCAGGTCCTGTTCGTCGCCGTCATCGCCGCGCTCGCGCGCCTTTCTGATCCACAACACGCTCGTCAACCTGCGCCGCCAGAACATCGCCAGCGGGTTCTGGCTTTCTCGACCGCGAGGCGGCCTTTGCGCATCGGCGAATCGCTGATCGCCTATTCGCCAGCCGATACCTACGCCCGCGCCTTTCTCGTCGGGCTGGCCAACACTCTCTACGTCTCGGCACTCGGGATCGTGCTCGCGACGATACTCGGCGCCGTGATGGGGATCGCCCGGCTGTCGAGCAACTGGCTGATCCGCAAGCTCGCCCAGGTCTATGTCGAGACCTTCCGCAACATCCCGCTGTTGCTGCAGCTGTTTTTTGGCGGGCGCTGCTGCGCGAGAGCGCGCCGGCGCCGCGCCAGGCCTGGGAACCGCTGCCGGGGATCTTCATCAGCAATCGCGGGATCGGGTTCCCGGTCGCCGATCGCCAACCCGGTGCACTCCTGGATGTTGGCTGGCGCTCGTCATCGGCATCGTCCTGGCCTATGCCGTGAGGCGCTGGGCGAAACGCCGGCAAGCGCTGACCGGCGCGCAGTTCCCCACCGGCATGGTCGGGGCCGGCGCTGGTTCTCGGCCTGCCGCTGGTCGGTGTTTCTCGCCGCCGGCGCGCCGCTCGGCCTCGAATGGCCTGAGCTCAAGGGGTTCAACTTCGTCGGCGGCTCGGTGGTCTCGCCGGAATTCGTCGCGCTGCTGATCGGCCTCACCGTCTACACCGGCAGCTTCATCGCCGAGATCGTGCGCGCCGGCATCCTCGCGGTCAGCTGGGGACAGAGCGAGGCGGCGTCGGCGCTCGGCCTCAAGCCCGGGTCAGCGCATGCGGCTCATCGTGCTGCCGCAGGCGCTGCGCGTCATCGTCCCGCCGATGACGAGCGAATATCTGAGCCTGACCAAGAACAGCTCGCTCGCCGTCGCCATCGGCTATCCCGATCTCGTCTCGATCGCCAACACGACGATGAACCAGACCGGCCAGGCGGTCGAGGGCATCGCCATGATCATGGCCGTCTATCTCGCGATCAGCCTGCTCATCTCGCTGTTCATGAACCTCTACAACCGCGCCGTAGCGCTGGTCGAGCGCTAATGCGACCGTGACGATGTCGTGCATCGCCTCACCCTCCGCGGCTTCGGTCGGGCCTGCCCTGCTCCCCGCTTTCGTGGGGAGAGGACTGGGGTGATGGGGCCATCGCGCCAGTGGAGCGCCGACAGTGTGGCCGACGTCGACGTCACCGCAAGAGCTGCCGCTTCCCGTCGAACGGCCGCGGCCGGTCACGATCGGGGCCGCTCGGCATGGCTGCGCGCCAACCTGTTCAACAGCATCCCCAACACGATCCTGACCCTGGCGGCGCTTTACCTGCTGGCGGTGACGATCCCGCCGGTCATCCGCTGGGCCTTCGTCGACGCGATCTGGACGCGCCGACAGCGGGTCGCGCCTGCCGCGGCGCGCGGCGCCTGCTGGGCCTTCATCGGCGACAAGCTCCGCTTCATCCTGTTCGGCCGATTTCCCTACGACGAGCACTGGCGCCCGCTCCTCGTCGTTCGTGATCTTCATCGGCCTGATCCTGGCGAGCTGCGACCGCCGTCTGTGGGGCCGGCGTCTGGCCGCTCTCTGGCTCGCCGGGCTGGTTGTGGTCGGCGTGCTGATGTGGGGCGGCATCCTCGGCATGAGCTATGTCGAGCCCGAGCTGTGGAACGGCTTGCCGCTGACCCTGATCCTGTCGGTGGTCGGGATGGTCTTCGCCTTTCCGCTGGCGATCCTGTTGGCGCTCGGGCGGCGCTCGCAGCTGCCGGCGGTGCGCGCGATCTGCGTCGCCTATATCGAGCTCGTCCGCGGCGTGCCGCTGATCACCGTCTTGTTCATGGCCTCGGTGATGCTGCCGCTCTTCCTGCCGAGCGGCATGACGATCGACAAGCTGCTGCGCGCCCAGGTCGCGTTCATCCTGTTCGCCGCCGCCTATCTCGCCGAGATCATCCGCGGCGGTCTGCAGGCGATCCCGCGGGGCCAGATACGAGGCCGCCGATTCGCTCGGGCCTCGGCTATTGGCAGCCGCACCCGCCTGATCGTGCTGCCGCAGGCGTTGGCGATGGTGATCCCGCCGCTTGGTCAACAACTTCATCGGCGCCTTCAAGAACACCTCGCTCGTCATCATCATCGGCCTGTTCGACCTGCCTCGGCACCGCCAACGCCGCGTTGACCGACGCCAACTGGCAGCGGCTTCTGCGATCGAGGCCTACGTCTTCGTCGCGGCGATCTATTTCAGCTTCTGCTTCTTCATGTCGCGCTACAGCCAGATGCTCGAGCGCGAGTTCAACAAGGGCAGGCAGCGTTAACGGCTGCCAATGAGACATGACCGACATCGGTCGAGACGCAGGCGGCGAAGCCGATCATCGCGCTGCGCCACGTCGACAAATGGTTCGGCGATTTCCACGTCCTCAGGGACATCAACCTCGAGGTCGGAAGGGCGAGCGCGTCGTCGTCTGCGGCCCGTCGGGCTCGGGCAAGTCGACGATGATCCGCTGCATCAACCGGCTCGGAGGAGCACCAGCAGGGCCAGATCATCGTCGCCGGCATCGAAGCTGACCGCCGACGTCAAGAACATCGAGGCGATCCGCCGCGAGGTCGGCATGGTGTTCCAGCAGTTCAACCTGTTCCCGCACCTGACCGTGCTCGGAAAACCTGACGCTGGCGCCGATCTGGGTGCGCAAGATGCCGCAGAAGGAGGCCGAGGAGACCGCGCGCATCTACCTCGAACGGGTGCGCATCCCCGAGCAGGCCGACAAGTATCCGGGCCAGCTTTCGGGCGGTCAGCAGCAGCGCGTCGCGATCGCCCGCTCGCTGTGCATGAAGCCCGAGATCATGCTGTTCGACGAGCCGACCTCGGCGCTCGACCCGGAGATGATCAAGGAAGTGCTCGACGTGATGGTCGAGCTCGCCCAGGAGGGCATGACGATGGTGTGCGTCACCCACGAGATGGGCTTCGCCCGCACCGTCGCCGACACGATGGTGTTCATGGACCGCGGCGAGATCGTCGAGCGCGGGCCGCCGCAGGAGTTCTTCGCCAACCCCAAGAGCGACCGCACCAAGCTGTTCCTGAGCCAGATCCTAGCTCACTAAGTACACTGTCCGGTGTATGGCTAAAGACCGGGGCACGGGCGAAGTGGTCAATAAGGGTCGAAGAAGCGCGTAATGCTGCGGGTGGAGCGGATGCGATACATATTACGTTGGATGTATATCAGTTGAGGGTTATACCGTGGCTGACTCCGGAATCGCAAAATCTTCATGCACGGTCGCAGCCAAGCCGTGCGACCTGCCATTGGCGTTTCGTCGCCAGGTGACCGCGTTCGCGATGCGTCGCGTCGAAAACGAGCATCCTGCTTGAGCCGATGGTGACCGACATCGATGCCTGGTTCGCCGAACTGGATCGCTTCGCCGACGTGCTGTTCATGGAAGAGGGCCGCCAGCAGCCGCCGATGCCCGTCGTCGAGGACCTGTTCGCGTGAACTATTTGCTCGACACCAACGCCGTAATCGCGCTGCTCAGAGAACCAGCCCGCCGACGCGCGTGATCGTATGCGAGGTGCCGTGTCAAGGGGCGCTTCGATTGCCGTCTCGTCAGTCGGGCTGTACGAGCTATGGCACGGCGTGTCGCGCGTAGCCAGCGCAAGCCGCGAGAACGCGGAGCGGCTGCGCGTCTTCCTGTCGGGAAGCGCGACGCACCGGCGTGCATAGGCGCGGCCGCGACCTCCGCGCGGCGCTGGAGACGGCGGGAAAGCCGATCGGCCCTTACGACCTGTTGATCGCCGCCTTGGGCATTGAGAAGCGGAGCGACGCTCGGTTGTTGATAATCGTGCGCCCGCCCGCGCCAGCAGTTTTCGAGGTCCGACCGGTCGAGTCGGCCCGAGACGCTGAACCCGGTCCGAGCGGGACGAGCTGCGGTGCCATGCCGCTCCTTCACGCTTGATTGCCGGGAGATTTGCAGGCCGCGGCGCTCGCGTCACGCAAAAATCAGGCGGCGAATTGCGGCGGGCGCTGCACCAGGTCGCTCGGCGCGGATCCAGAAGCGCTCGAGCCGGCGCAGGGTGGCGCCGACAGCTCTGCAGGTCTTCCATGTTGAGCGTGGCCTGCGGAAGCATCTCCTGATGGCGCTGATGCATGACGCTCACGCCGGTCCCGCAGCTTCACGCCCCTTTCGGTGAGCCGCACGCGGATCGAGCGGCGATCGTGCAGCGAGCGCTCCTGCGTCAGATAGCCGTTCTCGACCATCTTCTTGACGTTGTAGGAGACGTTCGAGCCGAGATAGCAGCCGCGCAACGTCAGCTCGCCGACCGTCATCTCGGCGTCGCCGATGTTGAACAGCATCATCCCTTGGACGTTGTTGATGTCGTGAATCCCGAGCCCTCGAGCTCGAGCTTCACCACTTCGAGAAATTGCGGTGAAGCCGCTCGATCAGCGAAATCACTTCGAGATACGCGTTGGTCATCCGAACCTCGTTTGGCGGCGGTCGACGCGCAGATTAGCGCCGGTTTGTAAATTTATCCTTTCAAATTTTAACCGTCGGGCTTGCGAATGAAGCGATAAATTGCCGGAGAAATCGAGCCCGCCGCCGCCGCTCGTCGACAAACAGCTGGTAGAGGTTGGCCGCCGCTGCGCCGAGCGGGGTCGGCGCGGCGCTCGCCCCCGCCGCCTGCTGAGCCAATCGCAGATCCTTCAGCATCATCGCCGCGGTGAACCCGGGCGCGTAGTCGCGATTGGCCGGCGAGGCCGGGACCGGCCCGGAACCGGGCAATAGCTCGTCAGCGCCCAGCATTGGCCGGAAGATTTGCGCTGATGTCGAACAATGTCTGCGCCTCGAGCCCGAGCCGTTCGGCGAGCGAGAAGCCCTCGCACACCGCGATCATCGAGACGCCGAGCATCATGTTGTTGCAGATCTTCGCCGCCTGGCCGTTGCCGGCCGGCCCGGCATGGACGATCGTCTGCCCCATCGCCTGCAGAATCGGCTCGCGCGCGGGCAAAAGCCGCCGTCCTCGCCGCCGACCATGAAGGTGAGGGTCGCCGCCTCGGCGCCGGCGACGCCGCCCGAGACCGGCGCGTCGAGCATGTCGAACCCGGCTTCTGCCGCAGCCGCAGCGACCGCGCGGGCGGTCTCGACGTCGATCGTCGAGCAGTCGATCAGCAGCGCATCCTTGCGGCGCATGGGCGAGCAGCCCGTCCTGCGCCGAGGTAGACCGAGCGGACCTGCGGTCCGGCGGGCAGCATCGTGATGACGATCTCGCTCGGCGGCGGCTGCGGCGGCGGATGCCGCAGCGGCTTCCCCCTTCGCGGCGAGGCTCTCGACCGCCGTCGTCACGAGGTCAAAGCCCGTCACCCGGTGTCCGGCCTTGACGAGATTGGCCGCCATCGGTGCTCCCATATTGCCGAGCCCGATAAACCCGATCGTCGCCATCTATTGGTTCCCTCCGGATCGGCCGCTTCAGGCGAAGCGGAGCTCGCGATCGCCGATCGGCGCGAAATACGCGTCGACCATGTCGTCGGTCACTTCGGCGAGCGTTGCCGGCTGCCAGCGCGGCTGCTGATCCTTGTCGATCAGCGTCGCCCGCACTCCTTCATAGAAGTCGTGCGCCGCCATCACATGCTGGGTCAGCCGGTATTCGAGGGCAAGCGCCGCGTCGAGATCGTAGGCTCTCCCGATCGTGAGCTGGCGCAACGTGATCTTCAAGCTGGTTGGCGACTTGGTCAGCAGTCCCGCCCGGGTCTCCGCAGCCCATGCCGGCGTGCGCGCCGCCCGCTGCCGCCTCGCGCGACGAGCGCGTCGAGGATTTCCTCGACGGTGCCGCCCGCAAAGCACCGGTCGATCGCCGGCCGCAATGCCGCGAGCGGCGCCGCGCCGGGATCCGCCGCAAAGCGCGCGAGCAGCGCATCGATCTGGCGTCGTTCGCTCCCCGCTTCGCCAGGATGATCCCGCCGAGCGCGGCAATCAGCTCGGCAATCCGCCCGTGCGGCACGAATTGGGTGGCAAAGCCGCAATAGAGCGTGTCCGCCGCGCAGGCGGGCGCCGGTCAGACCGAGATAGCGTCCGATACGGCCGGGGCAGCGATTGAGGAAACGCGTCGCCCCGACATCGGGGAACAGACCAATACCGGTCTCCGGCATCGCGAAAAGCGTGCGCTCGGTGGCGATGCGGTAGCCGCCGTTGACCGATATTCCGGCGCCGCCGCCCATCGTGATCCCGTCGATGATCGCGATGTAGGGCTTGGGAAAGCGGTGAATGAAGCGGATCAGCTCGTATTCTTCACGGAAGAAGATCGGCTGGCAGCTCAGGATCGTCGCCGATCCCCAGCCCGGCCTCGTAGACCGCGCGCACGTCGCCGCCGGCGCAGAAGGCGCGGTCGCCGGCGCCGCGAACGGCGACGGCACGCACAGCCGGGTCCGCAGCCCAAGCCCGCATAGTCGGATCGATACGCCGGTAGTTGTCGAGGGTCAGCGCGTTGAGCGCCCGTGGTCGGTTGATGATCAGCGTGGCAAGGCTGCCCTCTCGGCCGACCAAGATCTCGCCGTCGCTGCTCATCGGTCAGGCGCCGAGCAGGCGCCGGGCGATGATCACCCGCATGATCTCGTTGGTGCCTTCGAGGATCTGGTGCACGCGCACGTCGCGCAGATAGCGCTCGATCGGGAAATCCTTGAGGTAGCCGTAGCCGCCGATGCAGCTGCAGCGCCTCGTTGGCAGACATGGAAACCCGGCATCGGTCGCGAGGCGCTTGGCCATCGCGCAATGCATCGTCGCCTCGGGTCGCCGCGATCGAGGCTCGCGGCGCCGCGCCATAGCATCAGCCGCGCCGCCTCGAGCTCGGTCGCCATGTCGGCGAGCTTGAACTGCAGCGCCTGGAAATCGGCGAGGCGGCTGGCCGAACTGGCGGCGCTCGAGCATGTAGTCGCGCGCCGCCTCGAAGCAGGCGCGCGCGCCGCCCAGCGAGCAGGCGCCGATATGTTGAGACGGCCGCCGTCGAGCCCCATCATCGCGATCGCGAAGCCGTCGCCCTCGGCGCCGAGGCGGTTGGCGACCGGCACGCGGCAATCCTCGAAGATCACCATCGCGGTCGGCTGGGTGTTCCAGCCGAGCTTTTTCTCCTGCTTGCCGAAGGACGAGGCCCGGCGCGCCCTTCTCGACGACGAGGCAGGAGATGCCCTTTGGCCCGGCGCTCGCCGGTGCGCACCATCGCCGACGTAGATGTCGCTGCGCCCGCCGCCCGAGATGAACGCCTTGGTGCCGTTCAGCACGTAATCGATCGCCGTCGCGCCGGGCGCGGGTGGCGAGCGCCGCAGCATCCGAGCCGCTGCCCGGCTCGGTCAGGCAGTAGCTGGCGAAATGCTCCATCGTCATCAGCTTCGGCAGAAACGCGCGCGCTGCGCGCGCTGCCGAAGCGGTCGATCATCCACGCCGCCATGTTGTGGATCGAGAGATAGGCGGCGGTCGAGACGCAGGCGGCGGCCAGCTCCTCGAAGATGATCGTCGCGTCGAGCCGGCCGAGCCCGCTGCCGCCGAACTCGTCTCCGACATAGATCCCGGCGAAGCCGAGCGCCGCCGCCCGGCGCAACGCCTCGACCGGGAACTCCTCGCGTTCGTCCCAGCCCGGCGCGTGCGGCAGCCATTCGTCGCGGGCGAAGTGCCGCGCGCCGTCTCGGCAAACGCCCGCTGCTCGTCGGAGAGATCGAAATCCATGTCACAAAAGATGGGATTGCTGAGCGCGGGTATGGCCGCAATGGGAGCGGACCTTACCAGCTATGCAGGCTACCGCGGTGAAACCATCCGCGAGGCTGCGCGCAGTGCTTGCGGGGATGGCGATCGCCAGCCGCACCGCAACAATCGGCGGCGGCAACGGCAAAGTGAACGATTGATCGATCCTCGCGTACTCTATCGGTCCAGCCCGCATGTAAGGCCGTGGTGCAGCTGAAGAGCGATCGTTGCGCCGGTTGCAACCACGGGATTAGGTGGTGCCGTAACCAGATACTCGCCGGTAGAGACTGTTTCGCGCTTGGACGATGTAATCCTCGAGACCCGCGGTCTGACCAAGGAGTTCCGCGGCTTCACGGCGGTGCAGGGGTGGACCTCAAGATCCGCCGCGGCACGATCCACGCGCTGATCGGGCCGAACGGCGCCGGCAAGACGACCGTCTTCAACCTCCTGACGAAGTTTCTCGACCCACCGCCGGGCAGATCATCTACAACGGGCCGCGACATCACCGCCCTCAAGCCCGCCGACGATCGCCCGCCGCGGCATGGTGCGCTCGTTCCAGATCTCGGCGGTCTTTCCGCATTTGAGCGTGCGCGAGAATGTCCGGATCGCCTTGCAGCGCAAGCTCGCCAACTCGTTTCACTTCTGGCGCTCCGGGCGGGTTCTCGACCGCCTCGCACGCCCGGCCGAGGCGCTGCTCGACGCGGTCGGGTTGTCGGGCCTTGGCGACGAGCTGGCGAGCGAGCTGCTTACGGGCGCAAGCGGGCGCTGGAAATCGCGACGACCGCTGGCGCTCGATCCCGAAATGCTGCTGCTCGACGAGCCGATGGCCGGGCTCGGCCAGGAGGAGATCGGCCGCATCTCGGCATTGATCCGCAAGGTCGTCGCGCCGATCGCACGGTCCTGATGGTCGAGCACAATCTGTCGGTCGTCGCCGACCTCTCCCACACGATCACGGTGCTGACCCGCGGCCGCGATCCTGACCGAGGGCGACTACGCCGACGGTGTCGAAGGATCCCGAGGTCGTCGAGGCCTATCTCGGAACCGGTCATGCCTGAGCCGGCGCCGCGCGAGCCGCGAGCTGCTGCGGGTCGAGGAGCTGCACGCCTGGTACGGCGAGTCGCACATCCTGCACGGGATGAGCTTTGCGGTCGGCGAAGGCGAGGTGGTGACCTTGCTCGGGCGCAACGGCGCCGGCAAGACGACGACGCTGCGGGCGATCATGGGGATCGTGCCGCAGCGGCAGCGGCTCGGTCGCTCTTTCGCGGCAACGAGATCGCGGCGGCTCGCGCTCGAACCGGATCGCCCGGCTCGGCATCGCCTATTGCCCGGAGGAGCGCGGCATCTTTGCCAGCCTCGATGTCGAGGAGAACCTGCTGCTGCCGCCGACGGTGCGCCCGGGCGGGATGAGCGTCGGCGAGATCTACGCGATCTTTCCCAACCTCGAGGAGCGCCGGCGCAGCCAGGGCACCAAGCTCTCCGGCGGCGAGCAGCAGATGCTGGCGATCGGCCGGATCCTGCGCACCGGCGCCACCTCTGCTTGCTGCTCGACGAGCCGACCGAGGGCCTCGCCCCGGTCATCGTTCAGCAGATCGGCGCGGTGATCCGCACGCTTGAAGCAGAAGGGCTTCACGATCCTGCTCGTCGAGCAGAATTTTCACTTCGCCGCGACCCTCGCCGATCGCCACTATGTCGTCGAGCACGGCCGCGTCATCGACATGATCTCGCAACGCGGATCTCGCGCAGAACCTCGACAAGCTGCAACAATATCTCGGGTTTGAGCCGAACGCGCCCGGGCACGCAGGCGACTCCCGCGCGCCCGGCGGGCGGTAATTGAGGGGATCGCCGATGGCCTGATGTATCTCGTTGTCGCCGGATCAGCTGAAATCGGCTGGCCGGTCGGGCTGAAATGGGCGCAGGAGCCGGGCAAGCCGATCGTCGGGGTGGCGCTGGCGGTCGTGTCGATGGCGATCAGCGGCGCGCTGCTGTTTCTGGCGCAAAGGAAATCGCCCTCGGCACGGCCTACGCCGTATGGACCGGGATCGGTGCCGCGCGGGACGTTCCTGGTGGGGATATGGTTGTTCGGCGACGCCAGCACCCTCGGACGTTATCTCGGCGTCGTCCTCGATCATTGCCGGGGTGGCCACACTCGAAGCTGGCCCACTGAGCCGGCGATTGGAGTAGTTATCTCGGATTTGGCGCCGATCACAGCTGGCGACGGGTGGGATGATGAGGCCGAGCTCCGTTTATCTCTTTGTTGCCGCGTACTTCGCGATCCTGAACGGCCTGCCGGCGTATGCCCAGCAAGCAGCGCCGCCGCCGGCGGTCCTGGTGCAACCGGCGGAACTCCGCCTCGATGACCAAGCAGGCCGAGTACGTCGGCCGGGCCGAGGCGCTCGAAAAGTCGATCTGCGAGCGCGCGTGCAAGGTTTTCTCGGTCCCCGCCTGTTCAAGGAAGGCGACGACGTCAAAGAAGGCCAGGTGGTCTTCACGATCGAGCGCGAGCCCTTCGAGGCTGTGGTCGACCAGCGCAAGGCCCAGCTCGCCTGCCGCCAGGCGACCTCTACGCAATGCCGATCAGCAGTTGCAGCGCACGGCCGAGCTCGCGCGAAAAGGCAATGCTCCACTCGCCCAGCTCGATCAAAGAACAGCGGAGCAGGGTCAGGCCAAGGCCGCGGTTATGGAGGCCGAGGCGAACCTGCGCGACGCGCAGATCCAGCTCTCCCACACTGAAATCAAGACGCCGATCAGCGGCCGGATCGGGCGAGCCGCGGTCTCACCCGGCAATTTGGTCGGACCGGACAGCGGGGTGCTTGCGACGGTCGTCCAAGATGACCCGATGCAGGTGCTTTCTCCGTGACGCAGCGCGAGATGCTCGAGGCTCGCAGACTCCGAGGTGACCGGGAAGGTGCAGGCCCGCGTCAGACTGGCCAACGGCTCGCTCTACAGCGAGAAGGGTCGCATCGATTTTCTCGACGTCCAGGTCAATCCGCGAACCGACGGTCAGACGGTCCGGGCGATGTTCCCAAATCCCGACGACATTCTCACCAGCGGCCAGACGGTTCGCGTGATCATCGAAGAAAAGGGCGGCGACGAGGTCGTGGTGATCCCGCAATCCGCCATCGCCATCGACCAGACCGGCTCCTACGTCTTTGTCGTCGGCCAGGACAATAAAGTCGAGCAGCGCCGCGTCCGTCTCGGCACTGAGCGCGCGGGTCTTGCCGTCGTCGACGAGGGCGTGCAGCCGGGCGAGCGGGTCGTGGTCCAGGGTCAGCAGCGCATCCGGGCGGGAATGACCGTCGCGCCTCAGCTTGCGCCATCGCCGTCCGGCTGACGAGGGACGGATGACGTGATCTCCTCCGTCTTCATCCACCGGCCCGCGGCTGGCGATCGTCATCTCAATCGTCATCTCGATCGCCGGGGTGATCGCGCTCGGCGCGCTTCCCGTCGCGCAGTTTCCCGACATCGTGCCGCCGCAGGTGCGAGGTCAGCGCCAGTTATCCCGGCGCCTCGGCCGCCGCCGTCGAGGAAAGCGTCGCCCAGGTCATCGAGGCGCAGGTCAACGGCGTCGACAAGATGATCTACATGAAGTCGACCTCCGGCGGCGACGGCAGCTACTACGCTCAACTGTCAGCTTCGAGGTCGGCACCGACCCCGACCTCAACACAGTCAACGTCACCAACCGGGTCAATCAGGCGCTGGCGCAACTGCCGCCCGAGGTCCAGCGCAACGGCGTCACGACCAAGAAGGCGTCGACCTCGCTGTTGCAGGTCGTCGCCATCTATTCGCCCAAAGGCAGCCGCGACGCGCTGTTCCTGTCGAATTACGCCAAGATCAACATGCGTGGACACCCTGAAGCGGGTACCCGGCGTCGGTGACGCAGGCCAGTGGGGCGATCTCGAATATTCGATGCGGATCTGGCTCAACCTCGACCGCATGGCAAGCCTCGACATTACGCCCGAGGATGTCGTCAACGCGATCAACTCGCAGAACACTCAGGCCGCCGTCGGCCGCGTCGGGGCCGCACCTCTCGTGCCCGGGGTGGAATTCCAACTCAACATCAGCACACAGGGGCGGCTGACCACGGTCGAGGAGTTCAACAACATCATTGTCCGCGCGACCTCCGACGGCTGGGGTCGTCCGCATCAAGGACATCGCCCGCGCCGAACTTGGCTCGAAGTCGGCCGACCTCGTTCGTTACAATGGGCGGCCCGGCGAGGCAATTTTCATCAACCAATCGCCCGGGGCCAACGCGCATTGCGGTGGCCGCCGGCGTCAAGAAGGCTCTGAAGGAGATCGAACCCCGCCTTCCGGAAGATGTCGCCTATGACGTGATGTACGACACGACAGTCTTCGTGGAGGCGATGATCCATAAGGTGCAGAAGACGCTGATCGAAGCCTTTGTGCTCGTCGGCATCGTGGTGTTCATCTTTCTCGGAAGTCTGCGCGCGACGCTGATCCCGATCATCGCCGTGCCGGTCGCCCTCGTCGGCACGCTTTGCGGTCATGTTGGCGCTGGGCTTCTCGGCCAACACGATCTCGCTACTCGCGCTGGTGCTGGCGATCGGCATCGTTGTCGACGATGCGATCGTCGTCGTCGAGGCGGTCGAGCACATCCTGGAGACCGAACCACAGCTGACCCCGCCGAAGCAGCAGAAAAAGCGATGTCGCAGGTGACCGCGCCGATCATCGCGATCACCCTCGTCCTGCTCTCGGTATTCGTGCCGACCGCGTTCATACCCGGCATCACCGGCCAGCTTTACCAGCAATTTGCGGTAGCCGTGTCGGTGTCGATGATCATCTCGGCGATCAATGCGCTTAGCCTTTCGCCAGCCTTGTGCGCGTTGCTGCTGAGACACCGCGGTCATCGCGCGCGGACTGATTGCTTATTTCCAGCGTGGCATCGACCGGAGCCGCGACGGATATTCGGCACTGGTGCGACCGCTGGCGCGACGGGTGCTGATAACCGGAGCGCTGGTGGCCGCCTTTGCACTGCGCAGCCGGCTGGCTGGCAAAGATCGTGCCTACGGGCTTCCTGCCCGAAGAGGACCAGGGCGCATTTTTCGCCGACGTTCAGCTGCCGGATGCCGCGTCGCTGAGCCGGACGAGCACGGTCGTGGACGGAAGTCGAGGACATGATCCGCAGGACCGGCCGTGGACCCAAAGCGTGCTCACGGTCACCGGCTATAGTCTCATCGATGGTCTCGCCCTGCCGAACAAAGCTCTTGCGGTTGTCGGGCTGAAGCCCTTCGACGAAAGAACCGACAAATCACTCTCGGTGTTTTCGGCACTGGCCGAAATCAATAAGTTATTCCAGCAGATCGCCGCTGCGAATGTGATTGCCTTCAACCTGCCGCCGATCGCCGGGCTCGGCAACGCCGCTGGATCTCGAATTGCAGCTGCAAACACTTTCCGGTGCGACACCGAAGGATCTCGCGGCCGTGGCGGACGGGCTCGTCATTGCTGCCAACCAGAACCCGGCGCTCGCCAATGTCTACACGACCTATGGGGCCTCGACGCCGCAGGTGTATTTGAAATTGGACCGCGAGCGGGCGGAGACTTTGGGAGTCTCGATCGGCGACATATTCAGCGCATTGCAGACCACGATGGGCGGTACCTACGTCAACGACTTCAATCGCTTTGGCCGCACCTGGCAAGTCAAGGTTCAGGCAGACGCGGCAGATCGCAAGGGGGTCGAGGACATCTTTCGGGTGCGGGTACGGACGGCGCGAGGCGATCTCGTTCCATTGCGTACCGTCGCCGATGTCGAGCTGGTCACGGCGCCCGCCTCGATCATCCGCTATAATAATCTGCGCTCGGTCACGATCAATGGCGGGCCCGCTCCCGGCCACTCGTCGGGCGAGGCGATGGCTGCGATGGAGGCCGTCGCCGCTGCCACGCTGCCGCCTGGATTTTCGTATGAATGGACCGGGACGGCGCTGCAGGAGAAGGCGGCAGCGGGGCAAACCGGCTCGATCCTCGGGCTGGCGATCGTCTTCGCCTATCTCTTCCTGGTAGGGCTGTACGAGAGCTGGAGCGATACCGGTCGCAGCGCTGCTGTCGGTGGTCGTCGGCCTGTTCGGGGCGATGGCAGCGCTGAAGCTGTTTGGGCTCGACAACAACATCTACGCCCAGATCGGCATCGTCGTGCTGATTGCGCTGGCCGCCAAGAACGCCATCCTGATCATCGAGTTCGCGATGGAGCAGCGGCGGCAGGGACAGGAGATCGTCGCCGCCGCAATCGAAGCCGCCAGGCTACGCTTCCGCGCGGTGATGATGACGTCCTTCGCCTTCATCGCCGGATTGGTGCCGCTGGTCATCGCCTCAGGCGCCGGCGCCGCGACGATACGCGCGGTCGGAACGGCGGTCTTTGGCGGAATGGTCGCCGCGAGCTTTCTCGGGATTTTCGTGATCCCCGGCCTCTATGTGCTGTTCCAGACGCTGCGGGAGCGGATCAAGGGTCTGTCAAAGCCGAGGACGCCGGTTATCGCTCCGCGCGCGGTGCCGCCCAAGGCCGCCGAATGACTAGCCCGCTTTCAAGCGGCGACGTGTTATGACAGCGCTTGGTTCTGGCATAAGGAAGCCACATGAGAGTTGCGATTTTGACTTGTGCCGCCGCCGTCCTGGCGCTGGCCGCGCCGGCCTCTGCCGAGATTTCGGGAGACGTCGTCAAGATCAGGGTGCTGAACGACATGTCGAGCCTCTACGCCGACATCACCGGCCCGGGGTCGGTCGAGGCGGCGCGAATGGCGATCGCCGATTTCGGCGGCACCGTAAACGGCAAGAAGATCGAGCTGATCAGCGCCGATCACCAGAACAAGCCGGATGTCGGCTCGGCGATCGCCAACCAATGGTTCGACAATGACGGGGTCGACGCGATCGTCGATGTCCCGACCTCGAGCGTCGCACTCGCTGTCCAGCAGATCGCGCGCAACCAAGGGCAAAGTGTTCCTGATCTCGGGCGCGGCATCGTCCGACCTCACCGGCAAGGCCTGCTCGCCGACCTCGGTGCATTGGACCTACGATACCGTGGCGCTGGCAAACGGCACCGGCAGTGCGGTCGTCAAGTCGGGCGGCGACACCTGGTTCTTCCTGACCGCCGACTACGCCTTTGGCCACGCCCTCGAACGCGACACGGCCAAAGTGGTCGAAGCGAGCGGCGGCAAGGTCCTCGGCAAGGTTCGTGCACCGCTCAACACCGCCGATTTCTCTTCCTTTCTGCTGCAGGCGCAAGCCTCCAAGGCCAAGATCATCGGCCTCGCCAACGCCGGCGGCGACACGATCAACTCGATCAAGCAGGCGGCCGAGTTCGGCGTCGTCGAGGGCGGCCAGAAGCTCGCCGGGCTGCTCGTCTTCATCTCCGACATCCATAGCCTCGGCCTCCCGGCCGCGCACGGTCTGCAGCTGACTGAGGCGTTTTATTGGGATCAGAATGACCAAACCCGCGCCTGGTCGAAGCGCTTCTTCGACAAGATGAAGCGCGAGCCCTCGATGGTCCAGGCCGGGGTCTATGGCGCCGTCACGCATTACCTGAACGCGATCAAGGCGACGGGCAGCGACGACGGCCCGACCGTCGTCAAAGCAGATGAAGGCAACCCCGGTCAACGACTTCATGACCAAGAACGGCAAGATCCGCGAGGACGGCAGATTGGTCCGCGACATGTATCTGTTCGAGGTCAAGGCGCCGTCGGAATCGAAGGGCGCGTGGGACTACTACAAGCAGATCGCGGTAATCCCAGGCGAAGAGGCCTTCAAATTGCCCGGCCCCAACGAATGCCCGCTGGTCAAGGGGTGAGATGAGGAGCGGCCCCTCACCCACCCAGCCCGCAGGTTTGGGTGGGTGAGGGTCGCCCCATGTTCGACTTGCATCCACCTGACGATCCCGCCGGCGCCGGCATTGTTCGCCCAGCTCCTGGTCGGGCTGATCAACGGCGCTTTCTACGCGATGCTGAGCCTCGGGCTGGCGGTGATCTTCGGGCTGCTCAACATCATCAACTTCGCCCACGGTGCGCAATACATGCTGGGCGCGTTCTGCGCGTGGTTTCTGTTGAACGCGCTGGGCCTCGGCTATTGGCCGGCATTGGTGCTGGCGCCGCTGATCGTCGGCGTCGTCGGGATCGCTATCGAGCGCCTCTTTCTGCGCCACATCTACCGCCTCGACCCCCTCTACGGCCTGCTTCTGACCTTTGGCCTGGCGCTGATCATCGAAGGGGTCTTCCGCCAGCAATACGGCTCGTCGGGCCAGCCCTATGCGATCCCGCCCGAGCTGCGGGGCGGCCGCAATCTCGGCTTCATGTTTCTGCCGAACTACCGCGCCTGGGTGATCATCGCCTCGCTCGCGGTGTGCCTGGCGACCTGGTTCACGATCGAGCGCACCCGGCTCGGCGCCTATCTGCGGGCGGCGACCGAGAACCCGGTCCTGGTCCAGGCCTTCGGCATCAACGTGCCGCGGATGATCACCTTGACCTATGGTGCAGGGGTTGCGCTGGCCGCACTCGCCGGGGTGATGGCGGCACCGATCTACCAGGTCAGCCCGCTGATGGGCAGCAACATCATCATCGTCGTCTTCGCCGTCGTCGTCATCGGCGGCATGGGCTCGATCCTGGCGCGATCGTCAGCGGCTTTGCGCTGGGCCTCGTCGAGGGGCTGACCAAGGTTTTCTACCCCGAGGCGTCGAACACAGTGATCTTCGTCATCATGGCCCTGGTGCTGCTGATCAAGCCGGCCGGGCTTTTCGGGCAGGCGCGCTGAGATGGCGCAAGGCGTCAGATGGGCGTGGATCGGAGCGGCGGTCCTGCTCGCCTTGGCGCTCGCGCGCTCCGTGCGTCCGTCTACCCCGTCGTTCGTAATGGAGGCGCTCTGCTTTGCGCTCTTCGCCTGCGCCTTCAACCTGCTGATCGGCTATGTCGGGCTGCTTGTCCTTCGGTCACGCGGCGTTTTTCGGCAGCGCCGCGTACGTCACCGCCCACGCCGTCAAGGTGTGGGGCTTGCCGCCCGAGCTCGGATTCTCGCCGGCGTTGCCGTGGCCGCGATCCTCGGCACCGTCTTCGGCTGGCTGGCGATCCGCCGCCAGGGCATCTATTTCGCGATGATCACCCTGGCGCTTGCGCAGATGGTCTATTTCGTCGCGCTGCAGGTGCCGTTCACCCACGGCGAGGACGGCATCCAAGCCGTGCCGCGCGGCCGCCTCTTCGGCGTCATCGATCTCGATGACACCCTGGCGATGTATTACTTCGTGCTGGCCGTGTTTCTGCTCGGCTTCGCGCTTGATCCTCAGAACGATCAACTCGCCTTTCGGCCAGGTGATCAAGGCGATCCGCGAAAACGAGCCGCGCGCCCTTTCGCTCGGCTATCACGCCGATCATTACAAGCTCGTCGTCTTCATCCTCTCGGCGGCCCTGTCCGGTCTCGCCGGGTCGGTGAAGTCGCTCGTCTTCCAGCTCGCCACGCTGACCGACGTCGAGTGGACGATGTCGGGCTGGGTCGTGCTGATGACCTTGGTCGGCGGGCTGGGAACGGTGCTCGGCCCGGTGGTCGGGGCATTTTTTCTGGTGGCGATGCAGCATTACCTGGCCCAGCTCGGCTCCTGGGTCACAGTCGTTCAGGGCATCATCTTCGTCTTTTGCGTGCTGGTCTTCCGCCGCGGCATCGTCGGCGTCATCGCGTCCTATGCCGCGTCTCGCCGCGCAGCGGCTACGCGCAGCGACGCCGACCGAGGTCACCGCGCGCCGCTGCGCGCGAGGCGTCTTGAGGAGGTATCATGCTGCAGCGCCCCTGCCGAGCGGTGCTCGCGATATTGTTGCTGCTTGGCGGCCCGGCCGCGGTCGCAGCAGAGCCGGGGGCGAGCTGGCGCATCGGCTCGAGGCGGTCGTCCGCATCCATGCCGATGTGCCTGCCGAGGCGCGGACCGCCGCCTATCTCGGCACGACGCGCGACGGCGCGGGCGTGGTGATCGACGATGCCGGCCTCATCGTGACCATCGGCTATCTGATCACCGAGGCGATGGGGGCCGAGGTGACCGCCGCAAACGGCAGAGTGAGCCGCGCGGATGATCGTCGGCTTCGACATCGCCTCGGGGCTCGGTCTGTTGCGTGCGGCCGAGCCGCTGGCGGTGAAGCCGATGCCGATCGGATCGGCGCAAGGGCTGGCTGAGAAGACGCCGGTGGTGGTCGCCGGCGCCGGCGGGCCGGAGGCGGCGCAGCCGGCGGTCGTGGTGTCGCGCCGAACCTTCGCCGGCTATTGGGAGTATCTGCTCGAAGACGCAATCTTCACCGCACCCCCGCACCCGCTTGGAGCGGTGCGGCGTTGCTCGGGCCCGATGGCAAGCTTGCCGGGATCGGCTCTCTGATCGTCGGCGACGCCGCTGGCCGGGCTGCCGGGCAACATGTTCGTACCGATCGAGCGATTGCAGCCGGTGATGGGCGACCTCTTGGCGCTCGGCCGGCCGGCGACGCCGCCGCGCCCATGGCTCGGCGTCAATCTGCGGGAGTTGGACGGCAAGCTCGTCGTCGGCCGCGTCGCCTCGGACGGTCCGGGCGACAGAGCCGGCGTCCGGCACGGCGACCGGGTGACGGCGATCGACGGGACCCCGGTCGGTGACCTCGCCGGTTTCTATCGCTCGCTGTGGCAGCTGGGCGACGCCGGCATCGCGGTCAGACTGAGCGTGATCCGGCAAGGCCGGGAGCAGGAATTCGAGGTCAAGACGATCGACCGTTACCGCTACCTCAAGCTCGACACGACTTATTGAACGTCCGCCTTCAGCTCCGCTTCGACGGTCGGAGGAAGGCCGAGGCGGATGAGGCAGCTCAACAACTCGTTCGCCTCGAACGGCTTGGCGATGACCTCGCTCGCGCCCAGGGAGTGCGCCATCTCCAAAAAATCGACGTTGCGGATTCGGCCGCCGCCGGAAATCGCGATGATTTTGATCGCGGGGCGCTCGCGCCGAATTTGAATGATCGTATCGATGCCTTCCTGCTCGGGCATGATGATGTCGGTAATCACGACATCCGGGTGCTCGGCACGGAGAACGGCCATGCCACGCTTGCCATCCGAGGCGGTAACCACCTCGTACCCGTTGCTCAGAAGGATCCTCGAGAGTGCATACCGGACCAGATGGTCGTCATCGATTACCAGAATTTTCATGATTTCTCTACTTGAGCCGTTCTGTCGGACCACTTCTGCGAAAGGCTCTTTCTTAGAAGAGCCGGGTTATGATGAGGTTAACGCCATGCTTGCAAACCGCAGCCGAGCAGTACCGGCGTAGCTCTCACGCGGCGGCGGGTTCGACCAGTGACTGCAACCGGTCCGGATACAGGAAGGAAAATGGTGAACTCGGTTCCCTCGCCGGGCTCGCTGCCGACCTCGATCGACCCGCCATGATTGGTGACGATGCCGTGGACGACGGAAAGCCCGAGCCCGGTGCCTTCGCCGACGGTCTTAGTTGTGAAGAAAGGCTCGAAAATCCGGTTTCTCGTCTCGGCGTCCATGCCGCACCCGGTATCGACAACCCGCAGGCGAATGAAATTGCGGTCGGGGACTGCGATCCAATCGCCGGCGACAGGCTGACGGTGATCGTCCCCATGCGGTCGCCGATGGCCTGCACGGCATTGGTGACCAGATTTACGACGACCTGCTGGATTTGGCCTGGATCGGCGAGGATCAGTGGAGCATCTTCGATCTCCTCATTGATCAGCACCGTCGCAGGGATGGTCGGGCGCAGCATCTGGAGAGCCTGGTGGGTGATCGCGGCGAGGTCCACCCTCGTCCTCTGCACCTGCTGATGCCGGCTGAAGGCGAGAATGCGCCGTACCAGGTCGCGTCCGTGACGGCTCGCCTGCACAATGGTTTCCAGATCCTCGCGCTCGCCGGTTCCTTCCGGCATTTTCTGCATCAGCAGCTCCGAGAGCGCGAGAATCGGCATCAGCGTGTTGTTGAGGTCATGTGCAATGCCGCCTGGCGAGGGTGCCGAGCGCTTCGAGCTTCTGCGAATGAAACAGCTGGCTCTCGAGCTGGCTTTGCCGCTCCTCGGCGGCCCGCGTCTCGGTGACATCCCTGATCGTCCCGACGCGCCGGACAGCATTGCCGTCAACATCGAGCATCAGCTCGAATTCGACGTAGATCCATTTGAGCGACCCGTCCGGACAGTGAATGCGGAACTGCAATGAAGGTGTCGGGAGCCCTCTTTCGGAAGCGGCCATCGAGGCTTCAAAGCTGGCACGATCGTCCGGGTCGATGATGGTGAGCAATTCTTCCCGGGTCGGTGGCGGGCGTGCTCGGGTCGCGCCCGAATATCCGGTAGATTTCGTCCGACCAAAAGACGTCCCCGGTTCGCAGGTCGCGCTCGAAGCTGCCGATCTTGGCGCGCCGTTGGGCGCGGTTGAGATTGTCGCGGCTGCGTCGAAGCTGGTCCTCGATGGCTTTCAGCTTGGTGATGTCGATGGCAGCTCGGCGCTGCCGCCATTTTCCATCCGCCGCTCGCAGACCATCACGCATCGGCCGTCGGCGAGCCGCTGCTCGATCGGCGCCGATGGATGATCATGCGCGTGCATCCGATCGGCGAGCCACTCCGGCTCGCATCCGACCGCATCGGCATACCAGCCGGCGTCGAGACTGGCCCACACAATTTCCTCGAACCGCGTCCCCGGCACCATCAGCCGAGCCCCGTCCGGGGTAGAGCCGGCGATGGGGATCGTTACACATCGACAAAGCAATCGTCGCGATCGTAGATAACAAAACCCTCAGAAATACTGTCGACTGCGTCGCGTAAGGTTTGCTGTACCGCGCGAAGCTGCTCCTCGACTTTTTGGCGGAGCGTGATATCGGCCTGAAGCCTGCTCCGCTCCTCGGCGAGTGCGATCTCTTGCGCTGTGCGCCGACTGATCTCGCGGATCAAGAAGCCGGCGAGGCCGGCCAGCAATATCGTCGCCAGCCCGGCCATCGCGGCGATTATCGCGGCGTGCGTACGCGACGCCCCAAGCGCCTCGGCGAGGTCCAAGCCGACGACAGACGAGCAGGGGATAATCAGCGACGCGGCGATAGGCTAAAGACCCGCGCGACGTTATCGATGGCGCTGGCCTTGACGAACGACCCCCCGCCGTTTGCGGGACGCTCGACGGCACCACGTCGCTCAGGATCGTCTGGCCGATGCTGCTCAATCCGTCAGGATCTTCCGCGGTAAAGCGTGCCCGGATGACGTGGTCGAGCCCGACGAGGGTGAGGGTGCCGTGCACGCCCAGATCGATCTGCGTGTGCAAGACCGTCAGGTTCGCCGGCGCGAGCGCAAACATGACGATGCCGAGAAACGAGCCGTCAGCGGCGTCGACGCGCGCGGGTAAGGTTGATCGTCGTCTTGCGCGAGACACGGCCGATCACCGGCTTACCGATGAAAATGCCCTGGAACCCGCCGTCGAGATGAACGCGGACATGCTCGCGGTCGCTGAGGTCGAGGGCTGCGGCGCCGGGTCGAGGGTGGTCGAGACGAGCTTGCCGTCGGGCCCGATGATGGCACCTTGATCGTCGCGCTCGACAACAGCGGGATCTCGCTTCGCCCAGTCATGGATATCGAGCTGACCGCGCGCAGCGCAGCTATGCTGCGCGATGATCTCCATCGCGCCATTGACGCCGCCGAGGATATTGGTCACCTCGCCGGCAAAGGCGACCGCGAGATTTCGCCCCTCCGAACGGGTGCGATCCATCGCCGCCTCTCTTGCGGCCATGATCGAGGCGCCGGCCATCACCCACATCGCCGCGATGATCATGATGCCGACGGCGATGATCTCACCCGTGATAATCCGGGCGCGGCGGCGCGGGTCGCTGGTGGGCGGGGTGAACATGCTCCGATTCTTCGGCCCGAATGTGACATTCGAGCACAAAGCGTCGCTAGGACAATCGGCTCGGGCTGAGAACCGGGTTCGCGCAGGCTGATTGCTCGCCGGCGGCATGCTGGGCTTAGCTGCTCCGGCGAGCAGCGCCGAATCCTGGAGATAATCCGCTAAGGCGCCCCCAGCTGCGCCATTTGAGGGTGCGCGGCTCGACCGGGTTCGCGAAGCGGCCGGCCTTCGGCGCGGGCGCGGCGGTATTCACGCTTTAGCCGGTAGTACCATCTCGCCTGAGTGTCGGCGTCGTCGATCAGGGTCAGCGGCGGGTCGTAGCGCAGACCCTGCTGCTGGCGCTGCCATGATCGCGCCGTCCTGGTGCAGGAAGGCGCGCACATAATGCCGCAGAAACGGCCTCAGCGCGGTCAGCCAGGGTGCCGTCCAATAGACGCAATGGTTGATCTCGGTCACCCGCGCGTCGACGGGGGTGATCGCGGTCAGATTGCCGACGCGATGGCGGCCGGCGCGGATCTGCTCGATCCTGATGCTCGGCAGCCGGAAGATGATCTCGGTTTCCGGTGCGCCGCCCAGGAGGCGGTAGGCGCGCGAATTCGCCGAGGGCGCGTGGCGGCTCATCGTGAAGCCGAAGGGCGAGGGGCGAAGGCCTTGGCCTTGGTCTGGATCGAATGGCGCGAGCGCCACCACCAGGCGCGATGGACAAAGGGCCCGTGCGCCGGGTCCATCAAGCCGACGACGGCGTGGTCGATCGACGCGGCAAAGCTGACGCTCTCGACGAGGTCGGGCGAGCTTCCCTCGAACCCTTCGACCACGGGATTTCCGGCGCCGCGGCGGGGTCGTCGCCGAAAAACACCCAGAGGTTCCTTGCACCTCTGCGCACCGGGTAGCTGCGCACCCGGATGCGGTCGGGGGTGAAGGCCTGACCCGGCACCAACGCCGGGATCGCCGTACAATGCCCGCCGGTATCGAAGCGCCAGCCGTGATAGCAGCACTCGACCTCGCTCCCGTCGAAGCGGCCGGCGGTGAGCGGCATGCCGCGATGCGGGCAGAGATCGCGCAACGCAAACGGCATGCCGGCCGCGTCGCGGCCGATCAGGATCGGCTCGCCGAGCATCACCTTTGCCAGCATCGCCCGGCGCCGCAAGCGGCGGCTCGGCACCGCATAGTACCAAGCCTCGCGCAACGGCGCCGCAGCATCCGTTGACGATCGACGTGCTGTTCGGCGGTCACCGTGCGTTCGGCGTGGCCGATGGTCCGGCCTTGGCCGCCGGCGCCGCAGGACGGGGCTCATCGGGCACAATCCGGACGAGGCGCGGCTCCGCGACGTTCCGGCGGCACATGACAATTGTCGAGCCGCTGCTGGTCGGACGCCTTGTCCGATAGGCGCTCCTTCAATGTGTGCACCTCTTGCGCGAGCCCTTGGCCGAGCGGCGACATAATGGCCAGCGCGAGCATTGCGATCCAGCGCGAAGCCGACGTCTTTCCCACCTCACAGCGCCTGCGAAGCGTCAGGTTGATGCGGCATCGGCCGGTGAGCGGATGCTCGCCATCGGCCAGCGGTGCGACGCCATGGTAGGTCAGGCGCGCCGGGCCACCCCAGACGACGACGTCGCCGCTCTCCAGCGCGAATGCGCCGGGGCCGGTCGCCGCGGCTCATGCCGCCGAACAGGAATACCGCCGGCAAGCCGAGCGAAACCGAGACGATCGGCGCCGTCAGATCGCGTTCGTTTTCGTCGCGATGCAGCGACAACCGGGTTCCCGGCTCATACCGGTTGACCAGACAAGCGTCGGGCTCGAACCCGGCGAAGCCTGCGGCATCTAGCCGCACCCGTGGCCAACTCTTCGGAACGATCCTGGGATCGGCGGCCAGCGGCGGCCGGTCATCGGGTCGGCGGCCTCGTAGCGATAGCCTCGGCGATCCGTCACCCAGCCGGCGCGCCCGCAATTGGTCATCGCAACCGACATCCGACAGCCCGCCGGGCGTGATCATGTTGCGGAACGGCGCCGCAGCGGCAACTTCCGCACCGCCGCCAGCAGAGCCGCCACCTCGCATCGGGCGAAGCCGCGCAGCACCACCGCGCCCTCGGCGAGCGGCTCGGGGCGTTCGCCCGACGAGACGCCCTCGAACAGATCGGCCACGCGCCGCAGACGGTATGGCCGTTACCTAAGCGGGATCGCGCGCAGCGCCGTCGTGTCCTGGCGCGCGCCGGCGAGCACGTAATTGACGTCGGTGCCGGCGATGACGAAACGCGCGCCGAGGCGGATCAGCTCGCCCTGCAACGCGACGTTGTGGCGGATGCCGCCGACACCCAGCACCTTGCCATGGGTGCGGCAAGCGTCGCGCGACCCGCTCATAGGCGGCGCGCAGGCGCGGGTGGTCGACCTGCCCCGGAATGCCGTAATCCGTCGTCAGATCGCCCGAGCCGATCAGCAGCACGTCGATCCCGGGCAAGGCCGCGATCGCCGCCGCGTTCTCGATGCCCTCGGCAGTCTCCAGCATGACGATCAGCGCGGTCTCGCGGTTGAGCCGGTCGTTCAGCTCGCCGAGCGGGGCCGCCTGATAGCCCAGCGCCGGCCCGAGCCCCATCACCGAGCGCCGGCCGAGCGGCGGAAACCGGCAATGGCGGATCACCGCTTCGGCCTCGGCGCGATTGTCGACATGGGGAACGATGACGCCCTGGCGCCGCCGTCGAGCACCCGGCTCGACCAGTGAGCGTCATGGCTCGGCACCCGCACCAGCGGGGTGATGCCGATGCCGAGTGCCGCGGCGCAGATCGTCGAGGTGGTCTCGATCGAATAGGGCTGTGCTCCATATCGACATAGAGCGCGTCGTAGCCGCCCGCCTTGGCGACCATCGCGATGTCGACGCTGCGCGCCAAGCGCAAATTCATGCACAGCACCAGCTCGCCGGCGGCGAGCTTCCGCTTCATCGAATTGCCGTTGTCTTCGGCTACTCCTCAGCCTCGCCTCTCTGCCACGCGTCAGTGAGCACACTCTGCCCCGCAAGCGGGGAGAGGGAGGGCCTGCGTCAGCGTGAGGGTGAGTGACCTTTGCGCTCAGCCGCAGGCGACTCGCGTAGAGGTCGCGACGCCCTCCGGCAAGCCGGTGCTCGTACCAGGTGCGGCCGCCATCCTGGGTGCCGAACAGCTGGCCGAAGCGCGAGACGCCGTAGACCTGGTTCGGGTCGCGCGGATGCACCGCCACCGCCATCATCGTCGCCTCGGCCTTGATCCCGTGGTCGAAGCGCTTCCAGGTCCTGCCGACATCGTCGCTGCGGTAGATCGACCCGTCGGTGCTGCGCGCCGCCGGGCTGAGCGCGGCGTACATGACCTTGGGGTCGTGCGGCGAGACGCGGATGTCGCGGCCGTAGGTCAGCGGCGAGAAGCGGCTGATCTCCATGTCCTGCCAGTGCTCGCCGCGGTCGTCGCTGCGGAAGAGGCCCATGCGGTTGGCCAGGAACACGGTGCCGGGCGCCGCGGCGCTGACAGGCGAGCGCGTGGCCGTCGAGCATGCCCTCGATCTCGGTCTGGCTGCCGATCCGGCTCCGGTATTTCGGCTCCTCGCAAAAGCGGATCAGATCGGCGGTGCAGTCCTCCCAGCTCTCGCCGCGCGTTGCGGCTGCGCATCGCGCCGTTCGCCTCGAGCGTCGCATAGACGTCGTCGGGCGAATTGGGATCGACGTCGAGCCGCATGACCCGGCACGGGAACGCCATGATGACCCGGTCGGGCAGGCCCGGATCGGCCATCTTGTGCCAGTGTCGCCGCCATCGTCGCTGCGATAGACGCCGGGCGGCGACGACGCCGGCATAGACGATGCGCGGGTTCTTCGGATGAATGGCAGATCGACCAGATGTCGGCCTCGCGCATCGGGCAGGCGCAGCCGCTCCCAGCTGGTCGCCGCGGTTGGTGCTGCGGTAGGCGCCCTTGGTGGTGCCGAGATAGATCGACATCGGGGTTGTCCGGATGAACCGTGATCGCGTGGACCTCGGTCTCGTCCGGCAGGCCGTTGGTCAGATGCTTCCACCGGTCGCTCGCCGACGGCCTGGCGGAAGACGCCGCCGAGCGTTCCGCTCCATCGACCGCGCCGCACCGGCGTAGACATGTGACGTAGCTGCCATCGAACTCCTCCCTCGGCTGGATTGCAGCCGGGATCATACGCCTTCTATTAGAGCTTGTCACATCGGCGATGAGCCAGATGGGGAGATCGACGATGAGCGGCACGGTGGTCATGCGAGCGGCGCAGGCTCGGCAGGACGGGCCGGAGGTCTCGGCGATCGGTCTCGGCTGCATGTCGTTGTCGGGCGTCTACGGCACCAGCGACGACGCGGCGGCGATCGCGTTTCTGCAGCGGGCGATCGATCTGGGCGTCGATTTTCTCGACAGCTCGGACGCCTATGGCCTGGGCCAGAACGAGGAGCTGCTCGGCCGCGCGCTCTGAAGGGCCGGCGCGACAGGATCGTGCTGGCGACCAAATTCGGCCAGGACCGGCGCCCGGGCGGCGTCAACGGCCGCCCGGAATACGTCCAGCAGGCCTGCGAGGCGAGCCTCGAAGCGGCTCGGGGTCGAGGTCATCGACCTCTATTACCAGCACCGGGTCGATCCGGCGGTGCCGGTCGAGGACACGGTCGGTGCGATGAGCCCGGCTGGTCGAGCAGGGCAAGGTCCGCTTTCTCGGCTTGTGCGGAAGCGCGGCCGGAGCGCATCCGGCGCGCCCATGCGACCCACCCGATCGCCGCGGTGCAGAGCGAATTCTCGCTGCTCTACCGCGAGGATGCGACCGAGACGCGCGCAACTGACCCGCGACCTCGGCATCGCCTTTGTCGCCTACTCCCCGCTCGGCCGCAGCCTGCTGGCCGGGGTCGTCCCCGACTTCGCCAACCTCTCGGACGGGCGACACGCGCGCGCCGCCATCCGCGCTTCGAGGGCGAGAATTTCGCCAAGAACCGCGCGCTGGTCGAACGCATCGAGGCGATCGCCGAGGAGAAGGAATGCACCCCGGCGCAGCTCGCGCTTGCGTGGCTCCCGGCGCAAGGGCCCGACGTCATCCCGATCCCCGGCACCAAGCGGATTGCCCGGCTCGAAGAGAATCTCGGCGCGCTCGATGTCCGGCTGGCTCGCGGCCGAGATCGACCGCATCTCCGCGGCGATCCCGATAGCAATACGTAACTGAACGAAGTACAA
>ERZ1370068.9129-contig-793_pt1 | contig 30143 bp, 34 predicted proteins | sample MGYA00561227_ERZ1370068 | MGnify/ENA primary metagenome ERZ1370068 (study PRJEB38410, sample SAMEA6850437) | metagenome | study: Metagenomic assessment of the ecological functions of the soil: analysis of the soil microbiota associated with the...
TCAAGCATGCATTGCTAGTCCGCGGGCACGAACGCACCGCTCGCGTAGCCACCCAGGATCTTGCGCGGCTCCGTCTCGATCTTCTCCTCCTCGCCGCCGCCGGATGTATGGGATCACGTTGTCGATCGCGTCCAGCGAGGGCACGCCGGGGTAGCCCGCGCCCGAGAGCGCCTGCAGCGTCGCGACGGCGGCGCGACTCGAGGCCGAAGCGCCGGTGCGGCGGTGCCAGCGCCATGGCGAGGCCGACCACGCTGCAGTTGGGATGTTGGTGACGATGTAGCCACCGCCCGTGCGCTGGCGCTGGAGCGCGAGGACGTCGAGATGGTCAGGGTTGATCTCAGGGATGAGCAGCGGCGACGTCAGGCGCCATGCGATGGTTGCGCGCGTTCGACACGACCGCGTGTCCGCGCCCTGCCAGCCGCGCTTCCAACTCGCCCGCGACGCTCAGAGTCCAGCCCCGAGAACTGGATGGGCGCGCTTCAGGCTGCTCCGGCCCGCGCGGTCATGCGCACGCGACGCGCTCGGGCGGGGTGGCCAGCCGCCAGACGCACGCGTCCCGGTAGGTCTTGCCGGCCGAGGCGGTCCGAGGCCGAGCAGCTCCCGCGACCTCGAACCACGGATGGTCCGCGAGGAGCTGGATGAAACGCTGTCCCACGGCGCCCGTCGCGCCGAGGACTCCGACCGGGATCTTCTGGGTCATGGGGAAGTGGCCGCCGCGTTGCGCGCGGCCCTGATTGCCGCCGAGCCGGCCGATCTTATTGCAGAACGCGGGTGTTCACGGCCAGCGCGAGGCCCCGGTATGACGCGCGCGGGCGTTAGAATCCGCCCGAGGCACGATGATCTACGACCGCCGAGGCTGCGAGGCCGCCGAGGACAAGCAGCTCGCGCCCTACGGGATGCGGAGCGCGCGAGCCGCGGCCGCGCGCTATCCGGAGGCCGAGCACCCGCTGCGGACCGTGCTACCAGCGCGACCGCGACCGCGTCATCCACAGCTCCGTCGTTCCGCCGCCTCGAGTACAAGACGCAGGTCTTCGTCAACCACGAGGGCGACAACTACCGCACGCGCCTCACGCACAGCCTCGAGGGCGCCCAGATCGGCCGCAGCGTGGCGCGCGCGCTGGGCCTCAACGAGGAGCTCGACCGAGTGCGCTGGTGCTCGGCCACGACCTCGGCCACACGCCGTTCGGCCACTCGGGCGAGCGCGTGATGGACGAGCTGATGCAGCGACCACGGCGGCTTCGAGCACAACCGCCAGACGCTGCGCATCCTGGAGGTGCTCGGAGCGGCGCTATCCGGCGTTCCCGGGCTGAACCTGACCTGGGAGGTGCGCGAGGGCATCATCAAGCACCAGCCCGGACAGCGACGCGCACGCGCCCGCCGAGTACGCGCCCGGGCGAGGCGCCGACGCTGGAGGCGCAGCTCGTCGACTTCGTGGACGAGATCGCCTACAACAACCACGACATCGACGACGGGCTCGACGCTCGGGCATGTTCACGCGTCGAGCAGATCCGCGCGGTCGGCGCTCTTCCGCGAGGCGCACGACGCGGTGCCCGCGCGCGGGCATCGGCGACGAGCGGATCGTGCGCCACCAGGTGGTGCGCCGCATCATCGACCGCTGCAGCGCAGCGACGCTGATCGGCGACGCACCGTCGCGAACCTGGCGAGGCGCGCGTCGCCTCGGTCGACGGACGTGCGCCGCGCGGGCCGGCGGCTCGTCGGCCTACTCGGACGAGATGGCCGCCGCGCGTCCGCGAGCTGAAGGAGTTCCTGCTACCGGAACATGTACCGCCACTACCGCGTGGTGCGGATGGGCGACAAGGCCGGCCGCATCCTGCGCGACCTCTTCGACGTCGTACGTGGCGAGCCGCTGCCAGCTGCCGCCGCGCTACCAGGGCCGGATCGAGCGGGACGGGGTCCACCGCGTGGTGTGCGACTACATCGCCGGCATGACGGACCGCTTCGCCGTGGACGAGCACCGGAAGCTCTTCGACCCCATCGTGCGGGTCTGAGCGGCAGAGCGCGGAGCGGCGCGTGGAACCGAGGCTGGTCCTGCTGCTCGTCTACGGCGCGCGCTCTCATCGCGGTGGGGCTCTGCGGCCTCGCGCCGCGTGAGGCCGCTCCAGCCGACTTCTTCGTGGCCGCGCCGCTCGCTGTCGGGGCCGATGGTCTTCACCACCATGCTGGCTGCCAACATCGGGGCGGGCTCGACGGTCGGCGCCGCCGGCCTCGCCTATCGTCAGGGACTCTCGGCCTGGTGGTGGTCGGGCTCCGCCGCGATCGGCTGCCTCGTGATGGGTCTGGTGGTCGCGCCGCGGCTGCATCGCGCTGGCCACGGAGCACGAGCTTCCTGACGGTCGGGGACTTCCTCGAGTGGCGCTTCGACCGGTCGGTGCGCGGGCTGGTGCGCGGCGATGCTCTGGTGCGGCACGCTCGTCGATCCTCGGCGGGCCAGCTGCTCGCGATGGCGCTGGGCGCTGCGAAGTGATCGCGGGCCTGCCTAAGCCCGTGGGCTGCGCGGTGAGCGGCTCTCGTGATGGTCGCGTACTTCAGCGCGGGCGGCCTGCTGGCGGCGGCGTGCGTCAACCTGCTGGAGCTGGCGGTGCTGGTGGTCGGCTTCCTGGTCGCGGTCCCGTTCGCGTGGCAGGCGGCGGGGGGCTGGCCGGGCCTGGCTGCGCGCGGCGGAGCCCGGCTGCGTCGGCGGCGTACGGGAGCCTTCTTCGGAATGGGCGGCGCCGCTGCTGCTCGGCCTGTTCGTGACGTTCGTGCCCTCGTTCTCGGTGTCGCCCGGCCTCGTGCAGAAGACATACGGCGCGACCAGCGCGGCGTCGGCGCGGTGCGGCCGTGCTGGGAGCGCGCGTCGCGCTGGCGGCCTTCGCTTCGTGCCCGCGCTCCTGGGCATGGCGGCTCGCGCCACACGTCCCTGCCTGGCAATGCCGGAGCTGGCGCTGCCAACGCTCCTGGCCGAGGTGGTGCCGCCCTGGGTCGGCGGGCTGGGACTGGCCGCGCTGTTCGCGGCCGAGATCTCGACCGCCGACGCGGTCCTGTTCATGCTCTCGACGTCGCTGAGCCAGGACCTCTACAAGACGTTCGTCGACCCTGGCGCCGACGACGCACGGCTGCCTGCGCGTCAGCCGGCTGACTGCCGTCGGCGCGCGGTGTCCTCGGGATCGCGCTGGCGCTGGTGTCCCATCGGTCGCGGACGCGCTGAAGGCGTTCTACGGGATCATGACGGTCGCGCTGTTCGTCCCGCTGCTCTGGGGGCTGCTGGGCCGGGCGGCCGGGGCGCGCGTGGCCCGCGCGGCTGTGGTGGGCGCGGCGCTCGCGACCGGCGGTGCGCTGGTGGCGCTGCGTGGACATACCGCGCGCGCGTGGCCGCCATACGCCGCCGGCATGGCGCTGTCCGCGGCGGTCTTCGCCGGGGCTCCGCGCTTCGACAGCCGCAGGCGCGCTCCCTAGCATTCGCCCAACTTTCTCCGTACCCGTTCCAGAAGCACTCGATGCGCCCATGCGGCGGCCGCGCCCGCCGTGAGAGGAGAGCCATGACCTGCCCGCAGTGCCAGCTGCCCAATCCGGTCGGCACCTCGTATTGCGCCCGCTGCGGCGGCGGCGCTGCAAGGCGCCCCGGAGGGCCCATGGCGGGCATGGTGGCCGGCGCCGGCGAGCGCAAAGGCATGGCCACGACCGCCCTGGTGCTCGGCATCCTGAGCCCGCTACTGGCCTGCGTCGGGATCGGGTTCCTGACGGCGATCGTCGCGCTGATCCTCGGCATCGTGGCCATGGTGAAGGCCGGCAAGGAGCCCGGGGTCTACGGGGGCAAGGGCGCCGCCATCGCCGGCACCGTCCTCGGCGGGTTCACGCTGGTAGCTAGTGCTGCCGGATGATGGCCGCCATCGCGATCCCCTCGCTGCTGCGGGCGCGCGTCTCGGCCAACGAGTCGTCGGCCATCGGAGACATCCGGACGGTGATCTCGGGGAGGCCGCCTACCAGAGCGCGAACGCCGGCTTCTACGACACGCTCGTGCCTGGGCGCGCCCTCGACCTGCATCCCCGGCTACTCCGGCCCCGTGTTCGTGGACGCGGTCCTCGCGAGCGGCGCGGACAAGAGCGGCTACAAGCGCACGTTCCACCCGGGCGCGCGGCTTCGGCGCCCGCGGGCGCGGACCAGCGGTCGCCGTCGAGCATCGAGTCGTTCGCGTACACCGCGGTCCCGGTGCAGCGCAACCAGTCGGGAGTGCGCGGGTTCTGCGGCGACTCGTCCGGACGCATCTGCATCACGATGGACGGCAGCGAGCCGCCCGTGGTGAACGGGGAGTGCTCGCAGACCTGCCAGATGCTCAACTGACGGGCGGCAGCTCCAGGTTGTCGATCAGGCGGGCGCGCCCGACGAACACCGCCATCGAGAGGAGGCACCGGGCCGCCGAGCGTTTCCAGCTCGCGGAAGGTGCAGCGGGTCCGCGACGCTCACGTAGTCGACGCGCGCCCGCGGCTCGGCGGCCAGCACGCGCCGCATGGCCGTCGCGGAGTGTCGCCCCCGCGCTCGCCCGTCTCCCAGAGGGCGCGCGCGGACTGGGCGCGCGATTGAGAACGGGCGCGGCGCGGCGGTCGTCCGCGTCGAGGTAGGAGTTGCGGCTGCTCGCAGCGCGAGGCCGTCGCGCCTCGCGGACGGTGGGGCAGGCCGACGATCTCGACGGGCACGTCCAGGTCGCGGACCATCCGGCGGATCACGCCGAGCTGCTGCGCGCGTCCTTCTCCGCCCGAAGTACGCGCGCCGCGGCTGCACGATGTTCAGCAGCTTCAGCACGACCGTCGCGACGCCCGCGGAAGTGCCCGGGCCGGCGCTCACCCTCCAGTGGCTGCGTGACCGGGCCCACGTCCACCGTCGTGCCGGCGCCCGGCGGGTACATGTCGGCGACGCCGGGGACGAACAGGAGGTCGCAGCCGGGCCTGGCCCAGCACGCGCGGTCGCGCTCCAGGTCGCGCGGTAGCGGTGAGGTCCTCGTGAGGGCCCGAACTGCGTCGGGTTCACGAAGAGGCTGGCCGCGGCGTGGCATCGTTCCCGCGGCGCGCGCGCTCGACCAGTGAGACGTGGCCCGCGTGCAGGTAGCCCATGGTCGGGCACCAGGCCCACGCTGCCCTGAGGGAGGCGCGCCACGCGCGCACGTCCTCGACGCTGGTGGCCTCCTCACGACGCGCCGCTTCCGACCAGGGGCCCGCTCGCGCTCGCGCACCTCGCTCGCGAGCCATGTGTTCGCGGGCGTCGGCACGCCCAGGCGCCGGCCCTCGCGCGCCACGGCGCCGTTCAGGAACTCGATCTCGGTCGCGGCCTGGCGGGCCAGGTCCTGCCGCATGGACGAAAGCGGTTGTCGGCCGTGCGGGCGGGCGACGGCCAGCGCTTCCTCGGCCGCATCGCCCGGGAGCACGATGCCGTCGGCGCGCGCCACCGCGGCCACCTCGCGCGCGGCCTTCTCCACCAGCAGCCGGCGCGACGGGTCCTCGAGCACCGCGCCGTTGTCGAGGTCCAGCAGCGCGTCAGCGCGTTGAGCGCGCAGTTCACGGCCAGCTTGCGCCAGACGCGCGGCCGCAGGTCGCGGACCATCGCGACCTCGGACGCCGGACGTGCGCAGCGCGTCGGCCAGCGGCTCGGCCGCGGCGCGCTCCCCGAGCACCACGCGCCCGGGGAAGGCTCGCACCAGGCCGGGCCCGAGCAGCGTGAGGCCCAGGTCCGTGACGCCCGCGGCGACGCGGTCCGCGCCGACGGCCGCTTCGAGGATCTCGCGCACGCCGAGGCCGTTCTGCGGCGTGACCACGAGCCCCTTCGGGCCCGCCAGCCGGTCCGCGACCGCTGCCACCGAAGCGGTCTGCCGGAGCCTTGACCAGGACGAAGCACCACGTCGGCCGGTCCATCCAGCGAGCCGAGCGGACGGGCGTCGAGCGGGACCGGCGCCTCGCCCTCGATGCGAGGCGCCGGGATCGCGAAGGGCCGCGAGGCCCGCGGGCCAGGAGCCGCCGACGCTCACCGCGCACCGGCGGCCCAGGCGCGCGCCGAAAAACGTCGCCAGCGCGCCCGTGCCCAGGATGGCGCGATGCGAGGGCGCCGCCGCTCACACGCGCGCGCCTGCACCGGCCGCGCTTGCGCTCCCGGCGCTCCGCGCGAAACGCCTCCCACTCCTCGTCGGCCATGGTGTAGGACTGCTCGGCGGCCGGGAACGTGCGAGCCTCGACGTCCCGGCGATAGGCCGCGACCGCGCGCGTGATGTCGTCGCCGATCTCCGGCGTACCGCTCACTGAACTTGGCGGCGTGTGGCCGACCGTCAGGCCCAGCAGGTCGGCAGGACCAGGATCTGGCCCGAGGTCCCGGGCCCGGCGCCGATGCCGATGGGTGGTGGGATGCCGGACCTTCTGCGTGATGAACGTGGCCAGCCGATCCGGCACCGCCTCCAGGACGATCGAGAAGCAGCCCGCGTCCTTCGAGGCGCGCGGCGTCGTCGAGCAGCGCCTGCGCCTCGCCCGCGCGGCGGCCCTGGACGCGGAACCCGCCCAGCGCGTTCGCGCGCTGGGGCGAGGCCGATGTGCCCCTGCACCGGGATGCCGGCGCGCACGATCGCGCGATGGTGGTCGGCACGAACGGCCTGGCCGCCCTCCAGCTTGACCGCGTCCATGCCGCCCTCGGCCAGGAAGCGGCCGGCGTTGCGCACGGCCTCGGCCTCGTCGGCCTGGTAGCTGAGGAACTGGCAGGTCGCCGATCAGCAGCGGCCGCGCGCGCCGCGGCTCACCGCGCGCGCGTGGTGCAGCATCTCGTCCATGGTGACGGAGACGTGTTCGGGTGGCCGAGCACCACCATGGCCAGCGAGTCGCCGACCAGGATGCCGTCGACGCCCGCCTCGTCCGCCGCGTGGGCGGTGGGGAAGTCGTACGCGGTGACGAGCGACAGCGGCTCGCCGCGGCGGTGCTTGTCGCGGAAGGTGAGGACCGTGTTCTTCGACCGCTCGCCGCGGGAGGCTCTGGGGTTCGCGCGCTCATCGCCACTCCTTCGGGAGGCCGCGCGCCCGGAGCCCGGCCGGCGGCGAGAGTGGCTGCCCCTGCAGCGTCCCGGTCCGCGTGGATCCAGGCGACGGGCGAACGTACGCGTGCGGCGTCTCCCGTGCTCGCCGCCCGCTGGGGTCGACGGCACGACTCCGAGCGTAGCATGCGCGCGCCGCGCGTCAAGGGCACGTCGGGCTAGGATGGCCCCGCGAGGTGATCATGAGCGCTCATGCGATCGGCCGCCGGTCAGTTCGCCCTCTCGCTGGCCGGGCTGGCCCTGCCGTTCGTCGACCGGTCGGACGCGAGGCGCTCCGGCGCCGTGGGCTCACCGACGTGCCTGGCGTCGCGGTCGGGCACTTCACCGACACGCGGCGGCCGACGGGATGCACGGCCGTCCTGACCGAAGAGGGCGCGACCTGCGGCGTGGACGTGCGGGGCGGCGCTCCCGGGACGCGCGAGACGGCGCTCCTGGATCCCGTGAACATGGTGTCGGCCGTCCACGGCGTGCTGCTGGCGGGCGGAAGCGCTTTCGGGCTCGACGCGGCCGGCGGCGTGATGCGCCACCTGGAGGAGCGGGGCCGCGGCTTCGCGGTCGGCGAGCGCACGCGTGCTCCATCGTGCCCGCCGCGATCCTGTTCGACCTGGCCGTCGGCGACGGGCGCATCCGGCCCGACGCGGCCGTGGGCTACGCTGCCGCGCGCGCGGCGACGAGCGGTACGGTGGCCGAGGGATCCGTGGGCGCGGGCGCGGGCGCGACGGTCGGCAAGCTGTGGGGGGATGGAGCGCGCGATGAAGGGCGGGCTGGGGACCGCGTCCATCCGGCTCCCGGGCGGGCCTCGTCGTGCGCGGCGCTCGCGGTCGTGAACGCGGTCGGCGACGTGGTCGATCCGGTGGACGGACGACTGGTGGCGGGCGCGCGCGCACCGACGACGGGCGCGCCTTGCGCGGGTCGATGCGGGCGCTGATCGCGGGCGAAGGTACCGGCGGGGCTGCAGGGCTCGAACACCACGCTCGCCGTCAGCCGCGACCAACGCGACCCTGACGAAGGCGCAGGCCACGCGGGTCGCGATCATGGCGCACGACGGCCTGGCCCGGGCCATCCAGCCGGTGCACACGCCGTGGGACGGCGACACCGCCTTCGCGCTGGCGACGGGCCGTCTGGCCGCGAGCGACCTGCTGGTGGGCGCGCTGGCCGCGGAAGCGTGCGCGCGCGCCGTCGTGCGGGCCGTGCGGCTGGCGCGCGCCCTGCCCCGGCCTGCCCTCGGCATCCGACCTCGCCGGCTGAGGGATCCACAGGCGCCGCCAAGCCCCTTCTGCCGGCTGGGGCTGGCCTGTGAATCGCCTGTGCAAGATGGCCCGAAATGCCGGTTTTACGCTGTGGGAGGCGCTGTGGAGCGCCTGTGGACCCGCTGTGGAGGACCTGCGGGAGCGCTGTGGGATTGCTGTGGACAAGTGCGCGGTAACGGCCCGGCGAAGCTGTGCGGAAGCTGTGGAGAACCGGTGCACCGATGGGGTCGGCGGAGTGGATCTCCTGTGCAGAACTCCCGCGGGAGCGTGGATGAAAGCTGCGGATGGCTGTGGAAAATCGCGGGGCGCTAGGCGCCCGCGTTTCCGAGCAACGCGCGCAGCTGCGGCGATGTCCGATTGTCAGGCCCAGCGCGGCCATCAACAGGATGCGTGCCTTGGGCCCCGGGATCTCGCCGCCCATGATGATGCCCATGTCGCGCAGCATGCGGCCGCCGCCTTCGTACCCGTAAGCGGGCACGACGCCCCCTCGGCGCAGCGCGACACGAGCACGCACGGGGATGCGAGCGCCGCCAGCGCCGCGCGCAGGCCGGGGAGCACCGCGGGCGGCACGTTGCCGCATCCGGTGGCCGCCACCACGAGGCCGCGCGCTGCCGCGCGGCGAGCGACGCGCGGATGAGCGCGTCGTCGACGCCCGCCGCCATGGTGTGCAGGTCCACCTCGGAGACGAGCCGGCGTCGCGGGCAGGAGCGGCGCGCGGAACGGCGGCCGGTGGAACACGACCTGGCCGCGATCCAGTACGCCGAGCGGGCCCGTGCGCGCTGCGGAAGGCGGCCAGGCTCTGCGCGTGTGCCACTTGGTCGCTTCGGCGGCGGCGTGGACCTGCTCGCCCACGGCCACCAGCACGCCGCGGCCGCGGCGTCCGGATGGACGGCCGTCCGCACCGCGGCCAGCAGGTTCGCGGGCCCGTCCCAGCCCGGCTCCGAGACCGTGCGCATGGCGCCGCAGAAGACGACGGGCTTGTCGCTCTCGAGCGTGAGGTCCAGCAGGAACGCCGTCTCTTCGAGGCGTGTCGGTCCCGTGGGTGAGCACGACGCCGTCCACGTCGCGGCGCGTCGAGCGCCTGCGCCACGCGGTCCGCGCAGCCGCCACATCCAGTGGGGCGTGACGTGGGGCCCGGGCAGCCGGGCGTAGTCCTCGAGGGTGAGGCGCGCTTCCTTCCGCAGGCCGGGCACGCGCGCGACGATCTCCTCGCCGGAGAGGGCGGGCACGGCGCGCGCCCGTCTGCGGGATCGACGCGCATCGAGATCGTGCCGCCCGTGAAGAGGACGTGGACGTGCGGCGCGCGGTCATGGCGCTCTCGCTGCGGACGACGAGGGCCAGCGCGGCGAGCACCAGCACGCCGCCGGCGATCGTCGACGCGCCGGGCACCTCGCCGAAGACGGAGCGTAGGCGAGGATCGACGCGCCCACCGGCTCGCCGAGCAGGAACAGGCCGACCGTCGGCGCGGGCAGGTGCGCGCAGCGAGCGGTTCACGAGGCCGTGGCCGACCAGCGGTGGGAATCGACGGGCCAGAGCCAGGAAGGGCGAACGTGCGCGCGCGGGTAGCCGAAGACGCGGGACGTGCCCGCGCGCGCGGCCAGCAGCGGCGAGCGTCGCCGCCGCGGTGGACCAGACGGCGAGGACGTAGGCGGCGCAGCGGCAGCGCCTCGCGCAGGCCGCGTCCGATGACGTGGTAGAGCGACAGCGTGACCGCGCCGGCCAGGGCCAGAGGTCGATCGCCGGTGAGCGAGTCCGCGCCGCTCCGTCCCAGTCGCCGGCCGCGATCAAGCGCCGCGCCCGGCGAGGGCCAGGCCCATCGCGCCGCAGCACCGACTCGGCCCGGCGTCTCGCCCAGGAACGACGCAGCGAGAAGGCGAGCGGTGAAGAGCGGGGCCGTGTTCACGAGCAGCACGGAGGCGGCGACCGACGTGTAGGAGAGGCTGGCGATCCAGCGTCGCGAAGTGAAGCGCCGAGCGCGACGCCGGACGCGCCAGAGGAGCGCGCGCGGCGGCGACGACAGCGCGGGCCAGGACGCGGCGGCGCGCGCGCGGCCGCGAAGGGCGCGACGACGACCGAGGCCAGGAAGATCCGGTAGAACGCGACGGCCAGCGGGGGCGCGCTGCGCCATGCGCACGAGGATGCGACCCGATCGGAGACGCAGAGGACGGCGAGGGCCATGCAGGAGCGTAGGTCGAGCCGGCCGCCGACGCGTCATGTCGCCGGCCCGCGGGCCGCAGCGCCGCCGGGCCAGTGCTTCGTCGAGCCTCGCAGGCCCTCGATCGGCTCGCCGCCGCCCTGGGCCAGGTCGCCCGCGCCCGCCGCCGCGGCCGCCCACGAGCGGCCAGGGCGCCGCTGCAGCAGCGCGGTGATGTCGTGGTCGAGGCCCTCCGAGCTGCGCGAAGACGAGGTGGGCCTTGTCGGCGCGGCTGCCAGCAGCGCGACGCGCGGGGCGGATGCGGACGATCTGGCCGCGAGGCGCGCGCAGCTCCGCGCGCGGCGCGACCGTCGTAGGCGCGCGCACGACCGCGGGCGTCTCGCCGTCTGCGCGCGAGCAGGCGGTGCGCCTCGCCTTCCGAGCGCGCGCTCGCGGAGCTCCTGGCGCTGCTTCGCGCCGACGCCCTGTCGAGCGGTCGGCGCGGGCCGCGGGTCGGCCAGGCTCGGTCAAGCGGAGCCGAGAGCGCCGGCGGCCAGTCGGTCGAGCACCGCGCAGCCGCGCGTGCATGCGCCGAGGGCGCGGTGGCCGCACACGAAGCGCACCCGCGATGCCGCCCTTGTAGCGCTCGTGGCCCAGGACCAGCGACGACGCCCGACCTCGGAGGTGGTGCGCCGGATGGGTGCCGCTGCAGGCCTGGCAGGTCGAAGCCCTCCGCCTCCACGAGCCGGACCGCGTCGCCCGCCTCGTCCGGCGACGCGCGACGCCCAGGGCGCCGCCGCGGTCGCCGCGCGGGACGGCCGACGCGCGACCGGCACGGGCCGCCTCTGCCAGATGACCTCCGTTGGCGCGCGCGCTCCGCGCTCGCTGGACGGCTGCGCGCTCGGTCCACCTGACGACGGTCGAGGTCGATCGATCGACTCGTCCGCGCCCAGGTGGAAGCTGACGGTGCGCGGCGCGTCGGCCATCTCCACGAACGCGCGCGAGAGGAGGTGCTGGCCGTGGTGCTGCTGGCAGGTGGTCGCGCCGGCGCTGCGGCGTCCACCTGGCCGTGCACGGTCGTCGCCGGCGAGCGGCGCGTCCAGGACGTGCAGGATCTGCCGTCGCTCGCTCCATCACCGCCAGCGACGCGCGCGCCGCCCGAGCGTGCCCGTGTCCCAGGGCTGGCCGCCGCTCTCGGCGTAGAAGGCGGTGCGGTCGAGGACCACGCGCGGGCCGGCCCTGGTGCGCGCGCCGCGCGACGACCGCGCGCGTCGAACTCGAGCAGGTACGGGTCGTCGCGGTAGACGAGGCCGGCTCCGGTCACCAGAGCGGCGCCATCGTCGTCGACGTACTTGAAGCCGGTGCCGGTGTTGAAGACGACCACGCGCGTCGTCGGCGCTCAGATGGCCCGACGGCCTTGCAGCTTGCGCAGCGCGGCCACGCACGCGCCGCCCTCCGGCGCCATGAAGAGCCCCTCGGCGGCGGACGCGTCCTTGACGCCCTGGACGATCTCGGCCTCGGAGACGGCGACGCCGGCGCCGTGGCTCTGCGCGCAGGGCGCGCAGGATCAGGAAGTCGCCCGAGCGCCTTGGGCACGCGGAGGCCGTGGGCGCAGCGTCGCGGCGCTCTCCCAGAACGGCGCCTCGTCCTGCCCTCCGCGAACGCCTTCACGATGGGCGCGCAGCCCTCCGCCTGCACCGCGTACATCCGCGGCCGCCGCGGGCCGACGAAGCCCATGCGCCTCCAGCTCGTCGAACGCCTTCCACATGCCGATGAGGCCCGGTGCCGCCGCCGGTCGGGTAGAGGATCGCGTCGGGCAGCGTCCAGCCCATCTGCTCGGCGAGCTCGTAGCCCATCGTCTTCTTGCCCTCGACGCGGTAGGGCTCCTTGAGCGTCGCGCACTCGTACCAGCCGTGCTCGCGTCGCGCGCTCGCGCGCAGACGCTGGCCCGCGTCGCGTGATGAGGCCGTCCACCGTCTCGACGTCGGCGCCGTAGGCCTCCGTCTCCATCACGAACACGCGCGGCGACGTCGCGTGGGCACGAACACGTGCGCGCTTGAGGCCGCCGCGGCGGCGTAGGCCGCGAGCGCGCTGCCCGCGTTGCCGGCCGAGGGCAGGCAGACGTCGGTCGCGCCGCAGCGCCTTCGCCATCGACACGGCGCAGCGAGAGGCCGCGGGCCTTGAAGGACCCGGTCGGGTTGCCGGCCTCGTCCTTGATGAACAGGCGCGGCAGGCCGACGATCGCGCGCCCAGCTGCGGGCGCGCGAGCAGCGGCGTGAAGCCCTCGCCCAGGCTGACCCGGTGGTCGGGGTTGTCGACCGGCGAGGACGTCGTCGTAGCGCCACAGCGTGGGCTCGCGCAGCGCGAGGTGCCCGGGCGCATGTCCTTGGCCGCCCGCTCGAGGTCGTAGCGGGCGAAGAGCGGGCCGCCGCACTCGCACAGGTTCAGCGCGCTGTCCCGGCGGGTAGGCGCTGCTCGCAGCGCGTGTGCAGTCGAGGTGCGTCAGACGGCACGGCCGGATTATACGGGCCGGGCGCGGCGGCCTAGACCTCCATGATCTCGGCTTCCTTCTTCTTCAGGACCTCGTTGATCTGCTCGATGTGCTGGTCGGTCAGCTTCTGCACCTCCGGCCACCGCGTGCTTCTCGTCGTCCTCGCTGACCTCGTGGTCCTTCAGCAGCTTCTTGAGGTGGTCGTTGGCGTCGCGGCGCACGTTGCGGATGGCGACGCGGCCCTCCTCGGCGTGCTTGTGGGCGTGCTTGACGAGCGTCTTGCGCCGCTCCTCGGTGAGCGGCGGGACCGGGATGCGGATGATCTTGCCGTCGTTCTGCGGGTTCAGGTCCAGGTCGGAGGCGCGGATCGCCTTCTCGATGGCCGGGAGCAGGCTGGCGTCCCAGGGCTGGATCGTGATGAGCGTGGCGTCGGGGGTGGCCAGGTTGCCGACCTGGTTGAGCGGGGTCGGGGTGCCGTAGTAGTCCACCCTGATCGCCGTCCAGCATGGACAGCGAGGCGCGCCCCGTGCGCATGGTGGCCAGCTCGCGGCGCACGGTCTCCACCGAGGCGTGCATGCGCTGCTTCGCGTCGGCGATCGAGATCCTTGATCGGTCATGCGCTACTCCTTCACGATGGTCCCGACCTTCTCGCCCGTCAGCGATGCGCCTGCAGGTTGCCCTGTCTGCCTGCAGGTTGTAGACGATGATGGGCAGGCGGTTGTCCATGCAGAGCGAGATGGCGGTGCGTGTCCATGACCTTGAGGCCCTTCTGCAGCACGTCGAAGTAGGTCAGGCGGTCGAACTTGCGGCGCGTCGGGGTTCTTGACGGGGTCGGCGTCGTAGATGCCGTCGACCTTGGTGCCCTTCAGGATGATCTCGGCCTTGATCTCCATCGCGCGCAGCGCGGCGGCGGTGTCGGTGGAGAAGTAGGGGTTGCCGGTGCCGCCGGCGAAGATCACGACGCGGCCCTTCTCCAGGTGGCGGATGGCGCGGCGGCGGATGAACGGCTCGGCCACCTCGCGCATCTCGATCGCGGAGAGCACGCGCGTGCAGACGCCCGCCCGCTCGAGCGCGTCCTGCAGGGCGAGCGCCGTTGATGACGGTGGCCAGCATGCCCATGTGGTCGGCGGCGACGCGGTCCATGCCCTGGGCGCTGTCCGACACGCCGCGGAAGATGTTGCCGCCGCCCGACCACGACCGCGACCTCGCACGCCGAGGGCGTGGATGTCGCGGATCTCGCGCGGCCAGGTAGTCGGTGAAGGCGCGGTCGATGCCGAAGGACTTCTCGCCGAGCAGCGCCTCGCCGGAGAGCTTCAGGAGGACGCGCTTGTAGACGGCCCGGTCGGACATGGCGGTGGGCCCTCGGCAGGTGTCCGGGCGAGCCGTCGCCCGCACCGATGCTACTGCGGGCGACGGCTGCCGGCGTGGCTCTTCGGATCCGCGCGGGCGGCGATCTCTCGCCCACGCGGAAGCGGGCGAAGCGGCGCACCACGATGTTCTCCTTGATGAGCGCGATCTTCTCCTGGACGCAGCTGGCCCACGGTGAGCTTGGGGTCCTTCACGAAGGGCTGCTCGAGCAGGCAGAAGGTCGCGTAGTAGTCCTTCAGCTTGCCCTCGGCGATCTTGTCCACACGCCGCGTCGGGCTTGCCCGCGCGGCCGGCCTGGCGCCCGGTAGATGTCCTTCTCCTTCTCGAGCGACCGTCCGCCGGGACCTCGTCCTTGCTCACGTAGAGCCGGCGCGGGCAGGCCGCCGCGACGTGCATGGCGATGTCCTTCACCAGGCTCTGGAAGTCCGGCGTCTTGGCCACGAAGTCCGTCTCGCAGTTGACCTCGACCAGGACGCCGACCTTCGAGCCCGGGTGGATGTAGCTGGCCGACCATGCCCTCGCTCGCGGCGCGGCCCGCCTTCTTGGCCGCGCTGGCCAGGCCCTTCTTGCGCAGGATCTCGCGCGCGCGGCTCCGCGTCGCCCTTGGCCTCGACCAGGGCGCGACTTGCAGTCCATCATGCCGGCGCCCGGTCTCCTCCCGGAGCTTGCGCACCATCTCCGCCGAGATTCCATTCGCCTTCTCGTGATCTCTCGCAGTCAGGCGTCGACGTCAGCGAGAAAGACACGAAGAACCCCGAGAGTTCTGTTCCTTGTGTCCTGCGAGCTTCTGTGGCTGACGTTGCTTCCGGCGAACGGCACGAGCGTCAGGCCGTCGGCGTCGGGGGCTGCGACAGCGGTCGCGTCTTCGGCCGGCGGCGCGCCGCGTCGCCTCGTCGGCGCCCGTGGCCCCTTGTCCGGCAGCGGCCGAGTCCACCGCGCGCGACTCGCGCAGGCCGCGGCCGGCGAGCACGCGCGTCGGCCATGCGGCCCGCGAACAGGCGGATCGCGCGCAGCGCGTCGTCGTTGCCGGGCATCACGTAGTCGACCTCGTCGGGATCGCAGTTGGTGTCCACGATGCCGACGACCGGGATCTTCAGCTTGCGGGCCTCCTGGACCGCGATCGACTCCTTGCGGGTGTCGATGACGAACACGGCGTCGGGCACGGTCTTCATGCCCTTGATGCCCGAGCAGGTTCTTCTCCAGCTTCACGCGCTCCTTCTCGAGCCGCGCGACTTCCTTCTTGGTGAGGCGCTCATGGCGGCCGTCGCTGGCCATCATCTCCAGCTCCTTGCATGCGGTCGAGGCTCTTGCGGACGGTCACGAAGTTGGTGAGCAGGCCGCCCAGCCAGCGCTCGGTCACGTAGGGCATGCCGCAGCGCTGCGCCTCTTCGACGACCGCCTCCTGGGCCTGGCGCTTGGTTCCCACGAACAGGATGGTTCTTGCCCTGCGCGGCCGAGGTCCTGCACGTACTGCAGCGCCTCCTGGAGCAGGCGGTGCGTCTTCTGCAGGTCGACGATGTAGATGCCGTTGCGCTCGCCGAAGATGTACTCCTTCATCTTCGGGTTCCAGCGCTTCGTCTGGTGCCCGAAGTGGACGCCCGCCTCGAGCAGCTCCTTCATGCGTGACGGTCGTGGACAAGCACGGCCTCCTAGCTTGTCGGTCACAGCCGGCCCGCGCCCATGCGCGTCCGGGCTTTCCGGCCTCCCGCACGGCGCGGGAGGCTCGTGCGTTAACGCTTGCTGAACTGGAAGCGGCGACGCGCGCCCTTCTGCCCGTACTTCTTGCGTTCCTTGATGCGCGCGTCGCGCGTCAGGAAGCCCGCCTTCTTGAGCCGCTTGCGCAGCTCGAGGTCGAAGACGCACAGCGCGCGCGAGATGCCGTGCCGCAGCGCGCCCGCCTGGGAGGCCACGCCGCCGCCGTCCAGCACCGCGTGCACGTCGAACTTCTCGAGCGTCTCGGTCACGGCGAAGGGCTGCCGGACGAGCATCTTCAGCGCCTCGTGGCCGCCGAAGTACTCGTCCAGGCTGCTGGTCGTTCAGCTGTGCATCTCGCCCGTGCCGGGCGCAGGTGAGACGCCGCGGCCACGGAGGTCTTGCGCTTGCCCGGTGGCGTAGTACTCGCGGTGGCAGTGCTCAACGCTCTCTCCTCACTTGAGCGCTTCATCGGCTCGACCGGCTTCTGCGCCTGGTGCGGGATGCGTCTCGCCCGCGTAGACCTTCAGCTTGCCGAACATGGCCCGGCCCAGCTTGGTCTTGGGCAGCATGCCGCGCACGGCCTCCTCGACGACGCGCTCCGGGTGCTTCTTGCGCATGTCGGCCGCCGCCGTGGTCTTGAGGCCGCCCATGTAGCCCGGTGTGGCGGCGGTAGAGCTTGCCGTCGTCCTTGCGGCCGGTCAGGTGGACCTGCGCGGCGTTGATCACGATGACGTGGTCGCCGGTGTCGAGGAACGGGCGTGTAGGTCGGCTTGCGCTTGCCGGTCAGGATGTCGGCGGCGGTCGCGGCCAGCTTGCCCAGGACCTGGTCCTTGGCGTCGATCACGAACCACTTGCGGTCCAGATCGTCGGCCTTCGGAATGTAGGTCGTCATCGTCATCCCCTTGGCGTTGTCCCGAAAAGGGCGCTCGTGACGACGGCGCCCGCTCTACGGGCCCGGACTTCAGACGAGCAAACCCGCCCGGACCGCAAACCCCGATTCTAGAGGGCGCGCCGGGCGGTGTCGCCATATCCCCTTGTGGGGATGGGGACAATGGGCACGACGGGGGCGTCAGGAAGAGGCTTTGGCGGCGCTCGTCGATCGTGATGGTCCGGTGGCGCGGGTCCAGGCTGCCCTTGACGGTGACCTTCTGGCCGACGAGGGCCTTGACCTTTGCCGAAGTCGTTGAGCGCGTATGCCTTCTGTCCTCGACTCGACGTAGAGCTGCGCCTTGGAGCCGCCCTTCATGCACTTCTCGACGCAGGCCGCGGTGTGGTCCACCGTCGGCTCCGTTCGCGCCGCAGTGCGTAGTCCGTGATCCAGCCGGTCCACTGGCCCTTCGGCGCGTCGGCGGCCATCGCCGGCGCCGCCAGGAGTGCCACCACCGCCATCAACGACAGTGAGCTTCGCCATCCGACACCTCCAGGGAGCGAAAGCACGACTCGACCAAGGTAGCGAGAGCGCGGTCCGGAATCAACCGATCGGCAAACGAACGTGGGAGCAGGGCCGGCAGCCCCGGCGCAGCCGGTCCTGGCGATCGAAGTCCAGCTCCGCCAGTGCTATGCCTTCGCCGTCCGGGACCTGGGCCAGCACGGCGCCCCAGGGATCGACGATCATCGCGTGGCCGTGCGAAGCGCGCCCGGGGCCGTGTGCGCCGACCTGGGCGGCGGCGACCACGTACGCGACGTTCTCGATGCGCGCGCGCGCGCAGGAGCACTTCCCAGTGGTCCTTGCCCGTGCGGTCGGTGAACGCGGACGGCACCGCGAGCACGCGCGCTCCCGCGCGGACTAGCCGCGCGGTACAGCTCGGGGAACCGCAGGTCGTAGCAGATCGACAGCCCCAGCGCCGCCCCACTCGGTCTCCGCGACCACCACCTCGTCGCCGGCGCATCACGGAGCGCGACTCCTTGAGGTGGTGCATGGCCCGGGCAGGTCGATGTCGAACAGGTGGATCTTGCGGTAGCAGGCGATCGTCGCGCCGTCGGGTCCGATCAGCACGGACGTGTTGAGCACGCGCTTGTCCCCGGGGACCCGTTCCGGGCAGGCTGCCCAGGAGCAGCAGCACGCGGTGGCGCGCGGCCAGCGCGGCCATGCGCGCGTGACCCACTGGCCGTCGACGGCCTGCGCCTCCGGCACCGGCTCGCCCTCGCTGCGCAGGAACGCGAAGTTCTCCGGAGGCGAGACGAAGCCCGCGCCGCGCGCGGCCGCCTCGTCGACCAGCGCCGGCCGCGCTTCCAGGTTAGCGCTCGACGTCGGCGGTCGAGCGCATCTGCGCGACCGCGGCCAGCACCTTCATGCGCTCCTCCGCCGGAGCGGCCGGCTTCCGGGGCGGAGCGCCCAGCGCGAACGCCTGGCGCTGCTTCCAGCGGCAGAGGTCGAAGACGGGGCACTCGCCGCAGCGCGGTCGGCGCGCGTCGCAGATCTTGCGGCCGTGGAAGATCAGCAGGTCGGTCGTGCGCGTCCAGCGGTCCTGCGGGACGAGCGCCATCAGCTGCTGCTCGACCTTGATCGGGTCGTCGCCCTTGGCGATGCCCAGCCGGTTCGACACGCGCAGCACGTGCGTGTCCACCGCGACGCCCTCCGCGATGTCGTAGGCGTGGCCGAGCACCACGTTCGCGGTCTTGCGCCCGATGCCGGGCAGCTTCACCAGCGCGTGCCAGCTCGCGCGGCACCTCGCCGCCGTGCTCTCCCGTCAGCGCGCGAGCGCAGCCGATCAGGCTCTTGGCCTTCGCGCGGAAGAAGCCGGTCGAGCGGATGATCTCCTCGAGCTGCGCCGGAGCCGCGCGGGCCAGCGCGGCCGGCGTGGGGTAGCGCGCGAAGAGCGCGGGCGTCACCATGTTGACGCGCTCGTCCGTGCACTGCGCGGACAGGATGGTCGCCGCGACCAGCTCGAAGGGGTTGCGGTAGTGGAGCGCGCAGGTCGCCTCGGGGTGAGCCTTCTCGAGCCGGTCGAGGATCTGCCCGGCTCGCGCTTCACCTCGTCCGCGGAAGGCGCGCCGTGAAGGCATTGAGGAGCGAATTGTAGCGGACGCCGTCAGCGCGCGGCGGTGGTGGGGAACAGCGAGGCCTGCGGCACGCGCCGCGCGAGGCGGCTGAGCCGCACCTGGATCAGCGCGGACGCCCGCGGCGGCGCCGACCAGCGGCTCCGCCAGCGCGCGCGACGACCTGCGCGCGCCGTCGGCTCGTCGGCGATGCCGGGCTCGAACGTCTCGTCGCGCCGCAGCGGAGCCTTCCGAGCGCCGCAACTTCGACCGCGACCGCGCCGGCCGCGCACGTCGAAGGGGCGCAGCCGGCGGCAGCGCACGCTCGGCCGCGGCCCGACGACCCGCCGAGCAGGCCTGCCCGGTCGGTGCGGCGATCGCGGATGACGGCCTCCTCCTGGATCCATGACGGCGGCGCCACGGCCGCGATGGGCTGCTCGCCGACTCGCCGTTCGCGGCCGCACGCAGCCGCTCGGCCGCGGTGGCTGCCGACGAACGCGGTGAGCGTCCCCGGATCGCGCTTCCGCCAGCTCGCCGAGGGTGGCGATGCCCGTCATGCGTCGAGCGCGTGACGCGAGGTGTGGCGGAAGGTCGTCGAGGAACGAGACCGGCTGGCGCGCCAGGAAGCGAGCGCCTCGTAGCCCGGCAGCACGACCAGCAGGCCGCGCGGCCGTGCCCAGCGTCGACGCCACCCGCGCCGCGAGACGCGACGACGCGAGGCCGAGCGACGCGTCGAGCCCCAGTCGGCGCTGCAGCTTCGTCCTTGATCGCCTCGGCCGCGGCGACCGGGTCGGCACGCCGCCGCTGCCTCGCGCGTCAGGTCGACGTAGGCCTCGTCGGCCGACGGGCGCTCGACGCGCCGGCTGGCGGCGAGCAGGATGCCGGTCACCTCGTCGCTGACGCGCGCGTACGCGTCCAGGTCGCCCGGCACGATGGCCGCGTCCGGGCAGAGCCGGCGCGCGACGCTCGACCGGCTGCCCCGGCGCGCACGCCGCTGGCGCGGACGTCCGTGCTGGCGGCGGCACACCAGGCTCTGCTCGTCCGCGTGCCGCCGACGATCAGCGGCTTGCCGCTGCAGGCCCGGGTCGAGGCTCCGCTCGACGGAGACGAAGAACGACTCGCAGGTCCAGATGGAGGATGGATCGCGCCGCCTTCATGAACACAGTCTAGGCGGGGCGACGTGCCGCGGGAGGTCCGCGCGGCGGGCCGTCAGTGCAGCGTGCCCTTGGTCGGGCCGTACGACTCCTGGTAGAGCCGGAAGTTCTCCTGCAGGGCCGCGATCAGGCCGGGGATGACCTGCACCGGCACCACCATGCCGGGCCCGCACCGGGGCGCCGTAGCACCTCGTTGGCCTGCGCCGCCTGGACCTCGCGCTCGCCGATCGGCTGCATGCTCGCAGAAGGTGAGCGTGAAGTCGAAGGGGAGTTCTGGATCGAGCAGAAGTTGCTGTAGATCCGCGGCGATGGACGTGTCCTCGTCGGGCACGATCGTGAAGTTGACCGACCTTCTTCTCTTCCATGAGTCCTCGCGCGCGCCGAGTCGTACTCGCGGCGGGCAGGTCAGTACTTGCGCAGCACGCCGATCACGACTCCCTGCACGCGCAGGTCGTCCTGGTCGACGAAGATCGGCTTCATGCGCGCGGTTGGCGGGCTGCAGGCGGACGCGTGCCCCGCCCTCGCGGTAGAGCTTCTTGAGCGTGACGCTCGTCGCCGCCGAGGAGGGCGATCACCATCTCGCCGTCGCGCGCGTGTCTTGCGGTCCTCGACGATCACGTAGTCGCCGTCGCGGATCTGCTCGTCGATCATCGAGTCGCCCTTGACCTGCAGCACGTAGGTGTCGCGGCGGCCGACCATGTCCTCGGGCACGAAGATCGTCTCGGTGCGCGCTGATGGCCTCGATCGGCGTGCCGGCCGCGACGCGGCCGAGCAGCGGCAGCTCGACCGCGCGCACCGGACACCGCGGTGGGCACCAGCTCGAGCGCCCGGCTGCGGTTCCACGCCCGCTTGATGAAGCCCTTCTCCTGGAGGTTCGTGAGGTGCTTGTGGACGGTGGCGAGCGAGCTCAGGCCGAAGTGCTCGCCGATCTCCTCGATGGTCGGAGCGTAGCCCTTGCGCTCGATGTGCCGGCCGACGAAGTCCAGGATCTCCTTCTGCCTTCGGGTCAGGTGCATGGCACCTCCTCGAAGGCGAAGTTTAAGCGAAAACGGCCGGGAGCGTCAACCCTGGTGCTCGTGCGCGCTGGTTCGAGGGGATCGTGGTCTGCGGGTTCCGGTCGCGCGGGGTCGGCTGCGGGGCCGGAGCCGACGGGCGGCCGCCGTGCGGGTGGTTCTGGCGGAAGCCTCCCGAATGCCTCGAGCCGCCGCAGCATCCCTCGACCGGCTGTGACCCCAGCGGGTTCCCATAGCCGATGGCCCCGTAGCCGTAGATCGGGATGCCGTAGTCGTCCGAGGTGACCCTCGGCGCGAGCAGCGTCGGCTTCGGCCGCGCGGGCGTCGGGCCTCCGCTTCGCGCACTCGAGCCTCTGCTCTCCGCCAGCGCGCGTCCGCCATGGCGCGCTCTCCACCTGGGCGGCCGCCTCGGAGGCCTGGATGCGCAGGCGCGCCTCACGCTCGCCTGGCGTGACCCACTGGCCCCTCGAACTCCGACGAGCCCTGGCGCGCGCATCGCGTTGTCGTGCTCCATCCAGCGTCCGGCGAGCCAGACGTTGCCCAGGGACGCTGCGCGAGCGAGTTGGTGGGGTCGACCGCGAGCACGCGCTCCCAGGCCTCGCGCGCCTGCGTGCGCAGGTCGTTTCGATCCGCCCAGGCGGCCAGGCCGAGCCAGCCCTGCACGTCGCCGGGCGCCAGCCTCGCGGCCCGGCTGCGGAACTCGGTCAGCCGCGACGAGGCCGAGACGATGTGGTCGACACGCGGCCATCGGCATCGTCACGGTGCCGGGGCCCACTTCGATGACCACCGACTGGGCACGCCGCTCCAGTCACCTCGCCCACGATGCGACCACCGCCCTTGAGCCACACCTCGTCCGCTGCGGCCCAGGACCCCGACCGCCATCAGCGTCACCGCCAGGATCGCTCGTGTCATGACTGCACCTCGCACGGTTTGTCGGGCTGCCCGAGGCGGTGCAAGAACGAGACCACCGCTTGAAGCGCGCCCCGGCGAGTATGGCACCGGGCTATCGGCCCGGCTGCAGCCCTGATTTAGCCAACCGACGCGCGGGCGAAGCGGGCGCTCCTTCCAGCAGAATGCCCCACCGAATGGACACTCCTGACCGCTTCCGCGGACTGCTCGGCTGGGCCAGTCACTGGCGCGCGCTGCTGGCCACGGGTCTGGGAGGAGCGGCAGCCGATGCGGGCGGGGCACTCCTGGGCATACCGGGATGGCTCGGCGATCGGTCTGGTGGCGGTGGGGATCGCGCGTCGCGGTCCGCACGTTCGGTGTCGAGCAAGGCCGCACCCTCCTGGGGCTGGCTCCGCCCCCGCTGCTGCTGTGGACCCTGGGCGGCGTGCCCGGAGTGCGGGCCCTCTCGGGACCTCCGCTGCTGGCGCTGGCCGCGACGGGCGTGGTGACGCTCGTGCTCCTGCGCCGGGTGGGTGCCTTCGCGCCGCGTGCCTTCCGGCGGTGCTGCTCCTCTACGCGCTCATCGCGGCCCGGGTGCAGACGCGCGTGGGTCCGCACGGCGACGAGCCGCACTACCTCATGGTCGCCGAGAGCATCCTGCGCGACGCGCGACCTCGAGCTGGAGCAGGACTACGCGGGCGGCAGCTACCGCGAGCTTCACGAGCGAGACGCTGGCTCCGCACTACCGCGTGCGGGGTCGGAACGGCGCGATCTATTCGGTCCACGCGATCGGCCTGTCGCTGCTGATCCTGCCGGCCTGCGCGCTGGGCGGATACCCGGCGGTGTCCTTCTTCATGGCGCTGGTCGCGGCCCTCCTGGTCCGCGAAGGTGCGCGAGCTGCTGCGCTGGCGCCGGGGCCAGCGATGGGCGGCGGAGGGCATCGCGCGGCTCGTGGCGCTGTCGCCACCGCCGCTCGCTGCAGTACGTCGGCCTCGTGTTCACGGAGGTGCCCGCCGGCGCCGTGGATCGCGCGCGCGCGCTGCGGCTCGGCGGGAGCCGTGACGATGCGAATCCCTGGCGCACGATCTCGTGGACGGTTCCGCTCGTCCTCCTGCCGTGGTTCAACGTGCGCTACGCGCCGGTCACCGCGATCCTCGTCCGGTACGCGCTGGCGTCGCGGCCGTCGCGGCGGGTAGGCACGCTCGCCTCGTCGCGGCCGCGGGCGTCTCGGCCGGTCGCGCTGGCGGCGTATCACTACGTGCTCTACGGGTTCTTCGACCCGCGGCTCGTCTGGGGACGCCGGCCCGAATTCGCGCTCGCGACGCTGTGGGAGGGGCTGCCGGGCCTCGCCCTGACCAGGAGTTCGGGCTGCTGCCGTACGCCCCCGTGTTCGCCCCTGTGCGCCGTCGGTTTCTGAGGATGGCCTGCGCGACGGCACGCGACGCGGGTGGACCGCGCTCGTGCTGGTCGCGGCCGTCGCCGGCACGGCGGGCTCGTGGCACATGTGGCGCGGTGGATTCAATCCGCCGGCGCGCTTCCTGGTCCCGCTGCTGCCGGTGCTCGCACTCGCGCGCGGCGGCGGCCCTCTCGGCGCGGTGCGGCGCGCTCCGACTGCCCTGCTCGCGGGGTGGGGCCTCTGGGTCGGCGTCCTGCGGGCGTGATCGACCCCGCGCTCGTCCATCGCGACCGGGAGCGGACCGCGCCGTTCTTCCGCGCGTGGTCGGGCGCTGCGAGGAATGGACCCGCCTGCTCCCCGGGTTCGTGCTGCTGCCCGAGACGGCCGGCGATCGCACCCGTCTGGCGCTGGTGTGGACGACGGCGCTCGCGCTGGCGGCCATCGCGGGCCGGCGCCCGAAGCCGACCGCGATCGGGCTGGCCGCGGCCTCCGTCGCGCTGCTCGCGGCGGCCGCGACGGCATCCGCGCGTGTCCGACTGGCCGGACTGGCGGACGAGATGCCGTTCGGCTCGTCGGGCGGCCCGCCATCGAAGCGCCGGGCTGGGGGAGGGTGACGCTCGGCCGATGGGAGCTGGTCGCCCTCGGTCCTGACGTGGGGCTCGCTCTTCGAGCCGCACCGCTATCCGGACGGCGCCGAGATCGGATCGCGCCCTCCGCTGCCGGCGGGCCGCCACCGCATCGAGCCTCGACGTCAGCTGCTGGGCGCGGACCGTCCGCTGCTCGAGGTGCGCCCGGAGGAGCGGCCTCGGGCCGGACGTACGAGTTCGCGCGGTGCCCGGCGGGCTGTCGGGCGCTTTCGAGATCCTGACGACCGATGCGCCCGTCAGCCAGCCATGCAGCCTTCGTGGCGGCAGCCCGCTCACCCTGGGGCGGATCCGCTCTCTCAACCTTTTCCTGAGGCGCCGGTCTAATCCGGCAGGAGGGGAGCAAGGAACGACCATGCGAAGGCAAGTGCTTGTCGCGATGACGGTCTTGACGCTGGGCTCGGGGGCGCTGCCGCGGAGGGGGACGCCTCAAGTGCGCCGTGAGTACGCCGGAGGGGTCTCAAGGCGGCGCTGGGCCTCACCGACCAGCAGTCGGCCGAGGTGGGCCGGTTGCGCGCCGAAGGGCGGAAGGCCGCCATCCGTGGCCGGGCCGATCGCGTGATCGCGCGCGAGGAGCTGCGCGAGCTGCTGACCGCGCCGTCGCTCGACGAGAAGGCGGTGGCGGCGAAGGTCCAGCAGCCCTCGGCGCTCCAGGCCGCGGCCCTGCAGGCGCGAACCGACCGCCTGATCGCGCTGCGGCGCGTGCTGACGCCGCCGAGCAGCTCGAGCGGCTGTCCCAGATCGCCTCCCGGCGGCCGCGAAGGCACGGGCGCCCGGACCCTCCCGGAAGCGTTGACAGGCCCGGAAGGCGAGCTGAGACAGTCCGGTCCCGCAGGGGAGCCATGATCGCTGAAGCGCTGGCCGTGCGCCCGCAGGCTCGGCGGTCGCGGGACCGCGCCCGGACGAGGCGCGCGGCCGCAGGCGAAGACGACCGCGCCGCGGTGGGGGCCTGCCAGCAGGGGGCGAGCGCGGGGCGATTCGACTGGCTGGTGGGAGCGCTGACCAGGGGACGATACTACCGGCTCTCGCTACCGGTACATGGAGCAACCACCAGGACCCCGCTGAACGGCATGGCGCAGGAGGTGTTCCTGGAAGGCGTATCGCGCCATCGGACGGTTCCAGGGCGACGGCGCGTTTCTCGACCCGAGCTCCACCGGATCGCGCGCCGTCGTAACACGCGTGCCTGAAAAACTTCCAGCTTAGCGCGGCAGCGCCGGCGCAGAGGCTATTAGAGCGGCGGCCGGCGCCACCTGGCGGACGGCGGGACGGGCAGTCGCGGACCGGCTGCTGAGGAGGACGGAGAGGTCCGCCCCGGTGCGCCATGGCGGTCGCTGGCGCCTGCCGGAGGCTGCCGCGAGCGCTCATCCTGCGAAGATCTACCACCGGCCTCACGCACGAGGAAGTACGGCACGGGTCCTGGGCGCGAGGCGTCGGAACCGTGAAGCCAACCTGTTCCACGCGCTGGGCAACCTGCGCAAGCTGCTCGTAGTGCGATGCCGGGAACGACCATGCGAAGCCACCTGACGGAAGACATGCTGGCCGAGGGGTTGGAGGGGCTGGGCTCGCCAGAGGCACGCCGGCACCTCGCGGAGTGTGGGGGTGCGCGCGCAGCGCTCGACGAAGCCCGCTCAGGGCTCGGGATGGCGAGCGCGGCCGGGGTGCCCGAGCCGCCTCCTCTTTATTGGGAGTCTTCCGCCGCCAGGTCGGGCTGGCGGATCAGCGAGAGAGCGCCGGCGCGCCGCTCGTTCAGCTTCTGGCTGTTCCCCGCGCTGGCGGGAGCGGTCGCGGTGGTGATCGCGGTCGACCTGCACGTCCGCCGGCCAGCCCCAACCGGCCGGCGCGTCGGCGCTCACGCTCCCCGCCTGGTCGGCTCTGCCCCCCGGCCGACGAGGACGAGGGACTGGAGGTCCCTCAGGCGGTGGCGGTCGCGGACGGCGGCGATGCGTCAGACGCCGCCCTGCCGAGCAGAGGAGGCGTGGCAGGCACGCTGTCGGGGCTCTCGGACGAGGAGGCGACGTGCTGGCCCATCGGCTCGAGGACGAGGATGAGCGGGGATACGCTGCGAAGCCCGTCGCCGGGGTTGCTCCTCGCCGCCCTGTTCTGCGGGAAGGCGAACGCCCAGCAAGGCGCGGCGGCCCGCGAGAAGCCTTCGGGCGATGGTCGAACGCGTACACTCGTCAGCAACCTCAGAGAGCCTGACGCTGACCGACGACCAGTTCGCGAAGCTGCTCCCGCACGTCAAGCGCCTCCAGAACGACCGGCGCGGCCTCGCGCAGCGGCGAATGCTGGCTCCTCTGGGAGATGCGGCGGACGCTGGGAGCGGGCGGCGCTACCGAGGCCCGCATCGGCGAGCTGATGAAGGAGGTCAAGGCCGTCGAGAAGCCGAAACGGCCCGAGGTCCTCCGCAAGGACATGGACGCGATCGACGCGGCGCTCATCCCCGGTCCAGCAGGCGAAGTTCCGTCTGCCTCGAGGTCGAGGTGGAGCGCAAGATCCGCGCGCTCATGAACGACTGCGCGCGCCGAATCGCGGCGCGGGCCGGCAGCGTCCTCGGTGGAAGAGCCGGAGCCCCTGACCCCCCGTCATTCGCGGGCTCCCGGCCGTCGCGGGCGCGTGCGGTAGGCTCCGGCCGTGGCGCGTTCCGACGACAAGAGCGAACGTCAAGCCCACCGGACCGTCCGCCGCCAAGCCAGGAGCCCCCAGGAAGGCGGCCGCACCGGAGGCAGCGCGCGCGCGCGCGGAAGGAACAGCCACCGAGGCCGCCCGCGGCGTCGCCAGAAGAAGGCCGCGGCCGCTCCGCGCAAGCCACGCGCAGGGGCGGTCGCTCCGCGCACGACCGCGAAGCCCGCCAGGCCCGCCGCGCCGCGCCCGGCCGCGAAGCCTCCGCGCCCGCCAGGACCGGCGCTGCGCCGTACGATACCTAGCCAGGCCGGGAACGGCGCCCCGGCGACCCGGTGCGCGCAAGGCGACCGCGCCGCGCGGGAAGCCCCCGGCCTCGGGACTGGACGAAGAGCAGCGCATTGAGGACGCGAAGTACCAGCCGCGCGAGCTGCCCCCGCGGCTCTTCGAGGAAGAGCGCTTCATCTTTCCTGAGAGCTACGGAGGCCGCATCCGCCTGCTGGTCAGGATCCGGACTGGCTGTTCGCCCACTGGGACGTCGACCCGCAGTCGCTCGCGGACCTGCGCGCCGAGCTGGGCGAGCGCGCCAGCGCGCTCTCGAAGCTGGACGCTGCGCGTGAGCGATCCGCACCACGGGGCGAGAGCCGCGTGCTGCTGCCGGACGGCTCACGCTCCTGGTACATCCGGGCCGACACGGTGGAGCGCAGCTACCAGGCGCAGCTGGGGCTCACGCTGCCCTCGGGCGAGTTCCGCAGCCTGGCCGACAGCAACGTCGTGCGCACGCCCCGCACGGGTCCGGCCCACGGCGGCGCACCGCGGCGCGCGCGTTACCGAGCGGCGCCGAGCCGCCGCCGCCGGCGCCGTCCAAGACCCGCGGCACTCCTGCCGGCCACCGCCGCCGTCGCGGCCTGCGTCTTCCGCGAAGGATCGGGACCGTGGCGTCCCGACCCCTCGACCATGGCGTACCCGGGCCCTGGCGGAGGCGCCGCCGAGCGTCCCCGGCCCGGCCAGCGGCCGGGCGAGCCGTCCGGTGGCGCCAGCGACCGTCTATCGCCGTTAGCTCCAGGGGACCCCGCCCGATGACGCTCGGTACTGGTGCCCGGTCCTCCACGCGCACCTGCCGCTACGTCCGCCATCCCGAGTACCCGGAGTTCCTCGAGGAGGACTGGTTCTTCGAGGCCCTGACCGAGACCTACGTCCCCGCTCGTGCGCGTGCTGGACGGCCTGCTCGCGGACGGCGTCGACTACCGCCTCACCATGACGCTGTCGCCGCCGCTCGCTGCTCGATGATGACGCGACGAGCTGCTCGTCGCGCCGCTACCACCGCTACCTCGACCGCCTGGTCGCGCTGGCCGAGCAGCGAGGTCGACCGGACGCGCACGCGAGGACCGGCGCTTCCACGGACGTGGCGCGCTTCTACCTCGGCGAGTTCACGCGACATCCGGCGCATCTTCCGCGAGACGTACGGCTCGGACCTCGTGCGCGCCTTCCGCAAGCACCGCGACGCGGGCAAGCTCGAGATCATCACCTGCGGCGCCACGCACGGCTTCCTGCCGCTGATGGACACCGTGCCCGCAGGCGGTGCGGGCGCAGGTGCAGATCGGCGGTCGCGCACTACCGGGAGCATCCTGGGCGCGATCCCGCGGGCATCTGGCTGCCCGAGTGCGGCTACCTGCCCGGGCCACGAGCGCTTCCTGCGCGGAGGCGGGCCTGCGCTTCAGCTTCCTCGAGTCGCACGGCCTGACCGACGCCGCACCCGCGGCCAGCGCACGGCGTGCCGCGCGCCCGATCCTCTCGCCGGGCGGCATCGCGTTCTTCGGCCGCGACATGGAGTCGTCGCGCCAGGTGTGGAGCGCGGAGTCGGGCTATCCGGGCGACTACGACTACCGCGAGTTCTACAAGGACGTGGGCTGGGAGCTGCCGCTCGAGTACCTCGGGCGACATCCTGCTCCGACGGCCTGCGCAAGAACGTCGGCCTCAAGTACTACCGGGTCACCGGGCAAGGTGGGCCTGCGGGGACAAGCAGCCCTACGTGCGCGAGCTGGGCGCTGCGAGAAGGCGGCGCAGCCACGCCGGGCACTTCCTGCGAGAACCGGCAGAGCGCAGGTCCAGCGCCGCGCGCGGCCGCGATGGACCGGCCGCCGCTCGTGGTGAGCCCCTACGACGCCGAGCTGTTCGGCCACTGGTGGTTCGAGGGCCCGGACTTCCTGAACTTCCTCTTCCGCAAGATGCACTTCGACCAGGACGTGGTGAAGCCGATCACGCCGTCCGAGTACCTGGAGCGCTATCCCGACGTGCGAGGTCGCGCAGCCGCCCGATGTGCACGTGGGGCGCCAACGGGCTACGCCGAGGTCTGGCTGAACCCGGGCAACGACTGGATCTATCCGCCACCTCGACGTGGCGGCCGAGCGCATGGTCGAGCTGGCGCGGCGCTTCGAGCACCCGTCGCCGCTGGAGCGCGCGCGCCCTCGACCAGGCCGCCCGCGAGCTGCTGCTCGCCCAGTCGTCCGGACTGGGCCTTCATCATGAAGACGAACACGACCGTCGAGTACGCGAAGAAGCGCACCCGCGACCACATCGCGCGCTTCACGTACCTGCTACCGCGTGCTCGTGGCGAGGTGCAGGCTCGAAGAGCCGATCCTGCGCGAGTTCGAGGAGCGCGACAACATCTTCCCCGACCTCGACTACCGGGTGTATAGGTAGAAGAGGGGGACGAGGACTGACAACCGACACGGTACGGCGGTCGGCCATCGCGGGATCGTGGTACCCGGCCACGGCGCGCGGCAGTGGCGGCCGAGGTCGAGGTACCTGAGCGCGGCGCGCCCAGGGTTCCAGCGGGCGAGCTGCGCGCGCTCGTCAGCCCCCACGCCGGACTGCGCTACTCGGGCCCGGTCGCCGCGTTCGGCTATCGCGCTGCTGCGCGGAGCGGGCCTACACGGTGGTGCTGGTGGGGCCCCTCGCACCGGTTCGCGTTCGACGGCAGCGCCGTGTTTGCCCGTGGCGCGTTCGAGACGCCCCTGGGGCTTCAGCGCGCGTGTCGAAGACCGACCTGGCGGATGCGCTGCGGTGGCGGTGGACGCGCGCGTCCGTGCCGATGCCCGGGCGCACGAGCGGCGAGCACTCGCTGGAGATGCAGCTGCCGTTCCTGCAGCTGCTGGTGCCGGACTCCGAGATCGTGCCCGTGCTGATGGGCACGCAGACCCGGAGGACGTGGACGCGCTCGCGTCCCGTGCTGGCGGCCAATCCCTGGCCGGGCGCGAGGCGCCTGATGGTGGAGGCGTCGAGCGACCTGAGCTACCACCTTTCCCGATCGAACGCCAGGGACCTGGACTCGCTGGTCGTGGAGCGACATCGCGGACTTCGCGGAGGGGCGCCTCATGGAGCGGCTGGAGCGGCAGCGCAACCACGCCTGCGGAGGGGAGCAATTTTTCACGTAATCCGAAACAAGTATAA
>ERZ1370068.478-contig-10434_pt1 | contig 30142 bp, 46 predicted proteins | sample MGYA00561227_ERZ1370068 | MGnify/ENA primary metagenome ERZ1370068 (study PRJEB38410, sample SAMEA6850437) | metagenome | study: Metagenomic assessment of the ecological functions of the soil: analysis of the soil microbiota associated with the...
ACACCTTCCGCGGCTCGCTGCGCACGCTCAAGGAAAATCAGGACGAAGCCTTCGAGCTGTTGCGGCTGGCGATGAACGAGCCGCGCTTTGCGCCCGATGCGGTCGAGCGCATTCGCGCCCAGATCGTCTCGCGCCTGCAGCGCGCAGTCGACCAGCCCCAACGAGATCGCCACCGAGACCTGGTGGAACGGCGTTTCCGGGCCATCCGTATGGCCGCCCCGGCAACGGCACGGTCGAGAGCGTAGCCAAGGTCACCGCAGCCGACATGCGCGCGCTGCTCAAGCGCGCTGACTCACGCGCGACTACGCTCAAGATCGGCGTCGTCGGCGACATCGATGCGGCCACCGCCGGGCGGCTGATCGACCGCGCCTTCGGCACCGCTGCCGGCCAAGGGCGACCTTACCGCCGATCCCCGACGTCACGATGCAGGGCATCGGCAAGGCGTATTGTCATCGATCTCGACGTGCCGCAGACCGTGGTGCAGTTCGGTGGCCCGGGCGTCAAGCTGCAGCGATCCGATTTCATGCCGGCCTATCTGATGGACCACGTGCTCGGCGGCGGCGCGTTCTCCTCGCGGCTCTATCGCGAGGTGCGCGAGAAGCGCGGCCTCGCCTACGGCGTCTCCGATCAACCTGCTCTGGCTCTATCATGCCGCGGTCCATGTCGGCGGCACCGCCACCCGCAACGACGCCACCGAGGACACGATCGAGGTGATCGAGGCCGAGGTCACGCGCATGGCTAGGGAAGGCCCGACCGCGGATGAGCTCGAGAAGGCCAAGACCTACCTCAAAGGCTCGTTCGCGCTTGGCCTCGATACCTCGACCAAGATCTCGAACCAGCTCGTGAGCATGCAGCTCGACAATCTCGGCATCGATTACATCGATCGACCGGTCGGCCTTGATCGACGCGGTCACGCTCGACGACACCAAGCGCATGGCCAAGCGCCTGCTCGACGGCGGCATGCTGGTCACGGTCGTCGGCCGGCCGCAGGGCGTCACCTCGAAGTAGCAACGATCGGCGCCATGCGCACTCGAAGCATTCGATCGATCTTGCGCTGCGCCGACCAGGTCGGACCAAACGGCGTAGCGCCTGAGGCGCTCGCCGACGCGCTCAAGCGCACCGAGCCCGCGCTCGCCTGGCTGCGCGCGCGCCATGCCGACGGCGGCTTGCCGCTGCTGCGGCTTCCCGCCAAGCACGACGATCTGGTCTCGATCAAGGATGCGGCGCGCCGCCTCACCGCGACCGGGCGCGACCGACATCGTGTTCCTCGGCACCGGCGGATCGAGCCTCGGCGGCGCAGACACTGGCGCAGCTTGACGACCACGCGGTGCCGGGCGCGCGGCTTGCTGCGCTCAGGCCCGCGCCTGCATTTCATGGACAATCTCGATCCCGAGCACCTATGGCGACGCTGCTCGAGCGGCTGCCGCTCGCGACCACGCACTTTGTCGCGATCTCGAAATCGGGCGGCACCGGCGAGACCCTGATGCAGACCACCGCCGCGCTCGCAGCCATGAAGGCACGCCGGGCTTGCGGTGCGCATCCCGGACCTGTTCCTGGGCATCACGGAGCCGCCGCGCAACAGGGCGGCAAGCGCAGCGGGCTGCGCGTTCTCTTCGACGAGCATCACGTCCCCATGCTCGAGCACGACCCCGGCGTGGGCGGGCGTTATTCGGTGCTCACCAATGTGGGCCTGTTGCCGGCCGCCGTCGCTCGGCCTCGACATCACGGCGATCCGCGGCGGCGCCGCGCAGCGGCGCTCGCGCCGGTGCTCGCCAGTCGTCCGCCGGCCGAGGTGCCGGCCGCGGTCGGCGCGGCGCTCGCGGTCGCGCTCGGCGCCAGCAAGCCGATGTCGGTGATGCTGGCCTATGCGGACCGGCTCGAGCGCTTCACGCGCTGGTACGTGCAGCTGTGGGCCGAGAGCCTCGGCAAGGACGGCAAGGGCACCACGCCGATCGCGGCGCTCGGGCCGGTCGACCAGCACAGCCAGCTGCAGCTCTATCATCGCCGGCCCGCGCGACAAGCTGTTCACGATCGTCACCGTCGGCGCCGCCGGCCGCGGCCCGCGCATCGCGGCTGATCTCGCGCGAGCTCGCGGGCGAGCCGGACTTCGCCGGCAAGACCATCGGCGATCTCGTCGCCGCGCAGGGCCGCGCCACCGCCGAGACGCTCGCCAAGAACGGCTGCCCGGTGCGCACGATCCACATCGACACGCTCGACGAGGCAAGCCTCGGCGAACTGCTCATGCATTTCATGCTGGAGACGATCATCGCGCGCACACCTTCTCGGCGTCGATCCGTTCGACCAGCCGGCGGTCGAGGAGGGCAAGGTGCTGGCGAAGAAGTATCTGGCGGGCGGCGGATGATTGTATCTCCGATGCGCTATTGGCCTCATCGCGTGGCAGAAAGCGTTTACGCGCGTCAACTGCTATGCCACGGGATCCACTCTGCTCTCGGCTCCAGCGCGTGAAAGACCGCGCGTGGAACGTGCTCAGGCTCAATCCTCGGTCGCGACGATCGAGACTCCGGTTGACCATGATCCGCATCACCGACCGCATCAGCATCGACGAAGGCGAGCTTGCGGAGAGCTTCATCCGCGCCTCCGGGCCGGGCGGGCAGAACGTCAACAAGATCGCCAGCGCGGTGCAGCTGCGCTTCGACGTGCGCCATTCGCCGTCGCTGCCCGACGGCGTGCGCACGCGGCTCGAGCGGCTCGCCGGCCACCGCCTCACCCGCGAGGGCGTGCTCGTCATCACCGCGCAGCGCCACCGCACCCAGGAGCGCAACCGCGCCGACGCGCGCGAGCGCCTGTGCGAGCTCATTCGCGAGGCCGCAACCGCCGCCGGTGCCGCGCCGCCCGACCAGGCCGACGCGCGCCTCCAAGGAGCGGCGCATCGAGATCGAAGAAGCGCCGCGCCACCATCAAGGGCCTGCGCCGCGCTAAGCCGCCGCAGGATTAGCGCGCAGCGTGCTAAACTGGCGCAACGATACGTCGCCAGGGAGGACGCCATGCGCATGACCTTGCAGCTGCACCATCGCGTGCGCAATCGTGCTCAGCCTGCCGCTTCCGGCCGCCGCGCAAGACGCAGTCGCCGATTTCTACAAGGGCAAGCAGGTCGCCATCACGGTGGGCTTCGGCCTCGGCGGCAGCGCCAGCCTCTATTCCCAGGTGCTCGCCCGCCACATGGGCCGCCACATGCCCGGCAATCCGAATTTCGTCGTTCAGCACATGCCCGGCGCCGGTGGGCTTCTCGTCACCAACAACAGCGCCAACAACGCGCCGCGCGACGGCACCGTCTTCACGATCACCGATCGGGCGGTGCCGCTCGAGCCGCTGCTCGGCAATCCCAACGCGAAATTCGACGCCCGCAAGTTCGGCTGGATCGGCAATGCCAATGTCGAATACACGACCTGCATCGCCTGGCACACCGCACGCGTGAAGACGCTGGCGGATGCTTTCACGCACGAGCTGGTCGTCGCCGGCACCGGCGCGGAAGCCACCGCGGTGATCTTCCCGAAAGCCGTCAACAAGCTGCTCGGCACCAAGATCAAGATCGTGCCGGGCTATCCGGGATCGACCGAGATCCCGCTCGCCATGGAACGCGGCGAGGTCGAGGGGTTCTGCGCCATCGGCTGGACCTTCGTGAAGCTGCGCAAGCGGCGACTGGCTGCGCGACAAGAAGATCAACGTTCTGTTCCAGATGGCCCTGAAGAAGCATCCGGAGATTCCGGACGTTCCCTTCATCCCCGATCTCGCCAAGACGCCGGAGGATCGCCAGGTCTTCGAGTTCCTGTTCACGCCGCAGGAGTTCGGCCGCGCCTCTCTTCGCGCCGCCCGATGTCCCGCCCGCGCGGCTGCGAGCGCTGCGTCAGGCATTCGAGCGGACGCTCAAGGATCGGGCGTTCTCGACGATGCCGACAAGGCGGGGCCTCGAGATTCAACTACGTCGCGTGGCGACGAAGTGGCAGCAGATCGAGCGCGTCTATGCCACGCCGAAGGTCGTCATCGAGCGCGCGCGCACCATCGCCCAATAGGAGAGTCTCGATGCGAACCGAAACGGACGTGCTCTGATCGCGAGCGTGATCGTGCTTTGCCTGTCGCTTCCTGCGGCTGCGCAGGACGCCGTCGCCGACTTCTATCGGGGCAAGCAGGTCGCCATCATGGTGGGCTTCACGCCGGGCGGCAGTTCGAGCCTCTACGCGCAGGGCGCTCGCCCGCCACATGGGCCGCTACCTGCCGGGCAACCCGAGCTTCATCGTGCAGCATGTGCCGGGCGCCGGCGGGCCTCGTGCTCGCCAACAACCTCTACAACACGGTGCCGCGCGACGGCACCGCCTTCGGCATCACCGGCCGCACCGCCGCCGATCGAGCCGCTGCTCGGCAATGCCAACGCCAAGTTCGACGGCCGCCAGCTTCGGCTGGATCGGCACCGCCAATGTCGAATACACGACCTGCATCGCGCTGGCACACCGCGCGCGGTGAAGACGCTGCGCGGACGCCATGACCACCGAGCTGATCGTCGGCGGCTCCGGCGCCGACGCGACCGAGGTGATCTTCCCGAAGGCCGCCAACAAGCTCGTCGGCACCAAATTCAAGATCGTGCTCGGCTATCCGGCTCGACCGAGCTGCTGCTCGCGATGGAGCGCGGCGAGACGGAAGGCTTCTGCGGCATCGGCTGGACCTTCCTGAAGCTGCGCAAGGGCGACTGGCTGCGCGACAAGAAGGTCAACATCCTCTTCCAGATGTCGCTGAACGAAGCACCCCGAGATTCCCGGACGTTCCGGCCATCATCGACCACGCGCAAGACGCCGGAGGACCGCAAGGTGTTCGAGTTCCTGTTCGCGCCGCAGGAGATGGGACGGCCGTTCTTCGCGCCGCCCGGCGTTCCGGCCGATCGCCTTGCGGCGCTGCGGCGCGCCTTCGAGCTGACGCTGAAGGACCCGGCAGTTCCTCGGCCGATGCCGACAAGATGGGCGTCGAGGTGCAGCACGTCGGCGGCGACGGCGATCCAGACGCTGCTGGAGACGCATCTACGCCTCGCCCAAGGACGTCATCGACCGCGCCAAGGCGGTGGCGGAATAGCATGCCTGCGCCCGGTCGCGCACCGCGCGAGATGATGAGTGCGAGCATCGCTAAAGCGGATCGATCTGCCAATCAGATCCACCATGCCCATGCGCCAGCTCTCCGAGGCCACCGTCAACCGCATCGCCGCCGGCGAGGTGGTCGAGCGGCCCGCGAGCGCGGTCAAGGAGCTGGTCGAGAACGCGCTCGATGCCGGCGCGACGCGCATCGAGGTCGCTGACCGACGGCGGCGGGCGGCGGCTCATCCGCGTCACCGACGACGGCGCCGGCATGACGCGCGCCGACCTGCGCTCGCGGTCGAGCGCCACGCCACCTCGAAGCTCGCCGACGACGACCTGCTCGACATCCGCACGCTCGGCTTCCGCGGCGAGGCGCTGCCGTCGATCGGCGCGGTCGCGCGGCTCACGATCACCACGCGCCACAGCGGACGAGCCGCACGCCTGGGCGATCGCGGTCGACGGCGGCGCCAAGTCGGAGGTGAAGCCCGCCGCGCTCGGCGCAGGCACGCGCGTCGAGGTGCGCGACCTGTTCTACGCGACGCCGGCGCGGCTGAAGTTTCTCAAGAGCGACCGCACCGAGGCGCGAGGCGATCCGCGACGTGGTGCGGCGGCTCGCCATGAGCCGGCCGGATGTCGCCTTCACGCTCGCGGGCGAGGAACGCGCGCCGGTGACCTGGGCGGCGGCGCTGCCCGGCGCGCCCGGGCGGCTGGCGCGGCTCGCCGACATTCTCGGCGCTGGATTTCCGCGCCAACGCGGTCGAGGTGCATGCGGCGAGCGCAACGGCGTGGCGGTCGAAGGCTTCGCGGCGCTGCCGACGCTCACGCGCGCCAATGCGCTCGGGCAATATCTCTTCGTCAACGGCCGCCCGGTGCGCGACAAGCTGCTGATCGGCGTGGTGCGCGGCGCCTATGCGGACTATCTGCCGCGCGACCGCCATCCGATCGTGGCGCTGTTCGTCACGCTGCGCGCCGCGCGAGGTCGACGTCAATGTGCATCCCGCCAAGGCCGAGGTGCGCTTCCGCGATCCGCAGCCCTGTGCGCGCGCTGCTCGATCACCCGTCTGCAGCAGGCGCTCGCGCGCGAAGGCCAGCGCGCCGCGACCACCGGCGGCTCCGCCACCGTCGCGGCGCTTCCGCCCGGCCGCGGCGCCGCGGCGGCGGCTGGGATTGGCGGCGCTCGCCGGCGCGGCCCGATCCGCGCGGCTACGCCCTGGCCGACGCAACGGCAACGCTGCGCTCGGCTTTGCGGAGGCCGCGCAGGCAGCCTTCGACGTCGGCGCGCCATCGGCCGATGCGCGTCGACGATCGCCGAGCCGCGCGCCCGAACCTGCATCGACCGGCCGCTCGGCGCCGCGCGCGCGCAGGTGCACGAGACCTACATCGTGGCGCAGACGCGCGACCGGCATCGTGATCGTCGACCAGCACGCCGCGCATGAGCGCATCGTCTACGAGCGCATGAAGGCGGCGCTGGAACAGACCGGCGTGGCGCGCCAGATCCTGCTGATTCCGGAGATCGTCGAGCTCGACGAGGCCGATGTCGAGCGCGCTCGATCGCGCGCGCCGAGGAGCTTGCGCGCTTCGGCCTCGCGCTCGAGCCGTTCGGGCCGGGCGCGCGGTGGCGGTGCGCGAGACGCCCTCGCTGCTCGGCGAGATCGACGCGCGCGGCGCTGGTGCGCGACCTCGCCGAGCACATGGCGGAATGGGACGAGGCGCTGCCGCTGGAGCGCCGGCTGATGCATGTCGCCGCCACCATGGCCTGCCACGGCTCGGTGCGCGCCGGGCCGCCGCCTCAAGCCCGAGGAGATGAACGCGCTGCTGCGCGAGATGGAGGCGACGCCGAACTCCGGCCAGTGCAACCACGGCCGCCCGACCTATGTGGAGTTGAAGCTCGCCGGACATCGAGCGGCTGTTCGGGCGCGATGAGTGGCACCGAAATGCCGCCTGGTCGCGGTCGGCCGGGCTGGCATCGCGATTGAACCATCACGCGGCGCAAGCGTGAAAATCTTTGGGACTTGCGGTGGCGAGACGACAGCGATTTTCTTTTTTTCCTCAAACCATTGCGCCTTTTGGGAAGATAATTCTATCTCCCTTGAATGGGTATCACTTCAACCCAGTCTGCACTTAAGCCGCTGCATGCAACCGCATCTGCAGTTTCGCCGTCTTTGCCGGTCTCGGATCTACACCAGCTATTAGTCCGCGTATCGCCGTCGCTCGTTCACCACGAGCTTTGGGCTCGTTAGATCGTGCCATCGCCACCATTTGAAGTTGTGCTCTGGCTTATCGACATCGTCACGCTCGACACCGGCGGCTGTTTCCAGAGACTTATGCAGCGAGCATCGAGGCGCGCGAGGTCGGCATGCCCCGGCATTCTATCCGAGCGCCTGAGCGTCGGTTTCTCCTGGTGACGCCAGCATACCCGACGGCTTCCGCGCGTCCATTGTGGCACGGCGCTGCTGCGCGGTGCGCAAGGTCACGCTGGCCGTACCGATGGCGCGTCCGGCTGATCACCGGCGTGCGCGCCGGCTAATCATCGGAACGCGCCACCACACCCTATGTGGCAAAGTCGATGGCGCGCGCCGCCTGCCTGGACCCGCGAGCGCGTGGTCGCTCGTACGCACGGCGTCCCCGCCGGCTCTCTTCACGCCGCCAGCGCCGGCTTCCTTCTCGATCGGCTGCGCACCCTGCACGCGCGCGTGTGAAGGTCCCGGCTGAAACCCGAGCGCGCCAGCCGCTGGTGGTGGGAGCAGGAGGGGCAAGAAGGGAATGCGGCCTGCGGCAACCGGCCGCATAACGCGATAACCTGAAGACCGCGCGGTCGCGACCGCAGGGACTGCACCAGGAACTGCGCCGATGCATGGCACGATATCGACGGCAGAATTGATCAAGGAGGCGCGTTTGCGGACAGCCGGCGCGCGCTCGGTCAGGCTCGCGCACCTTGCGCAGCTCGAGGCGAGAGCATCCACATCATCCGCGAGGCGGTCGCCGAGTCCGACAATCCGGTGATGCTCTATTCGATCGGCAAGGACTCGCTCGGTGCATGCTGCATCTGGCGCTCAAGGCGTTCTATCCGGCCAAGCCGCCCGTTCCCGCTCCTGCACGTCGACACGACCTGGAAGTTCCGCGAGATGATCGCGTTCCGCGACCGACGCGCGCGCGAGCTCGGGCTCGACCTCATCGTGCACACCAACCAGGACGGCGTCGCGCGCGGGCATCAGCCCGATCACGCACGGCTCGAAGCTGCACACCGACGTGATGAAGACGCAGGCGCTGCAGCAGGCGCTCGACGCCCGCGGCTTCGACGCCGCCTTCGGCGGCGCGCGCCGCGACGAGGAGAGTCGCGCGCCAAGGAGCGCGTCTTCTCGTTCCGCAACGCGCAGCACCGCTGGGATCCCAAGCAGCCAGCGGCCGGAGCTGTGGCGCCTCTACAACGCACGCATAGCGCCAGGGCGAGAGCATCCGCGTCTTCCCGCTCTCCAACTGGACCGAGCTCGACGTCTGGCAATACATCCACCAGGAGCGGATTCCGGTCGTGCCGCTGTATCTGTCGCGCGCAGCGGCCGGTCGTCGAGCGCGACGGCACGCTGATCATGGTCGACGACGAGCGCATGCCGCTCGCGCCCGGCGAGCAGCCGCAGATGCGCACGCGTGCGCTTCCGCACGCTCGGCTGCTATCCGCTGACCGGGCGCGATCGAAGCGACGCCGACGACGCTGCCCGAAGATCATCCGCGAGACGCTCGGTGAGCCCGCATTCCGAGCGGCAGCGGCCGCGTCATCGATCACGACGGCACAGCCTCGATGGAGCGCAAGAAGCAGGAAGGTTATTTCTGATGATGACGCGCACGGCCGGATCCCCAGCGAATTTGCGATCGACGATTTCCTGCACCGGCAGGAGCGCAAGCAAGCCTGCTGCGTTTACATCGCCTGCGGCTCGGTCGACCACGGCAAGTCGCGACCTTGATCGGCCGGCTCGCTGTACGAGGCGAAGCTGCTGTTCGACGATCAGCTCGGCGACGCTCGCGACCGAATCTCGCAAGCACGGCACGCTGGGCAGAGGAGCTCGACTTTCGCTGCTGCTCGACGGGCTCGCGGCCGAGCGCGAGCAGAAGATCACGATCGACGTGGCCTACCGGTTCTTCGCCACCGAGCGGCGCAAGTTCATCGTCGCCGACGCGCGCCGGGCCATGAGCAATACACCCGCAACATGGCGACCGGCGCCTCCACCGCCGATCTCGCTCGCTGAGTCGTGGTCAACGCGCATGCCGGCATCACGCGCCAGACCCGGCGCCACGCCTTCGATCGTCTCGACGCTCGGCGTGCGCCAGCTGGTGCTCGCGGTCAACAAGATGGACCTCGTCGACTGGTCGGAAGCCGGCCTTCCGCGCGATCGAGAGCGAGTTCCGAGCCTTCGCCGACGCGCTTGGCGTGCAGCGACATCATCTGCATCCCGCTCGCCGCCCGCAGCGGCGACAACGTTGTCAGGCCGCTTCGCCGCAGATGGACTGGTATCGCGGGCCGACGCTGCTCGACCATCTCGAGGAGGTTGAGGTGCGGCCCGAGCCGCACGCGACCGGCTTCCCGCCTGCCGGTGCAGCTGGTCAATCGGCCCGACGCCGATTTCCGCGGCTACAGCGGGCTGATCGCTGAGCGGCGATGTCTATGCGGGAATGCGCGGTGCGGGTCATGCCGTCAGGCGCAGACCTCCTACATCGATCGCATCGTCACCTTCGACGGCGACATCGACCGCGCCAGCGCCGGCCAGTCGGTGACCATCACGCTGGCCGACGAGATCGACGCCTCGCGCGGCGACGTGATCGCGGATGCCGAGCGGCCGCCGCGAGTCACGCGACCGGCTGCAGACGCGCATCGTCTGGTTGGCAAGGGAGCCGCTCGCGCCCGGCCGCAGCTATCTGATCAAGCTCGGGACCTACGAGCGCCGAGGCCACGGCCGAGGCTCCGCTGCGCGCGCTCGATCTCGACACGCGGGCGCGGTGAAAGCGGCCGAGCGGCTGTTCATCAACGATATCGGCGACTGCGCGCTGCGGCTCGATCGCGCGATCGCGGCCGATCGCTATGCCGACAGCAAAGAGACCGGCAGCTTCATCCTGATCGATCCGGAGATCCTACGACACTGTCGGCATGGGCTTCGTCGCAAGGCACGAGCGCGCGCGCGAAGCCTGCTCGCGCGGGCTGCGGCGGCTGGCTCAGCGGCCCGCGGCGCGCAAGCGGCGAAGGCCATGCCCGCACGGTGGCGTGGACTCGCTCTCGCTCGATCGTGAAGGCGATCTCCTGGCGCGGCGACCGGCAGCATCGACACGTTCCTGGTGACGCTTATTATCACCGGCAGCTCCGGTGCTCGCGGGCTCGGTCGCGGTCACCGAGATCGCGACCAAGATCGTGTTCTACTATGGACACGAGCGTGTCTGAGCGCTGATCCCGTGGGGAAAGAATAGAGGGCGCTGGGAGCGCGCTTTAAACAATACGCTCATTGGTTACAGCTCCGCGCGCCAGCTGTCGTGCTCGAACGCGTCGCGAGGCCGCACCGAGCGCGCTCGCAGCCTGCGCAGCGCGACACTCGCGCCGACGAAGCGCATGGTCCGCCGCGCTTGCCAGAGCGCGCCAGTCTCGGTCGAGAGCGCGCGCAGGAAGAACGCCTTTGTCGCGGCTGAACGCCTCGCAGGCGACCTTGACCGGATCGTCGTAGAAGACCGCGATCTTGTCGGCGCCCATGCCGTCGCTCGCGAGCCAGCGCGGGATGTGGTGGTTGCACAGACGCTCCGACGTCGGTGAGCACCTTGTTGCAGCCGGTGCCGGCCGCCGGGCACGAGGTCGCGAACGCGTCGCCGGCGCAGCACGATCCCGGCCTGGCGATAGTTGGTGCTGGCCACGAGATCGACCGGCCTGATCTTCACGTCGGCTGCACCTCGATCTCGCCGAGTCAGTTTGCGCAGGCCGGGCATCAGCGCCAGCAAGCGCCTCTCGACCGGCGCTGTCTTCATCTGCCGCAGCCAACGGATCCTGCATGTCGCGATAGACGAACAGATTGGCGCGCATGATCGTGGCCGATCGGAAACAGCGTCAGATAGGCCATGCGGTCGGCGACGCGCTCGGGAAGTACGTGAGCGCGCGGAAATCGGAAGCCGCGCCGGCCGACCGGCGCGAGGTCGAAGCCGATGCTGATCGAATGGCACGCGCTCACGCACGCTCGCGGCCAGATGCCGCAGCTGATGACGCAGGCGCGAGATTGAGCCCGTTCGCCAGCACGCATCAGACGCGCCGAGATGCTCTCACCGGTCGACGAGGTGCAATCGTCTGCCGGTCGGGGCTGGTCGCGATCGCCGGCGACCTTGCCGAAAATGAAAACGGCGCCCGGGCGGAATCTCGGCCCGCAACGTGTTCACGAGGCGTGTCGTGGAGAAAGCCGCACTGAGCATTGGGCCGGCGGCTCGATCAGGCGTCCGAAGCGCGCGACAGAGATTCATCGTCAACGGTCGCGGCGCGAGTACCGGCCTGCCAGCCCGGTCTTGTGCAGGAGCGCAACCTGCGACGCATCGAGCTTCGCAGCGGAAGTCCGGCCGATAGGTCGGATGCGGATCGATGAACACGGCGCGAGTGCCGGCGCGACCGAGCATCACCGCGGCGATCGAGCCGGCGAGCCCGCCGCCGACGATCGCAACATCGGTCTCCCGCGTGTCTCGCATCGAAGCCGCCTCCGTGTACCATTCATGCGTTCGAAGGCTTAATGAAGCGTTGTACTCATCAGCCGCTAAAGCCGTGCAAATCACCACCAGATGCTTAGGTGATTTGGTTAATCGCGCGCGTTCTCATCGAAGCCGCGCATGGAATCTTCAGCTTTCCGCGCCAGGATGGAGCGAGATAAGCATCACCAAGCAAAACCGTATGTCCGAGCACAACCTGCCCCTCACCCTGCTGGCGCGCGAGGGCGAAGCACGCCCGATCGCGGAGGATCGCGCGTCCTTCGATCCTGGCAGCCGATCTGCCGACTGCGAACTAGCCCGCCGCTCGCCGGCGCTCGAGCCGATCGATACGAGCGCGAGCGTCACGCATCGAGCTCCACGAGGACCTCGCCAGCGTGGAGCCGGAATGGGCGGCGTTCCAGCGCACGGCCGCATGCACGGTCTTCCAGACATTCGAATGGCTGGCCAAGTGGCAGCAGCACGTTGGCAATCTCCGCGGCACGCGCCCCGCGATCGTGCTCGGTCGCGATGCGCACGGCGCGCTCCTGTTCATGCTGCCGCTTGCGATCGAGACGCGCGGTCCGTTCAGGCGGCCTCACCTGGCTCGGCTCGGAGCTGTGCGACTACAACGCGCCGCTGATCGCGCGCCACGTGGGCGATTTCGATGCGCTGTGGCGCGAGGCGCAGCGGCTTCTGCAAGCAATCCGCGCCTGCGCTTCGATTTTGTCGACCTGCAGAAGATGGCCGGAGACGATCGGCGGCGAGCGCAATCCCGTTCCTTTCGCTCGCGACTCAGCGCAATGCGAGCAGCGCCCATGTGGCGACGCTCGGCCGTAGCTGGGATGAGTTCTACAAGGCCAGGCGCTCGTCCGAGACCCGCAAGAAGGAGCGCAAGCAGCTCAGGCGCCTCGGCGAGCTGGGCGAAGTGCGCTTCATCGATGTCAGGACAAGCCTGAGATCACGCGCACGATCGAAACGCTGATGCAGCAGAAGTCGCAAGACCTTCTGCGCGCATGGGCGTCGAGGACCTGTTCGCGCGGCCGGGCTATCGCGCGTTCTGGCTCGATGTCGCGACCACGCTGCGCGACGCTCACTCACGTGAGCCGGCTCGACGTCGGCTCGACGATCGCGGCGACGAGCCTGGGGCTCACCACCGCGGCTGCTACTACCTCGTGCTGTCGAGCTATCACGACGGCGAGGTCATGCGCTATCGGGCCGGGCCGCGCGCATCTGCACGAGCTGCTGCGCCATGCGATCGAGCACGGCATCCGGGATTTCGACTTCACCATCGGCGACGAGCCCTACAAGCGCGACTGGGCCGACGTCGAGGTCCGGCTTCACGACCACCTGCAGGCGGCCACGCTGCGCGGCGCTGTCGTGGTCGCCATGATCCACGCATTCCGGCGCACCAAGCGGTTTGATCAAGACCGACGCCCGTGCTGTGGCGCGCCTATAGCAAGGCCCGCGAGCTCGCCCGGTTCCTGCGCCGGCGCTGAGCCGCTACCCGCCCCTGTGACGCCAAGGCGCTTGATCCGCGCCGCGATGGGCGCGACTGTTAGCGCCACGATCCGGGGCATGGCCCCCACGAGCTCAACGTGGGGCCGGCGCGGCGACCTGCCAGGGAGAGCAGCATGCGCAGGACGATGTTAACCGCTTTCGCCCTGTGATCGCGCTTGCCGGCGCATCCTTCGCGCAGGACTGGCCGACCCACCCGATCACGCTTGTCGTTCCGTTTGCGGCCGGCGGCGGGCTCGACGTGAGCGTGCGCATCCAGGCGCAGCGCATGAGCGAGCTCGTTGGGCCAGACCGATCGTGGTCGAGAACGTCGGCGCGGCGGCCGGCACCGTCGGCAGCCTGCGCGCTGCCAAGGCGGCGCCCGACGGCTACACGTTCCTGATCGGCAATACCGGCACGCACGCCTACAGCCAGTCGCTCTACAAGAAGCCGCCCTACGATGCCGCTGACTGACTTCCAGCCGGTCGGGATGATGACCGAGTCGCCGCGCGTCGCTGGTCGCCCGCAAGACTTGCCGGCAAACAACCTCCAGGAGTTCATCGCCTGGCTCAAGGCCAACGAGACAAGATCGCCAGTTCGGCTCGGCCGGCGTCGGCTGCCGGCACTCACATTCCGTGCGTGCTGCTTCAACCTCGCGATCGGGGTCAACATCACCCATGTTCCCTATCGCGGCGAGGCACCAGTGATGCAGGACCTGATCGGCGGACGCATCGACTACATGTGCGCCACCATCCAGACCGGCGCTGGCGCAGGTCAATCAAGGCTACGGTCAAAGGCATCGCAGTGATGGCGGAGCAAGCGCGTGCCGATCATGCCCGAAATTCCGACGACCGGCGAGCAGGGCCTGCCCGGACGTCGAAGCGAGCGTCTGGAATGCCTTCTTCCTGCCGAAGGGAACGCCCGAGCCGATCGTGCGCAAGCTCAACAAGGCGATGAGCGACACCCTCGATGACGCGGCCATTCGCAAGCGGCTGGAGGAACTCGGCCTCGTCGTCGTGCCGAAGGAGCAGCCGCTCACCCGAATATCTCGCAAGATACCTGCCGCAAGACATCGAACGCTGGGGCAAGGTAATCAAGGCCGCCGGCATCGTCGCCGATTGAAGGCGCCGCCGCGCAGGCGAAACGAAAAAAGCGACTGTCTGCCCGGGGAGGACAACATGGTGAGAGCGGTACTGGCTGCCGTGTTTGCGGTCATCGCTGCCGCCGCGCAGGCGCAGACTTCGCCAGAGATTGGCCAACACGTCCCGTCACCCTGGTGGTGCCGTTCCCGGCCGGCGGGCCGGTCGACCTGTCGCGGCCCGCATCTTTGCGCAGCATCTGTCCGATCGACTGGGCCAGCAGGTCATCATCGAGAATATCGGCGGCGCGGGCGGCTGGACCGGCGCCGCGCGCGTTGCGAAGGGGCCTGCCGACGGCTACGATGCCTGCTGTTCGGCAACCAGGCCACCCACACCTTCAGCCAGCTGATGCCCAAGAAGCCGCTCTACAATGCGGTTGCCGATTTCGCGCCCGCGGCGCTGGCGATCGAGAACGCCAAAGTGCTGGTCACGCGCAAGGACTTCCCGGCCAATTCACTGTCCGAGTTCATCACCTATGCCAAAGCCAACGCAGACAAGATGCAATACGGCTCGGCCGGCACCGGCTCCGCCACCCAGATCACCTGCGTGATGCTCAACATGGCGATCGGCGTCAACGTCACGCACGTACCCTATCGCGGCACCGGGCCCGGCGATGCAGGACATCATGGGCGGCCGCATCGACTACATCTGCGATGTGACCTCAACCACCGCGCCGCTTCGCGCGCGGGCGAGGTGAAGGCGCTCGCGCTGCTCTCGCCGGCCCGCAACTCGCGCGCACTGCGCTGAAGTACCAACCGCGCATGAGCAGGGATTGAAGGATTTCAACTGCGACGGCTGGAACGCGTTCTTCTTTCCCAGGGCACGCCCGACGCCGATCGTGCACCGGCTTTCGGCAGGCGATCAGCGAGATCACGCGACAGGCCGGCGGTGCGCGAGCGGCCTCGAAAGCCTCGGCCTCAACGTGCCGGGACGCGATCGCCGCACGCCGGAATATCTGCAGCGCCTGGCGCTGAGCGACCTCGAAAATGGGCGGGCGCCCGTGAAGGCGAGCGGCGCCGCCGAGGAGTGAGGCTTCACGCAAGCCGCAGAAACACCACCTCCGTATCGTCATAGCGCCGCCGCTCGAGCTCCTCGAAGCCTGCGCGGCGCCGTGAAGGCAGCGTCCGTCGCCTCCTCCACCACGATCAGCGCGTCGGGCGCCAGCCAGCCGCCGTCGCGCGGCAGAGCGAGCGCCTGCTCGGCGAGGCCTTTGCCGTAAGGCGGATCGAGGAACAGCAAGCGAGAACGGCTCGACCGGATGCGCCGGCGCCGAGCCTGCGTCGCATCGCGGCGGAAGATGCGGCGTGACGCCGCCGAGCCCGAGCGCCGCGACGTTCTCGCGCAGCAGCGCGCGCGCCTCCGTCGCCGTCGTCGACGAAGCAGCGCAAAGGCCGCGCCGCGCGAGAGCGCCTCGAGGCCCGAGCGCGCCGGTGCCGGCGAAGAGATCGAGCACGCGCGCGCCGGTGACCGGATCGCCATAGGCGTGGACGAGGATGTTGAACAGGGCCTCGCGCAGCCGGTCCGCGGTCGGCCGGATCGCCTGCGAGCGCGGCGCCGCGAGCGTGCGCCCGCGCAGGCGTCCGCCGACGATGCGCATCAGCGCGCTCTTGCCGCGCAGACGGCGCCGCGCGCTTTCGCGCCGCGCCAGCTCCGGCTCGCCCAGGCGCTCGGCCTCGCGGCGCTTCGCCTGGGCCCTTCCGCGCCTTTCAGCGCCATCCCGAGGTGGCCGGCCCTCAATGGATGATCGGCCAGGCCGAGCGCGCTCGCCCTTCGCGGGCCGCGCCTCGCGCCTGTGCGCTCGTCGTTGGCGCGTACCGGCGTGCGCATGGATCGGAGCAGGCGCCTCCGCCGCCCGCGCTCGACGACCGGCGCCAGAGAAATCCGACGCCGGCGAGCGCCGCCACGCGCTCGCCGAGCTGCTCGCGCAGATGCGCGTGCGTCACCTCCTCGATCTCGCCTTCGGGCAGATCGCCGAGCTGGAACGGGCCGAACGACACCCGGATCAGCCGGTTGACCTGCGAGCCCGAGATGGCCGAGCACGTTCTTGACCTCGCGGTTCTTGCCCTCGCGCATCGCGAAGGTGAGCCAGACATTGGCGCCCTGCTCGCGCTCGAGCTGCGGCCTCGATCGGCCCATAGCGGACGCCGTCGATGGTGATGCCGTCGCGCAGCCCGTCGAGCCGTGCCTGCTGGACGCGGCCGATGCGCGCGCACGCGATAGCGGCGCAGCCAGCCGGTCGCCGGCAGCTCGAGCACGCGCGCCAGCCCGCCGTCATTGGTGAGCAGCAGCAGGCCCTCGGTGTTCATGTCGAGGCGGCCGACGCTCATCAGCCGCGGCAGGCTCTTCGGCAGCGCTGGCGAAGATGGTCGGCCGGCCCTGCGGATCGGCGATGCGTGGTCACGAGCCCGCGCGGCTTGTGATAGAGAAACAGCCGCGTGCGCTCGCGCGTGCGGCAGCGGCTGGCCGTCGACCGTGATGCGGTCCGCCGACGTGACATTGAGCGCCGGCGAGGTGATGACCGCGCCATTGACGGCGACGCGGCCGGCCGCGATCCAGGCCTCGGCCTCGCGGCGCGACGCAAGCCCGGCGCGCGCGATCACCTTGGCGATGCGCTCGCCGCGCTCTTCTCGCTGCTGCCCTTGCCTGCGGTCATGATCGCCTGATAGCAGAGCCTGCCTGCTCCGGATACGGTGCAGCCTGTTGGCTCCCTGGAAAACTCATGTCCGCCTCCAATGTCCGCCCATGCCCGCCTCCATGTCCACCTTCATGTCTGAAGCCATCGCGCAGGCGCGTGCCGCCGAGCGCGGCCGGCGAGGTGCCGGTCGGCTGCGTGATCGTGCGCGACGGCCAGGTGATCGCGCGGGCGCAGCAACCGCACGCTCACCGATCGCGATCCGACCGCCCATTGCGAGATGCTGGCGATCCGCGAGGCCGCCGCGCGCGCTCGCGACCGAGCGGCTTGTCGACTGCGATCTCTACGTGACGCTCGAGCCCTGCACGATGTGCGCGGCAGCGATCTCGTTTGCGCGTATCCGCCGCCTCTACTACTGGCGCCGCCGATGCCAAGGGCGGCGCGGTCGAAAGCGGCGTGCGCTTCCTCGCAGCCTCGACCTGCCATCATCGGCCGGAAGTCTATGGAGGCATCGGGGAAGCTCGAAGCCGCCGCGCTGCTCAAGGACTTCTTCCGCGCACCGCCGGTAACTTCCGCGTCGCGCCGTTCGCATGCGCGAAAACCGGTTTCCACTTTGCGGGATCATGCCCTAATCTCGCGCCGCTATCGGTTCGGTCATCGAGGAGGAGACATGATCCAGGTCATTGGCAATCGCCGCTGCGCTCGTCTGTGTCAGCTACAGGCGTCTCATGCGCAGGAGCAGCAGTCTTTCAAGAGCCTGATCGGGCGCGGCTTCGAAATCAAGAACGTGTCCTTCGTGCGCGGCGACGTGAGCGAGAACCGGGAGGCGTTCATCGTGACGCTGCAGCGCGAGAAGTCGGTCGCGGTCTGCTTCTTTTCCGCCAATGCCTGGGTCACGCTGAGCAACGCCGTGCTCGACGATCCCAAGCGCTGCGACGTGCGATAGGCCAACATCGTAGATTGTAGATTCCATGGGGCGATGGGCGTGCATCCGTTAGGTTTGGGTTTGCAGACTCGAACCCAACGGAGACGTCAGATGCAAGCATCCCACCGTAAGCACGCCCATCACGGAATGATGTTAGCACGATTTTTGTTGCGATCGAACTGAGCCGGAAGAGCTGGTTGGTGACGATATCACAGCCCGGACAAGGATCGGATGTCGCGCCATAAGGTGGAGAGCGACGATCATGCTGGACCTGCTGGCGCTGATCGAGCGCATCCGCGAGCGGGCGGCGCGGACACTGGGAGCAGTACCGGCGGTGGCGAGCTGCTACGAGGCTGGCTACGATGGGTTTTGGCTGCATCGGCTTGCTGCTGGCGGCGGGGATCACGAACCACGTGATTCGATCCTGCGAGCATTGCGGTGGATCAGCGGGCCCGGCGGGCGAAGACCGACCGGATCGATGGCGAGCAGATGCTGCGGACCCTGATGGCGTATCTGCCGCGGTGAGCCGCGGGTGGTGCGGATCGTCGCGAGTGCCGAGCGCCTGAGCAGGAGGATGCGCGCCGCGCCACGTCGCGAGCGCGATCGGCTGATCAAGGAACAGACCGCTCATACCAACCGGCATCAAGGCGCTGCTGCGGCTGTATGGGGTTGGCGGTCGGCAATCCGCACCGGCGCGACTGGCTGACCGGGCTGGCCGCGCAGCGGGATTGGCAGAGGCCAGCCGGTGCCGCCCCGGATCCTGACTGAGATCGAGCGCGAGCATGCGCGGCTGATGCTGGTGCGCCAGCAACTCGATGCGCTGGACCGGTGCCCGGCTGCGGTGGAGCTGACACCTGCGGCCGCCGAGATGGCATCAGCGCAGTGATCTCGTTGCTGCGGCTCAAGAGCCTGGGCCCGGCGTTCGCGACGACGCTGACCCAACGAGGCGTTCTACAAGGACTTCCGCAACCGGCGCGAGGTCGCTGAGCTATTTCGGACTGACGCCCAGTCCATGGCAGAGCGGCGGCATCGATCGCGAGCAGGGGATCAGCAAGGCGGGCAATCGGCGCGCCCGCTGCGCAGACGGTCGAGCTGGCCTGGCTATGGCTGCGGCATCAGCCGGACAGCGCGCTCACCCAATGGTTCCGGGCAGCGCACGCTCAATGCCAGCAAACGCGATCAAGCGCATCGCCATTGTGGCCTTGGCGCGCAAGCTGATCGTGGCGCTTTGGCGCTACCTCACGACCGGTCTTGTGCCTGCAGGCGCAGTGCTCAAGTCGCGAACGGCGTAAATGATTTCAACGAACGCGTCAGCGTCGCGGCATCTGCCGCGGTCAGCGCGGGATGGATGGTGACCGTGCCACCCTTGGGCCAACAAACAGGCTGTTTCGTAGATGGGTCTCATCCTCGTGGCTTCCTCGCCGCAAGCATGCGGAATGTGGGTATCGGGCCACGACGGTCCGACCGGATATGAGGTGATGCAGTGAGCTGCATAAACCGCCGGAAGCCAGTCCCTGAGCTCGTCGACCGTGGCGGCACGCTACGCTACGCATGGCTCCGCGCGCCGCCGCGCGCTCGCAATACAAATAACAACACCCAAGCCCCATCGGGATGCTTGACTCCAGAAGGCCCCATATGAAGGTAGGGCAAAGACGCCTGGCACGGTCACTCTGCACGGTGGAGACTATCGTGCGCTTTGCCCACCATTTCATAGCGACTATGTGCGATGGTGGGCAAAGGTGCTGCGCAATGCGCGTGGTGAGTCCGCACGCGTGGCCCGCAGCTTTGCCCACCTACTTCGGCTGCAGCGCGGTAAGCCCTAATCTTCCAGCAGCGCTGCCAAGCCTGTCCTTGATCTCCTGCTTTGGCGGGCTCTGGCCGCCCGCAGGATCGCGCTCCGCCTGCATGAAGTCGAGGTGCGGAAGATGCCGACACCTTGGGCCGCACCATCAGGTCGGGCGCGACGTGCTTGAGCTTCTCGCGAGTGATGGCGGTGCCCATGACCAGCACGGTGGTCACGAGGCACTCCCACGGTGTGGGAATGTCGCGGCGATCTTCACTCGCCCTCGCCCGAGATGTCGACCGCAACGATCGACGTCGGCACGCCCGCGCAGCTGATCGAACGGCAACGGGTTGGTGGCACCGCCGTCGATCAGGATGCGATCATCGATCACCACCGGCCGCACCAGGGTCGGCAAGGCGATCGAGGCCGCAGCGCCGGCTTGAGCGGACCATGCGAGAACGCGACCGGTTCCCGCCGGTGCGAGGTCGGAGGCCATCACAGTCAGCGGGATCTTGAGCGCGCTGAAGTCCTCCGGCACGTCCTCGGGCAGGAATTTGTCGCACAGCTTCTCGGCGTCGAGCAGCGTCGCGCCGAATCCCTGGCGCAACAACGGTCGCGAAGCTGCCGGCGCGCCGCCAGCACCCGGCGGAACATCTCACTGCGATCGTGCGCGATCGCGGTCACGTAGCGGCGCATGTCGCGGCCTGACATGCCGGCCGCATAGCCGGCGCCGATGATAACGCGCCGATCGAGGTGCCGGCGATCGCGACCGGCCGCACGCCCGCAGCTCGTCGAGCGCCTCGATGCACCGCGATATGCGCGATGCCGCGCGCGCCGCCGCCGCCGAGCGCGAGCGCAAAGCTTTTCATGCGGTCCGTCTCCCGCGCGAACTGCCACGGCCTTGGCGGCGAGCGGGCGCACCATCGTGGCCATGCCGGCCGCATTCTCGCTGGTGCGCGGTGCCGTCGCGCACGCGCCCGGCAATGCCCTGCAGGATGGCGGCGACGCGAAAGAAATTATACGCAAGATAGGTTGGCAAGATGCGGGCCACGGATCGAAGCCCGGTGCGCGCACCGATAGGCTTCGACCTCAGCGGCGGCGCGCGTCGGAATGCCGAGCGCGGCGAGATCGCGACCGGCAAGCGAGCCGAAACCGACGCCGGATCGGCGACGGCGGCATGTCCCACGCCATCAGGTGAGTAGGCAAAATCGGCGAGCGGATCGCCGAGCGTCGAGAGCTCCCAGTCAAGCACCGCAACCACCTCGGGCGACGATGGCGCGATGATCACGTTGTCGAGGCGATAGTCGCCATGCACGAGCCGCACCGGCGCGGGCGGCGGCAGATGGCGCCGGCAGCCATGCGATCAGCCGCTCCATCATCCTCGATCCGCTCGGTCTCCGAGGCGCGATACTGCCTGCACCAGCGCTCGACCTGGCGCGCGACATAGTTCTCGCCACGACCGAAATCAGCGAGGCCAAGCGCCGCCGGATCGAAGCTGTGCAGCCGCGCCAGCGTCGAGATTGACCGAGTCGTAGATCGCGCGCGCGCGCGGCGGCAGTTCGCGTCCGGAATATCAGGCTCCCAGAAAACGCGGCCCTCGACAAAGTCCATGAGGTAGAACGGCGTGCCGACGACGCTCGCGTCATCGCAATAGTGAGCGGCCGCGCGACCGGAAAGCCTTGCGCGTGAAAGCGCCGTGATGACGCGGAATTCGCGATCGACCGCGTGCGCCGAAGGCAACAGCTTGCCCGGCGGCTTGCGCCGCAGCACATAGCGGCGCGCCGGCGTCTCGATCAGGTAGGTCGGATTTGACTGGCCGCCTTTGAACTGGCGGATCGTGACCGGTCCGGCAAAGTCCAGCGATCGGAGGTACTCAGGTATGCTTCCAGCCGCTCTGCGTCGATCGCCAAGTGCGATGCGACGCTACGCGTACCGGAAAATGCACTTTGCCGATCAAAGTCCTGACATGCGCCGCCAGCTGGACGCCATTCGCAGATGCGCTGGATATAGCACCGTCGGCGAACGGGCGACAGCCCTGGCGGCCTAGCCGCGCCTAGCTTCGGCGGCGCTGGTCGTTGATCAGCGAAAGCGTCTCGAAGGACGACTCCACGAACGCCGCGTATTCGCGCTCCAAGGCATCGAGCCCTTCGCGCATTGCATCCGTCATCTGGATCTTGCGATCCGCACTGGCGGGCTGCTGTTCGTCGCGGGTCAGTTCCGTCGTCATCGTCATGATGCCCCCTGGGCTACTGAAAACTGGCTACTGAACTCTGGACTGGCTGACGGAGCTCTGGGGTCGATCTTAAATACACAATTATGGTTAAAGTGGTCTTAAATAAGGGCAATCGGTGCCCAGGTAGGTCCTCATTGTCGTCATCATCGTACAGTCAGCGGCTTTCGCGCGCGATCGCTAGCCAACCGATATCGCGCCGAAAAAAGCCGTCAGACCAACGAATTCGATCGACCGCCTGGTAGGCGCGCGCCTGCGCTATCGCTACGCTAGCACCAGTCGCGCATACATTGAGCACGCGCCCTCCATTTGCCACAACGTTGCCGCCGCTCGACCTGGGTACCGGCGTGAAAAATCTCGACGCCCTCGACCGTGGCTGCCGCATCGAGACCTTCGATCACGGAACCTTTGGCATAGCTGCCCGGGATAGCCCTTCGCCGCCATCACCACCGTGAGCGCGGCGTCCGGATACCAACGCAGATCGAAATTCGCCGAGCACACCGTCGCAACACGCGAGCAGCGCCGGCACGAGATCCGACATCAGCCGCAGCATCAGCACCTGGCACTCGGGATCGCCGAAGCGCACGTTGTATTCGATCAGCTTCGGTCCTCGCGCGGTGATCATCAGCCCGGCGTAGAGCACGCCCTTGTAGGGAGCGCCCATCGCCTTCATGGCGCGCACGGTCGGCAGCACGATCTCGTCCATGGTGCGCCGCGTCAGCTCCGGCGTCATGACGGCAGCCGGCGAATAGGCGCCCATGCCGCCGGTGTTGGGACCCTGGTCGCCGTCGAACACGCGCTTGTGGTCCTGCGCCGAGATCGAGCGGGATCGCGCTCGCGCCATCGCACAGCGCGAAGAATGACGCTTCCTCGCCGGCGAGAAATTCCTCGATCACGACCTCCGCGCCGGCTGCGCCGAGGCCGCCGCGCGAACATCATGTCGATCGCGGCCTCCGCCTCGGCGACGTTCTGCGCCACCACGACGCCCTTGCCGGCCGCAAGCCCGTCGGCCTTGACCACGATCGGCGCGCCTTGCGCGCGCACATAGGCCTTCGCCGGCGCGGCCGCCGTGAAGCGCTCGTAGGCGGCGGTCGGGATGTTGTTGGCGCGGCACAGGTCCTTGGTGAAGCCCTTCGAGCCTTCGAGCCGGGCGGCGGCTTTGCACGGGCCGAACGCCTTGATGCCGGCGGCCGCAAGGTCGTCGACGATGCCGGCGCAGAGCGGCGCCTCCGGCCCGACCACGACAAGCGCCGATCTTCTGCGCCCGGCAGAACGCGATCACAGCGGCGTGGTCGGCGACGTCGAGCGCCACGATCTCAGCCTCGTTGGCGATGCCGGCATTGCCCGGCGCGCAATAGAGGCGCTCGACCAGCGGGCTCGCTGCGATCTTCCAGGCAAGCGCGTGCTCGCGACCACCGGAGCCGAGGAGGCAGGATGTTCATGGGGTTGGGCTTGCTGAACCAAGGAGATGATCTTGGTGGTGTACCATGGCGGCATGCGGTCGCAAGGCCGCCCGGCTGCCGATACGCCTATGCCGAGGACACTTCGGGCCATGGTGATGACGCTGGTATTTCAGCCGATTTTTGCCGATGATCGAAGGCCAACCCGTCAGGCCTCGGAGAGGAGAATGAGCCTGAATAACGACATGAAATTGGGCCTCGCGGCCCTGGCCGTCGGCAACCCTCTGTAGCGCCGCAGCCCAAGCCCAGACCTCTTTCCCGTCGCGGCCGATCCGTATGCTGGTCACCATCCCGCCGGGCGGGGCGCCCGACATTTCGGCGCGGCTGGTCGCACAGGGCCTGCAGGAGGCCCACGGCTGGACGGTCGTCGATCGAGAACCGGACCGGCGCCAACGGCAACATCGCCATGACCGAGGTCGCCAAGGCCACCCTGACGGCTACACCCTGGCTCTGCTGGCCGACAGCAGCGTCACCATCAACCCGCACGTCTACAGCAAGCTCGGTATCGACACGCTCAAGGACCTGCTCCCGGTTGCACAGCATCGCCACCAACCAGTTCACTGCTCGCGGTGAATCCCGCAGGTGCCGGTGCACACGTTCAAGGAGTTCATCGACTACGCGCGCGTCACCAAGCCGCCGCTGCCCTATGGCTCCAGTGGCAATGGCAGCCAGCATCAGCTTGACGATGGAGATGCTCAAGCAGCGCGCCGGCATCGACCTCCTGCATGTCCCATTTCGGGGCGCCGCGCCGGCGACCCAGTCGACCGTCGCGGGCGACACCAAAGTCCTGTTCTCCGGCTCGGCGAGCGCACCGCTGATCGCAGGCGGGCAATTGCGCGTCCTGGCCGCGACCAGCGGCAAGAAACGCTCCAAGCGCTATCCCGATCTGCCAACGCTTGGGGAATTCTATCCTGGCTTATCGCGATCGACATCTGGCTCGGCGCTGTTCGCGCCGCCGCAAACGCCTGAGCCGATCGTGACCACGCTGCGCACAGAAATCCACAAGCTTCTGGCCCGGCCCGACTTTTGCCGAGACGGCTCAACGTCTCCGGCAGCCTCGAGCCGCTCATTCTATCGCCCGCAGACTTCAGCGCGCTGATCCACGAAGATCACCAGAAATACGGTCGAATCGTTCGCGATCTTCACATCCGGGCTGAGTAATCAATTCGGATGACCAATGGGACGATGGAACGGTAAGCCACAGACATCTGTTGACAGGATTATGGCGTACCTCCTCCGAGCAACTTCGAGATCGTCTATCATGAAAATACCTAGTTCGCTTGGCAGACTTTTGAAGTTGAGCTCTGTGAGGATCCGGCGATGAGCCACGCAGTCCGCAGTGTCACCTCCAGCATGTGTCGCGTCCGTTTGTGCTCGCGATGCTTGTTCCGGATCTTCGCCGCGACCACGGCCGCCATCTCTCCTTGGCCTTCTTGGCGTGTTCGTGGTCTGGCTCTGCATCGTGGCCGTACTGATCACCGCCATCGTGGCCAACGATGTCGTCCGACGTCTGCTTCGTCGGACTTGCGCCCTCGCCGATCGGCACATTGCAGCGGCCTGCCGTCGGCGTCCCGGGGCGCTAAAGCGGTTCCCGCTGAAAATGAATCGAGATGACAAAGGTGCTGGCCGTTTATCCGCCTCATCCTGAGGAGGGCGCAAGTACGTGCGCTTCCGAGAAACGCAATCGTTGCGTAGCGCCCGTCTCGAAGGATGGGGCGGCCCCCATGGTTCGAGACGCCGCGCACGAGGCTGAGGAATCCAGGTGGACCCAAGATTGCGGCTCCTCACCATGAGGGCCGAGAGGGACCGCGAGTGCATCAAATTGATCGGAACCCGCTTTAGTGGCGCCGATCTGAATTCGCCGTGTCGTCAGACATCCAGGCGGTCTATCGAGTTCCGCAGTGATGCGCGATCGATCGCTAGAGCGCGCTCGCACGATCGCGGTCGAGCAGAGCGTCGAGATGCCGCTTGAGGCCATCGACGATCCGTTTGTGAACAGCGAGATCGTCGGGCGCGTGCTCGACATCAAGGACGTTGGCGGCAAGGGACATTGGGCGGCGGCGCTGTTCGAGGTGCGCATCGCGCTTGCGCGACCGCAACCGACTTCGTCCATGGTGGCGATGCCGGGCAGCTGATCAACATGCTGTTCGGCAACACGTCGATCCATGACGACGTCATGCTCCACGACGTCGAGCTGCCGGCCGAATTCGTGCGCGCCTTCGAAGGCCCGCGGCATGGGATCGAGTACTTTGCGCCGGCGCGTCGGTGCTCAGCGGCGTGCGCTCACCTGCATCAGCGCTCAAGCCCCAGGTCCGCCGGCATGCGCTGGCTGCGCTTGGCGATCGCTCTCGCGCGGCGGGCATCGATCATGTCATGGATCGATCACGGCCTCGCCGACCAAGCCCTACTCGCCGTTTGCGGCGACGCATCGAGGCGATCGCAGACCGCTCTGCGCCGGCACGGCTCGCTGACGCGCTACGTGCCAAGCCTCCAGCGGCTGACCTCGACAGCATGCGCAGCCAGTTGCGGCTGCCCGCAACGTCGGCATCGACACCGTGATGGTGGCCCCGATGATCGCTGGGCCTCTCGAATTTCCATCGCCTGGTGCGGGAGCATCCGGGCATCGCCTTCCTGGCGCATCCCTCGCTGGCGGGCTCGCGCATCGCGCCACCGCTGTTGTTTGGCAAGATCTTCCGCATGCTGGGCGCCGACGCCATCGTGTTTCCCAACCATGGCGGCCGCTTCGGCTATACGCCGGAGACCTGCCGCGACTGGCGCGCTCGCCGCGCTTGCCGACTGGCATGGCCTGCGCGCGTCCGTCCCAGCGCGGCGGGCGGGATGAGCACCAGATCGGGTGCGGGAGATGCTTGATTTCTATGGCGCCGACATCATGTTGCTGATCGGCGGCGGGCTCCTGCTCGGCGCGCGAGCGGCTGACCGACAGTGACCGCAGCCTTTGTGGGCAGGCCTACCGCCAGGCTAGCGCTACCGCGCCTACGCGATATGGACAGATCATGACCTCCTGCCAAGCCACCCGTTCACCGCAAGGCGAGGCACTATCGCTGGGACGGCGTCGGCGGTGGTGCCCTACAAGGGAGGATACCCGCGCGCTGTTCAAGTCGATCACCCGCCAGGTGCTGTCGCCGACCCCCACCAGGAGAGCGAGCTGCGCTACTTCGAGGTCGCGCCGGGAGGCTTCTCACACCCTCGAGCGCCATGAGCACACCCACAACGTCCTGATCCCACGCGGCTCACGGGCACTGCCTGGTCGGCCACGAGGTGCGCGGGTCGCCACCCACGACACTGCATCGCGGTTCCACCCATGACCTGGCATCAATTTCGCGCGACCGCGAGACCGAGCCGCTCGGCTTCCTCTGCATGGTTAATGCGGCGCGTGACAAGCCGCAGCTTCCGACCCCGGAAGGAGCTTCGCCGAATTTGAGCGGGATCCGCGGCATCGTCGACTTTTGAACGGAGATCGGTAAGGAATTTGGCGCAGATGCGCCATCATTTGTGCACATCACCTGCCCTCTGGAAATCACGAAATTGTCCCGGCGCTGGGGTTGAATTTGCCGAGCTGGTCGGAGGAAATGAGCCGTACCAAAGCCATCCTCGTCACTATCCCTGATGCTGCTCGTGGCGGCGCCGGCCGGCGGTCGGCGGCGCTAATCGCTCGCTCGACCTACGGTGCTCCAGCTCGACTCCGGTGATGCGATGGATCAATGCCTATCGCGCCATCCTGATCCCACTGGCGTGCCGGCCGCCGTCAAAGGCGCTGAGCCGGTTCGAGCTCCTTCAAGGACCCCGAGCAATCCGGCGTCTTCGTCGGCTTCCTGGCGGGCGTGATCGCCAGCCAACCCGGACAAGGCCGAGCAGCTGGTCGACCAGATGCTGCCGCTGCCGCCGGGCGACCAGTGGGTCGTGGTGCGGGCGATCGCCTATTCGGGACATCCTGACTGGCGCAACATGCTGCGCCGCTTCTCCGCCAAGTTGCCGGCCCGCAAGCTAATGATCGACAAGTACCTGAACGGACAGCTTGCCGCGCCTTTACCAGTATCAGCAAGAGCCGCCTGTATCGACCTGGGACTCAGTCAAGAGCAAGGTCACCGGCAAGGAGCTGCCCAAGGCCTTTGTGCCTCGAGCCAGGCCCGGAGCTGCTCGACACCTACTGGGGCTACTATTTCGCCACCGGCCATGCCCGGTCCGATCAGCCGCATCATCGAGATGCTGCCCTGGTCGCTGGAGGTGGACAGCGTCGACAAGCTCACCCTCGGCAGCATGGCGAAATACACCCTCGCCAGCAACGCGTCGCGCGATCCGGAGCCCCTGGTCACGCGCTCAGGAGGCGCGCGAGCGCACCTGAAAGAAACCGCGAAGGTTCTGGCGCAGGTGATCGACGCAGCCGACACGGTCGACACCGCCAAGCTGCGCGAAGGAGGCGTTGGCAGCGATCGAGGAGCTGCGCCGCAAAGGTCCTGCCTACCGGCGTAACGTCTCGTGGTGGGGCCAGATCGGCCAGGGGCGCGCTTGCGCTCGGCTGCATCCGCGGCCGCGGCAACCGGCCAGAGTTTACCTCGGACTGCCTTGTGTCGATTACGGGCGGCGTCAGTTCGGGCGGCGCTCAGCGCCTGGGAGAAGCAGCAATAGCTCCTGTCTCGCGTGGTTGCGAAATCGCTCAAGGACCATGAGGGCAGTTCATTGGCGGCCGGCATGATGTGTGTGGTCATGCCGTGCCGCTGTTCGGGGCCCTGGACACGTTCATCCGTGTGGGAAACCGGGGCCCCGGACCTCGTTGGCGACAACGCTGCTCAGCTTGAGGGCCTCGCTCGGCCTCATGAGGTGAGGAGCGAGCAGACGCGCTCTTTGGCGGCGACGGCGAGCGTCTCGGAACCATGCTGGCCGCTCGCGGGGCAGATCGCAGTCCCCATCTCCGAGACGCGTTCCAGCCGGCAAGACCGACTGGAACGCCCTCAGGATGAGGGCGGAGTAGCGCTCGGTGATGAGGCTGCTCGACGCGCGTGCCCAATCGCACTCAACGTGCCGAACGGATCGGGCCTGCAGCTGGCAGCTTCACCACCTTGCTGGTCGTGCCCTTGCCGCCTTCGATGTGATACGGCGCGCGGCCCGCATAGGTCGACCACAGCCCCTTGCCCTTCCAGCCGAGGCTCGGATCGTCGATGCGGCCATCGAGCCCCTTGGCATGGAAGCCCATCGGATAAGGCACGCGCAGCGATGACGAACTTGCCGTCGACCAGCGCCTCGATCGAGTCCGACATGATTGCCGGTCGCCATCGGCACGTTCCTGCCGAAGCCCGAACGTGTCGAACTGGTCGACGAACATCTGATAGCTCGACTGCACCGCGCCCGGCTCGTTCTTGATGTTCTCGAACTGCGGCCCGGGGAACTGATAGAGCGTCCAGCCTTCCGGACAGTGGCGGCCGTTGGCGATGGTCGGGCCGTTGAGCGGGCCTTTGCATTTCTTGCGGTCGAAGCTTGCCATGTGGCCGCTCGCGAGCGGCACCCACATCACGCCGTTGCGGTCGATGTCGCATGCCGCGCGGGCCAAAGCCGCTGACGGAGCGTGCGCGGCTCGTTGTAACGGCACCTCGTAATATTCCGCGAGCGTCGTCGCGGGCGGATTGTCGCCCGGAATGATGCGCGACCACGCCGCCCGGCATCGCCAGCACCGAGCCCCAGATCGAGCCGTCGTTCGGGATCGACGCCGATGCCATAGATGCCGGCGACGATGCGCTTGTCCTTGGTCGGATCGACCGGCTGGTTGGGCTCGACATAGTCCTCGTCGCGCTTGCCGTTGCCGTTGGTGTCGAGCACGATACGCCGTCCAGCCCTGCGAGGCTGGCCGCGTCGCCGGTCTCGAGGAATTTCTTGGTGTTGATCCAGCCGATCACCGGCTGACGCGCGCCGCCGGCCGAGAGCCACAGCGTGTTGTTCTTGTCCTCGGCGAAGATCAGATGATGCGTGGTGAAGCAGGTATCGATATGGGTGAGCTGCTTGGTCTTGGGATCGTAGACCGCCACCTGGCGACCGCGCCTCCGTCCATCGGGAACAGCTTCGCCGACGGATGGTCCGAGCCCTTGCGGCAGAACGCCGGCGTCTCCGGCTGGCGGATGCGCGACGTCATCCACACGCGGCCGTCCTGATCGAGCATCGGATTGTGCACGCGAGGTCTGGCTGTTCCAGATCATCTCGCTCGCCCCAATAGGGCGACGGCAGCCGCGGGAAGTTGCCCGACATGGTGAAGGCGCGCCGCGGCGTATCAGGATCACGCGGCGTCGACTTGAGATAGGTCACCGTGTGGGTCTTCGGATCGAGGATCGGCAAGATTGTCGGTCGAATCCTCGGTCGCGCTGTAGATCTGGCCCCCAGGCATTGACGGTCGGGTTGCGCTTGTCGGTCGCGATCTCGTCATGCAGATAGGTCTTGGCGTCGCCCCAGTCCCACAGCGTCACCACGACGTTGCGCTCGACGCCCTGCGGCCGCTGCGGCTTGCTTGTCGGCAGCGCGCCGGCTCGCGATCTTGTCGGTCCAGTCGGCGAATTGCTTGAGAGCCGCGGGGTGTCGAGCTCGTTGATGCCGCGGACCATGTTCTCGGCCGCGGGCCCGACCTGCAGCCGGTGCATCCACGCCGCATAGGATGAATCACCCGCCCAGCGCCTTCAGCAACACGGAATCGAACCAGCACTA
>ERZ1370068.9204-contig-8_pt1 | contig 30141 bp, 53 predicted proteins | sample MGYA00561227_ERZ1370068 | MGnify/ENA primary metagenome ERZ1370068 (study PRJEB38410, sample SAMEA6850437) | metagenome | study: Metagenomic assessment of the ecological functions of the soil: analysis of the soil microbiota associated with the...
GCATGCTTCGTTCAGTTGCAGCCATTAGCGGTAGGTCGAAAGCGCCGTCGCCGCTCGACAACCGGACCGCCCAGCGTGGAAGAGCTCTTTCAACTTCCGGATAACTCTAAAGACGCCGATTTTTTCGTGCTGGTAGATGTAATACAAATCGCCCACCGCCACGATCCGTTCGGAAGTAATCTGGTCGTCGTAGGGTTCGACGCCTTGCGGTATGCGCGCTTTGCCAAATTGATCGGCAGCGTCAGGTCCAGCACCTGCCAGCTGTGCCAAGCCTTTGTCGGGCGGTGGCGTCGATTGCTGGTCTTGTTGCTGGGCCGCGAGGAGCAAATCGTCGATCTGCTTCATTAGCGCATCAGCGAGTTGCGGATTACTAATGAAATCGGCGGAGTGAATGTCGGTTACCTTCTCGCGCAACCCAGCGAGACGGTCGAAAAGTTGCTGATAATCGGTTTCGTTAGCCATAGTTTTCTCCTATTGTCTTGTCAGAATGCGGACAAGAGTTTTACCGCTGGATAGGGCTGGTTCTCATATAAAATTGGCGGCGTCTTCACGTATTCGACAGATTTTGTCGTTCAAGACCCGCAACGAAGCGAAGTAAGCCCCGAGCTGGCTGTCGGGAGTCGAACAACATCGTGACCACCTTGTGCTGCTCGATCTTACGCGATCACCTCGTGGGGAGCGGTTTGGGCAGCGAGCCAGACTGATTCAACCGGCTGGTCCTTTTCTAGAATGACCTCGAGCTTCCGATTGGCCTTCTCCAAATCGTGCGGCGAAGCTTCCCGAAGTGCGGGCGATAGTCGGCTACGTCCGCAACCTTGACTGCGGCGTCTAGAGCGGATTTAATGGGCAGCTGGAGAGGCTTTCCTCCACATCTGCTGCTGGTGGCTGGCGGTTGGAGTGTGGGTTGCAGGCGGTGGCGAAGTAACTGTCGGTGTCGTGTGTTCGGCTGTTGCTTCATCGGAGCATTCGTCGGCGTAGCGAGCCGCTGCGATGGCGGCTTCGGGCTGGGGAGTTGTTGCTGCCGCCAGCACCTGAAACTTGTCCTTGAGCGTCTTGCTAGAAGTGGTTGTAAAGATAGTCACCTTATGGTTGCCGATGCGCGCGCCGGTGAATCGCAATCCCGACGTCGATACCAGCAGTGTAGGCGGTTGATTTTATTTGAATGTCGTAGCCAGTTAAACGAAACCGCGAGCGCCGCCAGATCCTCGCCGTCGAACTGGACATGCATCGATTCACCTTGGTGTCCGCAATGGGGATGGAGACTCAGCATCACGATCTGCCCAGGTTCCGGCTCTGGTTGCTCGGCGGCAACATAGAGCGCCTCGCGAGACCGTTCGCTTTGTTTCTCGCGGTCTTCGACAATAAAGCGTGCCGCGGTCTCCGCGTCATCTTCACTTCACGACCGCAATGATTTTGGTCTTCGACGTGTCCTCAATTCTGTGGAGGACGATGTTTATTGTCGAAAGAAATAGCCACCGGCAAATACGGGAAGAATTCCCCGCAGTGCGACTTTCACTTTATCGCCGCCGAAGATTTCGTCTCCTGGCTTGCGAAATGACCACTGTCCCGTTCCTCTCTTTTAACTCAATCAATCGACTTTGTCGACTCGCATCGAGCTTGGGCGGGATTAAGGCCGACAGATCAAGACATTTGGCTCTTCGCCCAAATGCTCGGGCACCTCGAGCACGCGGCGACGGATCTCAGGTGGCGCGATCGACTGCGGTGGAGAGGTAACTGGCCAGCTCGCCGAGCGCGAGCGCCACCTCGTCGGGTGTGGAACGGCACGCACGGGATTGGTGGACGGCTGCGCCGCAATGGCGGCCGCCGTCGTGCACTAATGTCGACGCAGACGGGCCATCGTCGAAGGTTAAAGACCACCACGCCATCCTTACCGCCTTCCTGAATTAGTTGTCGGCCTTCAACCGCAGCGAAGTTTTCTACCCAGCTCAGGATTTCGGTTACAGTCATCGATCCGCGGCCAGGCCCTAAGTCGATCTCAGTCGTCTGTCGCTCGGCTGGCCCGAAGAAGACAGAATCCATCGCATCGTAGGTCTCCTGAAGTTGCTCCAGGATAGCGTCGAGAATTTCGGAGAGCAGGACGAGTTGCGTGCCGAGGAACGGTTCCTCGGTGCCGTCGAAGAACCCGCGCTTCGAATTCCATGATTGGTAAAGCGAATTGACGTAGTCGACCAGGATCAGAAAATTTGTCAGGTTTTGCTCCTCCGTGATGGTATTCACTCGGGCGCGAACGAGGCCAAAGCGGTGACGCACGCGCGCTAACTGACCTTTACCTGTTCCGGATCAAAGTTCGGGGTGGGCATAAGTGGCCCAATGAGTTTCTCAAAGAAGGAATCGACGCGCTGCACGCGCGGCCCGCCGACAATGCCCAGCTCGCCGACCAACTCAGTCATTTCGGTCCGAATGATCGCGCGCATTGCTTCGGTATCCTCCTTGTCGGCATCCGTGCGCAGCGGGCGTTAATCCATCCAGGAGCGGCAATGCATTCTCCAAGGCGACCGTAGCTTGCTTGTAAACGCTGGCCTGGGCGCCGGTGATTTCACCCATGTCCGCCTGCACCATGTAACTCTGTGCTTTCCACTCCCACTCGACGTGGCCCTCGACTTCCGTGAGTGAAAACGACTTGTTCAGTGCAGCCAAGAAGCCTTTAGCGTCATCGGAGCGATACCGCCAGCCGAGCACGTCGCGAATGGTTTGCTTCGCGGTGCGAGTTGTTGCGGTGATTCCATTTCCGCTGCTGCTCGACGAGCCGTTTCGGCTGTACGGATAATCAGAGGTTTCGCGAGTCAGGATAGGATAACTGACCGCATCTTCGACGGTGGTAGTGAAGTTCTCGATGTCCTCGGGTAGTGCCATAATGTCGTCTCCTTTTAGGTCAGTTTGTTGGTCGGTTGTTTGCCTCTGGTAACTTGTTTCGGTTAATCTTTTGGCTGCAATTCTCCGTCGTCTGTGAAGCAGGCTGGCTTACCACGGCCAGACCAATGTCCGCGGCGATTCACGTCATTCCCTCCAAGACTGTTTCGCGCATTTCGGGCGCGGTAATCTGTTGTCCGATATTGGTCGTCTGGACGGAAACGGCGCTGCTGCTCAATTTGTCGGCTAACTCTTCCCAGCACTGACAGAGTGCGCGCCAGGTCTCGAGGGACTTATCGCGGATCGTCGCGATGATGCTGTTGATCTGTGCCAGCCATTGAGGCCATTCCCCGCCAAGGTCGCCTGCCATTTGCGCCAACACCTGTCGCGATGCAGGTCCGGTAACTTCGTTTCGAAAGCGATCAACCGCGTCCTCCAGATAGCGGTTCACATCAATCAACGCCGCCTGCGCCTGGTGTAAATCTGCGCGGCGGCCGGATCGCGTGCCAGATCCTTTCTCCAAGGCGACGAAGGCCTCGTGCAAGGTCGCCTTTAAGTGCCAGTGCACTTTCGCCCAGTGTTTCGACCGGCGACGGCGGCACGTTGCTCCTGCTCTATCGCCGTTTATCTCTGCCGTCAGGATGGACCGGGCGGAAAGAAGTCTACGTCGCGTTGAAGCGCAACTCTTCGACTTCATCGCTCAGGAGACTTGAGTCGTTTATGAAGGACGTTCAAATGCGAGCGTCCAGGCTCATAATCATCTGCGTGACGAGTTCAGTGTAAAACTTCTCTTTGATCTTCTCGGGATCAGCCAACCTATTATCAAGGCGAAGCGCGCGGCACCGATGAGAAGCGCTCCGGCACGATGCCTGGATCGGTTCCAGCGGCCAGTCGCTGCGCGCATTCCTCGATCATTCGCTGTTCCTTCTGGCCGAACCGGTAGACATCGGCGATCGTCTTGTTCCCAATCTCCGCAAACGGCTGGTAGCACAGTGCATCGACCACCGAGCGCAATGGCCTCGGCGCCGTCAGGAGTATTTCCTTTGAAACGTGCCCGGCTTTCGGGCCCGGATAGAAGGCTTTTCCAATCTTTGGCATATCTCTCCGCTTCGGCTTGAAATCCCATTCGTCGTAGTAATTCGACACTAATCAACACCCGCAGATATGGCGTCGGATGAACACCGTTGTGATCGAAGTGATAAGTAATCTGCGGCGAGCGGCCAACCACGTCCATGAGCGAAGCCAGCACGCACGGCCCGCCCAGGTAAGCCGGCAAAGGTCGGCGAAGGTTTCGCGATTCCACCGCACCCACACGCGAGCTACACGCTCTGACCCAAACCAGCGCGCAACAGCGGCGCGAGCGATCGCCAACGGCACGGCACGCGAAAGGCCAAGATCGCTTTGCGTGTTGTGACTCACTTCGTGCAGCACCGCCCCAAGCGTCCATGGATTAACCATGCGGTGATAAGGAAGCTGGATAAGTGGAAAGGGGTTATATTGCCCGGCCTAACTGTACGCAGCTTGATCCCACGCCGGTAGGTGGCCGGGCCAAAACCGGTGCGCATGTAGGTAAACGGCGGTGGGAGCGGGCACTGACTTTTCCTTGCCAATGCCGAGATAGGTGACCTGATAGCAATCGAGCGCGATGCGATCGGTGCTCAGAAGCCATAGGCCAAAGCGCGATTGACGCTGACCAAATAACTCAAAGTAAAAGTCCCATATCTTCTCAATCCGCACGGACCCAGTCATGGGCTTCATGCTTATGCTTCACGAGGGTGGTGAGGCGATCTGGTGACTTGGGTTGCGCCGGGCGGCGCCGGCAGCTTAACCAGGTGGACGTCGTGCACGGCGTCGAAGCCAGGCCGGGACGCAATGTCGGCAAGCAACTGATTCACTGCCTGAACATGGCCCTCGGTGGGTGCTTCCGGTCCGACTGCCAAATTCTTGGCGCGTGAAGTTCCGTAAGCGCCTGGGTGTGACGAGCAAGGTTAAGTGCCTGCGCCCGGACCCATGGCCCCAAAACGGGCTGGGACGCGCTGGTCTGGGCTTCGGCGCGCCGTTTCGCCGAGCGCCTTGGCGTGGCGGCTGCAAAAGCCGGTGCAGCTGGTGCTCGTGGTAGCCATGGTCGCGGACGCAGTCATCGATTCGTTGCCTAACGGCCGCAGGTCGGACAGGTCGGTCCCGCTTAGAGCGCCGCCGCCATTGCTGGCGGGGCAACTGCGGTCAGCTCCCAGTAGCAACGCCAGCCTGCCAGCGGCGGGCGACCCAGCCACTGGGAATCGTGTCGTGGCTGGACCACCTGCAGCCGAGACAGAGTCAGCGCAATCGCGCGCACCGGCGCGCCTGCCGAACGCCCCAGGATGCGGCGTGTGCCGGCGATGATACCGGCGATCAAGCGCGCAGCGACCTTCGATAGGTTTGCGCTAGCGCCGCGGATTACTGATGGTGCGTGCGGTTTGTCGTGCGAGCGTTCGCCAACGCGCCCTGCGGCGTTATGGGCTCGCCCACCGCAACCTGCTCGACCGAGTCGCGCCGACGGTCGTGCGAGCTATGCGCGGCACGGCATGGACCAGCGGGCGCAGTCGATGCGGTTGCGCATACAAGGTGCGGGTTACATTGGCATATGCCGCGCGTGAGCTGCGGAGTACACTTCGGCGGATCATGCGCGGAGCGACCTTGACGCGACTAGTTGGCTTCCGGCTGCGCCTGATCAGTTGGCCGCCGATCTTTTCGCCGCCATTCCGCCCAACTTCTTGGCGGCAAAGCCTGCAAGCTTTGGCAAAACAAACTTCGCCGGCCAGACCAATGCAGCGGCAGAAAATGTTCCGCGGCTTCTTGCTCGTTGGGCAGCTTCAGCGGCGGCGTGCCCGCTGTGTTCCATCATGGCGGCAAACTGCGCCTGCTGCTCGAGGCGACGCCTCAATTCAAGCTCATGCTCACTTTCGAGCTCACACCCTCCAGCTCCAGCTCGCCTTCTCCCTGGATCGACCGGCCATGGCTTAGCCTGCGCCCTGAGAGCCGAGCGCCGCCGCCAGCGCGATCCGCCGCAAGGCTTGCGACCAGCCACTTCGATCGGCCATCGCGGCCAGATGATTGAAGAACGCCCTCGTGCTCGGCTTCCTGTTCGTGTTCGAGCTCGAACTCATGCACTAGTTCGTGAGCGAGATCCGAGCTCGTGTTCCAGCTCGCCGGCAACTTCGAATTCGCCTTCACCTTTCCAATTCCAGTTCAGATTCCAGTTCCAATTCAGTGGCAGCGGACATATGACCTCCTCCGAGTTCGTTATTTGTTCTTTGTGGAATGACAGGCCGCGCGATCAGATGCGAGGCGTGCCCGGCGCACTCTGTTCACCGACCCGATTGCGCGCGGCCGGGTGACCGCGCGGGCAGCGCGGATGTTGCGCCGCAGTACTGCTCCGCAATAGCGTGGGCTGCTCAAGACGCGGCGCGTTTGGCGAGCCATCGCCGCGCCTGCGCGACGACGTGTGATCGGCCGGCCGCGTAGCTGCGCCCCGACGCAGGGTGCGCACTGTGCGCCTAACGATGGTCGGCACTACGCGGACAAACGGGCGGGTCGAGCGACGCATGCCGCAAAATGCGAGTGAGAACGCCAGCGCCACGCACCAGATGAGAACCATTCTGCGCAAGGCGCGGCGATCGCGCGGAGAGAGCGTGATCGTTGTAGCCGCCCCCAGCAAATGCTTCCGCTTCATGTTCGCTTTCGGAGAACGCGGCGTAATGTGCCATCGCCTCGGCCTGGGCTTCGTGCTCGGCCAATTGGTGCGAAACCTCGTGCTCGCCTACTCGTGTTCACCGAGCTCGTGCTCGCCCAGCTCAAGTTCGAGTTCCATCTCATGCTCCAGTTCGCGCGAATTGTTGCGCTGCCAAGGGTTGGCCAATTTCCCACCGAGCATCGCGCCGGCCGGTCCGCCAAGAATCCACCAACTGCCTTTGCCGGCAATGGGCGCGGCGATCTGAGCGACTTGCTTCAGCATGGGCGCCGCGCGCCTCACCAAGTCCCTCTGATGCCCTTGAAAATTTTTCCAAAAACTGTTCGCCCTGTTCGAACTCGGATTCGCCTCCTCGCGCCTCACCTTCACCTAAAAGACCGCCGAGGATGTTACCGAGGAATTGCTCGCCCTGCTCGTGCTCGCCGAGTTCGCCTTCACTTTCGCTTTCGAGTTCGCTTTCGAATTCGCTTTCACCTTCACCTTCAAGTTCAAATTCGCTTTCGCCCTCGGATTCGCCTTCACCTAATAGACCGCCAAGGATGTTGCCGAGGAATTGCTCGCCCTGCTCGTGCTCGCCGAGTTCGCTCTCACTTTCGAGTTCGAATTCGCTTTCGTGTTCGCCGAGTTCACTTTCGTGTTCGCCGAGTTCGCTCTCGTGTTCGCCGAGTTCGCCTTCCAATTCATGCTCGAGTTCGCACATCTGATTCATCCCTCCCGTTTTTGTTTCAGTTTCTTCTGATGAGTTTTCTAACCGCCGGTTGCGGCTGGCGATTGATCCGAAGGGTAAAGCGACTCGACTGAAGGCGGCAGTCACATCTTGGTAGGAGCGCAAACGAGTTGACGAGTTTAGAGGACGCGCGGACGCGGTAGCGCGATGGAGAAGCATCGATTGCGTGTCGCGCATTCGTGTGACGAGTCTTAACTCGCTCTGCCTTTTGCAAACCTTTCGCTTCGAGCTCAGCGAATGGATTCGTTGCGCGCGATACGGCGAAATATGGTTAGCCGCACGGGAGTAGAGAGAAAAATCATATGGACTGATTTTCCCATGGAAGCGCAGCCCCAGACGGTTAGGAGAAAAATCCGCGTCACCAGAATCAAGGTGACGCAGTAGTCAGATTGGGCTGCGGGGACGTTGCGGACACCAGAATGGGAATGCAGGCGCAGATTGCTGCTTACTTCGGGACGGCGCAGCGTCGAAAATCAGTGGCGAAGAAACAGCAGTATCGCAACAGGGTTCTGCTCTCGGCCGGCTTTCTTGCAATTCCGAGCGCCCGATTCTTTTGGCGGTAGGCGACAAGATGGGGCCCGGGCATCGCAGTCGACGACCCGCGACCAACCGCGATAACTTTGGGATCTCGAGCATTACGCACCGGAGAAGGCGCTTCTGGAATGTGGACCAAACTCCAGCCAGCAGATCCCGTAATACCTTTTGAAGCTTACGGATAAAGAATGAAAACTCGATCCGGAGGCACGCGGTTGAAACCAGCCGCACGAAAAAACTTTGCCGTGCGGCGTCCTGACCCGCACACGCATCGTCCGCACACGGTTCTGTAACTTGTCTCCTTCGACGCGCGATCCGCATACAGCCGACGTTCTTGCGAACGAATTGCGGAATGTTGTCAAACTTGCCGAACCGGACATCCGGCACACCAAATCCGGAAGTGCTGCTAGACAAGCAGGTTCAGGGCTTCCGCTTCTAGTCCTAACGCGAACGTCAAGTGTCGAGAGTCATCAAGTCAACCTCAGCCCGCGCGAACTCGAAATTGCACGGATGATAGGTAAGGGGTTGCCGAACAAAATGATTGCTGACGTGCTCGATATCAGCACGTGGACAGTAGGCACCCACTTACGGCGCATCTTTGCCAAGCTCAGGGTTCCTCGCGCGCGGCCATGATCGCGAAGTTGCTCAAGCTAATCGGCAATTTTGTCGATCCCGCTTCTTACCTTGCTAGGACAAAGTCTGACGTCGACACGCATCGGCTAGCGATCCCGAGAGATTTTCGCCGTAGCCAGAAGGCTTGTTCGTCACAAAATTTCAGCACCGCGCCACAGTTCGGCGCCGGCAACGCTGAAACTGCGGGAAAGTTTCCGGCATGATGTGTGCTGACCTTCGAGAATGGAAAACACCTGCCACGGAGAACCTGGCGAGCCAAACAAGAGAACCTTTTTCGCTGGAAATTTTACCGGCTCGCTCCATAGAAACGGCTGGCCCAACCATGCCTGCTCATAAATCCCACCGATCAAAGCCCCGCCGCATCGTGCTCAAGTTCGGTTCCGGCACGCTGACGCGGCCGAACGCGCCTGGGCTCGACTTGAAACAATTTGCTCGACTCAGCGCGGAGATGGCAGCGCTGATTCAACGCGGAAATGAATGCGTCACGGTGACCAGCGGCGCGGTCGCCGCCGGCATGGGTGTGCTTTCGTTAACCGAAAGACCAACCAATCTTGCCACCGCCCAGGCCAGCGCGGCCGTCGGTCAATCGAAACTGATGCGGGCCTACGAAACCGCGTTCGGCCGTTACAATCTCAATGTCGCGCAGCTTCTCCTCACGCATAGCGATCTCGATAGCCGGATTCGTCGCGAGAACGCGCGCAACACCCTCGAACGCTTGCTCGCCGCGCGGAACGTGATTCCGATCATTAACGAGAACGATTCCGTCGCGGTGGAAGAATTGAAGTTCGGCGACAACGATCGCTTATCCGCGGAAGTCGCGATGCTGGCCGGCGCGGGATCTTCTCATCATCCTCACCCAGGTCGACGGGCTTGCTCGACGGCGAGGGCAAAGTCATTTCTTTGGTGCGAGACATTGATCGCGCAAAAAACTCGCCAACGGGAGTAAAGGCCGGTTCTCGGTCGGCGGAATGGTTTCCAAACTCGAGGCGGTGAAAATGGCGGTCGACGCCGGGATCACGACCGTGATCATCAATGGTCGATGCCCGGATCGGATTGCCGCCGCGGTCGCAGGCGAAAAAAGTTGGCACCCGTTTCTCGCCCCGCGGCTCGTTAGTCGTTAGGCAAGGAACGCAATTTTATTCGCATCTCGCCGGAGGCGAGGACGACAATCGCAGCAGCCGTGGACCTGAAAACTCAGCTCACCGATCTCGAGCGCGCGCCCGCCGCGCGGCCCATGCGCTTCGCGCAACGCACGAGCGCGCAGAAGAACGCTGCGCTGCTGGCGATGGCCGATGAAGTGATCGCGCAGCGCGATGCCATTCTGGCGGCCAACGAACAGGATCTCATCCGCGCCCAAGCCAACGGCCTTGCCGGCGCGATGTTCGAACGTTTGACCCTTAATCCGCAGCGGATCGAAGCAATGGCCAGTGGGATTCGAAAAGTCGCCGAGCTGCCAGACCCGGTGGGTGAGACGATCCAGCAATGGTCGCAGCCTAACGGCATCCAGATTTCAGGTCCGGGTCCCGATTGGGTTATCGGGATTATCTGATGAGTCGCGGCCGAATGTGACCAGCGACGCCGCCATTCTCTATGCCAAGACAGGGAACGCAGTCATTCTCCGTGGCGGATCCGAAGCAATTCATTCCAACCTCGCGATCGCCGCGGCCCCTGCAAAGTGGCGGAGCAAGGCCGGTTTGCCTAACGACAGTATCCAGCTGGTGCCGCTGACCGATCGCGAAGGAGTGCGTTTGCTCGCGGAAATGGATCGTTACGTCGACCTCATCATTCCTCGCGGCGGCAAAGCGCTGATCGAAGCCGTGGTCGACGCCGCCCGCATGCCGGTGATCAAGCATTCCGGATGGAATTTGCATCGTTTATGTCGATCGCGAGGCCGACCTCGAGATGGCGACCGAGATTGTGCGTCAACGCCAAGACCCAGCGGCCCGGAGTGTGCAACGCGATCGAGACCATCCTCGTTCATCGCGAGGTGCTGAATCTTTACTCGTTAGGCTGGGGCCGCGATTGACGGAAAAGAAGGTCGAGCTGAGGGCCGGACCCGGCAGTGTTGGCGGAGCTTTCGGCGCTCGGTTACGCGTCGCTGCGCCCGGCGACTGGAGGCGGATTGGTCGACCGAGTTTCTCGATCTCGCTCTTGCCGTCCGGGCGGTCGATTCGCCAGACGAGGCGATCGCGCATGTCGAACGCTTCGGTTCTCATCACAGTGATTGCATTGTCACACGCAACCAGGAAGACGGCGGAGAGTTTCTGCGCGAAGTAGATTCCGCAACCGTTTACTGGAATGCATCCACTCGCTCTACCGACGGTAGCGAATTCGGTTTCGGCGCAGAGATCGGAATCAGCACCGATAAACTGCACGCCCGCGGGCCGATGGGTTTGGAAGAACTGACGACCTACAAATATCTCATTCGCGGCCAGGGCCAAGTGCGCGCCTGATTGGTTTCGAAAAGGGATTTAATTAGGAACGCAAGGGAAAGGGTGGATCGAGCAGTCCCTTGCTCGATAACGCCAAGGAAACCGCCTGATCTCAAGCAATCGCCCGACGGAGCGGCCGATCCACCAATGAAATCCCACACTCCAACACTACTCTGTGCGCAAGGCCCTCATCGGGCTCACGCGCATGGCGCGACGCGCCGGCAGAAAGCACGCGAGAAGCGCGGCCACGCCAAGCATGCGCCGGCTCCAACCAGGGCGACCGGATCGCTCGGGCTGACCTGGTAGAGCATTTGCGCGAGCACACGTCCAAGCCGCGAGCGCGAGCAGGAACCCAATCCCGAGCGCGAACGCGGGTCTGAAGCGCGCCCTGTTTCATGATCAGGGCGAAGACATCGCGACGATCGGCGCCCAATGCCATGCGTATTCCGGATCTCGCGGGTCCGCCGCGCGACCGCGATACGCTTTCACGCCATAAACGCCGACGACTGCGAGGTAGCAAGGGCAATTCCACCGAAAATGCCAAATAGAATCGCGCGCGAACCGGATCGCCCAGAGCCCAACGTTCTTCTCCACGATATTTTCGAAACGGCTCGATCCGCAGGACCGGCATCGTCGGATCGACTTCGCGCAGCGCCTGACGCAGCCGTGGGAATCATCGCCGCTGACCGCAGCACGATCGTCCGCGCGCCAGCCGCACCTGAAGAATGACGCCACCGCTGTAGGCCTGGGCGAGCGGGGCGAAGATCCGGCGTCGGCATCTCGCTGTCCAATACCTCGTGCCGATGTGCGCTGACGATGCCGACGATTGTGAAGTCGTTAGGCGAACCGTCGCTCGGCGGCAGAGTGTAGCGAATATGCTGCCCGAGCGGCGTCCTGATTCGGGAAAAAGCTTTTTCGCCATCACCTCGTCGATGATCGAGACACAGGGGCGGTGTTCTTGTTTTCCGCACTCGGTCGCGTGAAATCGCGACCGCGCAGGAATGCGAACGCCGATCGCGTCGAACCAGCCCGGAGTCACGGCGGTAAACATATCCGCTCGCGCCCGGTTCGGGAGCGTTCGGATCGCTCTTGGCCACCGCCGCTTCGTCCAGTCGCATGACGCGCCGCGCATTGGTGATGTTGCCGTAGGGCAGCATCGTCGTCAGAGCGGCAGCCCGCACCCCGGGCAGAGCGGCGACGCCGATGCGACCGCGGCAAACATGGTCCGCTGCGCCGCCGCTTCCTCTCCACGGCCCAAGAGTGAAATCCATTTCCGCGGAGATCGCGCCGTGGCGATCAAACCCGGATTCAGCGCGCCGGCCTTGAGCGCGCCGCGGAAGAACAAGGCCGGCGCTGAAAAGCAGCGTGAGCGAGAGCGCGATCTGCGCCATGACGAGCAGATGACGCGGCGCAAAGAAGCGATTGAGCCGTCCGACATGCGCCGGTTCGCCAACCTGCTGCTTCAAGATCATTCACCAGGTCCGCCCGTGAAGCCTTCAGGGCCGGTCCGAGGCTGAAGAGGAGCGTGGCGACGAGGCAGATCAGGAACGTGACCGCGAGGACCGTCGCGATTCGGGCCGCAGTTGCACTACGATGGAAAAATTCATCGAGCCGAAAAAGATTGCCTAACGAGCCAATGAGAGACCGTTGCTCCAGAGACTGATCAACAATCCGAGCGCTCCGCCGGCGAGCGGCGAGGACGCATTCCTTCGCAAAGCAGCTGCCTGACGATCCGCCAGCGACTCGCGCCGAGCGCGAGCCGCAGGGCGATTTCCTTCGGCGCGATTCGCGCCGCGCGCCAGGAGCATGTTGGCCAGGTTAAGACAGGCGATGAGCAGGACCGCCGCGGCCATGCGCGAGCAGCAGCGTGCCGATGAGCCCGACCGGGCCGTCATCCGACGGCGTCGTGCTGATGCTGAATCGCGACGGCGCCTGGATTTGCAACTCACGCGCGCCGGTCGCATCTGGCGGCTGGATTGCGGTCAGGCGCGTCGGCCAGCGCCGGCAGTCGTGGCTTGGCCGATTCGATCGTTAGGCCGGGACGCATCCGCGCGATCAGATTGAGGGTGTAATTCTTCGGCGCGGCCAGTTCCATTTTGCCGCTCGGTGTCGCTGAAGGCCGATCCGAGCTGCGAGTAAACGCCCAAGCGGCAACCAGAGGTCGGGCGCGAGCAATCGCGTTCGTGCCGGCAAAACCATCCGGCGTTACGCCAATCAAGGTGTAGCTCTGGCCATTGACCATCAGTTGTTGTGCCGATCAAATCGGCTCGGCCGCCGAGTTTCTTCCAATATGGATAGCTCGCCACCACGACCGGGACGTTGGCGTCCGGCTTGGCATTCGGCGGCGTCGTAGAAGCGGCCTAACGACCGGTTTCACTCCCATGAGTGAGAAGAAATTGTACGAGGTCAGAAAAACAAAACTGCGCCGCATACCTCCATCCCGCCCGATCCCGGCGAGGGCAGAAACGCCATTGCGCGCGACATCCGTAAAGACGTCGTTGTTCTCCCGCAAGGTGCTAAATTCGTTGTAGGAAAACGGCCGGTAATCGTGCGGCGCGCCCTGCCGCGCAGTAAAGACGTTGACCACTTCAGCCGGCCGCACCGGAGACAACCGGACGCAGGATGACGCCGTTGACGAGAGCGAAAGACGGCGGAGTTGACGCCGATGGCGACCGCGAGCGTGAGAACCGCGATGCGCGGTGAAGCCCGGCGTTTTGATCAGCTGCCGGAAAGCAAAGCTGAAATCCTGTAACATCGCCAGTCGAGATGCCGCTCACGACCGATTTTGGATTCAGAAATTTTTCGCTCCGCATCAGGAGCTTTGATCGTTTTGCGGTTGCGCTGAGCGGCGCGCCGGAGAGCTTGGCTAACTGCCATGGGTATTCCAGTTCAAAATCTGCATATCGGGATGCAAGTGCGTCATCCCCGCTACGGCGTCGGGACGGTCAAGGCGCTCACCGAGCACACCGCTGACATCACCTTTGATGATGCTCCGCGGACGGTTGATCCCGCGATGAGCGACCTGACCGTCGCCGAGCCGACCGCCAGCCTGACGGAAATGCAAATGCCGCTTTCTGCGCTGATCCGCGAAACGGCCCAGGCGATGGTCGAGGCGCTTGGGCTCGAGAAACCGGATCAGCTGGTGGAAGGACTTGGCGGCCCGCTGGCAGCAAGGCACGGCTCGCTGCTGCCAGCCGGCCGATGCCTCGCTGCAGGCGAAGGAAGTGCCGTTGGAAACGTTTTTTCACAAGATCGTGATGATTCGCAACAACCTGCGCGTCCTCGAACAGAAGGTGAATGCGCAACGAGAAACTAAGCGACGCCGAGCAAGTGCGAGCTGCAGCAATACATCACCCGCTGTTACGGCTCGCTCACCACCTTTAACGTTCTCTTCAAGCGGAAGGAAGATCAGTTCGGAGGGGGCAGCTAACGAGGAGCGGCGGTTGGAAGGCCCGCAGCCGTTGCTTCGTCAGCCGTTACGGACAACCGCCGAGGCCGCCTCCAAGCGCCTTCCTAAACGTCAAAATCCTGCGCTGTCAGCGCCGGTCACGATGAGACCTTTGAATGAATCAATCGTCAGGCGACGAAGACCGTCTTCGCGTTCATAAATTCGTGCATGCCTAACGAACTTAGCTCGCCCATAACCGGAACGCTTCACCCCGCCAAACGGCAGCCTGACATCGGAGGCGACGAGCGCGTTGACAAAGACCATCCCGCACTCGAGGTCGCGGATAAAGCGCCCGCTCGCCGGCATCGTTAGTCCAAACACTCGCCCCCGAGCCCGAAGTCGCTATCGTTCGCCAGCTCAATAGCCGCACCCGCGTCGGCCACCCGAAAGAATAATGCCACCGGGCCAAAGACCTCTTCCGAATAAGCCGGAGCTTCGCGGGAATGTCCGCCAGAACAGTTGGCGGATAGAAGTTACCTCGTTCCTTCATTCGGCTGCCCGCCGAGGAGCAGTTTTGCCCCAGCTGAGATCGATTTTTCCACCTGCTCGTGCACTCCATCACGGATCGCCGGCGTCGCGAGTGGGCCAATCTCGGTCGCCTCGTCGAGCGGGTCTCCCACTCTCAGTGTCTTCATCTTTTCCACGAACTGCCTAACGAAAGTATCGTAAACGGAATCTGCGATCAGAAAGCGTTTGCCCGCTATACACGACTGACCGCTGTTCTGGGTGCGTGCCTTAACCCCAACCGTTACGGCTGCGTCCAAGTCCGCGCTCGGCATGACAATGAATGGATCGCTGCCACCGAGTTCGAGGACGCATTTCTTGATCACCTTGCCCGCGTTCGCAGCCACTTCGCTCCCCGCACGATCGCTCCCCGTCAGAGTAACCGCCCGCACCCGCCGGTCTTTAATTAACGCTGCGACCTGATCCGAACCGATCAACAAAGTTTGAAACGTTCCCGGTGGTGCGCCGGCGCGACGCCAGATTTCCTCGATCGCAAGTGCACACTGCGGGACATTCCCCGCGTAGCTTCAGCAGGCCGACGTTGCCGGCCATGAGTGCAGGGGCGGCAAATCGAAAGACCTGCCAGAAAGGAAAGTTCCAAGGCATGATCGCGAGCACCGCGCCTAACGGCTCCCAGCAAATCAAGCTCTGCGCAGCGGCTGTTTGAATTTTCTGCTCCTCGAGAAAACGCTCGCCGTTCTCAGCGAAATAACGACAGCCGGTGGCGCATTTGCGCACTTCTTCGCGCGCCGCGCTGATTGGCTTGCCCATCTCGAGGGTGATGATACGGGCGAACGATTCTGCGTCCGTTTCGAGAATGTCCGCCGCCGCCAGAAGGATCGCGGCACGGTCTAAGGCCCTGGTTCGGACGATAGGAATCGAAGGCACTCTCCGCCTTTGACAGTTTGGCCTCGATTTCCGCTTCGCTCGAGGACCGTAAATTCCCCAGGCTTTCTCCGGTCGCGGGATTGATGGACGCAATCGTCATTCAACACTCAACCGCGAGAGCGGGGTGGTGACAGCAGGCGCGCCAGTGCCGGCGGAGCGGATTCAAGCAGGAGCGACGGCCGCGAGTAGACCAATGAGAACCGGAAGAAAGAGATTCCGCTCTAAAGGCATATGGCTGGCTCTTCATGTCCGGCAAATTACACAAACCTCAGCCAGACGGCAGCTGGGCCAGAGATAGTCATTTGAACTGGGATTGGTAAGGTCGAGGCTTTCTCGAAGTCATCTTATAGATAACTCCATCGACGTTGACCTCCCCTCACCTGGCGCTGTGCGTCCTCCTTGGAAAGCCCGGCCGTTGCTTCGCATCCGTTACGGGAAAGCCCGGCCTCGCTCCGCGTTTGTAGAGCTGCGTTACGGCCCGGAAGGAGAGGTTTGAATGGAGCTAGCGAACTCGGCCCATAAAAACCTCTCATCGCCGCGCCTCCTCCTCTCCCCTAGGGAGAGGACTAAGGTGAGGGACGCTCACAAGAGATCTCTGATTTTCCTGACCTTTGTGAGATGGCTTCTAGCCTGGTGCTTCGGTTCAACAGGGGTAGAACCTGTTGGTCACATACAAGGCTAAAAGTAGGCGCGCTACTCGATTCCCATTTCGTAGACTTCAACCAGCGCGATCGCGGTCGAGCCGTCACTGCTAGACACAACCGTGGTGTAGGCGCCGGGTTCGAGCCTAACGAGAAGAGCTGATTCGAGCGAGTTCTGCGGTGCCAGACTGCTCGCGGCAATGGCCGCCGCGTTGCTGTTTGTCCCCCAGTCATCATTCGAGGCCAGGAGAGTCGAACCGGAATAGAGTTGCAGTGAAGGATTCGCCACCACCGGCGAAACTCCAGCAGCGCTGAGTGATGGCCCAATTGCCCGGATCATCACCATCTTGGGTCCGCCAGTAATAATGAACCCACCGATCAACTGTCCCTGCCCCGGTCCAACCAGACCGCGGGTAGAGATATTAGCCATATGGTTGGCAAGTGACTGTTTGAAGGAAGTGACGGTGTAAGTCCCATTGCTGGTGGTATAACTGCCGCTGAAGACTCCATCGACAATCGTAAAGGAACCAGTTACCGGGCTGCTGCTCCCGATAAACTGGCTGAGGGTAAAGCTGTAGGTGGTCGAGGGTGAGACCGGCGCGACCAACGTTCCATAACCGCCGGTGCGCCCGGAGACATCGTTCTGCACCATCACGATGTGGTTATTCGCATCAATCAGGAACATCACCGGGCTTTCAGTTCCGGAAGGGCCGTGAGCGACACCGACATAACGGCCGCCGACCGGCGAACCTTCGCCAAAGGCCGGCACATGTTCCGCGACGAAGGATTGATTGGCGAGCGTAACCGTGATCCGATCCTCACTCGCACTGCCGCTAATGGGCTGACTGTTGGTGAGCGTAAAGGAAAAGGCGCCACTGTTCAGATTGCCTTCGGCGAAACCGATCTGTTGCGCGTTGAAATCGAGAATGTTGATCTGCACATGAGTGTTGTTCTCGATGTGAAGACTGCCAGCGCGCCATCGGCAGTGGTTCCTTCATAGAAGCCGTGGAGACTTAAGTTACCCTGCCCGCCATCATCATCGCCATTTTGGTCGTCGCCTCCGTTGTCATCCCCGGGTTCAGTATGTGGAGTCGGCGTCGGTTCTTCGTGCGGCGTCGGAGTGGGCTCTTCGTGAGGGGTGGGAGTAGGTGTAGGTTCGGGTTCGGCCCAGGCGACCGGGAGAAGGGCGAGAGCGCAGAGACTAACGAGTGTAAGAACGAACGTGCGAGCGGGATTCATAAGAAAAGTGCGGATATTGTTTTGCGATTCGTTATGGTAATTATAAGCAGCTTCTGTTCCCGTGAATTGCCCCCGCTCCCTCCCAATTCGGCCCGCTCTTAGCCCGGAGAAATTGTCAATCTCACTAATCCCGCCAGATAGTGGGCGATGGCTCGCCCCGCGCGCTCAATCGTCCTCATCGGCTTCATGGGCACCGGGAAATCGGAGATCGGGCGGATCCTGGCGAGAACACTTGAATGGAAACTGTTCGATACCGATTTGATGGTTGAAGAGGTTTTGGGATGCCGATTGCGGAAATCTTCACCCAGTTCGGCGAAGCGCGGTTTCGGCAAGAGGAAAGCGCCGCCCTGGCAGGCATTGCCCTCAACCGCCCTTCGATCATCGTTACTGGCGGAGGCGCGGTGCTGCGCCCGGAAAATGTCGCGCGCATGCGGGAGCTAGGACCGGTGGTTTGCCTAACGACTGACCCGACGGCGCTCGAGCAAAGACTGGCAGACCGGAACGATCGCCCGCTCCTGCCGCGTGAGAATCGAGCGGAAACGATTAGGATTCTTTGCGGGAACGCGGACCGCATTATCGAAAGGCCGCGCACCTGACTTTTGACACCTCCGAGCTTGGCCCGGAGGAAGTGGCAACCCTGATTCTAAGATCTCTTGCGCTCTCCCACTGAACTAAAAGCGTTGGTCCAACTCGAAGCCACCAGGCTCGGGTTTGATGATTGCCGGTTCGCTTCCGCGCAACAACCAAAGCATTACCCACAATTCCGCGACTGGTTGGAAGCGGGGAATGATGGGGAGATGGAGTGGATCGGGCGCGGGTCGGAGAAACGCGGCGATCCCCAACTGGTTCTGTCTGGCGCGCGTTCCGTAATCGTCCTGGCGCTAAACTACTGGCAGGGAGATTTGTTAGGGCCTAACGAACCCGGCAGGGGCCGGATCGCGCGCTATGCCTGGGGCGCTGACTATCACGAGGTGCTCGAGCCGAAGTTGCGGGAATTGGATCGTCTCTTGCGCGCGGAGGGCGGAGAGCAGCGTTTTTACACCGACACGGGTCCGGCATTGGAGCGGGATTTTGGGGCGGAGGCCGGGATTGGCTGGCATGGCAAGAGCACGATGCTGCTCAATCGCGAGCTTGGAACCTGGTTTTTCCTTTCTGAAATTCTCACCACACTTCAGCTGTCGCCCGATCCCCGCAGGTTGAGCGCTGCGGGAGCTGCACCCGTTGCATCGACGCCTGCCCGACGGGCGCGATTACAGCTCCTCACCGGCTCGATGCCCGTCTTTGCATTTCCTACCTAACGATCGAACTGAAGGGCAGCATCCCCACGGAACTCCGGCCGTTGATCGGAGACCGGATTTTCGGTTGCGATGATTGCCTGGACGCGTGCCCATGGAACCGCTTCGCGAAGCGGGCACGCGAAACCGCGTTCGCCGCCAGACCGAGCGTCACATCGATGCGACTGCGAGATTTTCTCGGGCTCGATGATCGGGCTTTCAGGGAATTGTTTCGTGATTCACCGATTCGGCGAGCCAAGCGTCGCGGTTTTTTGCGCAATGTATGTGTCGCACTCGGGAACGTCGGAACAGAGGAGGACTTGCCCGCGTTGAGCATTGCCGCCCGCGATGATGAGCCGTTGGTCGCCGAGCACGCTCATTGGGCGATCGAACAAATTCGACGGCGCGCGGGACCGGCTTGTCGGGGCACTAAGGGCCCTCCACGTTCCATGCTGGCCGCGACTCAGAGAAAGGGCGCCGGGCGCTGCCTGACAGCCGAAAAGAGCGGACAGGATGACGGGAAAGATTTGCATCTCGGCCCAAGACCCGATACAAGCTGAGCTTCCATCATTACGGAGCCGATGCATCAAGCTGCTGCGCCCAGTCCGACCATTCCACGCAAGCGTAAGTCGCGTCGCAAATTGTATCTGTGGCTCGGGCTTGGCGGGCTGATTTTTCTCCTCATTGTCGGGTCGATTGTTTCCGGGAAACGCGAGCAGCCCATCCCGATCACGACCGAAAAAGCCGCGCGCCGAACAATTATCAAAGTGTTTCGGCGACGGGTAAAATTCAGCCCGAAACGGAAGTGAAGATCTCGCCTGAGGTTGCGGGCGAAATTATTGAACTGCCGGTGGTTGACGGGATGGAAGTGAAAAAGGGCGACCTGCTCGTAAGGATTCGTCCTGATTCCTACAAAGCCCTCCTCGACCAGCAGCAGGCGACCATCAGCTACGGCCCAGGCGGTCAGCATTCAGCAAAAGGCGTCGGTCGAAAAGGCGGAAATGGATTACAAGCAGGCGCAGGACTTGTTTCAGAAGAAGCTCATCTCGCAAACCGAGATGACCGCCGCGCATACTGCCTTTGAAGCGGCCAAGGCGACCTTTGAGTCTGGGCTGCACGGGATCGAGGCGGCGCAGGCGGAGCTCGACCCAGGCGCGCGATCAACTTTCCAAAACCAGCATCTACTCCCCGTTGACTGGCGTGATCACCCTCCTCAACAGCAAGCTGGGCGAACGCGTCGTAGCCACGAACCAATTTGCCGGCACCGAAGTGATGCGAGTGGCAGATCTAAACCACATGCAGGCGGTGGTCGACGTAAACGAAAACGATGTCGTCCACGTCAAGCTCGGCGATTCCGCGACGGTGACGATCGACGCGTATGGCGACCGGAAGTTCAAAGGCGTGGTTGAACAAATCGCCAACACCGGCAAGACCACCGGCACGGGCACGCAGGGAGGAAGTGACTAATTTCGAGGTGAAAATTCGGCTCAACGACCCGCCTATCCGCCTTCGCCCGGGCTTGAGTTGCACGGCTGAAATTCAAACCGACCTGGTCAAGGACGTGGTCTCGGTCCCGATTCAGAGCGTCACCATCCGCACCGGCGACACCAATCTGAGTCCAGAAGAAATCGAGCAGAAGAAAGTGCTGAAAGAAGCCGAGGACAAAGCTGACAATAACGCCGAGGTCGAGAACGAGCGGCTGGCAAAAGCAGAGCCAGAAAGAAGAGCGCGAGCGCTTGAAAAAAGTGGTCTTTCTGAAAGATGGCGGCAAAGCCAAGCTGGTCGAAAGTCACAACCGGGATCGCGGACGATTCGGACATCGAAATCAAAAGCGGTGTAAAACAGGGAGACGAAGTAATTTCCGGGAGTTACAGCGCCATCAGTCGCAAGCTCAAAGACGGGGCAAAGGTGGTGATGGAGAAGCCGGGAAAGAAGTGAGCCTGAGAATCGTGATTGGTGAATCGTGATCGATTCGGCTGGCGATTCACGATTCACTACTCGATTTTCAAATCTCGATTTTCGATTTCCGGGTTAGCAATTCCATGAACCTGCTTCATCTCCGGCCGCGCGGGACCGCTCGTCATCGACATCGAGAACATCACCAGAGAATTATGTGATGGGCGAAGAGGTGATCCACGCCTTGCGCGGGGTGACGTTACAAATCCGGCGGAACGAATACCTCGCGGTCATGGGGCCGAGTGGCAGTGGCAAGTCCACCCTCATGAACATGCTCGGCTGCCTCGATACGCCCACTTCCGGCCGTTACGAGTTCAACGGCAAGGATGTGCTCGGAAATGAATGGCGACGAGCTGGCGGCGATTCGCAATCGTGAGATCGGGTTCGTCTTTCAAACCTTTAATCTCCTCCCCGCTCCACCAGTTTGCGGAATGTCGAGCTGCCGCTCGATTTACGCCGGAATCGAACCGGAGGAACGCGAGGAACGCGCCGCGGCCAGCGCTTGCCGCGGTCGGGCTTGGCGACCGGCTGGCGCACAAGCCTAACGAGTTGTCGGGCGGGCAGCGCCAACGCGGTCGCGATCGCCCGCGCTCTGGTCAACAACCCTCCATCATCCTCGCCGACGAACCGACGGGGAATCTCGATTCGAAAACCGGCGAAGAAATCATGTCCCTTTTCGAAACCCTTTATCAGCGCAGGGAACACCGTCATTCTGGTCACTCACGAGGCCGATATCGCCCGACACGCGCGCGCGGACGGTTTTCCTGCGCGATGGCGTGGTTGAGAGTGATGAAACCTCGCCGTTTAGTCGCGAGAGAAACGGTCGAGGTTTAGTCGTTAGGCAAAGAGATGAAGCGCTTTCTCTACGAGGTCACCGAGGCTTGGAAGATCGCGGCCGGTCAAATGGCGGCGAACAAGACCCGCTCGGTCTTGACCGCGCTCGGGGTGATCATTGGCATCGTCGCGGTGACCCTGATGGGCACGGCCATCAACGGCATCTCCGTCGGCTTCGACAAGAGCATGTCCGTGATCGGCGATGACGTTCTTTACGTTCAACAGCGCCCGTGGACGCGGATGAACGATTGGTGGAATTATCGCGACCGGAAAAAATTCGCACCGAATACGCGGACAAAATCAACCACGCGATTGCGGCCACGCCGAATTCGAACCTGGACGTGGCGGTGCCAACGATGAGTTTGCTGCGCTCGGTTAAATCCGGCGACTACAGCGTCGACAATGTCTATATCCTCGGAACGACGGCGGATTACACCCTCATTTCCACTCTCGACACGAGTGAAGGTCGCTTCTTCAACGAGGTCGAATCGCGTGGCGGTGCGGAGGTGTGCGTGGTTGGCTACGACGTCGCCGACGCGCTCTTCCCTGGCCGAAGCGCGCTCGACAAAGAGATTCTAATCAATGGCCATGGCTTTCGCGTTATTGGCGCGCTCTCCCGCCAGGGCACTTTCCTCGGGCTCTTCAGCCTCGACTCGATCGTGGTCATTCCGCTGCCGGCGTTCAAAAAATATTTCAGCGCCAAGAGCGAAGCCGACATCCGAGTGAAAGTGCGCGACAAAACGCATATGGCGAACGCGCGTGATGAGCTTACCGGAATCATGCGTCGCGTGCGTGGGTTGGCGCCGGAAAAACGCGACGATTTTAATATCAACGAACAGCAGAGCCTTCAAGTCCACGCTCGACCCGGTGAAGGCAACGATCGCGATCGCCGGCCTCTTCATCACCGGGCTGTCGCTTTTCGTCGGCGCGATCGGGATCATGAACATCACCTTCGTGAGTGTGAAAGAGCGGACGAAGGAAATCGGAACGCGCAAAGCGCTGGGCGCACGACGGCGGACGATTCTCCTCCAATTCCTGATTGAATCGACCGCGCTCTGTCTTGTCGGCGGCTTCATCGGATTGACCTTTGCCTATCTCCATGTGTTTTGGGATCGGCGGCGCGCTTTCCCTTCGTTCCCGATTCGCTTTTCGTTAGGCCTGGTCGTCACGAGCATGATTGTCTCCGGTGCTTACCGGGCTGGTTTCCGGGATCGCGCCCGGCGTGGACGGCTTCGCGTCTCGATCCGGTCACCGCCCTGCGTTACGAGTAGATGGAATTCCGCGAGATTCTGATCATGGCCCTGGCTTCGGTTGGGGCCAACAAGCTGCGTTCGGCGCTGACCATGCTCGGAATCACCATCGGCGTCTTCTCCGTGATCTCGGTCATGACTGCGATCGGGCGCGATGCAGGGTTCGATCGAGAGCGGGTTGACTCTGCTTTGGTTCGAACATATTTCAGTTCGCGAAATATCCGGTAACGCAACGCCGGCGGGCGCGGTTCGCGGAAATATGAGAACCGGCGCGACATCAACTATCAGCAGGCGCAGCCGCTATGCGGAGCTGATGGAGGGAATCGCGCGCCGAGGTTTGCCTGAAGGTTTTCGACGCCGGCAAGCAGGCGGTTTACAACGGGGTCAAGACCACTCCCAGCCTGACGATCGTGGGGACGAACAAGAGTTTCCTGGTCGCGAACGCCTACAGCCTCGCCTACGGCCGAAATCTGAACGACGAAGATGTGGCCCTGAGCCGCGCAGCGTGATCGTGATTGGCAAGGCGATCGAGACAACGCCTTTTCCCACATGAATCGCCGATCGGCCGGGTAATCAAACTGGCGGTCACGCCTATACCGATCGTCGGCGTGCATCGGGCGAACGCGGGACCGCCTTTGGGCAGAGCCAGGACGATATCGTGACCATGCCGATCACGCGCTACTTCGAGGATTACGGCTCGGCGAACCGGACGATCAACGTCGCGACGCAATCCTACTCGCAGATCGATTACAACCGCGCTTTCGATCGACAGGCATCGGCGCGATGCGGATCGCGCGCGGACTGAAGGCGGAACAGCCTAACGATTTTGAGATTTACACCGAACGATTCGCTGAAGAGCGCCTTCGCTTCCATCGCCGGCGTGATCCGAATCGGCGCGTTCGTGATTAGCACCATCGCGCTCGTCGCGGCCGGAATCGGGATCATGAACATCATGCTGGTGAGCGTGACCGAACGAACGAAGGAGATCGGAGTGCGCAAATCGATCGGAGCGCGCAATCGCGACATTCTGCGACAATTTCTCGCCGAAGCGGTCTTTATTTCGGAAGCGGGAGGAATCATTGGCATCCTTTTGGGGGTGCTCGGCGGAGACCTGCTCGCGCTCTGGCTTGAAGGTGGATCTGATCTTTCCACTTGGCTGGGCCATAGCGGGCTTGGTAGTCTGTTCTGCGATTGGAATCGGCTTCGGTCTTTACCCGGCATACCGGGCCGCCTCGCTCGATCCGATCGAGGCGCTGCGTTACGAGTAAGTCCCGGCATGCCCTGCCCGCTGGAAGGCAGGAGATGCGACTTGCAAATGCGCTGCGTGTTTATGCGCAATTGCACTTCAATTCTCGAACGCCGCCCCGCTGGGTAACGTGCCCTCTGTTCCTGCAAAACCTGTCGCCGAGAATCGCCCTCGTGGCCTGCTTTTGGTCGAGGAATACGGGGCCCTCGCGGTCGCGATCAAATCGGCCCTGCGCAAGTTTGCTCCTCTCCATACCGTAAAGGTCGCGCCCAGTTTTTCCGGTGGGTTAGAATTGGCCAGCGAGATTCAACCGGAGTTATTCGTTCTCGATCTCGATCCGCCCCCAGCCGGCGCAATCCCGTTCCTGATCAAACTCCGGGCCGATCCATCCCGAGTCTCGCATTCTCGTGCTCGCAGCCGGAACTTCCGTCACGCTTTGTGCGGCGCGCGCAAGAGTGCTGCCATTCACTTCGTCGAAAAACCGTTCGATCTGCCAGAGTTCGGTGCCGCCGTCCGAGACCTGATCGGACCTTGGAATGGACAATCCCGCAGTGCGCCTGGAACCGCGGGCGATTTGAGTTTCTTCGACTTGGCCCAGGTCATTGTGTCGGCATAGGTTCGACCGCGCTTTTGGCTGCAACTTCGGATGGACGCGTTGGCGAAATTCATTTCCGACGAGGACAAATCATCCACGCCGCAACCGCCGCGAAAAAGGTATTCCGGCATTGGAGGAAATCGCCCGCTGGTCCGATGCGCGTCTTTCGGAAGCGGAGTTACCGGAAAACCTGCGGCGAACGATCGAGGGCACGTGGACGGATGTGCTCCTTCCGTTTGCGCAACGGTTGGGGCACCGGGAAGAAAGGAAAACCGCCGAACCGCCTGAGTCTCCAGCAGCGCCCATCGGTCAGAAGATTCTCGTCGTCGATGACACCGACATGCTGTTGATCTTCGTCGCCGACGTCCTCTCGACCTTTGATCCCAATCTACAAATCACGACCGCGGCGACCGGCGCTGATGGCTTGCGGATCGCGAAAGAACTGCGACCCGATCTCATTCTTCTTGGATTATAGCCTGACGGACACGACCGGCGACCAGGTTTGTCGCCAGTTGCTCGCAAATGAATCCACCGCGCGAATTCCGGTGTTGATGATGTCGGGGCATTTCAGCGAGTTGATGCGCACGGCGGAAGATATCCCAATGTTGTCGATGCCCTGCCCAAACCGTTTTTGTCCGGGGCCTTGACCAGCGCCGTGCTACGGGCGCTCGCCAATGGGCCATTGTCGTCGGTTGTTTCTGCGCCGGAAAACTCCGCGCCCACGCCGAGCGCCAGTTCAGTAACTGCGTCGGCGCCGCCTTCACCGCCGGTGCCACCGCCGCCGGAACCTCATCGTTCGCCTTTGCCTAACGGACATGAGACCAAAGTCCGAACCGCCATCCTCTTCACCGCCGCCGACTGCATCGTTAGGGCGGATCGATCGCTGCGGGAATCATGTCCGACCCGTCGGTGCCGGGGAGAAGGCGCGCGAGGCCAGTCTTCCTCCGACACAAAAAGCCGGAACCACCGTGGCCACTCCACCGCCGCCTTCTCGTCCCCGACCGGAACAACCCCCTCCGGAGCGGGTCGCCGGTGGAGATCGCAGCCGATTTGCAGGGCAGACAGAGTTGAGCGTCACCTTTTCGCTCGAAGTCGCGATCGTGCAGTTAAGTCCCGGTTTCCAGGTGGACGCGGTGCGCCTGCGGCCGGTTAGCCGCTTGGTCGCGGTGCAGATGCGAGGCCCTAACGAATTGCGGCACGCCGAATTTGGAGTGGATTCGAGCTTGGCCCATTCCAACTCGGCGCCAACGGCAAGATTGAAACTTTGCCCCTGACGCCGATCCAGGAATCAATCCAACTGCCAACAACAGCGAATTCGTTTCGAATCGGCACTTTCAATCTTCACCCGGCAAACTCGCATCCAAATCTCGAGCTCGTGGCCGCGCAGGATTTTTCGATGGAGGTGCAGCTCACCGCCACTTTTGAGCTGATAAAGGTGGACCTCACACCCGGGTTCGAGCTAAAGACGATTTTGTCCGGCCTCGAGAAGAGGACGTCCTGCTCCGGGGCAGCGGGGACAGCGCAGGCACCCGCATGGAACTTCAAGAAATAGAAACCGATCCCTCGGGCGAGCTCCGCACATTTCTCGTGCGGATGATTACCGGGGCGAGCTAAGCCGGTACCTGGTTGGGGCCAGCGCCGGCCGACGCGCCTTCAACCCAGAGAACGACGAGGGTCGCAAGCAGAACGAAGTCGAGGACGAGATGCCAGGTGAAACTCAAATTCCCACTCGATACTCCCAAAGCATCCGCAGGAGACATCAATCCCGCGCGCCTTTGGCTGATCACGCTCGCCCCGATGAAAATCACCATCAGGCTAATCGTTAGGGCGAGAGCTCCCGAAAAGAGTCGGTAAAACACCGAGGCCAAACCGCGAGAGCAGCTCGAGCCACGGCAAATAAAACGCAAGCCGGACGGCGACCGACCAGGGAACAATGTCGTAGTTCGTGATGTCGGAGGCGAACCGGAGCGGATCCACCAGCTTTGACTGCGCCGGCATAGGTAAACAGCGCTCCGATGAGAATCGCAAGCAGGCGAAAAACCAGCGTTCGCTGGGTCAAGCCCGTGGGCGTATCTCGCCACGCTCAATGGTGCCGCTGTTCCCATTCTTCCCAACCTCCTTTGAGAACGAAAACGTTCATTTGCGGAACTTCCTTGCGCAGTCGCTCGGCCACTTCATGGCTGAGATTGCAGGTTTGCCGGCTGCAATAGACGACCACCTTCCGCGCAGGCGACCACGCAGTCAGCATCCCGCGAAGGAGCCCGTCCCAATCGTCTTCATTCAGTTGCACCGCCCCGGGCACATGACCACGATTAAACTGATCCTCAGGACGCGCATCGACCCAAAGCGCTTGTTCACCCCAGCTTTCGGCTTCTGCGAGACTAACGAGTGCCGAATCGGTCGGCGGCTGTTCGTGCCAGATAGTCGAGTTGCGAAAATAAAGGGCCTGACCGATCGCGGGGAAAAAGCCAGGCCGAGAAGCAGAAGCAGCTGCCGGACAAACGACACGGCAATCTCTACTGCGATTTGTTTTCGACCGGCTTGACGTCAGAAGGCATGGTCGCGCGGGCGTCCACGCGCGCACATTCGCGTAGAAGCTCCTCGGAGCATCCTTGGGAAAGTCCGGCTCAATCTTCAGTGAAGCATTGATGGGCCGGCCGCTCTCCGTCGGCTTGACCACGATCTCAAAAGTTTTCTTGTCCGCTCCGGGCTTCACTTCCGTGGCAAATTGACTTGTCGGTTGAGGTCACGGTCAACTTCTGGACCGGGTAATCCGCCCCTACGTTGACCGTAATCTTCCGCGGGCTGAGCACATCCTTGGCCGACCAGTAGACGAACGCCGGCGCGAGCTGGAGCAGTTGCGGAATATTGGCCGTCAAGTTCAGCATCGTGGGCTCATCCGGCGAATCGTCGGTTGTCGACCGTGATCATCTTTCTTCTGGACGCCGGTCCGCTGGCCAATAGTGAAGGTGGCCACGATCTCGCCGGTTTCGTTAGGCGCAATCGTGTCATGCGCGAGCTGCGCGGTGGTGCAACCACAGGACGGATGGACGGCAAGAATCTTTACCGGTTTATCGCCCGTGTTTTTGAATTTGAAATGCGCCACTGCGGTCTTGTCGGTGAGCGAAGGATGCAATTCGACCTGGCTCGGATCAAAGGTCAGGGCGGTGGCGCCCGCCGATCCGCAAAAGAGAGCGCTCAGAGTAACGAAGGCAAGGGGAGGCTGCTTATTTTCATAAATCGTTAAAGAAAACCCGAAACCCATACTTCCGCCAACGGAATCGATCCGAGAATTCGGTTTCTTGATTTCCGCATTCGAGATATGGCGATAGGCCCCTTCGATCACCAGAGACCAATGTTCAGTTCAACATCAGCCGGGTCCACTGCGACACCTTGGAGATTAAATTCAACGGGTAAGCCTAATGAGTCCCCGCGATTCCTTCTCTGGAATGTCAGTGTGAAGGCGCACGACCTGTGGCATTTGCAAGTAGGGGATGAGACGGCCTCCGATTGCACGAAATTGTAGCGGAAGACGAAGCTTGCACCGGCAAGAACGTTGCCCGATCCATTCACCACCGGTCCGGCAAAGATTTCGCCCAGGAGCTCGAGTTGCCGCTCAACAGGCCTAACGCCATCGAGGATCATTCAACATGATCCCGAGCCGCAGGAGTATCGAGCGAGTAGTCGATTGCGGACGATTGTTTTTGCGTCGTATCGAAAAAGGCGAAATAGCCGACGACGTTTTGGAACTCCTACCTTCGCGCCTGGCGGCGGAATTATCCTCCTGTCGAGGCGGAACGGTCGCGCCACTGGCGGCGGCGTTTCTGTGCCCGGCGTGAGCGACGATTGCGCCGAGAAAACCAGGAGGCAGAACGCCAAAATCCTTTCTGTGCGGCGCGAGAAGACTCCAGCGGCCCCGGGTTGTCAATTGCGGCTGGGATCGATCGTAAGACGTCGACTTTAGGAAGAAGCCGAGTCCGACATCGCCGCCAACGGAGTCGACACCGCGATTTGGCAACTCGATGGTCCCGTTCGAGATGTGGCGATAACCCGCTTCCAGAATTAACGACCACTTGTTGTCCAGCATGAAGCGCAGACCGCCGGTTCCCTGGAGATTAAACTCAACCGGCAAACTAACGAGTCCCCGCGATTCCCGTTCCCCGATATCGGTGTAAATCCCGCCGGCGCCGATTTGCATGTGGGGAATCACGCGCGCATTGGGCTGGATAAAGTTATAGCGGAAGATGAGCGTCCCGCCTGCTTCCACGCTTCCCGGCCCATGGAAAAATCCCACCGCCAAAGACTTCTCCGAGAAACTCCCAATTTCCGGCGAAAAATCCCGAGCCATGCGGATTACTGAGCATTATCCCAAGGCGAATGCTGTCGACCGCCAGATCAATCGCTGGCCCATCGTTATCGCCGCGGTCGAAAAAGTAAAGGACACCGGCGACGTTCTGGAATTCGTGACTGCCCTTGGCAAAGACGTCGCTCGCAGATTCCTTCACCGGCGAGACCGGCGGCGGCTCGGTGCCACCAAACACCATCGAAGCAGACAAGGTTACCCAGGTGGCAACCAAAAAGCTTTTCGCATCAGGCCGCGAATCAAAGCACCGGGACTGCGCTTGTCAATTATGTGGGGGACTGAGCTATCTGTTTTTGGGGCAACGTGAACCCGCACATATTCCTCGACCGCGTCATGCCAATCGCGCGGTGATTTTCCAGTTACTCGCGCCGAATTTCTCAGTTCCGAGGACGGTGTAGACGCGGGCGGCGGGCGACAAAGTTAGTCATCTCGCTCAGAGCCGCCGGATCCACCCTGGTGGCTTTCATCGTTACCCCGAAACGATGGCAGCAATCGAGCGCCCACTGCGCGTATTCCTGCCAGCTACAGGCGCGCCGCGATTGGCCAGATGCAAAATGCCGCTGGGCATCTCTCCTTCCAGGAAAGGTTGAAGTAAGGCAGCGATCTCCTCGGTGTAAAAGTAGGATAGAAAACTTATCTGCGACGGCCGAGACCCGCTCGTGTTGGCGGGCTCTTTCGAGGATGGCATCGACAAAACTTGGGCGATCCGGACCAAAGACCCAGGAGACGCGCAGGACCAACGTCGCTGGATTCGTCTCCAGGACCTGCCTTTCACCTTCACGTTTGATTCGCCGTAGATGCTGATCGGGTTGGCCGGATCCTCTTCGGTGTGAGGGCGTCCGTTTTTCGCCATCAAAAACATAATCGGTACTGACATGAATGAAGCGCGCGCCGCGTTCGCGACAGATCCTGGCCATGAGCTGCGGTGCCTCCGCGTTCAGCCGGCTTAGCAATACGTAACTGAACAGAAGTACAA
>ERZ1370068.10415-contig-9116_pt1 | contig 30139 bp, 50 predicted proteins | sample MGYA00561227_ERZ1370068 | MGnify/ENA primary metagenome ERZ1370068 (study PRJEB38410, sample SAMEA6850437) | metagenome | study: Metagenomic assessment of the ecological functions of the soil: analysis of the soil microbiota associated with the...
TTCACGTATTGCCTGTGCCGACCTTCTTTATTTGATCAGCGGAGATTTTATCTAATTGTTACCGAAAACGCCTTCCGATCCAGCCGCCGTTCCTGACCAGTGTAAGTACCTCGTAGCTTGGGTGAAGCGTGTGCATTCTTCGCGGCCAGCGGAAGCGTCCAGCCGCTGGGTTCCAACCGGACTCTGTCGCGTGCGCCACGCCGTAGCATAAGGTCACCGCTTCCCCTCGTGGAATCTGCCTTTCGCTGGTGGTAAACATCAGAATCGCGGCCGGCGCGGGCCTGACGCTTACGCGGAACGACTCCGTGATACCTGGCCTCCGTCCGCGCCTTCGGCCAACAGTTATGTACGTGGTATCCTGCTGCGGCTCGACGAAGAAGCAGCGGTTCACTGCCGGCGCGAGGTTTTCCACCGGCGGCTCGATCCGCACGCTCGTGGCATTGCGCACGCCGTAGCAGATCAGGTTCGGATCTCCTGCCGTGACCTCGCCGCTGCGGGCGTAAAACTGAGTGATTCCCACCGACGCCATTGTCCGCTGGGAATCTGGTAATTCTGCCCCGCGCCTGGCTTGCGTGGCATCCTCCATGCGGAGGCGGCCGTCGTGCCGCACCAGCCAGACCCACCTGAGACGCGCCACCGCAAGAGACAATCCGATACAGAGCAGGATGTTGGTCTGCTTCATGATCTCTTAGAAGCCGGTTTAGGGATAACAGTTCCCGATATCCGCAAGCTACATCGCCGGGAGCCATGATTTCAGAATTGGGCGTCCTTTAGCCGTCTAAAGGAAGCCGGAATGGGTATACCATGAGCGGGAGGGAAGAAGCTGGGCTGAAAGGAAACCGTATGGGAATTTACTGAGACGAGATTTGGGAAAAGATTGCTCTGGCGTCCGTGCCACTCGCCAGGGCGTTAAGCGCAAAGACGATCGACTCGAAGTTCGGAGGCGTCCAGATCGGCGCCATCACTTATAGCTTCAATCGGATTGCCAGCCCCGATCCGGAAGCGATCGTCAAGGCGTACGTCGGAGATTGGGCTGGGCGAAGTGCGAGCTGATGTCGAACCATTGCGAAGCGCTGGCAGGCGCGCCCGCGATGCCGGCGTTCGGCCGCGGCGGCGGGGGCGGCCCCCGGGCCCCAGGCGGGAGCGCCCGGGCTCCGCAGACCTGGCGCACCCGGGCGGCGGAGGAGGCCGTGCGCCGCTCACCCCCGAGCAGCAGGCCGAGCGGCAAGCCGCGATGGAGAAGGTCGCCAGTGGCGCGCCTCGACCAGTGCCAGGCACCTGGAAGGCCGTCACAAAGAAATTTAACGATGCCGGCGTGGATGTCGCCCTGCTCTGCTACAACATGCGCGACGCGATGAAAGACGAGGACATCGAGTACGGCTTCAAGCATGGCCAAGGGCCTCGGCGTCAAAGGCATCACCACCAGCACCACTCTCACCATGGCGAAGCGTATCGCGCCGGTGGCGGACGAAGCACAAGCTGCTGGTCGGCTATCACGGCCACGACGCCAACAACGACCCCAACGAGACCGCCACGCTCGAGAGCTACGCCACCCTGATGGGTTACGGCAAATACAACGGCATCAACCTGGACATCGGCCACTTCACCGCCGCCGGGTACGACGCCGTGGCGTTCATCAAAGAGCACCACGACCGGATCACCAACCTGCACGTCAAGGATCGCAAGAAGGACCATGGCCCCAACGTGTGGCCGTCTGGGGCACGGGCGACACCCTCATCAAGGATGTGATGCAACTCCTCAAGAAGGAGAAGTACCGCTTCCTGGCAGAACCTGGAATTGGAGTACCCGATTCCAGCCGATTCGAACATCATTGCCGAGGCCAAGAAGTGCCTCGCTTACGTCAAGAGCTGTCTGGTGTAGTCTCGGGACTACAGATTTGAAGGAGTTTGCAATGGCATTTACAAGGCGTTACTTTTTTACGGCAGCCTGTTGGCCGGCGCTGTACCGGCGATGGGATTTGGCAGCACGCCGTCTTTGAAATCCGCGGGATATAAGTCCCCTAACGAAAAGCTGAACTTCGCTGGCGATCGGCTCGGGCGGCCAGGGCGCGTCCAATATCTCGGCCGCGGCGCCCACCGAAAACATCGTGGCGCTCTGCGATGTGGACGACCGCCGCGCCGCCAGCACGTTCACCCGCTTCGAAAAGGCGACGAAGTTCAAGGACTTCCGGCAGATGCTTGGATAAGGAAGGCAAGAACATCGACGCCGTGATCGTCGCCACCCCCGATCATATGCATGCCACGGCGGCCATGTGGTGCATGGAGCGCGGCAAGCACGTGTATGTGCAAAGCCGTTGGTACGCACGGTCTGGGAGGCCCGCCAATTGCGCGAGGCGGCGGCGAAATACAGGGTCGCCACCCAGATGGGCAACCAGGGCTATTCCAACGAGGGCACGCGGCAGGCAGCCGAGATCATCTGGAACGGCGACATCGGCGGTGTCACCGAAGTGCACGCCTGGAGCGACCGGCCCGATGTGGCCGCAGGGCCTCACCGAGATTCCGAAAGAGGATCCGGTTCCGTCCACCCTGGACTGGGATCTATGGCTCGGCGTCGCCGAAAAGCGGCCATTCACCGCGGGCGGCACAGACCGATCCCGACCGCAATGGCGGCTTCTTCTACCAACCCTTCAACTGGCGCGGCTTCTACGACTTCGGCTGCGGCGCCCTGGGCGATATGGCCTGCCACATACTGGGCGCGCCAAACATGGCGCTGCATCTTTCCAATCGGAAAATCGTCGGCGTCGAGTGCATCAAGAAGGAAGGCGCGAGCCCCTTCATGTTCCCGCAAGGGCTCGGTGATCCGCTACGATTTCGCCGCGTACGGCAACATGCCGGCGCTTAAGGTGTTCTGGTACGACGGCCTGAAGGAGACTCCGAAGATTCCCGGCGTTCCGGAAGGCGAGTGGCTCGGCGATCCGCCCAGCATCCCCGGAGCGGGCGGCGGAAGGGGCGGCGGCCGCGGCGCGGCAGCGCCCGGTGCGGCATCGGCAGGTCCGGGCGGTCCGTGCCGCAAGGGGCGCCTGGCGGTGGACGCGGCTTCGGCGGACGTCCGGCAGGCAACGATTTCCACTCCCCGGCCGCGTTTTCAACTCGGAGGAATTCGCAGCGCTGAAAGCCTCCACCACACCGCTCCGCTTCCCTGTGCCCGATGGCAGCGTCTTCATCGGCGACAAAGGCATGCTCACCACCGGCACTTACGGCGAGATGACGCGCCTGATCCCGGTAGAGAAAATGCAGGACTACCGGATGCCGCCCCGCTATTGACCCGTTCCCCGGACACATGCGCGATTTCATCCGCGCCTGCAAGGGCGGCGACCCGGCATGCTCGAACTTCGACGTGGCAGCGCCGTTCGTGGAATGGATGCTGCTTGGCGTCATTGCACTCCGCCACGAGGGCAAGCTCGAGTACGATCCGGAGAAGATGCGCATCACCAACAACAGCGAAGCGAACAAACTCCTGAAGCCCAATTTCCGCAAGGGTTGGGAGTTCCACACCGTCAAGACGTAGCGCGTTGATTCGTGAATGTTCCCTCGCGGTCGCCGCCCTGATCCTGAGCTCGCGACCGCGAGGGACGTAAGCCTGCCTGCTAGCTCCGCCCCAGCAAGCTCACCTGCGCGTGCAGATTCGCCACTCCCGCCGTATACCGCGAGTCGCTGACAGTGAACGCGACGGCGTCCTTCCAGCCAATCGTGCCAGACGCCATCGGGATCGTGCGACGCCACCGTGAGCGTGTACTCCCAGGGCAAAGTTCGCACCAGAAGGCGAACGCCAGCTCCAGCGTATTGCCGGCCATGCAGGGACCGAGTTTCAGCTGTTCCAGTTCCGTATTGGTGCCGTAAACGTTGAGCCCGATCCGGGTGCGAATCATGATGCCCACGACCGGGTCGGCCACCGCGTCCCGGAAGCGCACTGCCACGCGCACTACCGCACGTTCGCCGCTGCGCCATACCATGGTCGGCTTGCCGTTCTCGCCGACCGTCTCGACGCGCACGATCTCGGCGCGCCCGTCGCCGCGCGCGCGACCGTCGGAGCCACCGGCGGCGTGATGCTCTCACCCCACGCACGCAGTTTGACGGCGACGTGCTTGCGATACGCCGCCAGAATCTCATCGGGGTCGCCGCGTCCCGCCAGTTTGCCTTTGTGCAGCCACCAGACTTCGTCGGCGAGCCGGCGGATCAATTCCTCTTCGTGCGACACCAGCAGCGTGGTGGCCCCGGCGCGGCGGATGCGGTCGAGCGCAACGGCGGCCCGCTCGCGCACCACCAGATCCTGATGGCCGAAGGTGCGGTCGATCAGCAGCACCGGCGCGGGCGCGAGATTCAAAGCATCGTCCGGACCCAGCAGCCGGACGTCGCCGGAAGCCTTGACGGTGCCGGCCGTCGGGGTTACCAGCCCGGCGGCCAGGCGCAACAGCTGGCTTTTGCCCGAGCCGTTTTCGCCGACAATGCCGACCACGGTCCCGTCCGGCGCAACCACGTCCAGGTTCTGCAGCGGCGCGCTCGTCACGTTGCGAAATGCAAGAGACATAAACGTTAGAATAACAACTGCCACGATGGAAGATCCAAAAGTACTAGAACGCATGCGCGCCGACTGGAATAGCCGCGCCGGCGAAGACGCCAATTACTACGTCGCCTTCGGCCGCCGCGAGCAGGACGACGAGGAGTTTTCTCCACCGGCAGCGACATCGTCAAGAGCCTGGAATTGGATCTGAAGCGCTTCCGCGGGCGCGATGCGGCGCTCGAAATCGGCTGCGGCCCCGGACGCCTGATGCGGCCGATGAGCCGTCAATTTCGCGCGAGATCCACGGAGTGGACGTCTCCGACGAAATGATCCGCCTGGCCCGTGAGCGGCTGCGGATACACCTACCGCGCACCCTCATCACAGTTCCGGCTCGGACCTCGCCATGTTTCCCGACGAGAAGTTCGACTTCGTCTATTCCTACGCCGTCTTCCAACACATTCCCAGCCGCGAGGTGGTCGTTCAACTACCTGCGCGAGGCGCGCCGCGTCCTGAAGACCGGCGGCATTTTGCGCTGCCAGATGAACGGACTGCCGCCGCACGCCAAGCAGTACGACACCTGGAGCGGCGTACGCATCACGGAAGACGAAGTCAGACAGCTTCGCGCGCGAGCAGGACATGCAGTTGCTGGTGGTGGAGCAGATCTGGACGCAGTACATGTGGGTCACCTGCCGCAAACGTCCCGGCGGGCTGGACCGCGTCCCTGGCCGGAAGCGAAAGACGCCGCGCGCGTCCGTCATCCGCCGCATCAGCAACGCCCTGACCGGGAAGCCGTGGCGCCCGTGCGCGGCCCGCTGGCAGCGCTCTCCTCTGGGTAGAACGCCTACCCGATGAGGCCGACCTGAATCATATGACCGTCACCGCCGACGGCCGCCACTGCCGCCTCATCTACATCGGCGAACCGGAAAAGACGGCATCGCCCAGGTCAACGTGGCCCTGCCCGAAGGCCTGCGCACCGGTACTGGTGCCGGTGGAAATCATCTGGCTGGGCCAACCGGTGGCGGAGCCCGCGTGGGTGCGGATTATGCCCGCCGGACCCGCCGTGCCGCGCGTCACTACCGTGGCCGACGGCATCAACCTGCTTTCCGGAACGCGCATCGTCACCGGCACCGTGAAGGTCACCATGCACGAAGTGGCGGACGCCTCGCAGTTCGGCGCGACCATTGAAGGCCAGAATGTGCTCGATATCGAGAGCTTCTGCGCGCGGACCCCATCTCGCAGCGCTTAACTGAATTTCCCGCCTCCCGGCCCGGGCATCGCTCCCGGACCGCACCAGGTTCTGGTCACACTAGGGCAAGCGGAAATTCGCCCCGCTCGACATCGAGGTGGCGGTAGTTGCTGTTGCGAGCCCTGGCGGCCGCGCTTCGCATTGCTCGCTGCCGCACTTCTGCTGGTGCGCTGCCCCGCGCGCTAGGTTCGTGCAATTGGCGCCGGGCACGGTCGATGTTCCACCAGGGAAATGGTGCTGGAGGACAACACGAATTGCGCGGCGCCGCCTCGAGTTCAGTGCTGCGCGCGGCGGCGGATTTTCACGGCCGCGCCTGATCGTCGTGCGTGGCAATCGTGTACTCCTGCCCGATTTCGACGTGGACGGAAATCGCGGCTGGAATCGCGCCTCGGACTGCCGGGGTACGACGTGCCGTTCGCGCGCTTCACTCCAGCCAACGGCGTGTTGGCGGATAGCGTCTTCCAACTCGCGATCCGGAATGTGCGCTTTCGCGAGAATTGCAGGATTTGCCGTGTTGATAAGCCGGTCGCGCCAAATCGCGATCGACTCCGTACGTGTGGACGACAGCGGCTCGCGCAACCCGGCGGAGCCGCAACGCTTCCACCGGCGGCATCCTGCTGGAAGGGCACGAGCGATTTGCGCGTCACACGCTGCGCGTTCCGCAATATACGGGGCAATGGAATCTGGACACCTCGCTCTATACGTCACCGCGCAATGCCTGGCGTCTTCGCGCCGGAGAATCCTTCCTGACACTATCGGCCGCGACGCACTCAGGTCGGGCACGCGACGGAAGTACGCGTGGAAAGAAATGCCGGCACGCGCATCGGCTTTCCACGGGAAACGGTAGACGCGCCGAGCCGGTAGGCGTGGACACCGCGGGCAATGTGGACCGCTCGATCTACGTGCAAATCAGTTTTCCGCAATCAATAGCATCGACCTCGATGGATTTCACGATGGCAGGTTAGCCGCAATGTCTGCACGGATGTCGCCGGGTACGGCATCGTCATGAACAATACCAACCCGGACATGCAATCAGGCACGTACGCATCGAAGACAATCGCCTGGACACCGTGATACGGGGCATCTTCGTCATCGGCGAGGACAACACGATCCGCCGCAATCGCCTGCTCAATCTGAACACCGCCCACTGCGGCTGCTAATTACACGGTTGGCGAGCCAGACATGTTCCGCAGCGGAATCTACTTAGGTAAAGGCGCGGCACGGCCCCGCCCCGCGCGCGGCAACTACATCGAGGAAAACGAAATCACCGGCTATCAAATCGACCAACACTGCATCACCGCGGCGCCCGGCATTTCCCCTTCATGGAATACCTTGCGTGGGAATCGGTGTGAGGAGTAGGTAACTCCTCCTACCTACAACCGCTCCAGCCACGCCTCCAACTCCGGCGCCAGCGGGGACACTACGGCAATCTCCTCCCCGTAGTTGGCTGCTGAAACCTCGATGCGGTGCGCGTGCAGGAAGTAACGTCCCAGTTCCGGCTGCGCCGCCGCTCCGTACAGCGTGTCCCCGACTACCGGATGCTTGATGCTCGCCGAGTGTGCGCCGGATCTGGTGCGTGCGGCCTGTCCCGATGCGAACTTCCAACAGCGTGAAACCCGCGAACTCCGCAGCACCGCGGTACTGCGCTCCACGCCGCGCGGCCCTCCGCCAGGCGCGCCGTCATGCGCGTACGATGCACAGGATCGCGTGCGATCGGGCGCTCGATCCGTCCGCTCAAAGCCTTCACTTCGCCTTGCACCAGCGCCAGGTAGGTCTTTCCTCACTTCCCGTCCGGCGAACTGTTCGGCCAGGCGGCGATGCGCCGCGTCGTGCTTGGCCACCAGCAGGACACCGCTGGTGAAGCGGTCCAGGCGGTGCACAATCCCCGGCCGCAGTCGCGCCTCCGACGCCCGATAGTTCGCGCGAAGCGGTGCAGCAGCGCATTCACCAGCGTCCCCGAATGCACGCCGGCGCCCGCGTGGACTACCATGCCGGCAGGCTTATCGATGGCCACCAGGTCTGCGTCTTCGTACAGCACGGTGAGCGGAATTGCCTCCGCGCGTCGCCTGTAGCGGGGCCTGTTCGGCGGGCTCCACGTCGATGGTCTCGCCGCCCCGCAGTGTGTAGGAAGGGCGCGCCGCAGCGCCGTTCACCCGCACACGGGCCGCTCTTGATCCAATCCTGAATCCGCGAGCGGCTGTAGTCGGGCAGGCGCGCGTTCAGCCAGTTGTCGAGGCGTTGGCCCGCGTCCGGGGATTCTGCCTGGAAGATCACGCTATTGAGCGGGGCGGGCAGTCTTCTCCACTTCCGGCACCAGTGCGGCCGCAGGCCGTCTGGACGGTGTGGACGTCGGTCGGCCAGCGGCCGCCGGTCGAAAATTGCAGCCGGCACCAACGGCAGTGAAACATCCGGCCCTTGCCCAGCCAGACGTTCCACAAGGTTGAGGAATCCGCCGTGCTTCCGGTCGATCTTGTCGGGCGCTTTGAGGCGCACTACGCGGTAGGTGCCGCAGATCGGGCAGCGGCAGGATGGACCCAGATGGTACCGGAAGCGGCGCGGGGCGTACTGCTCCTTCTCGCACTTACGGCATTCATAGATCGCCATGTAGTTGAAGCGTTCGAAGAATGTCCGGTGGACCCGCCGGAGTCTTCCACCGCACTGCTGCACACACCATCATCTGGACAGTTATAGCCCGATTTGCGGAAGCGGCAACAAGCCGCGCGACAATAGAAAGACCGCCAACCAATTCACAACTCAAACTATGCTGGACCGCATTACCGTGCATGGCGCGCGCCAGCACAATCTCAAGAACATCGACGTCGAAATCCCGCGCAACACGCCTTACCGTAATCACCGGCCTGAGCGGCTCGGGCAAATCCTCGCTGGCTTTCGATACTATCTACGCCGAAGGCCAGCGGCGCTACGTCGAGACCCTGTCCACCTACGCCCGCCAGTTCCTGGATCAGATGGAGCGCCCGGATGTCGATTCGATCGACGGCCTCAGCCCCGCCATCTCGATCGAGCAGAAAACCACCAGCCGCAGTCCGCGTTCCACCGTCGGCACCATCACCGAGATCTACGATTATCTGCGCCTCCTCTACTCCTCCATCGGCGTGCCGCACTGCCCGGTCTGCGGCAACGAAATCTCGCGCCAGACCACGGAGCAGATCCTGCAGCACGTGCTCGCGCTGCAATCCGGAAGAGCGCCTGATGGTGATGGCGCCGATCGTCCGCGGGCGCAAGGGCGAATACAAGAAGGATCTGGAGAAACTCGCGCGCCAGGGCTTCGTCCGCGCGCGCATCGATGGCGTGCTGCGCTCGCTCGACGAGGATATCCCGCTCGATAAACGCAAGAATCACACGATCGAAGTAGTGGTGGACCGGCTGCTGGTAAAGCCGGGGATCGAGAAGCGCCTGGAGGCGTCCATCGAGACTGCCACCAAGCTGGCCAACGGCCTGGTGCTGATCGTCGTGGTCAACGGCGAGGAACGCCTGTACTCGCAGAAGCTGGCGTGCACCGAATGCGGCGCCAGCATTCCGCAACTGGAGCCGCGCTCGTTCTCCTTCAATAGTCCGTACGGCGCCTGCGAGGAATGTCATGGGCTTGGGCAGCAAGTGGACGTTCGACCCCGCCAAGGTGATTGTGGATTCCGCGCAAGCCGTTGTTCGATGGCGGCCTCGGTCCGGGCGCAGGTTCCTGGCAGATGCAGCAGCAGATCGAGGAACTCGCCGAGAAGAACCGCATCAACCTGTCCAAACCGTTCGAGGAGTTGACCAGGAAGGCGCGCGAAACGCTGGTGGAGGGCGCCGGCGGCTTGCCCGGCATCCTCGGCATTCTGGATGAGACGTACCAGGCATCGTCGGAAGCCTATCGCGAGTGGCTCACCGATTACATGTCGCCCGCCGAATGCCCGGCGTGCCACGGCAAGCGCCTGCGTCCGGCGAGCCTCTCGGTGCGCGTGAAGAATTTCGCCATCAGCGAATTCACCGGGCTGCCGATTTCCCGCGCGCTGATGACGGTGCGCAATTGGGAACTCGACCGATCGCGAGAACCAGATCGCCGGCCGCGTGGTGGACGAAATCCGCCGCCGCCTGGAATTTCTCTCCGCCGTCGGCCTGGACTATCTCAGCATCGACCGCTCCTCCGCCACGCTATCCGGCGGCGAGGCGCAGCGCATCCGGCTGGCTACCCAGATCGGTTCCAAGCTGCGCGGCGTGCTCTACGTGCTCGATGAGCCTTCCATCGGACTGCATCCTCGCGACAACAACCGACTCCTCGATACACTCACCCACCTGCGCGACATGGGCAACACCGTGCTTGTGGTGGAGCACGACGCCGAGACCATCGAGCGCGCGGATTACGTGATCGATCTCGGCCCGGGCGCCGGACGGTTGGGTGGAGCGCTGGTGGGCAGCGGCACGCCTGCCGAGATCGAGCGCAACCCGGCATCGCTCACCGGCCAATATCTTTCGGGCGCGCAGAGCATTCCGGTCCCGGCGTCGCGCCGCAGGGCAATGGCAAGGCGCTGGCCATCCGTGGAGCGCGCGAACACAATCTGAAAGAAGTGAATGCGGAGATCCCGCTCGGCCTGCTCACCGTGGTCACGGGCGTTTCCGGCAGCGGAAAATCCACCCTGATCAATGAAATCCTCTACCGTACGCTGGCCAAGGAGGTCTACGGCTCAGCACGAAGAGCCTGGCGCTCACGATTCCATCGAGGGCATCGAACTTCTGGACAAGGTGATCCGCATCGACCAGGCCGCCATCGGCCGCACACCGCGCTCCAACCCCGCCACCTACACCGGCCTCTTCACGCCCATCCGCGACCTCTATGCCATGCTGCCCGAATCGCGCGAGCGCGGTTACAAACCGGGGCGCTTCAGCTTCAACGTCAAGGGCGGCCGCTGCGAGGCCTGCCAGGGCGACGGCCTGAAGCGCATCGAGATGAACTTTCTGCCGGACGTCTACGTGACGTGCGATCTGCCGCGGACGCCGCTACAATCGCGAGACCTTGCAGGTGAAGTTCAAGGGCTACTCGATCGCCGACCTGCTGGAAGCCACGGTGCGACGACGCGCTGCCGCTGCTGGAGAACATTCCCGCAGATCCGCATCAAGCTCGCAGACGCTGCAAGACGTCGGCCTCGGCTACGTCCACCTCGGCCAATCCGCCACCACGCTTTCCGGCGGCGAGGCGCAGCGCATCAAACTGGCCAAGCGAGTTGAGCAAGCGCCAGACCGGCCGCACGTTCTACTTGCTGGATGAGCCCACCACCGGCCTGCACTTCGACGACGTTCGCAAGCTGCTGGATGTGTTGCAGCGGATCGTGGACCTCGGCAACACGGTGGTGGTGATCGAGCATAATCTGGATGTGATGAAGGCTGCGGACTGGATCATCGACCTGGGTCCCGATGGCGGCGAATACGGCGGCCGCATCGTGGTCTCGGCACGCCCGAGCAGGTGGCGCGGCACAAGAAGAGCTACACCGCAGAAGCGCTGCGCAAGGTTCTGAAATGAGCGCGCTCCCGTGACGGTCACTGGCGTCACGCATCGGAGTCGCAAGCTGCACTGCCGATCCGAGCCGTCGACCTGTAACGGAGCGGTGACTGAGGTGTTCCCATGAGCCGCTATTCCCAGCAACCGCTCGATTTCGGAAACCTGAAGACGGTGAGTCTGAAAGAGCGCGGAGGCAAGGTGAAGGTCGCCGATTTCGCCGCGGCGTACGAACCCGGGTCCGGGATTTCAGGCCTGCTGGAATCGCTACCGCACCTCCTCGCTGCCGATAGCTTTCGCGCCGTAGTGGATGCCGTGGCGGGTGCGCGCCGGAACAAGCCGGGCGATCCTGTGGGGCATGGGCGGGCATGTCATCAAGTGCGGGCTCGCGCCGGTGCTGCTCGATCTGATGCATCGCGGCTACGCTAGCGGTTTCGTACTTAACGGGTCGGCGGCGATTCACGATTTCGAAATCGCGCTGGCCGGCCACACCAGCGAAGACGTCGAGACGGTTCTCCCCGACGGGCGCTTCGGCGCCGCCGAAGAGACCGGGAGCGAGATGAATCGCGCCATCGTGGAAGGCGATCGCGCCGGACTCGGCATCGGGAAGCGCTCGGGTGTGCGCTGGCGCATCGCGGCGCGCGCCAACGCGCGGCCGGAGGCCAGTCTGCTGCTCAACGCGTACCATGCGCGCGTTCCAGTGACGGTGCACGTCGCCATCGGCACCGATACGCCGCACACCCACCCGGCGGCGGACGGCTGCGGCCATCGGCAGCGCCACCCATCGGGACTTCCGCCTGTTCTGCGGCTCTGGTCACCGGAACTCCACCAGGGCGGCATCTATCTCAACGTCGGCTCCGCCGTCCTGCTCCCGGAGGTCTTCCTCAAGGCCGTCTCGGCGGTGCGCAATCTGCGGTCACCCCCTGGCTGAATTCACTACGGCGAATTTCGATTTTCTGCAGCACTACCGGCCGCGGGTCAATGTGGTGGAACGGCCGCACGCCGGGTCCGGCGGCAGGGCTACTCCATCACGGGACATCACGAACTGATGATTCCGCTGCTGGCCGCCGCGCTGATCGAGAAAGATTCATGATGGATGATCCGGAGCCGCAGGCCCCACTGGAGCCGTTGGAGCCGGTACCACCAGCGCCCTCCGCCGGAACGTAACCCCTTCTGGAGTTACGGCGACCTGCTGATCTTTGCCGGCCTTCGCCATTCCCTGCATGCTGCTCGGGTTTTGGGCTCGTGAAGGTGTGCGTTCTGGATTCTGCATCTGCATCCCGCGGTGAAAACCTGGGAACTGCTGGGGGCTCAGTTTGCCTTCTACGGGCTGCTGTTCGGCACGCTGGTGGCCCTGTTCCGGCTGCAATACGATCGCCCGTTCTGGCGCTCACTCGGCTGGGTCGCTACACCCCTGCCGGTTTACTCCATGATGACCTATGGGGTTGGCCTCGCCATGACGGTATTGCTGCTGGGTTCGTTGATTCGCACTCCGCGCACCGAGAATCCCCTGACGGCGCTCCTCAAGGACCCGACCTCGCTGATTCTGGTGGCGATTTTCGGAACGATCGTGGCACCGGTTTGTGAAGAACTCATGTTCCGTGGGTTCCTGCAGCCACTCCTGGTACGGAGTCTGGGCGCCCCGGCCGGCATTCTGGCCACTGCCGCTGCCCTTCGGCCTCCTGCATTTTCAGGAGTACGGCAACTCCTGGCGTCACGTCCTGCTGATTTCGCTCTCCGGCGTCGCCTTCGGCTTGATGCGGCACGCCACAGGGTCCACCAAGGCAGCGGCCGTGATGCACTCTTCTTATAATGCGTTTCAATTCGTGCTGTTGATGATGGCGAAGAGTCTGACACACTAGCAGAAATGAGGTTGTCTGGAATGAAGAAGTGGGATAGCGAAGAAATTAGCCGCTGGCGCTGATGGCCGGCGCCGCACTGTGCGGGACTGTGTCCGCCCAGACGCCGGCGCAACAGCGGATGGTGATCGTGATCAGCCTGGATGGCTTTCCGGCCTACGCGCTGGACGACGCCAAGCTGCCCATACCGACTTTGCGGCGCCTGATCCGCGACGGCGTCACCGCGCGCATGGGCATCATCAATCCCACGGTCACCTGGCCCAACCACACCACGATGGTCACCGGCGTTCGGGCCGATGAACACGGCCTGCTGGTCAACGGCAGCCTGGTGGCGACGGACGCATGGCCGCCGATCAAGAGTGGATCCCATGATCGATAAGGTGAAGATGGTTCACCGCGCCGACGGTCTATGATGCCGCCCACAAGGCCGGACTGACCACGGCGCAAATCAGATTGGTCGCCATCAATAACGCGCTCCACCATCACGTGGCCACTTCAACGAATGGGCGACTCCGTGCCGGCCCGGTGGAGCAGGAGATGATCCGCAAGGGTGCGACCACCGCAGCCGACGTGGAAGACTTCACGAAGTCGAATATCCTGTTCCGCGACCAGACGTGGACCAGGGCGGCGGTACATCTGATTCGTGAGCACCGGCCCAACCTGATGCTGCTGCACTTCCTGTCGCTCGATTCGGTACACCACCAGTTCGGTCCGAAGAGCCTGGCCGCCACGTCGGCCATAGCGTTTCTGGATAGCTGCGTGGAGAAAGTGGTGGCCGCGGTTCATGAAATCGGGATGGACGACCGCACCACTTTCCTGGTGGTAGCGGATCACGGGTTCAAAGCCTATACAAAGGAGATTCGTCCGGCGATCGCTCTGGCGGAGGCTGGGCTTACCGGCTAAGGTTCACGTCGATACCCGAAGGAGGCACGGCTATGATCTACGTCGATCGGGCACAGGCGGCGGAACTCCTGCCCAAGGCGACGAAGGCACTGCAGGGGCTGGAAGGCGTCGGCCAGGTGGTCGGGAGGGACGGTTTCGCGGCCCTCGGACTTCCCACGCCGGAAAGGACCCGCAGATGAGTCAACTGCTGCTTACCGCCAGGGACGGATATTCGTTTTCGGGCGCGACGGGCGGTCCGGTGACGGCGGCGGTTCCGCAGACAGCGAGGCAGCCATGGATACCTGGCCAGCGACCCCGACATGGATGCACTGTTTATCGCCAGCGGGTACGGCGTTCGCGCAGGCGCGTTGACCGGGCCGTATTTCCAACGTGGATGTGGCGCCTACCATCGCGAAGCTGCTGGGAGTGGCGTTGCCCATCGGCGAAGGGCGGAAGCCGCTGCCGCTCCAGTGATAGTCTGAGAGTAAGCCCACACATGGTAGAGACAATCGAATGGACCGCGGGCGGCGTGGTCATGATCGACCAGACACGCCTGCCGCTGCACGAAGAGTACGTGACCTGCCGGAACTACGAGGAGGTCGCCACCGCGATCCGCGACATGATCATCCGGGGAGCGCCGGCGATCGGAGTGGCCGCCGCCATGGGAGTCGCGATCGGCGTGCAGCATGCGAGCGAGGCGGATCTGGACGCGCCAGGTGGACGTGATCTGCGAGACCCTGGCCAGGACACGGCCGACGGCGGTCAATCTCTTCTGGGCCATCGACCGCATGAAGCGCCTGTACGCTTACGCTTCGCGGCAAGCCGCTCGGGCGAGATCCGCGAGCGGCTGATACAGGAAGCGCAACTGGTGCGCGAGGAAGATATTGCGATCAACCGCGCGATCCGGAAATCACGGCGCGGCGCTGGTTCCGGACCACAAGACGGTGCTCACCCACTGCAACGCCGGCGCGCTCGCGACGGCGGGATACGGTACGGCGCTGGGCGTGATCCGGGCGGCCGCGAGAGTCGAGCGAAGCAGATCGATGTCTTTGCCGGATGAGACCGCGCCCGTTTCTGCAAGGAGCCCGGCTGACGGTATGGGAACTGCAGCAGGACGGCATCCCGACCACGTTGATCACCGACAATATGGCCGGCCATTTCATGAAGTCCGGGCGGATCGGCTGCGTGGTGGTGGGAGCGGACCGGATTGCAGGCAATGGCGATGTCGCCAACAAGATCGGCACCTATTCCGTGGCGGTGCTGGCGAAGAAAACGGCGTACCGTTCTTCGTCGCGGCGCCGGTTTCGACGCTCGATCTGACGCCGCTGGCTTCGGGCGACCAGATTCCGATCGAGCAGCGCGCGGCGGCAGAGGTGACGCATGTTTTCGGTGCACGCGGTGGCGCCGGAAGGGACGGCGGTGGCAGAATCCGGCGTTCGATGTGACACCCGCGCGCTACGTCACGGCGATCATCACGGAGAACGGCGTGGCGCGCGCGCGTATGAGGAATCGCTGAAGCAAATGGTGCAGGGGAGCGTGTTAAGGTGAAATCGTCATGAAGAAGATTGTCGTCACATTGCTTTGCGGCGTTGCCTTGTTTGCCGCCGAGCCCTGCGCCGCGCGCCGGCTTTTGCCTGATCGATACCAGCGGCAACTGGCAGGATCTGGCGGACTATCGCGGCAGGCCGGTGCTGGTGGAGTTCATGCAGACCACATGCCCGCATTGCGCGTCGTTCAGTACGGTGCTCAACAACCTGAAAATGAAGTACGGCGACAGAATCGCGATTCTGGCGATCGCCAATCCGCCGGATAATCCGCAGACGATGACCAAATTCGTCACGGGGCACAAACTGACCTATCGATGCTGTTCGACCAGGGCCAGGCGGCGGCGTCATTCATGGTGCGATCCACATCGGTGGATCTGCCGACCGTGTATCTGATCGACGCCAACGGCATGATTCGCAATTCGTGGGCGAATAGCGTGCTCACCAAGGACATCTTCGAGGGCAACGGACTGGCGCGCGAGATCGATAGATTAATGGCTGCGGGGACTCCGGGCAGAAGTAAGATTCGTTTGTCGCGCTTTCGGACATGGATATTGACGTTTGGGCGGCTGGCCGGACACGCTGGAATGCGTTAGAAGTCAGCGAGTCGGCCTAAAGGACTGTGATGGGACTTTTCAAACACGGTACGCCTGCGATTCAGTCGTTGGGTCCACAGAAATTACCTTAATGGAGATTCTGTGGACGCACGGTGAAAGCAACGTGCGCGAGGTGGTGGATCGCCTGGACCGCCCTCTGGCCTACACCACGGTGATGACAACCCTCGACCGGTTGTTCAGAAGGGCATACTCGAGCGGCGCAACGGAGGACCGCGCTTTCTTCTACTCACCCTCGCTGAATCGTGCGGAATGGGAGAGTAAGCGGGCGGGAGATTTTGTGGCAGAGCTTCCTTTCGGTCACCGAGCCTTCCCGCGAGCTATTGATTTCCTGCCTGGTGGAAGCGGTAGGCCAACACGACGAAGCGCTGTTGGACGAGTTGGAGGCGAAGATCAAGCTGCGGCGGAAGAGCTGTGCCGGAGGGCAAGGCCATGATGGCGCCCTACCTCGTGCGTTTGTTTTGCCTGTCTCTGGCCGTGTTTTCTGATCCATTGCGCGGTGGGGCTGGCGGTGGCGGTGAGCGGCCCTGCAGCGATTCGCGCGGCGCGGCGTATGCGGCCGCGTCTGGCCAGAGCGATTTCTGCTGATGCTGCGCCTGCTGCCGGCGGCATTGGCGCTGTTTGTGGTGGTGGGAATTTGCGTGCCCAGCTACCTATGGCTGGAGCCAGAAATCAACGCGGAAGAAGTGGGCGCCGGGTGCCTGACGGCAGCGATTCTGGCCGCCGCCCTATGGACGATCTCGGTAGGTCGCGGAGTACGCGCCGCGGTGCGTTACCGCGCGGCACGCGCGCAGTTGCGAACGTCTGGGGCGGCGTTCGACCCTGGCTGGGTCGTCCGAGCCGGTCTGGATTCTGGATTCCCCGGCGCCCCTATTCGCGCTGGTGGGTGTCTTCGGCTCGAGCGTGGCGATTTCGACTCGGGTGATGAACGCGTTAGCGGCCGGACCGCTCGACGCCGCACTGCGGCATGAAGAGGCGCACCGCGTCTCGCGCGACAATCTGAAGCGCCTGCTGTTGCTGCTGGCGCCCGGCCTGCTGCCCGGCTTCCACGGCTTCGATGCCCTTGAACGCAACTGGGCACGCTTTGCCGAGTGGGCCGCCGATGACGAGGCGGTAGCCGGGGACGCCAACCTGTCACTGTATCTGGCGGCACGCTCTGGTGCGGGTTGCCCGCATGGGAGGAGATGTCGACGCCATCGCCGCTCTCGGCGTCGTTTCTGGGAGACAGCCACGAGATTTCAGCGCGCGTGGACCGGTTGCTGATTCCCGCGCCGTTCGCGCCGATTCGAACAGGCGAGCTGCTGCGGTGACCGCAGCCGGTGTGGCGCTGGCGGCGGCTGGATTCGCGGCCACGATGCTTTAATCCGGCGACTCTGGAGTCGGCGCACCGGAATCATCGAGCGGCTGATTCACTGAGTGCTCGGGAGCAGAGCAAGACTCCAAGGATTCCCACCCTTACGGTCGCGGTCCGGATTGGGTGTACACTGGTAGAGACGAAACTTTGAGACTTTTCTTCGCTTCTGATCATTCCGATTCTCGACGCAGAGAGTTCTCCGGGGCTCCCAGCCCCTATCCTTGTGTCTTCCTAATCTCCCAACAAACGTATAACAAATGTATCCAGGCAGAAACTTTCCTCCTCGCAGGCAGAATCGCAGAGAGAACGTGAACGAGATCGATTCGCGTTCGTGAAGTCCGCGCGGTGTTTCCGGACGGCACCACCGAGGTGATGCCCACCGCGGCAGCGCTACGCAAGGCGCAGGATCTGGGGCTCGACCTCGTGCTGATCGCGCCGACCGCCGTGCCACCGGTGGCCAAGGCCGTGGACTTCGGCCACTACCAGTACGACCTGAAAAGAAGCAGCACGACGCCCGGAAGAAACAGCATGTCGTGCAGGTCAAGGAACTGAAATTCCGCCCCAACACGGACGACCACGACTACGATTTCAAGAAGAACCACGCCATCCGCTTCCTGCAGGAGGGCAATCGCGTGAAGGCCGTGGTTCAGTTCCGCGGGCGCGAAATCGCCGCACGCCGATCTCGGCAAAGCTGCTGCATGCGCTTTGCCGCGGACCTCACCGCCTTATGGCACCGTGGAAGGCATGCCGCGCGCTGGAAGGCCGTAATGCGCACGTGCTGATCAGCCCGGTGAAGACGTTCGTCAACGGGAGAGAAGCCCGAGGCCCGACCGAAACCGGAGAAGCACGAAAAGAGCGATAAGCCCGCGCCTCGCAGCTTCGTAGTCGCTGTTTCGTACAGAGTAGCCGGCAGCGCCAACGTGGCGTGATCCGGCCCGCTGATAAGATGCGAGAAGTGCTGCCCGCCAGGATCGGGTGAACATGTACAACGCGCTTCTTCGGCTTCACCCAAAACCCGTTCAACATGAGCCCGGATCCTTCGTTCTCTCTTCCGGAGTCGCGCAGCACGAAGAAGCTCTGGCCAGCCTGATCTACGGCGTGCAAAGCCGCAAGGGCTTCATCGCGCTCACCGGCGAGGTCGGGCACCGGCAAGACCACCATGCTGGAATGTTTGCGCGATTTCCTCAGCGCGCAGCAGATCGCGTTTGCGTCGTTGTTCAATTCCCGTCTCACGCGTGGAGCAGTTCTTCGAATTGCTGGCCTACTGATCTCGACCTGCGCTGCAACCGTCTCTCGAAGACCGAGGTGTCTGTTCTCGCTCAACAACATGCTGCTGGAACGCGCCGCAGCCGGGTCGCACCACGGTGCTGATCATCGACGAAGCGCACAACCTGGAGTGGGATGTGCTGGAAGAAATTCGCCTTGCTCGGCAATCTGGAGAATCGCCGCGGCAAGCTACTGCAGATCATCCTGGCCGGGCAGCAGGAGCTCGACCGCAAACTGGAAGCGCCGGAATTCCGCCAGCTCAAACAGCGGATCGCGCTGCGCTGCACGCTGCGCGGTTTCGAGCGCTCAGGAGACGCTCGCGTACGTGAATTCGCGCATGGCGCGCGCCGGGCTGAAGGACCAGACCATCGTGATTCCGCGCTTGCTGGACGAAGATTCATTTCCGCGCGCAGGGAATTCCTCGGCTGATAAATGCTGATCTGCGACAACCTGCTGCTCGACCGCCTTCGCCATGGAAACCAGGGTCGCCACGCTGGAGATGCTGGATGAGGTCACCACGGACATGCGTTTGGAATATCCGGGGAAGAATCCGTTCCGTCCGGAGTCGAACTATCCGGAGCAGGTGATGCGTCGTCCCGAAGCTCGATTTCGAGGCGAATAGGACCCGAATCACCTTTAATTGATCAACCGCAATACCTGTTAACCTTCGACAAGTCCCATTATTTCCGGCCAAACCGCTCCCAAAAAAGTACTGACTCTAAGGAACTTTGGGTTCACGCACTAGGTCAGATTACGTTACACTGCGATTGAGATAGCAGGCACCAGGTAAGGTCAAAGTCGTAAAGACAACCTACGCAGTCTGGGCTTGACCAGTCTTTGGAACCGGAGGCCGTGTAGTTAATTTACAAAGGAGTCCGTCCACATGCGTAAAATTCTTGACGACAAATTGGCGTTTATCATGGTTATTTCCCTTTGTCACACTTCTCTTCACTTGGAATGCGATGCACGGCGCGGGTACCAGCGTCGGACACACCTCTCTGTGTTGCCGGATGTCACGCTTGGTGGCGCACGGCCCGACGGATTCCTCCGATCCCTGGGATGGCGTCCGCATCGCTCACGGCCCCACTATTCCGCCCGATCCGTGGGATGGTGTCCGCATCGCGCACGGTCCGACCATTCCTCCGGATCCCTGGGATGGCGTCCGCATCGCGCATGGTCCGACAATTCCGCCTGATCCCTGGGACGGCGTCCGCATCGCGCACGGCCCACCATTCCTCCCGATCCGTGGGATGGCGTCCGCATCGCTCACGGCCCGACCATTCCTCCCGATCCATGGGATGGCGTCCGCATCGCGCATGGTCCGACAATTCCGCCCCGATCCCTGGGGATGGCGTCCGCATCGCTGCATGGTCCGACAGTTCCGCCCGATCCCTGGGATGGCGCCCGCATCGCCGCACGGCCCGACCATTCCCCTGACCCCTGGGATGGCGTTCGCCATGACGGCATAGGTTGAACCCCTCCCTGGGAAGTGTCACCTATAAGTCTGAATAAAAAGCGCATTTGGACAGAGACAAGCGCAACAGACCCGCCTAGAATTGAAGGTGCATGCATCAACAGATTCTGCAAGTGTGTGCGTACCTCGTGGGTTTGCCGCTTCAGTTGCTGATCATCGCGGCGCTCCTGCGCGGCGAATCCGGCGCTATCCCTTCATTTTCATCTATGCAGTGGCCGATCTTCTGACCACGATCCTCGAGATTCCGTACGCAATCCCGTATGCTACCGCGACGACTCCTGCAGCCAAAAAGCAGTTTGCCCTACTGTTCTGGATCAACGAACGGATCATGCAGGTCCTGGTATTCCTCGTCGTAATTGGCCTAGTTTACATAGCCACCGAGCACATGCGTCCCCGCCGCCACGCTACTCGCTCGGCATAATTTGCGGCACCGTCCTGGTGGCGACGATTTCATTCCTGATTCACTATTACGACCCGAACCCGCCGCCCGGAAAACTTAGATACATGACACCGTGGACGCGCGATCTCAATTTCTGTGCTGCCATTCTGAATGTGGGACTCTGGGTCCTGCTAACATTGGCTCAGCGGCAAAAAGATCGCAAGCTTCTGCTGATCACGAGGCGGACTTGGGCTTCAGTTCACTGGTGGTGCGATTGGCCAGGCGATACGCGACATGTCACCCACAATTGTTGCTGTCGGGAGCGATTTCCTGATGCTCACCAACGTCGCGCGTATCTATATCTGGTGGGTGGCCTTTCGCGCAAAAGCCGAAAACACTACCTCCGCCAACGGCTCATCAGAAATAAAAAGCAGCCATGCGTCGCCGCATAGCTGCTTTGTTGCCGGAGGTTTTGTGGAGATCGAACGCGCTTTGCGGATTCGCGGCTGCCCGTGTCCGTGGCCGTCGCTACTCCGTTTGACGACGTCTTCACCTGGTCCACGTTGAAGACCTTGACTTCGACAGCGGCGATTCTTGCGCGCGCGCAGCGCGGTTTCGCGCCTCGTCTACAAGGCTTCTCCTGGCCTAAGCCGATGATGTGGATGCGGTAGAGCGGGATGTCGTGCTTCGACGCCAGAATTATCCCCTGCACGTGTGTTCCGCACGCGCGGCGGCTGAGCGCGTCGTTATAGAGCCTTCAGGCCCGACCAGCGTCACGGTATGGCCTTCGACCTGGCGATAAAGCGGCGGTCGCTCTTCACGTCTGTCACCAACCTTGTCTGGCTCCGCTTTCGCGTCGTCGCTCAAGTCAGCCTTGTTGAACGCGAACCGGAACCGCCACCGGCGATCTTCCATTTGTGGTCGTCGATATTGGCGAAGGCGATGCGGCGAAGGTACTTGCGCAAGCGGTGGTCAAGTCCGTCGAGTTCCTCTCGCCCAGCTTGTTGGCGTTTGTCAGCGCTGCTCATGGCCGCGCGCCAGCGCGTCTGCGCCAGTCGGCCGATCGCCGCCGTGCTGATCCGCGGCATATCGCCGCGCGCGTTCCTGCCGCCACACTGATGCCATCTCTGAAGGCACTTCTCGATCAGCCGACTTTCAGCTGGCCGCGGAGTGTCTTCGATTGATTGACCGTTGCGGTTCGTTCGCTCGCCCACCTGGTCCACTTTAGCCTGAATGGGAGCCGCTGTATTCTGAACGTATTTCTTTGTTGCACACCCCTTAAACCGGCGACCAGCGCCCGTCACGATGCAAGTCGTCGCCGAGGAAAGCTTTCATGAGTACTAAAACCTCGTGAGGGATTTAAGCAATCCTGACGCCAATGTGGTTAAGCCTAGATTTTTCAGGAGAATGGCAGGGTTAACCGCACTGCCTACGAAGCCTGCCATTCATGTAATGTTTACGTCATCGTGCGGTTTCTACAAGGTATTAGGTCCCACAACTCGCGCGAAGGGACGGCTCCGGGACCAACACTACGGCCAGAATGCTAGGCCGGCTGGTTAGTCCGCGTGCGGTAGAACCGGACGAGTGGTGCGAGGGCGGCGAAATCCCGGCAAATCCCAAGCCGGAGTTTTCAGTAAAATCTCGCCTTCAGATCAGAAGTCCAGGGGCCGAAACTTGCGCTTGCTCGCGAATTTTCTCGAATTCCGTGCAGGGGGGAACGCTGTTATTATAGCATCGCTCCGGCATAGATAGAGTGACGGACAAAGCGACTGAGAAAATAAGTGGGGTCATTCTCGCTCTTTGAGCTTCTCCGGTCCAGTTCGTAAGAACCGTAATCGGGGTGGCGGCGGTCCACTCCAGGGGAATGTTCACCAGGAAATGCTGGCCGTCAGCGGCGTCGCGTCATAGAAGATTCCAGCTCTTGGGAGCCGGCCGCGTCTGGAAAAAGCATTTCCGGCGAGCCGGCTTCAATGCCATCCTCGCTAGCGGGATGTATGAACACGCTCATGATGCGGCCGTCGAGTGTCATGTAAAACAATTCACCGCTGTCAAAGCGCCAGCGTGGAAGTCCGCCGCCCTTGGAGACCAGCCAGCGACGTTTCGTGCCGTTCCTAAGCCCGTCGAAGGCTTGAACGTACACCTCGTTGCGGCCAGACTGATCGACTGGTATGCCACCCACTTGCCGTTGGGCGACGTGACGGCGAAAGCTTCTGCATAGACGGTGTCGAGGACGGGCGCCGCGCGGCGATCGGCGACCGACAATCCCCAAACACCCAGGCGAATGAGTGCCCGCGCCGTCCAGGCTGTACAGGATGTACTTGCCATCGTGCGACCAATCTGAGGGAAACTTCCTGCGTCGTTCTTCAGCAGCAATTCCGCTCTGGCGCCAGCCTGTGGGGCACGGGAGAAGATGTCGTAGGAGTCTGCCTGCCTGCCGAAGTAGGCAATGCGCTATGAACTCCGTCCGGCGACCAGACGGGCGACCCTTCGTGTGCAGGCCCGTCGGTAATCTGCTGCGCAGACCCGTTGATTGTAGAGCAGCCAGAGATGGGCGGTTTCGCCATCAGGCTGGCACTTCTGCCAACGGTGGCGCGAAGTCTCCGTCAGGGAGAAATCCTCGGCGGACCCCACGTGCCGCAGGTTCACCCGCGGCGGCGATCTGCCTTTGCCGGTCCGATCCATCCAGACCAGCTGCCGGGTTGGCTGTCCCACTCCTGGTAGACCGGCACACCCGTAGTGGGAGACCAGAGATGGGCGCCAGCGCGAGACTGTTTACTGCGCCGATTTCCGTTCCGCCGGTATGATGATGGGGTTCTGCGCGACTCTGCGAGCGACCGTATTGAACCGCTGGAGCCATCAGATTGCGCTCATTGATGTACAGCAGGCAACCGTTTTTCGGTGAGGCCGGCGATGCGGAATACACGGCGTTAGTCTGGCTGGGTAAAGAGAAGCGATAATACTCCGGGGCGCTCGATCGAACCTACGTGCAGACCCCGCTGAGGTTTCGGCGACAATCCGCCCGCTGGTAGAAACACTAAAATGCTTACCGTCGGGCAGAAACTGCGGGCCACAAGGTCAAGCCCGTTCCGATTTGGATCCGTCCAGTTTGAACCATTGCTGCGGCTTTCCGCCGCTCGCGGCGACCCGGTAGAAGCCGTCGGCGAGACTGGGCGCGAACACGATGATGCCATCTCGGCTCCAGGAACCGCCGCCGGGCTCGGCCTCGGCCTGGCAGATGATCTCCAGCGTGCCACGCGGTAATCCTGACCTTCATCAAGAACCTGCCTCCAAAAGAAGGCAATCGATCTGGCTATCGGGCATTAGAGCGGAAGCGGCTTGCGCCTTCCGAGCCCTGGATGAGTGCGGCGTGCAGCGCACCACGGCAGCGGGCGCAGCCGACAACATGCGCTTTGCCTTCCGGTCCAACGGCGGAGAAGGTCAGATAGCGGCCATCCGGAGATGCCGACGACATTCCCGAGGTAGCTGGTATTTTCCGGTTGAAAGGCTGCAAACTTATGAGAACCGCGCGGTGCGGGACGCCGCTGCAGGAACATCACGCCAGCGACTGAAGTCGCAGCCAGGTAACAGGACGGCTGCTCCCAATTACCCAGACTCGCCGCCGGAGCCTCAAACCGTAGATCGCATTTCTACGCTCAGCCCAGTACTGCGCCACCGCCGATCGTGCGGCACTGGCCCAGGGGAGTAGATGCGGGACTGCGGGCAGCCGAGCCCACCGGAAGCTTGATTTGGCGCTGGCGACGGTACTGGAGCGTACCCTTTGCGGCTGTATACTTCTCCCGTGTGGGGCAGCGCGCCCGCCACCAGCTTCAATTCGGTCACCGCGGTTCTGGACACGCTGCCCGCCCGCAGCGCCGATCTTTCTCGATGCAGTGGCAATCACCGCTTCAGCAGCGGCTGAAATCGGAGAGAAGAGGACGATAGCGGCACAGGCGGCTGCGTCAGATCTTTTCGTGCCAATTCTTCACGCACCCTGGAAACGCGCGCGCTCTTCCGCTGGCGATTTCATATACCAGCGCCGTAGGCGAAACACGTCGCTTTGCAGCATGTCAGGCCCTTCGCCGCGTAACTGCTCCGGGGCGCGATAGGCCGCATGGTCCTCCGGCAGACGGAGTGCTCTCGAGGATGCGTGCTCCATCCTCTGCGTGAGAGCGATGCCGCATGGCCGCGAAGAGACGTCCCATGCACGAGTCCCCGCGCGTGGATCTTGTGCAGGGCGGAGCCGATTTCGATTGCGTGGCGCAGAACCTCTTCCATTGACAGAGGGCCACGAGCGAGAGCCTCGCCGAAAGCAGTTCGCCCGCAACCGCCTCTTTTCGGAGGAAATCTAATCTCGTAGCGCCTACTTACGGCCAAAAGGAATCCGGAACAGATACGCTGCATATGGAATTTTCGATTTTACTATACGCTGTGTCCGTAATAGTGGGTCTTCGGTTCCGCTCTCTTCAGGTATTAGAGAGTCTACTACCGTTGGAATACAAGGGGCAGCAGGGGCGGGAGTTCGGGAACCGAAGTGAGCAAACCTGAGGAGGTGCGACGCCGCACCGAGGCCTCGCAGGTTGTTTTTGCCTTCTGATATTCTGTTGGACGCGCCCCATTGACTACTGCCGGTGGCGCATGGTACAATCCAAGGTGGCCTAGCTTACATCCGAAACGGAAGTGGCGCAAAATGTTGAAAGCCAGGAATCCACGCCCCGCAGTTCCTCCCCTGAAGCGCAGGGCTATAACTCGAGCGACGTAGCTCGCATTTGCGGCGTCAGCCTGCGTCAACTGCAATGGTGGGACGAACGCAACGTCGTCTCCCGCGGCAGGACGGGCACAAGCGCATCTACATGGCGGAGGAAGTGGTCGAGATCTCCGTGATCGCTGAATTGCGCCGCAAGGGATTTTCGCTGCAGAAGATCCGCCGCGTGCTCCGCTTCCTGCAAAAGGACATAGGGCAAGCGCCTCAGCGAGGCTCTGGCCGGCAATCCACGGACAGTCCATCTGCTGACTGACGGCAAGTCGATTTTCCGGAAGAAGCGCCCAACCGCATCATCGATCTGCTCAAGAACGCGCGGCAGCCGATGTTCCTGGTCTGCGTCACCGACCAGGTCCGACGGCTCAACTGCAACCGCCGCTGCCGAACGTAAGCCCGCACGCAGCGAAACGGCAACGCCGGCGCAGCCGCAAAGCGCGCGTCGGGTGGCATAGTCGCAGATTTGCGCGACAGCGGCGCCACTTTTGCGGCCTTTGCACCCACCCAATTGCGCGAACCTGTCGAGTTTCACTCCCTGTTTTCTTTAATTGACGCTGGCACGGGAATTGCACGATCCAGCCTCCATGGCATACGTAATTACCGATACCTGTACGCAAGGATGAGTTGTGCGTGCAAGCTCTGCCCGGTGGACTGCATCCACCCCAAGCAGGATGAGGGCGGGTTTCGCCGAAGTGCCGCAGCTCTACGTCAAGCCCGACGATTGCATCGATTGCGGCGCCTGCGTCCCCGGTCTGCCCCACCAACTCGATCTTCGTGCTCGACGAACTCCCGAGGAATACGCCCGCTTCGCCGATCATCAACGCCGCGCACTACAACCAAATCTGCGCCACCGTCCTCACCGCGGGGTCGCCCCTGCTGCCCCCAGACCTGCCTCGCTAATCGCTGCTCGGCCCATATGCAGCGCCCGCGATCGGTGATGGGCTGCGGGTTTTTCGCACAATGCACGCGATAGGACGCAAAGCTGAGCCCCGACCGCACTTCGTTGCGTTTCCTGTTATCCTCAAAAGCGACCTGTATCTTCGCGCACGCTTCACATGAAAAAGCTCCTCGCACTCGAATCGCAGCGAAATCGCTATCCGCATCCTGCGCGCCGCCAACGAGCTCGGGCTGCGCACCGTCGCCATCTACTCCAAGGAAGACCGCCTCGCGCCTGCACCGCTTCAAGGCCGACGAGGCCTACCTCGATCGGCGAAGAGCAAAGGCCCGGTGGAAGCCTACCTGGATGTCGAAGGCATCGTCGCGCTGGCCAAGGAAAAGGGGTGGACGCGATCCATCCCGGCTACGGCTTCCTCTCCGAGAATCCCGCGCTGCCCGCGCGCCTGCGAGCGCGCGGGCATCACGTTCGTCGGCCCGTCGGCCGAACTGCTGGACCTGCTGGGCGATAAGACCGCCGCGCGCACGGCTGGCGCAGAAGGCCGGCATCCCAGCGCGTCCCGGCACCGAAGAAGCCGTCACCGATCCCAGGCAGGCCGCAAAGATCGCCGCGCGAGATCGGCTTCCCGCTGATCGTCAAGGCGGCGTTCGGCGGCGGCGGACGCGGCATGCGCGTGGTGGAAAGCGCCGCGGATTTCGCGGGCAAGCTGGAAGAGGCGCGCCGCGAAGCCGGCCGCGGCGTTCGGCAACGACGCGGTGTTCTCTGAGCGCTTCGTGCGCCGCGCGCAGCACATCGAAGTGCAGATCCTGGGCGACCGGCACGGCAACATCCTGCACCTCTACGAGCGCGATTGCTCGGTGCAGCGCCGGCATCAGAAAGTGGTGGAAGTGGCGCCCGCGGTCTCGCTCGATCCCGAAGATCCGCGCAGCGCTGGCGGATGCCGCGGTCAACGCTGGCGCGCGCCGCCGGCTACGTCAACGCCGGCACCGTCGAGTTCCTGGTGGACGCCGATTCCGGCGAGTGGTTCTTCATCGAGGTCAATCCGCGCATCCAGGTGGAGCACACCGTCACCGAAATGGTGACCGGCATCGACCTGGTCCGCTCGCCAGATTCAGGTGGCGCAGGGCCTGCGCCCTGCACGGCCCCGAGATGAATCTGCCGCCGCAGGACGCGCGTGCCGCTGTACGGCTACGCGCTGCAGTGCCGCATCACCACCGAGGACCCGGCCAACGGCTTCGTTCCCGATTACGGCAAGATCTCACACCTACCGCTCGCCCGCCGGCTTCGGCATCCGCCTGGACGGCGGCTCGGCCTATCGGCGGCGCGGTGATCACGCCGTATCTACGATTCGCTGCTGGTCAAGACCACCGCGCTGGGGCGCGAATTCCGCCACGCCTGCCAGCGCATGGACCGCGGCCTGCGCGAGTTCCGCGTGCGCGGCGTGAAGACCAACATCCCGTTCCTCGAGAACGTGGTCAACCACGCGCGATTTTCAGGCCGGCAAGCGTCACCACCCGCTGGCTGGAGGAGACGCCGGCGCTGTTCCGGTTCGTGCGCGCGCCACGACCGCGCCACCAAACTGCTGAGCTACCTGGCGCGACGTGATCGTGAACGGCAACCGCAGCGGTGGCGGGCAAGCCCGGCGCCGACGCGCATGCGGACCGCGCCGTGCCGAGCGCACGATCTGTCCGCGCGCCCCCGACGGCACGCGGCAGCTTCTCGAGCAACTGGGCCCGGAGGGCTTCGCCGAATGGACGCCGGAGCAGAAGCGGCTGCTGCTCACCGACACCACGTTCCGCGACGCGCACCAATCGCTGCTGGCCACGCGCGTGCGCACCTACGACATGCTGGCGATCGCCAACTTCGTCTCCGCACCGCCTGCACAACCTCTTCAGCCTGGAGATGTGGGGCGGCGCGACCTTCGACGTGACCATGCGGTTCCTGCACGAGGACCCGTTCGTCGCGCCTGCGCACGCCTGCGCGAGGCCGATCCCCAACATCTGTTTCCAGATGCTGCTGCGCGCGTCCAACGCGGTCGGGCTACACCGCGTATCCGGACAACGTGGTGGCCGAGTTCATCTACGAGGCCGTCGGCCCAGGGCATCGACATCTTCCGCATCTTCGATTCGCTGAACTGGCTGCCCAACATGAAAGCCGTCCATGCAGGCGGTGCGCAAAACGCAGGTCGGTGTGCGAGGCGGCCATCTGCTACACCGGCGACATTCTCGACCCCAAACGCGACAAGTACTCGCTCGGACTATTACGTGCGCATGGCGAAGAGCTGGAGCGCATGGGCGCGCACATCCTGGCCATCAAGGATATGGCGGGGCTGTGCAGGCCGTACGCCGCCGAGAAACTGGTGAAGGCGCTGCGCCAGGAAGTCGGGATTCCGATCCACTTCCACACCCACGATACCAGCGGCATGAACGCGGCCTCCATTCTGAAGGCCGCCGAAGCCGGCGTGCACGTGGCCGACGCCGCCATGGCATCCATGAGCGGCGCAACCAGCCAGCCCAATCTGAATTCCATTGTGGCCGCGCTCGACCACACCAGGCGCGACACCGGGCTGGATCTCGACGCCCTGAACCAGTGCGCGGATTACTGGGAAGTGGTGCGCGAGTACTACGCGCCTTCGATACCGGTCCGAAGATCGGCACGCGCCGAGGTCTACATCCACGAGATGCCGGGCGGCCAGTACACCAATCTCAAGGAACAGGCCGAGTCGATGGGACTCGGGCGCGCGGTGGCACGAAATCGCGCGCACTTACGCCGAGGTCGAACATGGCGTTCGGCGACATCGTCAAGGTGACGCCTTCGAGCAAAGTGGTCGGGCGACATGGCGATCTTCCTGGTCAATCACAACATGACCGATGCAGCAGTTCGAAGCAGCTGACGCCGGACCACAACTCTGACGCTGCCCACCGAGCGTGATCGATATGTTCATGGGGTCGCTCGGCGAGCCGGAGGGCGGGTGGCCGAAGAAGCTGCAGAAGATCATCCTGCAGCGGCGCAAAGCCGCAGCGCGGCCGTCCGGGCGCGCACCTGCCGCCAGGTCGACCTCGGAGGAGACCGCGGCGGCGATCGAGAAGAAGATCGGCCGCAAGCCGGCTGCACGACGAAGTGCTCAGCTACCTGATGTACCCCGACGTGTTCCTGAAGTTCGCGCGCGGCGCGCCAGCATTGGGGCGACGTGGACGTGCTGCCCACGCCGCAGTTCTATTACGGCATGGAGCGCGGCAGCGATATCGCGGTGGAACTGGAGCCCGGCAAGGCGCTGGTGATCAAGTTCCTGACCGATCGGCGAGCCGCATCCCGACGGCACGCGCACCGTGTTCTTCGAGCTGAACGGACAGCCGCGCGAAGTCACGGTCCGCGACCGCAAGCTGGACAGTCACCGAGCAGGCCAAGCCCAAGGCCGACCCGAATCAGCCCGGCCAGATCGGTGCGCCTGATTCCGGGCGTGGTCTCCACCGTGGCCGTGGATACTGAACCAGAAAGTTAAAGAAGGGCGACCGCCTGCTGGTGATGGAAGCGATGAAGATGCAGAGCATGTGGCGTCGCTGACACGGAACAGCGACCAGGTGCTGGTCACGCCAAAGGCAGGTGGAGGCGAAGGACCTGCTACTGGTGGTTGAGTAGAGGCAGCGGCGGATCATCTCTTTGTGGTCAAAGGCAGCCGACCAGCCGTGAACCGATTGTCGCGCGGATAGCCGTTGGTGAGACGGCTAAAGCGCGCAGTTCCGGAGAGATGGTGACGAAGTGACTCGTGAACCTGGAGATAACGCCCGGCCACCGGGCTGTTCGAATCCTGAGTAGCCATTGTCCGGGCCACGTGGAGCAATACGTAACTGAACGAAG
>ERZ1370068.10775-contig-9443_pt1 | contig 30137 bp, 48 predicted proteins | sample MGYA00561227_ERZ1370068 | MGnify/ENA primary metagenome ERZ1370068 (study PRJEB38410, sample SAMEA6850437) | metagenome | study: Metagenomic assessment of the ecological functions of the soil: analysis of the soil microbiota associated with the...
CCATCAACAGGCGCGCGCGCCGCCGCCCAACATGATGGGCTTTCCATCCTTGTCTTCGTACGGACCCGTGACCTTCCGCGAGCGTCCTACCGCATCTTGTGGCATCACCGTCCTTTCTTTGGTGGTAACACAGGTCTATCGAAAAGAACAGGGTAATACACTTCGCCTTGCCGCACAATCGCGGAGCCTCTCAATCGCCGGCGGCTGCAGCGGTTGACGGCTGGCAAGTGAATAGATCGTCGTGAATCCCGGGGTCTGGAGAGCTTGCCGGTCCTGGCATCGATGCGACGCAGCTTTATCCCATCCCAGAAGCTCCCCCAGGCCAGCTACACATGTTTTGTTTTTCGTCGACCACAAGAGATTCGGGTCGATTGCATTCCAACTATCAGCTTGGTCGAATCGGATGTGACTTTTCCCCAGTCCACCCAGATAGTCAGAACTGTTCGGACGTTGAGCGTTTTAATTCGTAGCTAAGCTGCATGACGGAGTGGTTGCTGCCAAAGGTGGAGACAGCATAGCAGAGTCTGAATTCACCACGAACATGAGATGTCCGGGGCCCAAATGCCGCGCGCTTGGGAACTTCGCCGAGGGCCCACCTGGGACTTTGTCAAAGACATTGCCGAAAACTTCCATGCCTCAGGTCCGCAGAACAAAACATCGGCAGCAACTTCTGGGCGAATCTATTGGTGGCGAATTGATAATGAGCATCGCCCTCACGAATCATGGTCGGATCGTGGATGGGCGTGATGTCGCCGCTGAGCGCGTCAGCATCTCTTGGTTTTGATTTTTCTCCAGCTGCCGGAGTGAGAGGCAGTGCTGGAAGCTAAAGAGAAGAGCCGACTGACAAACGTGTGTAGTGTGTTTGCCTCTCATTGAGTACGAGTGACGGATTCGCACTGACAACCTCTACCGAGTCGCAGCCAACCGCAAGATTGGTTACTGAATTCGAAGCAAACGCGTAAGCGAATTCATTTGCCGGAAACGTCACCTTTGCTCGCTCGGTGCGATCTTTGTCGGTTGGTCAAGACTGTTCTCTGCTTTCGAATCACTGCGCTGCCAGGCGACAAATTCCTGCCCGCTCTGTTTACCGTTCCTGGCGCCAGCGAGGCTGACGCGAATACTTCGCCGCGGAAGTGATGTTCACTACTTTCAAGATGACCTCGCCTGAATTCTTATCAAGCGAAGCGGTCGCGAACAGCCCGCCCTGACCGTTCTGCTCGTGCCATCCACTCAAGACTGGCAGGATGGTTGTGCCCTTGTTCGCGCTGAACAGCTTTTGCACATAGTAGTTTGGGGTGGTATAGGAACGAAGGTTGCTCGAACCAGATCAGGTTGGGCGTCCACTCGCCAGGCCTCTAGATGGGCGCGAACAGCGGCGCGTGGAAGCCATCACGAACGCCATCGGCATTGCGCTCGAGTCCGGTCATGAAAGCGGCTTCCGAGAGCGCGTGCATTCCCAGTTATCCTGATTGTCCGGCTGGCAATACACGTCGACACTTTGGCGCGGCGTACTCACCGGCAAAACTTTGGGACCCGTTCGCGGATAGTTGTCGTAGCGATTGGCATTGGCGGGAAACCAAGCGGGCGCGGGAGTAGTAGTGTTCGTCGACGATGTCAGCCTTTAGTTCTCGGAGTTTGGACCACAAATAGTCGAAACGCCCCGCCATCAGGACTGGGTCCGGCACTGGTAATCAGGGCGATTTCGGGATGCTTGTCTTTGAGGACTTTGGCAAATATCTCGTAACGCTCGATGTACTGCGGTCCCCATTGCTCGTTGCCTACACCAATCATCTTTAGATTGAAGGGTGCGGGATGACTCCAACCGGGCGCGCCGTTTTCCCAGAGGCCGTTCGCCGGAGCGTTGGCGAAATCAATTAGGTCCAGGGCGTCCTGAATGTACGGATCGAGATCGTCGAGCGTAACCAACTCTCCCGTGTTGAACTGGCAAGCCATGCCGCAGTTCAGGATTGGCAACGGTTCTGCACCGATATCTTCGCTAAGCAGGAAGTAGTCGTAAAAGCCAAGCCCATAGGACTGATAGTAGTCTGGGAGCGACGGTGCTCTGAATTCGTAATTCCAGCGATTGACGATGAGTTTGCGATCATCAAGGTCGCCTATCGTTGTTTTCCATTGGTAACGTCGCTCCAGGATGCTGCCCCCACTATGCAGCCACCGGAAAACGTAAGAAGCCGGGTTTCATGTCCCTGAGCAGTTGCATCGAGATCGGCCCGCAGACCATTCTCTCGGTTCTTCCATGTGTTCTTTTGATAGAGCGAGATCGCGTCCACATCGAGCTGTACCGCGGCTTTCCATTAGTACGTTGAGATGGGCCTTGAGGGTTGTCGTCGAGACGCGGATCGTCGAGCGATGTTTCCTGCCATGCTGCAGTGAAATCTTCAAGCCTTGTCATGCCAATGATGGTGCCGTCCGTATCCTGTAATTCAACCGCAAAGAAACCGGACTGCTTGAGACCCGGCGCGCATTTAGAGAGAACGCACTCCGCGCCGGCTTTGAACGCCGATGCTTTCGCGAAACCCTTCTCATTCGCAGGCAAACCAAATCCTTTGCTATTGTTTTCGGTTTTGATGCGCAAAGAAATGCGAGTTAGGGACGCTTTTGACGGAGCCCCCGATCAAGAATATAGATCGCCCCCTGACTCCCGGCGTCGGTCTGCGTCCAGCCCATCAGCGGATCGGGAAACCTCAAATACAGCGATCGGGTTTTTTTTACGCGTTCAGGATAGAGTGCGGCTCCGTCTGCGCCAAAAATTGATGTCCTCGAAGAATAGTCCGGAAGAGAGTGGCGGGATCGCAGCAGCAGGATGATCTCACTTCGCACTGTAATGTTGGTCTGCGCGTTGGCTAACGGCCCCGACATCCCCAAACCCAAGGCACAAGTCAGTGAGGCCATTCTCATTAGGATGCATCGACCCCCGCTGACGCTCTCTTCACATAACCTTCCCCCTGTAGACCTGGCGGACTCAGTGGGTTTGAGTCCGCCGGCTACGACGACGATTCGCGGCCGCACAATGCGAAAAATTACTTGAAGCGATTGATTAATTATGTGGCATTCATCGACACTGCGATGCTCATATTCCACCGAAACGAGCAGGCAGTCAAGAGGTTTACAGCAGGCCTTGTTTTGCGGGAAATTAAATCTTGACACATGCTCGTTTTGAGCTTATATAGCATCGTGGAGCGTCTTAAGTTGTGTGATGTAATCAATCTTTCGACTGAGTTTGCCCGGAACTTCACAAAAATTGGCTAGACGACCAAGCGGCTAACAATTCCTCGGAACACCAAGACCTATGCCCCAAAGATCGTGTTCTCCGCGACTCCGGGCCTTCGAAAAAGTCGGGAGGAAGTTATGAAACGTCATTGGCTTATCGTTGTTTTCGACGCTTGCGCTGCTCTTTACTTTGGCAGGCTGCGGCCTCTGCCCAGAGTGATCGGGGCGCTGCCACTGTGGGAACGGCTCGAGAGACCCAAATGGCGCCGTAGTCGCCAATGCAAAGGTGACTCGCCACGAATAGCGATAACGGGCAGGTGCACGAGACAACGACCTCGTCTCGAAGGTACCTTCAGCGTCCTCGAGCTGAAGGCCGCTCCCTATAGGCTCACGGTCGAGGCAACGGGCTTCCGGGCATGCGACAATTGAAAAAAGTTCAGGTCGGCGTTCAAATGACCAGTCGTGCTGACGTAAAGCTGGTAGTTGGAGACGTCGTGATACTCAATCAGTTACCGTGACATCGGAGTCATCGCTGCAGGCTGGAGTAGTCTCGGTGATACAGACCAATGTCAGCGAGGCAAGTCCGAGAATTGCCACTGCAAATAGGTGGTGAAACAGCCGGGCGCTCGCCTTTGTCATTTATCTTTCTCGATAGCAGCGTCACAGCCGGCGGCGGTACGACAGGCCAGCAGAACGCGAAAGCGCCAGAGCAAGCGGCAATCTCCTTGGCTAGCGTTTCAGAATCAACGGTGGTCAGGCTCTGGGGACTGAGACTCTGACTGATGGCGCCGGGACGCGCCGTGCGGAAACGGCGGCACCTACTTTACCGAAGTCGCGCCCGGACCAAACGCGTTCCAGGACCTGCACTGCGAGCACCGCACAGTATTCCGCTGAGTTCGGCAACCCTTCTTGGCGGGTGGTGGTCAATTTTACGATCAAGCTCCGGCGGCAACAAGTTTCCACGGTGAAGGTTATGAGTTCTTACGTAACGAGGCGTTGAACGCCAACATCGACCTGAACCGACTAAACGGGGAACGCCCTGTACATCCCCTCTGCCAATGCCGAGTGTGAGATTCCTCGTCCGCTTGATCGGCAGCACGACTTTGGCTTCAGCATCGGCGGCCCCATCTACCTGCCGCACTTTGGTGAAGGTGGCTCCATGGTCAAAGGCACGAAGAACCGCGCCTTTTTCTTTTCAACTATGGAGGCTACCGCCTCAGCCAATCTGAAACTGTCGATGTCGGCGTTCCGACGGCGAAGATGCGCACCGGTGATTTTTCCGAATTACTTACCGACCCTTCGGTGGTCGGGTTCTTGTAGACGCCGGTGCAGATCTTTGATAATTCGGTGCCTTGTTGCAATCGCCCGCTGATTCCTGGTAATCGCCTGATCTCTATCGGAATGCCGCCGGTCAGTCGATCATCGACTCCCGCCGGGTTCAATCTCCTGCAACCTTTCCCGCGCCTACGCAGCCGGGTGTCTTTCACAACTACCGGGCGACGACGCAGCAGCCCCAGGACTCAGATTATTACGCACAGAAGGTGAGCTTTGTCGTCTCTACCAAGCAGCAACTAAATTTCAGTTCCACCTATCGGGTTCAGACTAAAATCCAGGGACCCTTCCCGCGATTCCTGAACCTTTGTGGGCCAGGGTGCCTTTCGTCGGAGTATTCTCACCCCAGTACTATCGACTGCAGGATGATTACACGTTTACTCCCAAGCTGCTGAACCACTTCAATGCCGGCTTCACCATCGTTCCTTCGTACAAAACAGAAACATTTCGAGAGGGCTCAGTCCAGTCTCGCTTGGTATTCCTGCGAATGCAACGCAGAATCTCGCGCTACCGCTGGTTGGGTTTCCAAACTATGGCGATCCGGGTGACCTCGCTTGATCCGCGCGCCTACCAACCCGGAGGCTCAACCTTTTCGATAATCAGGATGGGTGACAAAGCGCAGTTCAGCCAACCGGCTTTATGACCTATGTCCGCGGACGTCACACTCAAGCCCAGGGTTCGTGAGACGCGCCGGCAGTCAAACTGGTAAACGACCCCAACCATTTTGATCTGGGTGGTAATTTCAATTCTCAGAGTCTGCAGACCGCCAACGGCGATTTTCCGGCCGCCAGGGTGGCCATCGCCAACCTGATAACTGGTGCGCCCTGAGTTCTCGTTTGCCACCGTGCAGGAGTCGATCCTGGGTTCCGCTTTTTTGAGCCGACAACCTTCGTGCAGGACGATATCAACGTAACGCAACGCCTGACGCTAAACCTTGGCGTTCGCTACGACATTCCTATCCCCGTACAGAACATTTGGACAAGTATCGCGGTTTCGATCCATCGGTGACTAATCCCGCGGCAGGGGAATCGTCTCGCGGCGCACTTGTCGGGCGGCTAATCAAGGTGGGGTCGGCAGCCCATATCGCCGGACTGATCAAGCCGGACCACTCCAATTTTGGTCCGCGGGTTGGCTTTGCTTATAGCATCAACAGTAAGACCGTAGTGCGCGGCGGTTACGGGTTGTACTATGCCCGTTGGTTTACAACGATTTCGGACGCGGCGGAGAAACGGGTTATTCCGTCAGGGCGGAGCCAATGTAATTTCGGGTTTGACGCGTTCATCCGGCTTAGTACTTACCCGCGACTGCCCTCCATTGATCCGACGAGTCAGTTTAGTCTCAATGGGTGCGCCCGCTGATGTAGAGGGTTTCGACGAAACAGTTTCAAGACGGGCGGTCCGCTCAGTATAGTCTTAACGTGCAACGCGAACTACCCGCGAACATCGTTCTATCGGTCAGCTACATTGGCAGCAAAGGAACGCGCTTGAGGTCTAGTTTTAAACCACCCAATGCAGTGCCTTTTGAGGACCTCAAATTGGGTTTCCCCTGCTGAACAAGAATCTGAATGACGTGACGGCGTCAGATCGGACCCATGCGCAGAGTGTTGGTGTGCCGCTCCCACTCAATGGCGCCGCGGTTTGCGGGCTTCACCGGTACTGTTGCTCCAGGCTCTAAAACCATTTCCCCAGTACAACGCATCACCAATCATGGAGAGTCAGGGGCCAGAGTTTCCCAATGCCTAAAGATCGATGCGAACCGTCGCTTCGCAAGCGGATTTCAGGTAGGCGTTTCTTACACTTTTCCGCGAAACTGATCACGGACGCGCCGAAACCCTGTTCGGTGAAACACCACTCAGTGGGGTAGTGCAGAATCCTTATGACCGAAGCAGCTTGCGCACCATCTCGCCAAACGTAGTTCCACAATGTACTGGTGCTGAATTACCTTATCGAACTGCCCATGGGGAAGGAAAGCGATACTTGAATAAGGGTGGCGTTGTCGATCGCATACTTGTGGCTGGCAGATCTCGGGAGTGCGAGCGCTATTCGCAGGGGTCCCGCGTTGGTTCCGTTCATCGCCGGCAGGCGCCAGATTGGCTCGACCTGGTCGGCTTCGGGGTAACCTCCGGCCGAATGTCACCGGGCAGCCGGTTTTACACCGGCATCCCAGGTGGTGGGGTGAGATACGCGTACGTTAGCCCAGCTGCGTTCTCTCGCCCGCCTGTTTACAATACGGCCGCCTTAGGAGCAGCAGATATCGGATCGCGGCTTACGGCGCATACTACGCAGATCCTTTGAGGTTCTCTTTGGCAACGCCGCTCCGGCATATAGCAGTCTACGCGGGCAACCGTTTTACAATGAAGACTTCAACATCTTGAAGAATGTCCGGGTTACGAGAAACCACCAGGTTTGCGTTTCAGCGTGGATTTCTTCAACGCCTTCAACCGGGACGATTTGTTTTGCCGGACATGAACTTTGACAACACTCCTGCTTTTGGAGTCTCGCCTCGCGCCAGTGACATCCGGTCAGCCGCGGCATATCCAACTCGGAGCTCGGTTCATCTTTTGAGCCGACTGCCAACGGCAACGGGCGCGGGTGAGGTTTAATCTCTTTCCCGCGCCAGTTGTTGTTTGACTGCCGTGGATACCATAAGATCAGATGTACTTGCCTTAAGTGGCAAGCTGAGGCCAGAGGGTTTGATCGCATAATGAGCAGCCTGTGGTTCCCATCCTCATGCCCGCAAGCTCGAAGGTCACATCCGTGTCCGCGCCAGACCTGCGCCCAACTCAACCAACTGAAGAAGCTCCTCATTCACTTTGCCGAGGGTCTATGCAGGTACTCGCTCGTCAGTGTTATCGCGCTGGCGGCGATGATGGCCGGATTCGTGCCAGCTGCCGCTGCAATCTCTCCCGCTCCGGGTCAAGCGCAAACCCAGGTTGAAGCAGCCAGCCGGTTAGTTGCACGAGGCAGTTTGGCACTGCAACAGGATGATTTAAACGCGGCTCGCAACCTGTTCCAACGGGCTCTCGAAATCAATCCTAAAGATGTTCTGGCCCATACCTATCTCGGGTTTCTCGCGGATCGAACCGGAGATTTGAAGGAAGCCGAACTTCACTTTGCGGCCGCTACGGAGATCGAGCCAGCATTGGCATCCGCGCGAAATAATTATGGTGGAATCCTGCTTAAGCGTGGGCGAGTAAGAGAGGCTGAGGCCCAGTTCGAGGCTTCGCTTCGGCTTGATTCAATCAACCGAGCGCGCTGGTCAACCTGGCCCAGATTCGCTTTTCCAGTGGTGGTCCCGACGACCTGCGCGCGGCTCGTGCTTTGTTCGAGCGAGCCTACGCGGCTGCCCCGGACCTGGAAATTGCCAGGGCCCTGGTGGTGACGCTTTACGGCTTGAAAGATCCGGCGGCGGCGGGCAAATACTATATCGAATATTCTGCGCGAGTGACCGGAGCAGACTGGCGGGCAAGCAGGGCCGTCGGCGCGCGCTGAACTCGGTGCAGCACTTAATGGAGGCGGGACTCTTAGGAGAAGCGGTCACTGAGTTCAGCGCCGCGGTTGGTCTGGAGCCTGCAAATCGGACAGCACGCTAAGATTGGCACGAGCCTCTATTGCGCTCCACGAGCTTCGCGCCGCCGGGCGCGCGCTCGGAAGTGCCGTAGCGCGCGGTGTCGAGCGCGCCCCTCTATGCTTTGTTGGCTTCGATTTACGAAAAGACCGGACACGTGGAGAATGCCATCCCGGCGATGCAACTCGCTATTCAGCGTGATCCTCCCAAATCTGCAGAGTTTTCCGTTTCACCTATGGCATGCTCTCGACCAGCGTGGCGGCCAGCGGCCGTGGCATGAATTCGACTCAAAGAAGCGCTCGAAACTTTCCCGCGAGCAGCTCGATTGTGGCTGGCCATCGGAGTCGCATATTTTAAGGCAGGCAAGAATGAGTCGATGCCGCAGGGCCCTGACTCGAGGCGATCGAACTCGATCCGAAGAACGCCGCCGCTACTCTTATCTGGGAATGACCTATGTTGAAATAGGGCAGTTCGAGCAAGCAATCAAGCAATACGAACTGGCCCTGGCCGCCCGGGAAGATCTGGGGGTGGTCAATTATCTGCTCGCTGATGTGCTGCTCAGACAAACCGATGCTGACCCAGACGCGCATCGAGATACAACTCGAGCGCGCCGTGAAGCGAGCCCTCGTTCGCAAAGGCTCGGTTGACCCTGGGGAAACTATATTTTCGCGCCAATCGGATTGCCGAAGCTCGCAACCAATTCGAACAAGTGGTGAAGCTCGATCCGAATCTCGCGGAGACTTATTACCAACTCGGCCGGTTATACGGCAAGCCCAAAATGAGTGCCGAGGCGCAATCCGCGCTGGCCACTTTCAAGCAACTCAGTGATTCGCAAAAAGCCCAGGAACAGAATGATCGAAGGGACATAGTGCGTCCGGCTGGCTAATGTGTTTTTTAGAGCTGTGCCGGCGTAGCAAAGGGCTGGTGATCTAATGGTCACTCTTTTGTTTAAGGAGCATTCCCAGTGAATCGATCACGCACCTTACTACTAATCGCCCTGACTTGTTTGCTGATCACCATTGCCTCGGTCGGTCCTTGCCGAAGTGCCGGCCGGTCAGCAATCCGGGAAACCAACTCCACCACCAACGGAAGAATGGGGTGACGACTTCAGCGGATCTGATCTGAATCCCAATAACTGGGAGCAGTTTACTTTCGAAGGCGGCAGCGGCGGAACATTAAAAGTTGAACAAGGCGAACTGCGCCTGCGCAGTGTGAGCGGCGCCAGAGCAGGCGTTCGCAGCAAACCGGCCTTTCAGGGAGATCACTTTCTGGTGGAAGGCACACTCGCGAGAGTCGGGCCTACCTTGCCGGAACCGGGCCAGCCGAACCAGGCGCCTGGTAATGGCATTCTAACCGTGCTCTTTGATAGCTCTGGTCGCAACCGGGTCGAATGGCTGCTGACCAGTGAAGGATTGTTGGAAGCCTGGGTGATGGTGGACGGCAGAGCTGAGCGTCTCGACAGCCGCAATCTGGCCACCAAAGCCAAAGGCCCAACGCTGGCCATCGTTCGGCGCGGTGACGAATTTCTCTTCATGCTGAATGGCCAGGAAGGACTGCGAAAGAACTTGAAGAATATGCCGCGCTCTTTCCATCTGATGCTTTATGGCTTTGGTTCGTCAGAGAACAACTGGGACTCTGTGCGAGTCGTGACGGTAAAGCAAGCTAAATGACAGCGCCGGACTCAAAAGCAGTATCGGTCGCGCAGTTTGGTTCGACTAACTTCATGAAGGAGCAGCACTAATCTAAAACCTGGCCATCAGTCCCACGCGCACAGCGGTTGAGGAACCGGGAGAGATATTGGTGGTTGCTATCGGCGTTAATAAAGTATTTCCGGTTGAAGAGATTCTCAAAGTTAGCCTGCAGCTGCCATCGCTCGCTAAAGGAATAAAATACCGCGGCGTCGGCTCTCGTGTAACCCGGCAGTAACAACGGTATTATCCACCGCAACAAACATGTCCGATCGCGAAATGACACCCAGACCGACAGCCAGCCTGGGAATGACCTGATATCTATTCCATAGCGAAAATGTGTTGTGTGGCACCTGACCTACCTGCTTGCCAGGAGCCGCAGCCGCCGTGGCACTGGTGATAAAAGCGTCCTGGTAGGAATAGCCTCCAGCCACGCTCCAATCGCGGGTGATGTTTCCATTCACGCCGACCTCGAAACCGTTGGTGCGTTGGCTACCCGTTTGCACGATGATCGTCGGATTGTTGGGATCAATGGCTCTAGTGTTCGTCCGATTTAGACGGTAGAGGGCAGAAGTCAAAGAAAGAAATCGACGAACGTCCCATTTGACACCTACCTCATAGTTAGTGAACTTCTCTGGTTTCACCTGTTGGGTAATCGTGGTCAGCGAGGAAAACTGGTCGCCTGAGCTCGGCAGATACGAAACGTTGTAACTGCCGTAGAGGGAGAGTTCGGTGACCGGTTTGACGACCACTCCCAGACGCGGCGCTGCTAGATTGTCAATACGCTGGAGCGTGTCACCGTTGCGATTGTTGTGATAGCTGAGATTGAAATAGTCGTAACGTATCCCCGCGAGAACTTGCACATAACGAGATATCTCTATCTGGTCCTGCACATAGGTCGCGGCCAACTTTGTGGTGAGGTGATTGTTCGCATCCGTCGCGTTCTGGCGAAAAGTCACCGGAGTGCTGATCGTCGGATCATCAAAAGGAACCTGGATTGACGTGGTTGTGTTGTTGAAGAAGCCGGTGTTGCGGAAGTTATCCGTGAGCTGGCGACCAAATTCAGCGCCACCTAAGAGTGTATGCCTGATCCGCCCGGTTGAAAGGCTGTAGGTTAAGTCTGTCTGATTGAACAGATTGTTACGCTTTGTAGCGTTGTTATATGCGGTCAAAGGCTACCAGGGTCCTTGGTTGCATTTGTCACACCTGGTACATAGTTCTGATAGAACCGATCGTAGTCACCAAAGAGAGTCCGGTTGCGAATGTTCAGTTTGCCGATTTGCTGCTCGAAAGTGCCTGACAAGAGATTCACATCGGAGCGAACGTGACTGTCATCAGGGTTGCCATAGTAAGTCGAAATCGGCACATCCGCCGGTCTGTTCTGAAACGAGGTGATACCGCGGTCAGCGGTGCGCCGGTCGCGAGGCAAACTCGTAGCCAATGGTGAATCTCGTCTGTTTGCTGGGAGCTATCGTAAACGTCGGGTTAATGGCAAAGCGATTGAGATTGACGAACTCGCGAAAGCTGTTTGAGTTCTCGTATACGCTGTTCAAACGAAGAGCTACCTTGTCCCCAGGGGCTGATCGAAGTCGCCGGCAATCCGTCGATTGTAGAAGGAACCGCCGGTCAGATAGATTTCCCGGAGCGGAGAGAAGTTGGCTTCTTTGGTCACCCGATTGACGACGCCACCGCCGCCGCCGCGACCGAAGATCATGGCGCTGGGTCCTTTCAGGGTTTCCAACCGCTCCAGGTTGTAAAGATCCCGATAATACTGCACGTCGTCGCGGACGCCATTGAGGAAAAAGTCAGCGCTGGTGCTTTGACCGCGAATGATAATCTGGTCGCGATTGTTTTCCCCCTGATGGACACCGAGACCGGGCGTATAGCGGATCACGTCACCAATGCTCTGCATCTGTTGGTCCCTGATCTGCTCTTTAGTGGCGACGGTGATTGATTGCGGAATGTCTCGTAACGGCGTCAACGTTTTCGTGGCGCTGCTGATCACATCCGTCTGGTAGTCTCCCGTCCCGACGGACGGTCACGCTGCTGGCCACTCCAGAGAGCTGCAATATCACATCCAGCGATGCGCTTCCGGTTTGACTCAAACTAACAGTCTGCGTCGCTTCGGTAAAACCGTTGGCCGTTATTCGCACGGTATACGCATCAGGTGCGACCGTCAGCGAGAACTCGCCGTTTTCGTCGGTGGTTGCAGAAAAACTAACAGAGCGACCGTTAGCGGTTGCGACAACGCTGGCGCCGGCCACCGCTGCTCGATTTGGGTCAAGCACCTTTACCCCGAATCAAGGGTTGCGTACTCCCTTGCGGGTAGGCAAGGGACACCCCTGCTACTAGAATAAAGAGCGCGTATTGAAGCAGCCGGTTTGGGGCGGCGGAACGGAACATCGGAGCACTCCTTGGCCTCGGTTATTGATTTCTCGAATTAAGACCAAAATCGCGAAAGTTAATGTTGGAAACGATATTGAAAATCGTTTTCAATATTGCGAGGATAGAACAGGGCCGAATTACTGTCAAGTCCAAATACGAAACATGCTGTTACTGGCCAGGGCGGGCCGCTTTGAATTGAGTTTGAGGGAGTGAATTCGGTGTGCGCAAGAAGTTCGCTGGGCTGCTGACGGCCTGATATGGTAGTGACCTGATTTCCGTTTAGAGGCGGCTGAAAAGCCAATTTGGAGTGCGGCGGCAGGCGCAGCGCGACGCCGCTTTAGATCTGCTGACTTTGAAATGCTAAGAAATCCAAAAGCGCCGCCGCTATCGGCGCACTCCAGATTTCAAGCTTCCGGCAATGGAAGATACTTTTTCAGCAAGCCTGTTCGAGGCGGGCAACGCCAGCCAACGCCCTTCAAGGATAGCTGGGTGCCTCACCTTACTAGCCCCGGCACGCGTCCCTTCACCTCTTCGGACCAATTAAGAATCAGCGACCTGTGAAGTATGCCCGAGGCCACAACTGAAGGTGGAACCGCCGGCGCTTGTTTAAGTCTTAGTCGTTCAACAAACAAGGATCAGACAAGATTACAGCTAGAAGCTTGATCAAACGCTCCATCTTTTGGTTCATGACACTCGTGACCACCACTGTTAAAGTCCCTCGCTTCTGCTACTAATTCCCCAGCCCTAGTTCGTTGCTTCAGGGTACTGGATTTCGAACTTGTTTTTCGACCTTTAACGCGGCTGGCTGATTCAGCAGAGACTGTGAATCTACGAGACTGGATTCCCTTGATTCAAAGAGTCAGACTCTTTTAGCTCGTAGGCTAACGCACAATTGCGGCTCGAGCCGCCATGAGCACCCGATATTGGTCAGTATGTAAAGGAACGACTACGCGCAACACTCGTGAGGTTGGAGGCAATGCGCAGAATAACTCCACTGGTGTACTCTCTTCTTCTTCCTGTTATTGGCTTCATCGACTGCTCTTGGCCAAAGCAATTACGCGAGCCTTAGCGGTACTGTTTTCGATCCGCAACAGAAAGCGATTCCTGGCGCCGCCGTGCAACTCACGTCCGAGAGCACGCACGCATCTCGTCAAGCCACCAGCAATGATCAGGGAATCTTCCAGATTACCAGGCCTGTGGCCAGGTGACATACAAACTGGCGGTGCAGGCTCGGGGTTCGCGTCGTATGACCCAGAACGTCACGCTTGAGGTGGGCCAGCAAATGACTCTCGATGTCAGTCTCAAGCGTCTCGTCTGTCAGTACTACGGTCGAGGTCAGGACTGACACCGCCAACGTGTTGCGAACTACTGACGCGAGCGTCGGAGAAGTCGTCGAGCCGACCTCGGTTCGCAACCTTGCCGCTCAACGGTCGCATGTTGATTGATCTGGTGCTCACGGTGCCTGGCGCGCACGAAAGTCACGGCGCCCAGGCTGGTGATATGAGTCCGCTCTATTGGCGTCCCGGTCAACGCTCAGCGGTCAGTATTGGAGGTAATCGTCCTAACGCAAACTACTTCCTGCTGGATGGTGCGACCAACACGGATCCGACGTTCAATACCCTCAACCTTAGTCCCTCACCCGACAGCGTGCAGGAATTCAAGGTGCAAACGGGAAGCTACGCTGCCGAAATGGGCGGAGCAGGCGGTGGTCAGATCAATATCGTCACGAGAGCGGTACCAACCAGTACCACGGCACCGGCTACGAGTTCCTCGCGCAATGGTGCCCTTGATGCCAAGATCATTCAATGAGATGGATACTGCACCAATCATTTGGTGCGAAATAATTTTCGGCGGCTCGCTTGGTGGCCCGATCATCCAGCAACAAGAGCTTTTTCTTCTTCAACTACGAAGGCTTAAGGCATACCGAAGTCGGATACGATGATTGATACCGTGCCGACCGAAGATGAGATCAACGGCGACTTTCAGCATGAGCGGCGCGACCATCTACAACCCGTTCAGCTCGCACCGCGAATCCGGCCTTTGATCCGACCAAGCCGATCAGCCCCAGCAATCCACAGGTCATTCGAGACCCATTTCAGGGCAATGTCATTCCTCAGAATCTGATTGATCCAAAGGCCGCGCAATTCTTACGCCAGTACATTCCTCGTCCGAACATGGATATGGGGATGAACGGTTGTGGCATGACGATGATGGGTAGTGCCGACTGTGGTTGGCGCAGGTGTGGACTGCAACAACTATCTTGATGTGCGAAATGAACATCATGTCACCGACCAGGCCACCATTCGTTTTGACCAAACGCTCAAAGCGGCGACAGCTTGTTCGGGCGCTATTCGTTCAGCAAAGAGAAGTGGATTCACGCCACAGAACCTGCCCGGCTTTGGCGCTATTCACGACAATCTTCTCCCAACATGCCAGCATCGGTTGGAATCGGATCATCAGTCCCAACGCTGGTGAACATGGCGACGATTACTTTTTCGCGGCTATCGATGCATCGCTCATCTGAGAACAGCGAAAGCAACGACATCGTCTCCCAACTCGGGCATTCAGGGAGTTGGCTTTGGTGGCCAGGGTGCATACGGCGCTCCCTGGTTCAATGTGCAGGGTTACTCCGGCATGGGTGACACTTTTCTGGCGACGCCGATGCACGCCTGGGACACAATTCTCGAAGCGCGCGATTCAATGAATTGGCAGCATGGCCGTCACAGTCTGAAGTTTGGTGGCAGCTTTAGATATTTCATCTGGCCCATGTGGGGCTTCTTCCAAAACCGTGGCTACTATCAATTCACGAATGGGTTCACCACTACAAACGGCGACTAACGATGGCACGGGTGCCGCTCTCGCCAGTTTCTTACTTGGATTGCCGGCGGTGAAGCAACGGCAGGCGGGCATTCCGCAGATGCAACTGCGCCAGTGGTATGCGGATGGTTTCGTGCAGGACAGTTTTCAGATCACCCGGAACACGACGATTCAAATCGGCGTGCGGTACGAGTTCATGAGTCCGCTTCGCGACATTCGTTACGCCAACACCAATCTTACCTTTGTCAATGGCGACGCCTTCCGTTTTCATCGGCGGCCAGCAGGGTTTTCCGAACGGCTTGACGACTGCGAACAAGCTCAACTTCGCGCCCCGCGCCGGCATTTCGCACAGCATTCCGAGTCATGGACTTGTACTCCATGCCGCGTTTGGCATCTTCTTCACGCCGGTGGACATGAACACCTGGTGCAACCAACGTCACAACGTTCCTTACGTCTTTCCCGAAACGCAGCAAAGCGATAACTTCACGCCAGCGCCCGGCATTGTTGCCACTCACTTCAACTTCGGACCTGCAGTTCTGGGCATGACCACTGTGAGCTTCGCTGCTGTTGAAGCCGAATCCGCCGCCGCAATACATCCAGCAGTGGAGTGGTTCGATCGAGAAGAGTCTCGGTCGAGAGACGACGCTGGAACTTGGCTACCTGGGATCGCACGGAGTGCATTTGCAGCGCAGTCATCTGATCAACAACGCGCCGCCCGGTCCGGGCGCAATCGGACCACGGCGGCCCTTCAAGACGCTGAGCTTTCCTGCCAGGCATGATCTTGCCGGACAACATTGCGATTGCCAACACTACCTTTCCGGTTAGCGGCATCAACTTGCTCGAGAACTCTGCGCACAGCTGGTACGAGGCGGGCTACGTGAATGTACGCCGCCGCCTGGCTAAGGGTTGGTCCTTTCTCGCCAACTACACTTACGCGAAGAATCTTAGCGATGCTCCTGATTTTCGTTCACCGATGTTCGAGTCCGCCGCACCGCAAAACAACGCGAATCTGTCGCTGGAGAAAGCACCCGCTTGCGATATCCGACATCGCTTCGCGCTGAGCTCTGTTTACTATCATTCCATCACTTGGAAGAAGTCCGCGCCTCCTGGGTGCACTGACGAAGAATTGGAGCCTCTCGACTATCTATCAGGCGCAGATCGGGATTTCCGTTTCACCATCTCCGTCTTTGGCGATACCGCGAACGCCGGTACACTCCTCGGTGAGAACCCGATCCGCGCCAACTATACGGGCCAGCCAATCTTCAGTTCCGGCACACGGTACGGCTGACGCCTGGTTCAACCCGGCGGCGTTTTCTACACCCGGCGGCGTTCACGTTTGGCAATGTTGGACGGAACTCGGTGTATGGACCAGGCATGCAGACCCTGGATCATCGCGCTCCAGCGTGAGTTTGCCGTGACCGAGACAGTCAAGCTTCAGATTCGCGCGGAGGCCTTTAACGCGCTCAACCATGCGAATCTCGGCACGCCCAACCGGTTCGTAAACACGCCACAGTTTGGCACCATCACTGAAGCGGCTACGCCCGGCCGCGAGATTCAGCTGGGCGTCCGTATTTCCTTCTGATGTCGTGAAGCGCCCTGGGCCGCAGTACCGTCGTCAGGGCGAACCGAACCCCACAACCCAGCGGCGAGTGGCGTGTTTGGTTTTTTGAGTCTCAATCGCACCGTGGCGTCAGCCCGGTAGCCGGGCGCAAGCATCTCCAGAGGGAGGGGAATTCAGGGACAGGCACAGTGGCCCGGAGGATTGGCGTCCAGTCCGGGAATAGAACCCGTGTCGCCGCCGAGAGATGGGGTGTCGAAAAAACGCCGGTGCGCTGGCAGATGTTTCTGCGTACAAGCTTTAGCTTGCGGATTCGGACACCGGCCAGTTTCTTTCAGACTGGTGGACTAGTGCTAACGAGTCAGGATGGCAGGATGGGGTCAGGCCTGCGATTTTGCGATTCTCAAAAGCTGGATCATTGAATGGTCCGTGTTACTGAGAATCGCACAAATCGCAGGCCTGACCCTAGAACCAAAGTTGATCCTGAGAAGTTCTATGTCCCAAAACGCGGAAGGACGACCTTCCGGGACTTAAAGACCCGGAGCAACCAACAGTACTCATTTGTTACGTGAACTTTAGATTCAGGGCACTATGTACCTCCGCTGAGCTGGATTGAGTCAAGATTGGCGATCATTTCGGAAGGAAGTTGCAGCGTTGCAGCCGTGAGATTCTCACGAAGATGTTCGACTGAAGATGTGCCGGGGATCAGCAGGATGTTGGGCGAGCGCTGCAGAAGCCACGCAAGCGCAACCTGCATCGGCGTGGCTTGCAGTGACACTGCTGCTGCTTCGAGCGTCGATGACTGTAACGGACTGAACCCTCCCAGTGGAAAGAACGGCACATAGGCTATACCTTGCCCTGCGAGGTCATTGATGAAGCCATCATCGTTCCGGTGCGCCACGTTGTACAGGTTCTGCACGCAGACTATCTCCGTAATTCTCTGACCCTCAGCCAACTGCGCGGGACTGACATTACTCAGACCGACATGACGAATCAGTCCTTGACGCTTGAGATCGGCCAGCACCGTTAGCGGTTCTTCGATCGATCCCTCCGATGGTCCCATAACTCCGCCAACCCGGAGATTGACGACGTCCAGCTTGTCTAGCCCGAGATTTCGGAGATTGTCATGTACGGCATCGATCAGCTCTTGACGCGAAAGCGCATGAATCCAGGACTTGTCTTCACCTCGGCGAGCGCCCACCTTGGTGACGATCACCAGGTCTTCCGGATAGGGATGAAGTGCCTGCTTAATGATCTGATTGGTGACATGCGGACCGTAAAAGTCGCTGGTATCGATATGATTGACGCCGACGGCAACCGCCTCTCGCAGAACAGCAATCGCAGCGTCAACATCACGCGGTGGTCCCCACACTCCTGGACCGGCAAGTTGCATAGCGCCATAGCCCATGCGGTTCAGTGTCAGCGAGGTGCCAAGCAGCGTGAAGCTGCCGCCAAGGTCCATCCGTTTCGTCATTTCGGTTTCTCCTCTAGTATCGCTCTCAGCTACTTTTGCTTGCCAGGAAAGCTGAATACCCTACCTTAATTCTAAAACTGTCAGAACATCGGGTTGTCGTCGAGGAATCCTTCGCTAACGCATCGCATCGGACGCGGGATCTAATCGGCCAGCAGCTGATGCACGAACGAAACCGCAATCGAACCTTCACCAACTGCGGAAGCCACACGTTTGATATTACCTCCCCGAACGTCTCCGACAGCGAACACTCCAGGCAGACTGGTTTCAAGAAGGAAAGGTGGACGTGGCGAGCGGCCAATTTGCTGCAGCCAATTCCTCGGTAGAGAGATCCGATCCAGTCTTGATGAATCCCCTGCGCATCAAGTGCCACGCATCCCTGCAGCCAGTCTGAATTTGGAATGGCGCCGGTCATTGAAAACACGTGGCCGATATTGTGAGTCTCGACCTTTCCCGTCTGATTGTTCCGCCATTCGACCCGCTCAAGATGGTCACTTCCTGCCAGGGCGGTGATTTCCGTTTGCACTCGCAGTTCAATTTTCGGGTTTTCCTCGATTCGCCGAACCAGATATCGCGACATGCTCTCCGCAAGTCCGGCTGATCGAACCAGTACGTAGACTCGTCTGGCCGTTTGAGCGAGGAATACTGCCGCCTGACCGGCAGCGTTACCTCCACCCAGCACAATTACCTCTGCGCCGCCACACAACTGCGCCTCGAGGTGCGTGGCGCCGTAATGAGACCGGCGCCTTCGAACTGCGACAAGTTTTCGAGCGGCAGCCGGCGATATTGCGCGCCAGTAGCAATGACGACTGGTACGCGCCGGCACCCGCTGATCGTCGCTCATTTCAATCGCATAGGGCTTGCGATCGCAGGCCAGTCGTTTAGCGTCTTTGGCGATTAGCATCTGCGCTCCAAACTTTGGGCCTGCGTGTAGGCGCGTCCAGCCAACTCCTGCCCCGAGATGCCCGGTGGGAAAGCCGAGATAGTTTTCGATCTTTGAACTTGAACCAGCCTGTCCTCCGGGCGAGTTCGATTCCAACACCAGCACATCAAGTCCCTCCGACGCTCCGTAGACCGCCGCCGCCAAGCCGGCGGGTCCGGCGCCAATAATGATCAGATCGCGCACGTGCGTCTGGTCGATTCCCTTCATTGAAGCCGAGGCAGCTGGCAATCTCCTGGTTGGCTGGGTTCCGGAGCACAACTTGACCGCGACAGATCATCACCGGCAGGTCGCTCTCGCTGATGCTGGAAGCGATCCATCAACTCCTGAACCTCGGCATCGCGGTCGAGGTCGATGTATGAATATAGGGTGGCCGTTTCGGGTGAGGAACTCTTTGATGCGCAGCGTTTCCAGAGAATGAATCGACCCGATGAGCACGACATTTCCGATTCCACGGGTGATCAGTTCCAGCCTTCGGAGTATGAAGGCACGCAGAAAGATGTCGCTCAGCTCGCTGTCCGTTTGAATCAACGAAAGCAAATTTCTCGCGACCGATCTCAATGACTTCTGCTCGGTTCGCCGGCTCGTATACGAACCAGTCCCCGGCGACCGGAGAAGCATGTTCAGTTCGCCCGTAAACGCACCTGGTGAAACGACCCTACTACTTCCCCCGGGCCTTCTGAGGTCTTAAGAATGTTCAGATGACCACGGGTGACGATGAAAAAGTTATTGACCAGAGCGTTCGCTTCGACGAGAGTTGCGCCGGATTGCACTGATCGCAGTTTTCCTTGTTCGGCAAGCCTTAATTGTTGGGCAGCAGTCAGAGTCGGAAACATGTGATCCGGCGATGAGCCAGGCATCGCTGCTGTGGGTTCTTCTTATCGCTCATCTCTTCCGTTGTGCCTCAAGCTGACGAGAGCGATCCGATCCTCGCCGGCTCTGTGCGTGAACCTGGCTGTAGGCCGTCAAAGCAAGACCAGACTCGCTCCGCTAAACCGCGCCCGCGTGAATATGTCAATGAGTTATTGCCTCTGCCCACCAGAAAGGATGAGCGATTGCCCGGTTACCCAACCGGCATCGTCCGAGGCGAAAAATACCGCCGCCCGGGCGACGTCTTCAGGTGTGAGCAATGCGCCCAAGTGGTGTCTGGGTTTCCAGGGTCTTGCGAAAATCGCTTTCAGCGAAACCGACCGAGTGCAGCCCCTCGGTTTCAACCATTCCCGGATTCAGGGAATTGACGCGAATTCCCCTCGGACCGAGTTCCTGCGAGAGCGTAACCGCTATGGCGTCCACCGCCGCCTTGGTGGCGCTATAAACCGAGGCCGGCGAGATCGGCATGCGCCCCGTGATGGAACTGATGTTGATGATTGAGCCTCCCTTTCCCATGTGCTTGACTGCTTCCTGTGTCGTTAGGATTAACCCCAGGACGTTGAGATCAAACTGCTTGTGAAAGTGTTCCGGTGTGATCGCTTCCAAAGGCAGAAATTCGTAAACACCGGCGTTGTTTACCAATACATCAAGTTTCCCAAATGCAATTTGAGTTTCAGCGAAGAGGCGTTTGATATCCTCGGGCTTTTGAGACGTCGGCTTGGATGGCGACTGCCCGGCCACCTTTCTCGCTGATGCGTTTGACGACGGCTTCGGCACCGGCCTTGCTACTCCCATAGTTGACTACCACTGAGGCGCCTGCGGCTGCCAGATGCTCGGCGATCGAGGCGCCGATTCCCTTCAAGCTCCCGTAACTACTGCGATCTTCCCAACAAGATTGCTCATTGCGTAATCCTTTCCTTGTTTTGTCAAGAGTTTGAGGAATGAGCCCCGCTGACCGAGGTCCAGACGGGGCTCGCTGCCAACTCCTGAACCGCGCAATCGCCTTGATAAGCCTACGACGCCGACGCTGAGCGTTGCCCACCAATGAAGGCGAGCAATTCTGCGTTGACCTCGCTTGTTGCGACGTTGCTGCGATCAAGTACGAGCGACGGTCGGGCGAAGGGTCTCGCTGCGAAACCTAATAGCTGCAGCAATCGCCAGCACGACGAAAAGCACCAGCGCCACAACCTGCGCTACGAGGAATGGTGGCTCGGATTGCGTGGGGGCCATCGCGCTTTCAGAGCTGGAATCTTCTGGAACGACTGCACAATCAGGACGAAGAAGGTTGAGATAAAGCGCCACCATACTGCTAATGACGTAAATCTTGCGCCAGACCCCGGCGAGGTGGCGCAGGTAACGAGCAATGATCGCGATTGCGAGCACGATTAGCGAAATGATGCCAACCCCGATGGCCGGCGTAAACCCGTGAAACGGAAAAAAGAAACCAGTCCCACTGGTAGCCACCGTGCTCACCAGAAACAGGGCTGTCCAGCCATCGAGTCGTCTGCTTGTCAGCAACCCGATCACGACCACGAAGCCCGAGCCGATCCCAATCAAGCTGATGATCACATGCAAGATCGTAAAGGTATGTAGATTGAAGCTCATGATGCGCTTATCTCCTTTTAAGTCATGCGAAGGCGGCGGGACCAGCCTGCGGAACAGGCGATAGCACAAAGCCTGGGTGGTAGTCGCCTGCTTCGCAGGCTGATCGAATTTCGTTTGCGAAACTTTCAAGAACACCGCACTAGCAAGACTGTGTGATTGCCCAGCGTCACATCGTCAGTACAACGCGGAACTGGGCATCGCCGCTCATCATTCGCGCGTAAGCCTCAGCCCGCTCTTTCGAGCGGATAGGTTTCAATCATGGCACGCACGCCGGTTAGTTCGGCGAAGCGCAGTGTGTCCTCAGAATCGGTTGGTGTTCCCGAGGCCCAGCCTTGAATAGTTCGACTTCCGCCAATGAGCTGTACCGGTGTGACCTCAATGGGATCAAATGCCGCACCTATCACCATGAGCTTGCCGTTCGGCCCCAGACCGTCGATCAGCTCGGACATCGCTTTTGAGCTTGGAGCCGTCGCCAGAATTACCTGGGCGCCACCCAGTTTTTGCAATGCCTCCGCTGCGTTCGTCGCTTTGCTATCGATGTACACGCTCGCTCCGAGTTTCCTGGCGAGCGTCGCGTTTTCGGACCCGCGCCCGATAGCCGCGACCTTGTAACCAAACTTGTTCGCGAATTGAATTCCGAGGTGACCCAGACCACCAATACCCTGCACCGCAACCAGATCGCCAGGGAGCGCACCGCTGTGCCGCAACGCGTTGAAGGTGGTAATTCCGGCGCAGAGCAGCGGCGCTGCTTCGACGTCACTTAGACTCTCCGGTATCGCCACCAGTGCCTCGACGGGAGCCACCATGTATTCCTGGTATCCGCCGTCATAGCTGATGCCAGAAATCTTCAGATTCCGGCAATTGCCAAAATCTCCGCGCCGGCACTGGAGGCAGGTGCCGTCCTGGCCGCCGTGCCAGCCGACGCCGACGCGCTGCCCGTCCTTCCACTCGGAAACACCGGCACCCAGTTCATCGATGATGCCCGCGACTTCGTGTCCTGGAACGCGGGGATATTGAATCCCGGGCCAAGCGCCTTCTTTCGTGAGCGCGTCACTGTGGCAAACACCACAGGCCTGCACCTTGATGCGCACCTGTCACCGACACCCGGCGTAGGAATTTCGCGCTCGACGATCTGGAAATCGCCTCCCGCAACAGGAATCTGCGCCACCTTCATAGGTGCTATTGCGACTTTTGTAGTTGCCATGATTGCCTCCTTTGAATTCTCATTTTACAAATGTTTACCTCTGCCGAACAGCCTCCTGGTCCACGCAATGGCGTTGCTCTGCGTGGGGCCCCGGGAACACCGACCTTCTCGTTACCTCGCCACCTTGAAAATGATCTCCAGCACAACCGCGGGAACTTTCCGCGGTTTGCTCGGCAACTCCGGTCAACTTGATCTTGCCTGCCGCCAACAAGTCCCGTATCTGCGCGTACTGGCTCGGCGTGTGGTCCGGACCGACGCCCTCAACCAGGATGATGTCGCCGACCACGTGATTGGCGCGCAGGTGCAGGATCGCCTGATAGGCAGGCGACTTGTACCGAGGTGGTTGATCAGATACGCGGTCATCTTAGAACCTCCAGTTTGGGTTGTAGGTGAACATGATGTTCTTTTTTGTGGACAAATGGTGCTCGTAGCTCAAGCGACGCAGAGCCATCCCGCGATCGAAGTCTTTTAAGTTACCTCTATGACTCAGTGGCGAATACCACAATGGTGGTAAGTCAGTTTGGAATCGTGGGCCAGGGCGCCCCGGTAGAGGATAACGGTGCTAAACAAACGGGTGGATTGGTAGCGACGATGAGAGGTCTTCATCTGGCAGTTTCTGCCAGAAATGGTCCTGTTTGAGCAGCCTTATGTGCGAGCGAGTGTCCTGTCTCTGGAACTCGCGCGCCGTCAGCTAGTGGCGCGATTGGAGGTCGCCAGGATTGCGGCGTCAGCGAATTCTTTGGCCTGAAAACTGAAGATGACTTTGATTTTTGGAACTAGGCGATGGACATCGAGCGTTCGATCGGTCAATTGGCTAGCGTGGCAAAGATGCGGACTTTTCAATCGCCGTAATCGCCGGCCAATCGTCAGTGCGAAATGGAACTGCGGGTAGACCGGCGCCATTAAAGAGCGTCGCTACTGGATACGATTGCCAGGCATAGCGGGCGGCTACGGGCGCAGGCACCTGTGGCGAGGAAACAATGATCGCATCACCCCTCGATCCGGGCATCGGCCCAGTACCATTGTGATCGCTTCCGGCGACGGAGAATTCACCGAGTTTGTCACCCTTCACTACCAACCCGCCTTCCGTGTTGACGAAACGAAGCTTCAACTCGCTTCCAATGACGTTCGAAGGATTTGAAGGTCGGCCCCTGATAAGCAATTTTTTCCCGTAATACTGAGCGAGCGCATTGAGCGCGAGTCGTTCGCCGACAACTCTCTTGTCCTGTGGATGGATGTTATCGGGATCGCCGGTATCAATCGCTACTGCGAGTCCCGGAATTCCGAACGCTCCGGGCCGTCATAGCCTGGGCTTCGCGCATCTCGGCCCAAGCCGCTTCCACGGGTTCGTTTTGATGATGCATGAAGGCCGGCAGGCTGACGATATAGAACGGAAAATCGCCTTGAGCAAATAACTTCCGCCAATCGGCAATCATTGCCGGTAACAGTTTTCGATACTGGTAAGCCCGCTCGCTGTTGGCTTCACCTTGATACCAGATTGCTCCGGTGAGTGAGAGCGGAGCGATCGGCTCAATCATCCCTTGGTAAAGAACCGATGGCATGCTGGGCCAATTCTCGAAGCTCAGAGGCAGCGGGTGGGGAGGTCGCGCATCCACGCTCAGCGCTCCTTTCCATTCACCGGCGAGTGGAATTTCCTTCCCGTCGCCCAGGACTAAACGAAGTCCTCGGCTTTTGTCATGAAACCGCCTTGCGGTTTCGTCTTGAATACTCGAACCGTGACCGTATTTTTACCGGGCTTCAGGATGCCGTCCCTCAAGAAATAGACGCGAGGGTTTTCAACCCAGGCGCTGGCCCCAACCCAGGTGCCGTTGATATAGGTCGTATCCATCCGCTCAATCACGCCCAGATAGATCCTGGCGCGGCCAGCGGGGAGCGTATCAGGAAGCGTAATATCTTTGCGAAACCAGCAGACACTCGGCGTATCGCTCACGCCCAACTCGTCGAAGCCTCCCGGGAGGTGCACATTCTTCCAGGTTGAAACATCGAGGTCGGCAGCCGCCCAGGTTTGATTCTTTAGACCGATATCGTAGTTGTCGTACCAATGCATAATGTAGTTGCCGTACTCGGGTCCGCCTTTGGCCTTCAGGCGATCGAGCCCAGCCAGCGGCGCGTCAAAATCCTGCAACTGGCGAAGCGTCTCGGGACTGGTCCAGGTCTCTGCCGGAGTGCCGCCGATGCAATCCTGGATCAAGCCAATTGGGACATGAACGTCCTCGCTGCAGCCGCAGCGCAAAGAAATAAGCCACCGCTGATAGACCGCCACTCTCACCAGCGTTTGTGGTGAAGTGATCTTCCACGAACCCTGGGGAACGACGGTGCTGAGTAAGAGGCATGCTGGGCAACGACGAAGAATCTAATCTCGGGATGACTCGCGGCTTTGATCTCTGCGGCGCCATTGCGCGCGGCTCCCAGACCAAGCTGCATGTTGGACTGACCGCCGCACAACCAGACATCACCAACGAGGACTTCGTGGAGCACGACAGTTTGCGGTCCACTGATTTTGATTGAGTACGGTCCACCGGCGCCGGCGGCTCAAACGGATTCGCCAACGACCGTTGGCTTCGGTAATCGTCCTGGCCATATGTCCGGCGATTTCCACCTGGATCGCCTGTCCAGGTGTTGACCAGCCCCAGATGGTGTTGGTCTTGCCCCGTTGCAGGACCAGTATTGTCGCCAAAGACTGGGCTGACAAACCGGTAGCTGCTGGATCTGTCCGCCGCCAGCGCCTTGGCCAGCGACAGCAGGAAAAGAACGACGAAGAAAACTGATCCTGGGTGCGCATAACGGCGGATATCATGAAAGATCGTCTGAAGTTACACAATGCTGTCCTGCCGCCCGGCGACTCAAACCTGGCGTTCCGTTCGTATCAATCATCAGAAGCAACCAACGGGACGCTGCTGCTCAGCAAGAGCTTGATTTGTTCAAATACAATGCCGAACTCCGCATTGCAGAATAGAGGCACAGCGGCTTTGTGGCGACGGCGGCGGCTGATGATGCTGTTGTTTCGGCCAGCAATCTGCGCTGGCGTGGTGGGTGACCTGAAAACGATTAATCGCTGCCATGGCACCCTTATTGCTTTCACTAGCCTACGCGCTGAGAATCGCTTCCCGCGTTGATGCTGAGGCGAACACGCCCAGGGTTCGCAATTTCGCCACACTATTGCGGCTCCACCTCGGAATGGGTTCCCCGGAAAAAACGGTCATTCTCACGAAGAGGGCTCAGACCGATAACTGGCATACACCTTGCCGACATTCATGCGGCTCTGGCAAAAACGGAAACAAACTATGTGGAAAGCAGCGGTACGCTGAGACAGGGGCGATGTGCAGCCGACTTATCAACAAAGGACGCAACGGATAAGGGGCAGTGTCCTAATTTTCGTTTAGAGGCGGGCGTTGCCCCCGGTTCAAGATCGGTTTCAAACGAGTTCGTTGCCAACTCGCGTTGGGTCGGCGGGCAACGCCCGCCTCTAAACGGGGAGGAACCCGAGTTTTCAGCAGCCTCTAAACGAGGAATTGATTTCAAATTAGGGCTCAACGGCATGCAGGGTAGACATTGACAAGGCGAAAAGTGCGGCGGCCGGCCCAGCCCGCGCGAGCTTCCATGTCGCTTGCCTTCGGCCCTGTCCATTACGCTGTTTGCCTCTGGATGTTCCGCGATCGCCTGTGCAGGAAACCGTCACGGTCGCGCCGCGCGCCACTAAGACGCCAACACAAGAAACGGCGAATAGCAACTCCGCTTCCGCTGCCCCCTCGGTTGATGCTGAGACCGAGGCTGCAGGCGACTCCTCGCACATGCAATTGTTGCTTTGAAGAACCGGCACCGCGACGAGGCGCTGTACTATATGAACCTCGCACGTACGCGACTCATGCGCCGCCTCAACCGCACTGCCGCTGAGGCCAACACGAATCTAAATCCGACTCGCGAACTTCTCATAAACGACTTGCGTGAGCTTGACGCCGCCGAAACGTCCGAGCACGCCGTCAGCAACGATTACCAGCGAGAGCGCTGCGAAACTCCATCTCGATCAGCGACGAACTTGACCGCCTCAACTGCAAGTCTCACTCACCCTCTGAACTAATCCCGAAGCGTTCGACCATGCGATACAGCGTGCGGCGGTTGATGCCTAAAACCTCTGCCGCGCGGGAACGGTTGCCGCCAGTAACCTCCATGACGTGCAGCAAGTACCGCCGTTCCATCTCCTCGAACGTCGGCAAGTCAGCGTAAAGCGCGGAGAGCGGAGAGTGTTGAGCCGCGCGGCGAACTCTCTTCCGATTGCAGTTTCGGCGGCAAATCATCCGGCGTGACTTTCGCCATCGCGCGCGTGCAGAACAGCGTACTCAATGGCCGATTGCAGCTCACGAACATTGCCCGCCCAATCGTAAGCGACGAGACGCGCCAACGCTTCGTCGGATAGTCGCAAAGGGCGCTCCCCTTCCGGCGCGGCCCGGCGCAGGAAGTTCTCCGCGAGTAACGGAATGTCCGTGCGGCGCTCACGAAGCGCCGGCAGATGAAGGGTAACGACGCTCGAAGCGATAAAATAAATCTTCGCGAAATCGTCCTGCTTTGACCTCGTGCTTCCAAATCTTTGTTCGTCGCGGCGATGATGCGCGCGTCCACTTGACGACTCCGCGTCGCGCCGACTGGACGAATCTCACCTTCCTGCAAGGCGCGCAACAGTTTGACTTGCATCGCCTGACTCGTCTCGCCGATCTCATCCAGAAACAGCGTGCCGCCGTCGGCTTCTTCCCACAAACCTTTGCGGTCTGTGTTAGCACCGGTGTACGAACCCTTTCAGCGCGCCGAACAAGCTCAGCCTCTAACAGCGTTTCGGTGAGCGCGCCGCAATTGACTGCGAACGAATCTGCGCTCGCGCGCGCGAACTGTGCTTATGAATCGAGCGCGCGACGAGTTCCTTGCCGGTGCCGGACTCGCCGGTAATCAGCACAGTGACGCGCGACCGCGCGATGCGGGCGATCTCCAGGTAGAGTCTGATCATCGCCGGAGAGCGTCCGGTGATTTCGTCTTGAACAGACCTTTGATCGGCAGCGCGATGCGTTGCTCCGCGGCTGTGTCGATTGCCTGCCGGGATCCTCCCAGCGCGCGCCGCGCGGCAGCCACGACTTCCTCGACCTTGAACGGTTTTGAGATGAAGTCATATGCTCCTTCGCGCGTCGCCTCAATCGCTGTTTCGAGTGAGCCGAAGCCGGTCACGAGAATTACCGGGCACCGTTCGCGCAAAGATCGCAGATGAGTCCAAACCGTTCTCGTCTGCTTCAAGATTGATATCGCTGGACGACTAAATCAAACTTCTGTTGACCCGCGAGTTCGCGCGCGCGTTCGGGAGTCTGCGCCGCGCAGAGTCTCCCAGCCTTGCGCGGCGAAAACTCTTCGAGCAGCTCGCCGGATGCCGCGTCGTCATCAACCACGAGAATCTTCTTCATAACTCATCGCTCGCCTCGCTGGCCGCGCGCAGTGGTTGCCGATCGGCACGCGGCGCTTCCGCTTCGCTGCTCAGAACCGGAAGCTCAGGCCGTAGCCGTTGCGTACCTCGGAAGAGATCAGCGCATCGAGCGCGCGCAGGAGAAAATCAAGCGGAAGCGCGTTCCCTCTCCCGGCACGCTTGCGACTTCGATGAAGCCTTTGTGTTCGCGCATGACCTGCCGCACGATCACGCAGACCCAAACCGTGCCCTGCCCGCGCGCTTTCGTGGTGAACATCAACTCGAAGATGCGCGCGCGCACATCCTTCAGTCATTCCCGACGCCGGTGTCGCGCAACTTCAACGACGACCTTGCTCTCGTCCCTCAGCAGTCGCCCGCGCCGCTGCGCCGCTGATCGTCAACTCGCCGCCGTCCGGCATCGCGTCGAGCGCATTGTTGATTAGGTTGATAAACGCCTGCTGCAAACGGTCGGCGTTGGCGTTGATGAAGGCGAAGCCCGCGTCCACTTCTTCGCGCACCTGACGCCGCGACTGGCGAGCAGCGGCGCAATCGTCTCAAAGATGCGGCGGCAGAAACTGCTTCAGGTCGAGCGGCTCCATCTCAACTTCCTGGGGCCGCGTGCGGTCGAGCATCAGGCGGACGATTTCGGAGATGCGTTCGATCTGCGCAGCGGATGACCGGCGAGGCGCGACCTGACGCTTCGCGGCGTCGTCCGCAGCCGGCTTCGAGCAGCTGGACGTGACCGCCGATCAGGTTCAAAGGAGTGCCGACTTCGTGGTGCAAATTGCGCGGCGGTCTGTCCGGCGACCGCGAGCCGTTCGAGTTCCGTCAGCCGCTGCGTCGTCAGCCATAGTTCACGATTCGCCGCCTGCAGTTCCGCGTTGCGCGCGGCGAGTTCGCCGAGTCGCTTCCGCTGACGCGATCTGCCAGCACCTGCGCTTGCCCTTCACGCTCGTTGGTCATTTCGTTAATGCGCGCGATCATCCGGTTGAAGCCGTCGGCGAGCGCACCGAGTTCGTCGCTGCCGCGGATGTCAGCGCGCGCCTTCAGGTCTCCGGCTTCGGCGCGCCGCATTGCGCCGAGCACGGCATTCAACGGGCGATAGACCACGCGGCGGAACATGAGCAACAGGCTGATAGTGATCAAAGTCACCGCTGCGAGCGCGAAGCCAGAACGCGGTACGCTCAAAATGCACGGCGATGGCCGGCGCGTCGTCCAGACGTTCCACGATCTCGACTGCGCCGCTCATGCGATCCGCCGATGACGATGGGCGCGAATACGCGATACAGCGAATCACCCGCTTCACGCGCCGGCACGCGTGCCGATCGCGTGACTCGAGCTCGCTGCGGAGCGCGGCGCGAGTGTCTTCCGGTATCACGCTCGCGGGCAAGCTGCCGGTCGCCGCTGCTTGTTCCAGCAAAAACTCCGCCCGCGCGCTGCCAGACGCGAACCGTCAGAATGTTCGGGCGCGAACCGCGCACCAGGTTCGCCGCGCGCTGCAAGTCCTTCAGCATCCGCATCGCGCGAGCGAGCTGGCCGATGTGTTCTGCGAAAGTTGCTCGCTTGCAGTTCGGCAAGTTGCGCGTTGTTCTTCACGGACGAAGGCGGCAACGCGGACGCTCACCAGCGACAAGAGTGCGGCGATAACCGCAACCGTCACCCCGGAAGCCAGGAGCGTTGTCTTGCGTGCAAGCGAAGCGCAGGCATGGCGACTATTCTACAGCACCTTCATAGCTATATTCTCTGTCTCTCACAATAGGGTAGCGTCCTAAGTCGAGCTGGATTGTCGTTTAGAGGCGGGCGTTGCTTGCCGGCCCAACGTTAAACCAAGGTGATCTGATTTCTTCTGACAGACTCCGGCGGTCAACGCCCGCCTCTAAACGGAAAAAGACCCTAACCACAAATAGCGAGGCGAGTGGGCAAGACGGGCTCCTGACGGCCCAGAGGCTCGTTGCTTGCCCACTCTCGTTTCCACGCGAACGATTTAGCAATACGTAACCGAACGAAGTAA
>ERZ1370068.7861-contig-6754_pt1 | contig 30136 bp, 46 predicted proteins | sample MGYA00561227_ERZ1370068 | MGnify/ENA primary metagenome ERZ1370068 (study PRJEB38410, sample SAMEA6850437) | metagenome | study: Metagenomic assessment of the ecological functions of the soil: analysis of the soil microbiota associated with the...
GTCGGATCGCGAAGCACGCCCGGATCGATCGCGTTGCTGTCTTCGACGCCGTCGGACCAGACGACTGGTCCGCCGTCCTCCCACTTGTAGTCCGGCGAACTGGGATCGAGCGTCTTTCCGATCAGCAGGCCGATGGCCGCCTTGGGCTGAGTGCCCCGGGGCGGCAGTAGCAGAATGCAACGGTCGTCTACACGAATGACATCAGGCGCCCAGGCTGTTGTTGCCGCCGCGTGCGATGACATCAGGTCCGGCCGCCCGCCCGGCACGGCCTGCATCGACCGAGCCGGCACGCCGCCACGTCCATCCGTCATCGGAGACGAAGGCGGGCAGATCCGTTGCCGGTGGCGTAGGATGCAGAACCTTGCCGCCGGCCTGGATGACGGTCGACGGATCGTAGCGCTCGGCTCGCCATCAAGCGCAAACACCGGCGCGACGAGCAGGAGCATCGCTGCGGCGAAATACAGCGAGATCTCATGAAGCATTCCAGATCGTCTCCGGAACAGGTTGGAGCCACGGGCGGGCTACCAGTGAGTCAGCGAGCCGTCAGGCCGTCGCTGGGTCGACCCTGGCGCAGACTCGGTCATCGCCTCGACGAACGTGAGCTGTTTTTCGTCGACGCTCACGCCCAGCCCGGGTCGGTCGTTCGGCCACACCTTGCCGTTCCGGCACTCGAGGAACTCGGGCATGTACGGGACCGGGCGCTCGCCCTGGTTGTACTCCATGAGCACCTGACCGGGGAACGCCATCATCGTGTGCATGTGACCCGCGGTCGCGATCGGGCCGGTGAAATGCGGCACGATGCCGACTTTGTGCGTGTCGCACACCGCCATGATCTTGAGCATCTCCGTGATGCCGCCGACGTTCGGCAGCGACGCGCGGGCGAAGTCGATGTCGCGCTGCTCGACGAGCGGACTGAACTCCGCGCGCGTCCCCCACTCCTCGCCAGGCGCCAGCGGCACGGTCGTCAGCAGCCGCAGCTTCGGGATCTGCGTCCGGAACTGCTCCTCGCGGACCGGGTCCTCGACGCAGAACGGCCGCGTACGGCTCCATGAGCCGGCACACTTCCACGGCCTCGTGGAAGTCGAACTTCTGGTGCAGATCGATCATCCAGTTGCCGTCAGGGCCGACGCCGTCGCGGATCTGCTCGACCGCCTCGACGATCAACCGGATGTGCGACCGCGAATCGAAGATCGAGCCGCCGCCGCCGCGTCCGCCACGCCGCCTGCCGCCGCGCCGGCGCACCGCCTCGCCGCGCGTCCGGCGCTCGGGAGAATGCCGCTGTCCACGCGGTACACGCGATAACCGGCCGCCATCGTCGCGGCCGCGCGCTCCTTCAAGCCCATCGCCGCGGCGTCCGGCCGGCGGCACGAGGCCCTGCGGCAGACCCGGACGTCGCGTAGAGCTCGATGTGCTCGCGCGCCTTGCCGCCGAACAGCTGATAGAGCGGCACGTTCAGCGCCTTGCCCTTTGATGTCCCACAGCGCCAGATCGATCGCGCCGAGCGCGTGCAGCCGTTCCTTGCCGGGAGAGTAGAACCCGTCCATGAAGGCCGCCTGCCAGATCATCTCGGTGTCGAACGCGTTCTTGCCGATGACGCTTCGGGCGACGTTGCGCACCGTGTCCGGCGATCCGCCCTGCCCGATGCCGGTGATCCCGGCGTCGGTGTCGACGAGGACGACCATGTTGCTTTGCGGAAATGCCTGGGGCCCGTTCCCGTCGTAGTTGGGCGGGTAGAAGACTGCGGATCTTCGTGATCTTCGTCGGTGGAAGCCGGCCTGCGCGCGAGCCAGGGAAGCTCGGCGTGGCCCTTAGTGGACGCCGTAACCACTTTCTGGCCAGCGACCAGCGAGCCGACGACGCCGGTAAGAGATTTCGCGAAGCTCCGCGATCGCAAATTCATCCGCCCTCCGTCGGGTTGTCGCTGATTCAGATGCGCGCGCGCGCGTCAGCGTTTTCGCCGTGTCGAATGACAGCGGTCGGCTGAAAAACGGCGCTCCGAACACCGGTGAGCTCAAGCGCTAAAACGCCGGATCTGCGTACGCGAACTGCACGCTGCGGTGGTGTCGACGACGGTCGACGTGATCCGGCCCGGGTTGGGGTTGCCGATAGCGCTGTTCAGGAAATCGAGCGCCGGGATGAAGTTGAACGAGGCTGTTTCACATCCCACCGGAACTCGACGCATTAAAAGCCGCGGAGCCGCCGTAGTCGAGCGACTTGCCGTAGGTGTAGCTCACGAGGAACTGCGTAGCCGTTGCTGAATCGCTGTTGCAGCTTCAGCGTGCCGGCGTGGTACGTCGAGCGGTTGCGCGGATCGCACTGCAGCATGTTGTTGACGCGCGGCGATCGGCTGCAGCAGCCGGCGTGACAGCCTGCAGACCCTGGTCCGGGCTGAACCTCGTTGGGGTTGTAGCAGAGCACGAGGTGCTTGCTGCGCGCTGCCCGACATTACCCGAGCTCGAGCAGCAGCGTCGAGAACAACTGGCGGTCGATGCCGAGGTGCCACTGCTCGGCGTAGGCCGTCTCGTTCTCGTAGCCGTGGCCCGACACGCGCGGGATTCGCGGCGACAGTTCCGCCGTCGGTCGTCGGCTTGACCGGGACGATCGGCGGGAACGGGTCGGCAATCGTCCGCACGTTCGCGAAGTCGAGCGGGTTGGTCTCGTGCTGGACGTTCTGCGAGATCACGAACGGCACGTTGAGGTGATTGAGGTTGCCGGCCGCGTACGGACTCGGAAATAGGTGATGCCGAAGCCGGTGCGCAGCACCGTGCGCGGCATCCGCCGGTGAGCTTGTAGGTCAGGCCCAGACGCGGCGCGAAGGTTGAGATAGTGCGTCTTCTTGTTGGCGCTGCGGCTGGTCGCCGTTCTCGCCGGCGTAGACCAGACGATAGCGTCTCGTAGTCGAAGTTGGCGAGCCGGTTGTTCTTCTCGGTCGGCGCGTTGAAAGATCTCGTAGCGCAGGCCCGGCATTGACGGTGAACCGGCTGTTGACCTTGAAGTCGTCCTGCACGAACGCGCGCCTGCTCGACCACCCTGAACGTCCGGCACTTCGAGCAGGAAGCCGCGCGATCGCGTTGTTGAAGTAGCCGAGCAGCACCTCGGCGAGCCCGGTGCCGCCGCTGTTAGTCAGCGGGTTGTTGACGAAGCTCGTGCCGAAGCTGATCGCGCTGCGCGTGTTGTCGTGGATCAACGGCGACGGCCGCGCGATCGACGAGCCGATAGCCGAACTTCAGCTGGTGACGGCCCTTCAGCCAGACCAGCACGTCCTCGATCTGGTAGTGGAACTGGCTCGGGTTGACCGGCAGGAACGCCGGTCCGCCTGAGATGCCGGTGAAGTTCGTGATGCCGATGTTCGGCAGGCCCGGTGGTGATCTCGCTGATGTTGATGCCGTGAATGCCGAGCGATTCCGAGGCGTTGTGGCCGTAGTCGGACTGCGTCGTGAACGGCTCGGTGTTGGCATAGCCGACGCGGAGCTCGTTGACGAGCGCGGGTGCAGAACCTTCGAGTAGTTGAACGCAGCGCCGTGCGTCGTCAGCTGCGTGTTCTGGATGCCGGCGACGAACGGGCCCGAGATCGAATCGGGCCGCGGCCTCCGGCGGGCGTCGGCAGGCAGCAGTTCGCCTGGCCCTGCGGCGCGTCGAGCCTGAACCTGCCGTAGTTGAACCGGACGAAGAACGAGTCGCTGTCCGACAGCCGGTGATCGACGCGGCCCGGAGAACGCGTGGTCGGTGATCTCCCGATCGGGCGTCGAGATGTAGTTGTCGAAGTTGCCGCTGCCGTTGTTCGGCAGCGGATAGATGCTCGCGATGTTGCGGCCGACCGGAAGAATGCGGTCCGGCGGGAATGATGTTGTTCGGGAAACTGATCGCGCACGATCCGTCCCTCGCCGCGTCGAGGCGCGTGGTGAGCGGATCGTAGATCGGAATCAGGTTGCCGTTGCGATCGCGGTAGTTGCTGAAGTCGCCGGTGCGCGGCGGCCGCGCGTCGGGCACGGTATTGACCGTCGTGACGCCGCGCCGCTCTCTTGATGCCGGCGTAGTCGGCGAAGAAGAACGTGCGGCTGTGGCCGTCGTAGAGACCGGGATCACCAGCGCGCCGCCGAGCGCGCCGCCGAACTGGTGCCGGTCGAGCGGCGGCACCGGATCCTTGACCAGCGATGCCGTCCGGCTGCCACGATCTTGCGGACGAAGAAGTTGCGCGCGTCGAAGGCGTCGTTGCGCAGGAACTCGAACGCCGGTGCCGCGCAGCTGATTGGTGCCCGACTTTCGTCGACACCGACGACGACGCCGGCGCCGCGGCCGAACTCCGCCGAGAACACGCCGATGAGCACCTTGAACTCGCGCACCTGCTCGACCGACGGCGCGACGATGACGGTGTTGAACGTGAACTCGTTGCTGTCGATGCCTGTCGATCAGCCAGGCGTTGGAGCTGGCCTGCGCGCCCGAGCGCGTCGAAGCCGGAGGCGCCGCGCGGTTGAAGGTGCTCGCGCCGGAGAGTGTCTCTCGCACCGGCCTGCCCGCCCGGCGTGATCCCGGGCGCCGTGCAACGAGCCGTGGCGAAGTTGCGGCCGTTGAGCGGCAGTTCCTCGACCGCCACCTGCTCGATGATCGACGGTGCCGGCCTCCGAGGAGTCGGTGCGCACGAGCTGGCGCGCTTCAGCCTGACCGCCGTAGGTGGCCTCGTCGAGCGTGCCCACCTCGAGCGCCAGGGTCGTCGACGCTGCACGCGGTCGGTGACCTGCAGGACGATCGCCGCGGCGGATCCAGGTCTTGAATCCCTGCAGCCCGACCCGCGACCTCGTAGGTCCCCGGGCACCACAGGAACGGTGCGGTAGACGCCAGCTCGCGTCGGTGGCGATGTCGCGCGTGGTCGTGTTCCGGCTGATCCCTCGCGGACTCGCGACCTGTAGCGCCCGGGCACGACCTGACCTGCTCGAGTCGCTGACGGTCCCGAAAAAAGGATGTCTCGGATGTGGACCGCAATTACTAAGGCCTTCGACAGACAACAATAACCGGTAAGAATCAGTGAAGCTTGGCTGGTGCATCGTCGCCCCAGGGCAGCCGGCGCGGCCCGGGCCAGGGATCCACGTGGGCCCGCTCGGCCCAGGCGTTCCATTCTGCCGCCAGACTTTCACGAGATCGGGACGCCGCGCCGCGAGGTTGTTGCGCTCGACGCGATCGGCCGCCAGGTCGTACAGCTCCCAGTCATCGGGATATGTCGACACGAGCTTCCAGTTGCCCGATCGCGACGGCGCGGTTGCCCTCGTGTTCCCAGAAGAGAGGCCGCGTGCGACGGAGCGACTGCCCCGCGAACGCGGGGCGCAGGCTGACGCCTTCCATCGGCTGGATTGCCTGCCCTTTGAACTCGCGAGGATAGCTCGCGCCCGTGACGTCGATGAGCGTCGGCATCACGTCGATGACATGTGCGGGCTGACGCTCGAGCGCGTTGCGGCGGCTGGCAGGAATGCCCTGCGGCCAGTGCACGATGAGCGGCGCGGCGATGCCCCCTTCGTGGGTGAAGTGCTTGAACCGGCGGAACGGCGTGCTGCCGAGCGCCGCCCAGTTCATGCCCGAGATACAGGTTCGAGTTCGGTCCGCCGGGCGGGCTGCCGTTGAAGCGCCCGTCCGGACCTGACTCGGCGTTGGCGCCGTTGTCCGACAGGAACAGGATGAGCGTGTTGTCGAGCGCGCCTCGCGCCTCCAGACCCTTGACCAGCACGCCGACGCTCGGTATCGATCGCCTCGACCATCGCGGCATAGACCGCCATCAGATGATCGAAGCGGTCCTTGGCGTCGTCCGACAGCGAGTCCCACGCCGGCGAGTCCGGTTCGCGCGGGCTGAGCGGCCACCTGGCGTCGATCAGCCCCATCGTGATCTGCCGGCGATAGCGCGCGTCGCGCAGCCGGTCCCAGCCGGCCTTGTACTTGCCGCGGTGTTTGGCAATCAACTCCGCCGGCGCCATCAGCGGAAAATGCGGCGCGTTGTGTGCGAGGTAGAGGAAGAAAGGCTTGTTGGCTTTCCGTGCCTCGTCGATGAACTTCAGCCCGAAGTCCGTCCAGAGCGACGTCGCGTACCAGTTCTGTCCGAACACCGGCGCATCGCGCGGCGTCGGCGTGCCGTCGAGGTACAGCGGCTCCTGCGCCCGTCGGGTCAGCTCATCGCCGCCACCCTGGAAATTCTGGTTGGGAAAGCATATGCCGCCGGCGCGCAGGCTCAGCACGCGCTCGAAGCCGCGCTGCCAGGGCGGCGAGCCGTTCTGCTGACCGAGGTGCCACTTGCCCGACATCGCCGTGAAATAGCCGGCGTCGCGCAGCACCTCGGCAATCGTCACCGAGCGGTCGTTGAGGCGGCCCGTCGTGCCTGACGACCCTTCGCGGATGACGTTGTCGAGGTGCCCCATTCCCGCCTGATGCGGGATAGAGCCCGGTCAGCAGGCTGGCGCGCGTCGGCGAGCAGCGTGGCGTGCTGTAGAACTGGGTGAAGCGGACGCCGCGCGCGGCCAGCGCGTCGAGATTGGGCGTCGGAATCTCGCCACCGTAGGCGCCGATGTCCGACCAGCCCATGTCGTCGACGAGGATGACGATGATGTTGGGGCGGCGCGTCGGGTTGTGCGGTCGCAGCTGATGCGCTGAAGGCGCCGCCTGCGATCGCGATGGCCGCCGCAGCGGCGACGAGGACTGCCACGGCAACCACTTTCTGGCCAGCGACAAGCGAGCCGGACGACGCCAGTGAGAGATGTCGCGAAGCTCCTGCGATCGAGATTCATGCGCCTCCCGTCGGACGGCCGCGAAGTCCAAATGCACGCGCGCGTCAGCGTTTCGCCGATCTCGAATGACAGCGTTCGGCTGAAAAACGGCATCACGTGCTCCTGGAAGCGAACCGCGACGTGGCTCGTGTGCGTGCCGGGTAGATCTCGAAATCGTGCTGTGATGCCGTAGTTGGTCAGCACGTCGTGCAGCTTGCCGGTATCGACCTTCAGATTGTCCTGGTCGCCGACGTCGATGGCGATCGCGCGGTACTGTCGCAGGTTCTGGATATGCTGATCGATGAAGGCGAGCGGCGCGTTGGCCGCCCACCGGGCGAGCACCGACTGCTGATTCGCGCCGATCGGCAGGTCGAGATAGAGCGGCGGGTTGTTCGGATTCGGCGACCACGCTGCCGCCGACGCCAGCTGCGCGCGCAGGCCGAAGGGCAGCTTCGCGGAGTCCTCGGCGGTCTTGACGGCCGCCAGCGCCTCCTCGTTCGCTGGATTCGCGGGCGCCGGCGCCGCCGCGCGGCGACAGGCAGCACGGGCTCATGATGTAGAGGCTGCCGAACACATCCGGATGCTTCATGCCGATGCGGCTGGCGCCGTAGCCGCCCATCGAGTGGCCGACGAGGCCGCGGCTGTTGCGGTTCGGCAATCGTCCGGTAGTGCGCGTCGATGTAGCGACACGACGTCGCGGGCGATGAAGGTCTCGAAATCGCCGGTCGTCACCGAGCTCGAGTACATCGATCCGTTGTGCACCGTCTTCGAGTCCGGCAGCACGACGATCATCTCGTGCGCGCCGCGAGCGAACGCGCCTTCGATCGTCTGCGGCACGTGGATCTCCTGCGACCACTGCTCGGCGCCGATCGAATAGCCGTGCAGCGCGTAGACGACCGGGATAGCGACGCGTGCCGTTCGCTGGCGTAGCTCGGGCGGCAGAAAGACGAGGACGGCGCGGTCGACGGCGTCCCCTTCGAGGTTGCCTTCGAGCGCCTTGCCGTGAATCGTGATGCGCTCGACGGTGGCCGGCCGCGCCCCCGGCACGACGTCCGGCACCGTGGTCTTGACCTGGCTCAAAGCCGACACTCGACGCCAGCACGGCGATGAACGCCATCGCCGTCACGCGCTGCGCTGTCTTGTTGAGAACTGTCATGCTGCCCGCCCGCGATAAAAAGGCTCGGCGCTACTTGAACAGCCGAGGCGCGAAATCGTTCAGAGCGCGTCGCCAGGTCAGCCACTCGTGAGCCGTGCCCGGTGATTCGAAGCTAGACATTGTGGATGCCGGCCGTCGTCAACGCGTCGCTGAACGTCTTGGTGCCCGGCCCTTCAACCGAGCCGATGCCGAGGAAGAGCACCTTTGATCTTGCTGTTGAAGGGCGGCCGGATTCGGCGAAGGCGCCGTTGCAGGTCGTCTTTGGATCGAACGTGGCTCCGCCGCGCCTGAAGCCGCCGCAGCTGCCGCTGAAACCACCCAGGTACGCGAACTTATCGAGGTTACCCAACACGGTGGTGAAATGTCTGCGCTCCGCCCATCGAGAGTCCGGCCATCGCGCGGTTTTCTTTCCCGAACGCACGCGGTAGGTGCGTTCGATCATGGGCACGAGGTCGGTGAACATCATCTCGCTATAGGTGGGGCGGCCGAGCCCGCCACCTCCTCGTCCAGCGGGCGGCGCTGCACCGCGACCGGGTCCCGCGGCCGCAGGCGCGGCGGCCGGTGCAGGCGCGGGACCCAGCGGCGGCACCAGGCCGCGCGCGCCGAAGATCGCCGCGCTTTCACCCGGCTTCACCGCATTCAGGTTGTCCATCACGATGATCATCGGTTTCGCTTTTCCGGCCGCGATCAGGTTGTCGAGAATGAGATCGACATGCCCCTGACGGTACCCAGCCCGTTTCATCTTCCCTCCAGCCGTGCAGCAGGTAGAGCACTGGATACCGCCCGCGAGTGTTGGTGTCGTAGTCCGGCGGCGTGTAGACGAAGGACCGCCGCCACTTGCCGGTCACCTTCGAGAAGCTTACCACTGCTGGCTCACGCGGCCGTGCGGCACATCCTTCGCGGCGTAGTAGTCTCCCGTCCGGATCGGGGATCTCGATGCCGCTGTTCTGCCATCCCGATCCGAGCAGGTCATGGTCGACGGGTCGGCGACTACCGCGCCATCGATCTGCAGCGTGTAGTAGTGAAACCCGATCACCAGCGGGGTCGTCGTCACTTCCCACACGTTGTCGGGGCCTTTCTGCATGTCGAAGCCCGGACCGATTCGCACTCTGACCTTCTGCGCGTCCGGTGCCACGACGCGGAACGTCGCGCGATTGTCCGGATACACGCACGGGATACGCTTCGGCCTCCGGGATATTCAGCGACGAGGGCTTGCAGTCCCCGGGTGTCTGGCCCCAACTCACCTGACAGCCGAACGCCACGAGGAACAGCAGTGCAGCGATTGAAGATTTCATTGATGTCTCCACGAACTCTCTTGCGGAGTTCCTCGCGATGTGTCTGAACCGCTTGCTTGTATGATGTGCCGCGAGAGTACAGGACGTGGAGCCGTTGGATCAAGCGCCTGAATAGGCGCGCTGATCGTCGGAGTGGAGTCGCCCATGACCGCCAAATGGCCGTTACCGTTCGTGCTCGTGCTCGGTGTGACCGCAACCCGCGCCGCGGGTCCCACCGTGACGATCGACACAGCATCGCCGTCGGGCAAGGTCAGCCCGCTCTTCTACGGGTTGATGACGGAGGAGATCAACCATGCGCATCGATGGCGGCCTCTACGCTGAGCTCGTCCGCAACCGCGCGTTCCTCGACGATCCTGCCACGCCAGCGCATTGGTCGCTCGTCCAGGCCGACGGTTCGACCGCGACGATGGCGCTCGATCCAAAGGAACCGCTCAACACGACCATCGGGACGAGCCTGCGGTTGAACGTCACCCAGGCCTCGACCGGTCACGCGGCTGGTATCGCCAACGAGGGCTATTGGGGCATTCCGGTTCAACCCAACACGCGCTACCGTGCGTCCTTCTACGCCAAGGCCGCGCCCGGATTCACCGCACCAATCGCAGTCTCGATCCAGAGCGACGACGGCCGGACGATCTACGCGACGAAGACCGTCACCGGTCTGACGTCGGCCTGGAAGCAGCACGAATTGACGCTGCAGACCGGCAAGGTGACACCCACCGCGAAGGCGCGCTACGTCCTGACGGTCGATCGCCCCGGCACCGTCTGGTTCAGCCTGGTGTCTCTGTTCCCGCCGACGTTCAAGGATCAGCCGAACGGATTCCGTCCGGACATCATGCAGATGATGGTCGACATGAAGCCGAAGTTCCTGCGTTTCCCCGGAGGCAACTACCTCGAGGGGGATCAGATCGCCGACCGGTTCGAGTGGAAGAAGACGATCGGGCCGCTCTCCGATCGCCCCGGGCACATGGCGCCGTGGGGTTATCGCTCGACCGACGGGCTTGGCCTCCACGAATTCCTGCTCTGGTGCGAGGACATGAACGCCGAGCCCGTGCTGGCGGTCTACGCGGGCTACTCGCTCAAGGGCGCGCACGTGAATCCGGGACCGGATCTCGAACCATACGTGCAGGACGCGCTCGACGAGATCGAGTACGTGATGGGTCCGGCCACGTCGAAATGGGGATCGCTGCGGGCGAAGGCTGGCCATCCGGCGCCGTTCAAGCTGACCTACGTCGAGGTGGGCAACGAGGATTGGTTCGACAAGTCGGGTTCCTACGATCAGCGGTTCGCGCAATTCAACACGGCCATCAAGGCGCGCTATCCGCAGCTCAAAGTGATCTCGACCGTCGGTTTCGAGCAGCCGGAGGGTCTGCGTGTCCACAGCGTCAAGCCGGACGTGCTCGACGAGCACTACTACCGGACCGTCGACGTGTTCCTGAAAATGGCGCGCGGGCAGTACGAGAAGCTACGATCGCCGCGGACCGGAGATCTTCGTCGGCGAGTGGGCCGCCTACGAAACGCCGTTCGAGCCGTGGAACGCCCGCTCGCGCGGCGAGCCGCCGACGCCGAACTTGCGCGCGGCCATCGGCGACGCCGCGTTCATGACCCAGATGGAGAAGAATTCCGACATCGTGGTCATGAACTGCTACGCGCCGATGTTCGTCAACGTCAACCCTGGTGCGCGGCAATGGCGGCCGAACCTGATCGGCTACGACGGCGCTGCGTGTCTACGGGTCGCCGAGCTACTACGCGATCAAACTGTTCAGCACGAACCTCGGAGACGAGATTCTGAAGACCACGGCGACCGACACCGACGTGTTGACGTCGGTAACACGCGACAGCAAGTCGGGCACGATCTACGCCAAGCTGGTGAACGCGTCCGATGCAGACGCGCCGGTCCAGATCATCCTGACGGGAACGGGCTCGCTCGCTTCAACCGCAACGGCGTTGACGCTGTCGGCCGATCCCCAGGCCACGAACGCCATCGATACGCCCGAGCGCGTCGTTCCGGTCACGTCGACGGTCACAGGCGTCAAGTCCGGCTTCACCTACACGGTCCCGAAGCATGGCATCGTCGTGTTGACGATGCGGACCCGCTGACGCCCGGCCCATGTGGGAAGAGCGGTGGCATCCGCTGCGCGAGGAATGGGTCATCGTCGCGGCACACCGGCAATCGCGGCCGTGGTCGGGCGCCGAAGTGGCCGGTCAGGCGCCGAAACCTCCGGCCTTCGATCCGACCTGCTACCTTTGCCCTGGAAATGCGAGAGTCGGTGGCGCCACCAACCCGGCATACACGGGCACATTCGTGTTCGACAACGATCACCCGTGTGTCGGCGTCAACGCCCCGCGCGACCTGACGCCCCCGATCGGCATCTATCGTAACCGTCCGGCCACCGGCGTCGCGCGAGTCGTGTGCTACAGCCCGCGGCACGACCTCACGTTGGCCGAGCTCGACGTCGACGGCGTCGATGCGCTGCTCGAGACCTGGCAGCTGCAGATGCGCGAACTGGCGACGCATCCCGAGGTGAACTTCGTCCTGATCTTCGAGAACAAGGGAGAGGTCGTCGGCGTCAGCAACCCGCACCCGCATTGTCAAATCTACGCGACCAACTTCACCTTCAAATACATCGAGACGGAACTCAGAGCCGGCCGCCGGCATCTCGACGAAACCGGCCAAACGCTGTTCCACGACATCGTGGCGGCCGAGCGTCAGGACGGCCGCCGGATCGTCTCTCAGCATGGAAGCGCCATCGCGTTCGTGCCGCACTTTGCACGCTATGCCTATGAGACGTACGTCGCGCCGCTGCGGAGCGTGGCGACCATTGCCGGATTGACTGACGAGGAGCGACGGGATCTCGCGACGGTGCTCCGCGACGTGGTCATCCGTTTCGACAACCTCTGGCGGATGCCGTTCCCTACGTGATGGCGCTTCACCAGGCGCCGCTGAAGGAGGACGTCAGAGGATTCCACTTTCACATCGAATTCCATCCGCCGCTGCGCCGGCCGAACCTGCTCAAGCTACCTGGCCGGTCCTGAAATAGGCGGTGGGAACTTCCTCAGCGACACGTCGCCGGAGGAGAAGGCCGCCGAGTTGGCCGCCGCCGGCGGTCCGCACTATCTTTCGGCTGCCGGCCTGAGTCGACGTATGACAACCGCTCTCCCCTTCCACCCACTGCTCGAGCCAATCCAGGCCCTGCATCGCCGCATACGAGACGATGTCGTCCGCGCTGTGCGAAGAGGCAGCGGTGGCAGCGCTCTCAGGCGTCGCGACGGAGGCAGAGGGCGATACGATCTACGCGATCGACCGCGTTGCTGAACACGAGCTCGTCGCGGAGATCGGCAGAACGATCGCGACGCAGGAGGAGCCGGTGCTGCTGGTGGCCGAGGGGCTGCCTGGCGGCGAGGTCGTCGTGCCGGAAGGCGCCGACCGAAAGACCGCGCGATGGGTCATCATCGTCGACCCGATCGACGGCACGCGCGGCGCTGATGTACCAGAAACGTCCAGCCTGGATCCTGACCGGTGTGCGCGCGCGGTCCTGGCCCCTGCACGCTGGCAGATATCGAACTCGCGGTGCAGACGGAGATTCCTCTCGTCAAGCAACATCTGCTCGGACGAGCTCTGGGCGGTTCGCGGCCAGGGCGCGTCTGCCGTGCGCGTCAACCGGCTCACGGGCGAAATCGTTCCTCTGACTCTCCATCCTTCGACCGCGACGACGCTCGCTCACGGCTTTGCCATGATTTCGCGATTCTTTCCGGGCAGTCGAGCCGAGCTCGCAGCGATTGATGATGAAGTGGTCGCAGCGGTGAGTGGGCCTCCAACAGCCGGGCAAGGCGCAGTCGTTCGAGGACCAATACATCTCGAGCGGCGGCCAGCTCTACGAGTTGATGGCGGGCCACGATCGCTTCGTCGCCGATCTCAGACCGCTCTTCGAGCGTCGCCGTGCCGGGCGGCGCCGCGCTCTGCTGCCACCCGTACGATCTCTGCACGGAACTGATCGCGCGCGAGCTGGGCGTTCTGGTGACCGACGAGCAGGGCTTGACGCTCCGCGCGCCACTCGACGTGACCTCCGACGTCGGCTGGATCGGCTATGCGAACGCCGCCCTCAAGGCACTCATCGAGCCACATCTTCGACGCGCGCTGACTCGGCGAGGGCTGATCGATTGACGCAGCCGCTTCGTCCCCCGTCAGCGGTGCCTCACGGCGTTCCCGACCTCGAACGATTCGCCGCCGATGTGGCGGCTCGGCTGGGCGCAGGCGCATGGCCGGGGAGCGCCGTCACACGGCAGCGGCGATTCGGTCTTCGTCGCCCGCGCGCCCGGACGGCTGGACGTGATGGGCGGCATCGCCGACTACTCGGGCGCTCTCGTTCTTCAGTGGCCGATTCGCGAGGCCACGCGCGTCGCCCTCCTGCCGTGGCCCGAACGGCGTCTCTCGATCACATCGGTTGGACGCGGCGGCGTCGAGCGTCATTGTGACGTCCCGCTGGACCTGATCGCCGATGCCCATCGTCCCTACGACGACGTGCGTGCGTGGTTCGCCGGCGACCCGGCGCGCCACTGGGCCGCCTACGTCGCCGGCGTGTTCCACGTGCTGTCGCGCGAGCACGGCGTGCACTTCCGCAACGGCGCCGCCATTCTGATCGAGTCCGACGTCCCGGAGGGCAAGGGCGTCAGCTCTTCGGCGGCGATCGAGGCCGCGACGATGGAGGCGGTGGTTGCAGCGTGGCGCGTGTCGATCGAGCCGAGGATGCGCGCGGTTCGCTGCCAGCAGGTCGAGAACCTGATCGTCGGCGCACCGTGTGGCGTGATGGACCAGATGGCGTCGATCTGCGGAGAGGCCGGCAGTCTCATGGCGCTGCTCTGCCAGCCCGCCGAGTTCCAGGGCAGTGTGCGACTGCCCGACGGATTGGGCGTGTGGGGGATCGATTCGGGCATCCGGCACGCGGTGACCGGCGCGGACTACGGCGCGGTGCGCATCGGCGCGTTCATGGGTTACCGCATCCTCGCGGCGCTCGCCGGTCTGCGCGTGACGCCCGGCCAACGGGAGGGTCACGTGCAGGTCGACGATCCGCGCTGGGGCGGCTATCTCGCCAACGTGGGCGGCGAGGCATTTCGTCGATTCGAGCAGGACATCCCCGAGACTCTTGATGGTGAAGCGTTCCTGGCGCGCTACGACGGCACGACCGATCTCGTGACCAGTGTCGATCCTGCGCGCCGCTACGCCATCCGGACGCCCACGGCGCACCCGATCTACGAGCACGAGCGCGTGACGGAATGGGCGGGCCTGTTGACGGCCTCGCCCTCTGCCGCGGCTGCACCCGATGCGGCGCGACTCGGTGCACTGATGTACGAGTCGCACGCGAGCTACTCCGCGTGTGGCCTCGGCTCGGACGGAACCGATCGACTGGTCTCGCTGGCGCGGGCGGCCGGTTCGGCGCGTGGTATCCACGGAGCCAAGATTACCGGCGGCGGAAGCGGCGGCACTGTCGCGCTTCTCGCTGATGCGTCTGCTGGCGATACGGTCCGCGCCATCGCGCGCGAGTACGCCGGCGAAACCGGCCGTGACGCGTACGTCTTCGAAGGCACATCTCCGGGCGCCGCCCGCATCGGGGCGATTCGTCTCGATGCGGCGATCTGATGGTGCAGGTATCAGCGCCTCCGTGATTCGGGCTAAGATCCGCGCTCGCCATTGCCACTTGTCAGCGCACGAATGACGAATGAAAAAGACATCGCGATCTTCCTGCTGCTGGTCGTGCTGTGCGCGATCGTGACGGCACTCAACCCGCGGTTCCTGTCGCCAGCCAACCTGCAGAACACCGCACGGTTGATTGGGGCATTCGGTATCTTCAGCCTGGGCCTCGGGCTGGTCATCATCACCGGTGGCATCGACCTGTCGGTCGGATCGTCGTTCGCGCTGCTCGGCGTGCTCCTGAGCATGATGTTGACCGAATGGCATCTTCCCTGGCCGCTCGCCGTCGCGGCGATCGTCGGGCTCGCCGCGCTGCTCGGCGCCGTTCACGGCCTGCTCATCACGCGACTCCGGCTGCAGCCGTTCGTCGTCACGCTCTGCGGGCTGCTCGTCTATCGCGGGCTCGCGAGGTTCATTGCCGACGACGAGACGAAGGGCTTTGGCGACGCCGCGGGATTCCGCACGTTGCAGCACCTGATGACCGGCAGTCTCTTCGGCGTCCCGACGCCGTTCGTCGCCATGGCCATCATCGGCGTGGTGATGTGGGTGGTGCTGCACCGCTCGGTGTACGGACGGCACCTCTTCGCCACCGGCCGCAACGAAGTCGCAGCGCGGTTTTCGGGCATCGACGTGCGCCGGGTCATCGTGAGCGCTTACGTGATCCTCGGAGTGCTCACGGGCATCTCGGCCATCATCTTCGCGTTCTACACCAACTCGATCTCACCCTCGTCGCACGGCAGCTTCTTCGAGCTGTACGGCATCGCGGCCGCCGTGCTCGGCGGTTGCAGCCTGCGCGGAGGCGAGGGCTCGATCGTCGGCATCCTGCTCGGGACCACGCTGCTCCAGGTGCTGCAGAACCTGGTGAATCTGCTGGGGATTCCGAGCTCGCTCAATTTCGCCGTGATGGGTGGCGTCATTCTCGTCGGCGTCGTCGGCGACCAGATCCTGCAGCGGCGCGCGGCTCACGTCAGTTTTTGATACCTTTTCGAGTCGCCGTTACGCACTGTCGTGTCGTCTTCATCATGAGGAGAGTCGAATGCGCCTGAAGACAGCTGTCGCGCTCACCTGCGCGGCCGTGCTCGTTCTCGCCGGTTGCAGCCGGAAAGGTTCGTCCACCCATACGCTCGCCTTCGTCACGAACAATGCGTCGGACTTCTGGACGATCGCGAGAAAGGGCATGGAAAAGGCCGACGCCGAACGGGCGGACATCACGGTCGAGTTCCGGCTGGGCGACGGGTACGGCTGCCGGACAGAAGCGGATCGTGGAGGATCTGCTCGGCCAAAGGTGTGGACGGCATCGCCATCAGTCCGGTCGATCCCGCCAACCAGACCGCAATGCTCGACGATGCCGCCCAGAGGACGCTGGTGTTCACGCACGACAGCGATGCGCCAGCCAGCAAGCGCGAGTGCTACGTCGGCACCGACAACGTCGCGGCCGGACGGCAGGCCGGCGAACTGATCAAGTCGGTCCTGCCCCAGGGGGCAAGATCATGCTGTTCGTCGGCCAGATCGATGCGCGCAACGCGCAGGAGCGACTGCAGGGCATCAAGGAGACCATCGCGGGCACGAAGATCGAGATTCTCGACGTCCGCACCGACGACACCGATCGCGTGCGCGCCAAGGCGAACGTCGCGGAGACTCTCGTGGCCCATCCCGATGTCGCCGCCCTCGTCGGCCTCTGGAGCTACAACGGCCCGGCGATTCTCAATGCCGTCCGGGACGCGAACAAGATCGGCCAGGTGCCGATCATCACCTTCGACGAAGAGGATGAGACGCTCACGGGTGTCAAGTCGGGCGCGATTGCCGGCACCGTGGTGCAGCAGCCGTTCGAGTTCGGCTACCAGGCGATGACGCTCATGGCGAAGGTCCTCGCGGGCGACCGGTCAGGCATTCCCCCAGCCGTCAGGTGTTCATCCCGACGAGGGTGTTGCGACAGAACGACGTGGACGAGTTCCGGAAGAAACTCACCGAGCTCCGCGGTCGCTGACGCGTCCACCATTCGTTCCGCAGGTCATGGGCGTGCCGGTTCTGCAGCTTCGAAACATCCAGAAGCGCTTCCTCGGCGTGCATGCGCTGAAGGGCGTCTCCCTCGACGTGCACCCGGGAGAGGTCATCGCGCTGCTCGGCGAAAACGGCGCCGGCAAGTCCACGCTGATGAAGATCGCCGGGGGATCGAACAGCCCGACTCCGGGGAGGTGCTCATCGACGGCGCGCGCGTCGTCGTGCGCGACGTCCACACGGCGACCTCACACGGCATCGCGTTCATCCATCAGGAACTGAACCTCCTCGACAACCTGGACGTTGCGGGTAACGTTCTGCTCGGCCGCGAGCCGACCGGCTGGGGGCCGCTTCGGCTCGTCGATCGTCGGAAGATGCACGCGATCGTGCAGCCCTATCTCGCTCAGGTCGGCCTCAGCATCTCAGCAGACACGGCCGTCGCCGGCCTGTCGATCGCGCAGCAGCAGCTCGTCGAGATTGCGAAAGCCCTCTCGCTGAAGGCGCGAGTGCTCATCATGGACGAGCCGACGTCGAGCCTGACACTGGCCGAGACGTCAAGACTGCACGAGATCGTCGCTGGACTCCGCTCGGATGGTGTAGGAGTGGTCACATCTCTCATCGTCTCGGCGAAGTCCGGGCGGTCGCCGACCGCGCGGTCGTGCTTCGCGACGGCGCCAATGTCGGCTCGCTGACGCGCGACGAGCTGACCCACGACAACATGGTGCGGCTGATGGTCGGCCGCGACATCGCCAGCCCAGATGCACTCACGCGGCGATCGCCGGCCGGGATGAGTGCTTCAGGATCGAGGGCCTGCGCACCAGGCGCTACCCGCAACAGACGGTCTCGTTCGGGGTCAGCCGCGGTGAAATCCTCGGCGTTGCCGGTCTGGTCGGCGCGGGGCGGTCTGAAGTCGCGCAGGCGATCTTCGGCGTTGAGCGGCCGCTCGCCGGACGAGTTCTCCTGGACGGGTCGGCGATTGAGATCGCCGACCCGGCGGCGGCGATTCGTCAGGGTCTGTTCCTCGTCCCGGAGGATCGACGGACCGCAGGCCTCGTGGTGGAGTTCTCGGTGCGCGAGAACGTGACGCTCCCGCGTTGGACCGATACGCGACGCACGGGCTCGTGTCGGCCGCGAAGGAACGGGTTGGCGTCAGCGGCCGTCTGCAACCAGTTGCAAGTCAAGGCGCCGTCGATCGAGACCAAGACCGCGAATTTGAGCGGCGGCAATCAGCAGAAGGTCGTGCTGGCGAAGTGGCTCGCGCTCGGGCCGAAGGTGCTGATCGTCGACGAACCGACGCGCGGCATCGACGTCGGTGCCAAAGCAGAAATCTATACGCTGCTGCGGGACCTCGCCCAGGCGGGCGTGGCCATCGTCATGATCAGCAGCGACATGGAAGAGATTCTCAACATGAGCGACCGCGTTGCCGTGATGCACGAAGGTGCGATTACCGGCACGCTCGCGCGGGCGGAGTGCACCGAGGAGACGCATCATGACGTTCGCCGGGTGGCTAGAGGGTCTGAACCGCTGGTCGGCTCAGGAGGTGATTTCCCGCGATCGCCGCGGTTTCCGTCACGCGACGATTGGCAGCGAGGTCTCGCGAAAGGACACGTGTTCGAAGACTCTCGAATTGACCAGCGGGGAGGGCCCACACAGCACGAGCCGGGCCCGCCGTTGCTTGGGGCTTCGGGCAGCACTCACCAGCACATCCGGATGCCCATCGACGAGATGAATTTGACCCGAGAGAGATCGACGACGACGTTCTTCGCCGGCGACGGCACGGCGACGGCGCCACGAACTGGGTTTCGATCTGGTCGACGCCCGGTGTCTGGCCAACCGGCCGGACAAGACGATTCTGGTCGAGGCTCTCGGTGAGCGAGCTGACTTCGAACACGGGTGACGACCTTCAACAGTCATGGCAACCTGGCCGAGGATGGAGCGCACGACGTCCGCGAGAATGTAACGACGAGGAGCGAGAAGCACGCGCGATCGGTGATCGCATTGGCCACCGACATCATTCGGCGGCGTGGACGCCCACCGTCGGACTGATGCGACACGATTTGTCCGTGCCAACAGCGATTCCTCCGCCATGGACGATGGGCTCTCCGGCGTTTGAGACAGCACGCCGCGCGCCCTGACTTGGCATCGTCCACCGTATGCTCGGCCAGTGTAGCCGCGGAGAGCCGAGGATGTAAGATTGCGGCCATGGCGACCGTGGACCTATTCGACCCCGGTTCTGCGAATGGTGATCGTTGGCAACAGCTTGCGCTTTCTGCTCGACTCGGCGAAATAGTTCGAGCCCGGGCATCAGAAAGCCCATCAGAGAGCAACAGACGAGGAAATCAATGTTCCACAGACGCAGTCTCGTAGTCTCGACCTCTCTGGCCGCCGTGGTGTTGTCCACCGCGCTGGCGGACAGACGGCGGCGCCGTCTCTCCCCGGCACGTTCGTGCCGGACTGGACCTTCAAAGGCTCCTCGCTGACGGGGACCGATCAGATCGGCCAGGCGAAGTGGCGGGCGGAGAACGGCGAGATCATCGGCACACCGACCAGCGCCGACGGCGGCTGGCTACTCATCAACCCGGGTTACCAGGACGTCAGGTCGCCGGCTCGTACCGGTGCGCTGCGGAGTGCACCGCCGGCGTCATGCTCCGGGGCGAGGAAGAGCGCGTCGGGGATCAAAGGCATCTACACGACGCTGGCCGGTGGGCCGGCGGCGCCAGCCGCCGTAACGGTCGACGCGCAGGGCCGGATCGGCAATCGCGAGCCGCTGACACGCTCCGGCGGCGCGATGCTGCGAATCCAGCCGCCTCCTCCACCGCCGAGCCCCGGCCGTGCCGGCGGAGCCCCTGGCGACGGCCGCGCGGCAGGTCCGGCCCCGGCTCGTGTCGATGTTTCCGCCGCCCGCCTCGACGGCATTCAAGCCAAATGACTGGAATACGTTCGAGGTGCTGGTCGACGCCAACGTCTTCCGCGCCGGGGTGAACGCTCCAACGGGCTTCTCCGGACAAGCCGTCGATGCCGACACGGGCACGTTCGGACCGATCGCGCTCTACGTGGGCGGCGCGGGTGAAGTGCGGTTCAAGAATCTCGCGCTCAAGGATCTGCAGCTCCGCGTGACGCCGGTCGAGAAGAGCTCGCCGCGTTTCCGCGTGCAGCACTTCGAAGACTTCTACTACGGATGGTCGGGCGCGGCCGGCGACTTCAACCACGATGGCGTGCTCGACGTCACGATCGGCAACCGCTACTACCTCGGCCCGACGTTCACCGACTCGCGCGAGCTGTATCTCGGGCAGGCGTTCAACCCGGCGAAGGAATACGGCCCGGCGATGGTGAACTACGCAGGCGACTACACCGGCGACGGTTGGGACGACATCCTCGTCGCCGAATCGCGCGCGCCCGCGCTCTACGTGAACCCGCGCGGAGAGTCCCGCCGCTGGACCCGCTACACGGTGTTCCCGGAAGTCGTCTCGGAATCGATCGCCTTCACCGACGTGAACAACGACGGCGAAGGTCGACGCGGTCTTCGCGGGCAGCAACAAGGTGCAGTGGGCGACTGCCGATCCCGCGAATCCGACCGGACCGTGGAAGTCATACGCCGTGTCGAAGCAGGACCGTGGGGCGCGAGCATCCACGGCATCGGCGCCGGTGACATCAACGGCGACGGCAAGGTCGATCTGATCGCGCCGCACGGCTGGTGGGAGCAGCCCGCAGGCGGGGCCACGGTCACGCCCTGGACGTTTCATCAGGGCGCCTTCGGCCGCGCGGGCAACGCCGGTGGGAACATCGAAATCTACGACGTCAACGGCGACAAGCTCCCCGACGTCGTCACCGCCCTTGCGGCGCACGGGTTCGGCCTCGCGTGGTACGAGCAGAAGCGCGATGCCGCGGGAAAGATCTCCTTCGTCGAGCACCAGATCATGGGGGACTTCGCGGCGAAGAACCCGGGCAACGTGACCTTCACCGAGCTGCACGCCTTGACGATGGCGGATGTCGACGGTGATGGCGTGAAAGACATCATCACCGGCAAGCGCGCGTGGGCGCACCTGGACAGCTACAGCGATCCGATTCCATGGGGGCCGGCGTCCTCTACTGGTTCAAAACGATCCGGGATCCGAAGGCGCCCGGTGGCGCGCGGTTCGTGCCCGAGTTGATTCACAACCGGTCGGGCGTGGGCTCGATGATTACTGTGGCCGATCTGAACAAGGACGGCGCGATCGACATCATCGCCGGAACCAATCGCGGCGGGCATATCTTCTGGGGCACCCCAGCCCGCGGCGGGCGGGCCGCCGGAGCTGCGCCGACGCCGGCACCAGCGACCGGCCGCAAGTGAGGCGGACACATGCGAGCTGTTCAACTGGCGCGGACGGTCTCAATCACCTTCGGCCTGCTCCTGCCTGCCCTCGCCGCCGCTCACCCACTCGACCCGCTGACGGCGGATGAAATCCGCGTGGCTGCCCAGATCGCGCGGACGGACGCCCGCTTCGCAAGCGCGCAGTTCGCGTCGATCCTGCTCGACGAACCGGCGAAGGCTGACGTGATTGCGTGGCGGCCGGGCACGACGCTGCGCACGTCAGGCGCGGCTGGTCGTCATGACACCGGCGAGTGTGTTCGAAGTTGTCGCCGATCTGACCGCCCGACGCCTCGTCTCGGTCGATCGGAGCGCAAGGGCGTCGAGCCGCCCGTCATGATGTCGGAGTTCGAGGCCGCGAAGGTCGTCCTGACCCATCCGGAGTTCCGCGCGGCGCTCGCGCAAGCGCGGCGTGACAGATCCCGACAAAGTCTTCTGTTCGCCGATTACTGCCGGGTACTTCGCCATCCCGGAGCATGCGGGCAAACGCATCATCAAGGTCGGCTGCTACGACCTGCGCCGCACGACGACGAACATGTGGGGCTGGCCGATCGAGCGTCTCTATGCGGTCGTCGATCTGCGCGAGCGCAAAGTGCTGAGCGTCGCCGACGCCGGCGTCGTGCCGATCGCGGATCGCGAGCAGAACTTCACCGAAGCGGCAGCGGCACGCTGCGCGCGGCGCGCAAGCCGACGGTGATGGCGCAGCCGCAGGGCGCCGAACGTGATCACGGTCGACGGCAACGAGATCTCCTGGGGCAACTGGCGCTTCCATGCGCGCGTCGACGGCCGCGTGTCGGCACCGTGATCTCCGTTGCGCGCTGGCAGGACGGGAACACGCTGCGCTCGGTGCTCTATCAGGGCTACCTGTCAGAGATGTTCGTGCCGTACATGGATGCCGACTACGGATGGTACTCGCGGACGTACTTCGACACGGGCGAGTACGGCGCCGGCACGATGGCGACGCCGCTCAAAGCCGGGCATCGATTGCCCGGCGACGGCGGCGTTTCTGCCGACGACGTTCGGCGATGACAAGGGCGAGCCGATCACAACGCCGAACGCGCTCTGCATCTTCGAGCGAGGCACCGGCGATCCGATCTGGCGGCACGCCGAGCCGCTCAATCAGACCTACGAGGGCCGCGCCAACGTCGAGCTCGTCGGTGCGCATGGCGGCCGCCGTCGGCAACTACGACTATCTGTTCGACTGGGTGTTCAACGATGCAGCCGAGATCGAGGTGCGTGTCGGCGCAACCGGCATCGACGCCCTGAAGGGCGTACAACACGAGGAGCATGGCGGACCCGACTGCAGCCGACGGATACGCCGCTACGGCACGCTCGTCGGCGCCGAACCTCGTCGCGGTGAACCACGATCACTACTTCAACTTCCGGCTCGACCTCGACGTGGACGGCTCCGCCAACAGCTTCAATCAGGACACCTACCGCCCGGTCGACTCTGCCGGCCGACTCGCCACGCCGCAGCATCTACGTCGTCGAGCCCACGATTGCCGCGACGGAGAAGGCCGCCGGGCTCAACACCGGACACGAGCCGTCAAAGTTCCGCGTCGATGAACGAGAGCGCAGACGAACGAAGTCGGCAATGCCGTGTCGTACGAGATCCTCGTCGCCAATCACGCGAAGCTGCTGCTCGATCCGGACGACTGGCCGGCGAAGCGCGCCGGTTTCCTGCAGCACGACATCTGGGTCACGCCGCACGCGCCGTCCGAGCGATATGCCGGCGGGGAATACATGTTTCAGAGCACCGGTAGCGACGGCCTGCGCGGTGTGGACCGCGCGCGATCGGCCCATCCGCAATCAGGACATCGTGGTCTGGGTGAACATGGGCATGCACCACCTCGACGCGCGCTGAAGATCTGCCGGTGATGCCAACCATCTGGCATTCGTTCAAGCTGCGCCCGCACAATTTCTTCAATCGGAACCCGGCCATCGATCTGCGCAAGGATCGGCGAGGACCGCTAGCGACGCTCCGCGGGCTTCGTCACCCGAGCGCTGACGGTCTTTGCCAGCGGTCATCGCTGTAACGATCGGCGGCCCAGCGGGATCGCATTGGAGGAAGAAGCCGCGTGAAGGCGGCTCACCGCCGCTTGAGGGCATACGCGATCATGCCGCTCGCCGGCGGCGCGTTCTGTGCCGGGGTTCCGCCGCCGCCCTGCCCGGCGATCACCGCAACGCACTGGCGCCCCTTGATTCGTACGACACGGGCACTCCGGGCGCGCTGCCGGAAAATGGCGCGGACCACAGCACGTTCCCGGAGGCCTGGTCGTAGGCGCGGAACTTCCCGTCGCCACCGGCATGGAACACGAGGCCGCCCTTGGTCACGACCATTCCGTTGCGGGCGCCGAGCCCGCCGGTGTTCGCGGGTCCGCCAGCGGCGACTGTCGGCGGCGTGATCGCCATTCGGGACCTGCCAGATAATCTGGCCGGTGTTCAGATCGTAGGCGGTGAGCGTCGTACGGCGGCTTGGTCCATGACGCCAGAACGCCGTAATCGCTCATGTACGCGGTGTCGGCCGGCACGCTACCAGCCTCCTCGGGATACGCGTAGTTGCCGGCGTTGCCTCCGAGACCTGGATAGAACGGCCCGAGCGCTGCGCGGCGGAACCAGGGGCTGTTGTGCCCCGCCGCGTGCGACCACCGGGCCCGGAGGAAACGTCGGCGGCGGCCCACCCCGGCCTCGGCCGCCGGCGCCGAGTCGGGCTCGAGCTGCGAGATAGGCGATCAGCCGCACTCAGCTCGACCTCCGTGATGCCCGGCACCGGACGCATCAGGCCTCGCCCTCCTGTCACGATTGCCTTGATGCCGTCTTCGCCCATGCGATTCGTGACCGCAACTAACGACGGCGCGCTCCGCCGGCGGCGCCCTGGAGGTTGGCGCCGTGGCAACTACCGCAGTGCTGCAGATACGCGACCAGGCCGGCCTCGAGCGCACTCGCACCCTCTTTAACAGTGCGAGTCCTCACGTCCTCGAGACGGAGGATGGCGACCTGATTCACGTTGACGACGAAGACCAGACCCTTCTGTGGATTCGCCGCGCTGGTTCCAAAATTCGACCCACCCTGGTTGCCCGGCATCGAGATCGTGTCCACCAGCGCGGGCGGTGTGAACAGGCCCTTCGTTGCGCGCCTTTGCGACGCGCGCCTTCATGGCCGCGTATTGCTCTGGCGTGCACCAGCCACGGATTGACGTCGTCGACGGTGAACGCCTGCTCGCGCGAACGGCGCCGGTTTGGTCGGGGAACGGCTGCGTCGGCCACGCCTGCTCGCCCACCACGTCGCTCTTCGGCACCGGGCGCTCCTCAATCGGCCACAGCGGCTCACCCGTGACACGGTTGAACACGTACAGAAACCCGGTCTTGCCCGCCAGGGCAACGGCGTCAACGCGTTGCCCGTTATGGCGGACGGTCACGAGTTGCGGCGCCGACACGTTGTCGTAGTCCCATAAGTCGTGATGGACGGTCTGGAAGTGCCACAGCCGCTTGCCGGTCCGCGCATCGATCGCGATCAGGCAGTTCGCGAACAGGTCCTGACCGAGACGGTCGGCACCGTAGAAGTCGTAGGTCGCCGAGCCGGTGGGCACGTAGACGATGCCGCGCTGCGTCATCTATCGACATCGAGCCCCAGTCGTTGGCGCCGCCGACATACTGGTAGGCCTCCTTCGGCCAGGTTTCGTAACCGAACTCTCCGGGCGGCGGAACAGTGTGGAACTGCCACACTCTCTTGCCGGTGATCGACGTCGTACGCGCGGATGTCGCCGGGCGGCGAGATGAACGGCTTCGCCGGTCGGTGGACCCGAGGATCAACAGATTCCGCCAGACTTTGCCCGCACTGTTGTTGTTCCAGCCCATCTTGTCGCCGCGACGGCAGCTCGGCGCGCAGATCGACGATGCCGTCGACGCCGAAGGTCGGAATGGAGAGCCCGGTGCGGGCGTCGATCGGCCTGCAGGAAGTTGTTGATCGAGAACAGCAGCCTGCGTTCCTTGCCGTCCTCGCTCTGCCAGTAAGTTGACGCCACGGCTCGGTCATGCCGTTGAGTCCTTCGTGGATCCAGATCTCCTTCCCGGTCGACGCGTTGAGGGCGATCAGCGATCCGTTCCGGCCTGCACATAGCTCACGACATCGTCAACGACAATCGGGTTGAATCCGGCGGCCGCATAGGGTACGTCCAGGCGACCTCGAGACTGTGCGACGTTCGATTTCTTGATCTGGTCGAGATCCACGTAGCTCGAACTGTCGGGTCCGGCGAGATTGTCGCTCCACCATTTCGCGCTCCTCTCGACGGCCGACACCGTCGCGGTGATGAGGAGTGCCGCCAGGGCGATGGATGCTGGTTGTCTGGTCAGTCGCATGTTGGTCCTCGAAGGAGCCCCGCCTGAGAAACTGCAAGCTAATGAAAAGATGAAGTTTATGCTTGTGTGCAAACGATCGGGATTACAAAGCGGATCCCTTTCGGGGCCGGCTTCGCCCTAGGCGGTTGCCAGACTGGCCAGCCGCACTCGAGTCGACTCGAAGGCTTGGCTGGCTGGGGGGGTAGACGCATATGTGGCCACATGTCTCCCGCACTGAGGAACACCATGCCCAAATTTGTCATTGAGCGAGACTTATCCGGTGCTGGCAACCTGACGGAGGAGGAGATTCGCGAGGCCTCGCTCACCTCGCTCGCTGTGCTGCGTCAGCTGGGGCCGAGATACAGTGGATCCACAGCTACGTCACGGATGACAAGATCTACTGCATCTACTACGCGCCCGACGAGTTCATGATCCGCGAGCACGCCCGGCTTTGCGACATCCCGGCCGACTGCATCAGCGCGCGTGCGCCGCTTCGCACTCGATCCGGGCGAACCTCGCGACGTCGTGAGCCCTGTCGGCGCACAGTCAGGTCGCACGTGCTCGACGGCAGTCCGCGCGTAGGCGATCATTTCCGGCAGCGTCATCTTCAAGGTTTGCCCAGCTCGCCTCCGCCCATCGGGAGTCGAGCGCCCGCGCCGATTGGATGGCCTCGTTCGATCTTCTCGCCCTGCTCGCGCGGACGCGCGGGGCGCCAATCCTCTGGCGCGAAGCGCCGATGCCGCTCCGGCGAGCATCAGGACCCGCTCCGCATCACGTTGTTGGGCGAACAGCGTGGCCAGGGCCTTCGAGCACCGTCGCCATCCCGCGGCGGTGCCCCAACGTCACGAATAATTGCAGCGCCTCCTGAAATTGGCCAATGCCGCAGGATAGTCCTGCTGCTCGGAGGCGAGCTCACCCAGATCGGCAGCAGGTTCTGGCGGTGCCCCACGGGATCGCCCCCTGCGCCCGGAACGCGCCTGCGCCGCCTCTTCGTAGCGTCGACGAGCTTCCAGCGTTATGGCCGCCGGCGCGAGCGACATCGCCGAGGTGATTGACGCTTGAACCACGCGATGCCCCGATGTTCGCCAAGGTCGCGAAACTCAGCCAGCGCTCGAACAGAGCGCGTGCCGCAACTTCGTCGCCCTGCGCGCTGACAACGTCGGCGAGGTTGCTGAGGACGGCGGCGGCGGCGGCCGGTCGCCGGCTTCGCGGGCGGCGGCGAGGCTGCGCTCATGCCACGTCTGCGCGGCGGCCCAGTTGCCCTGTAACCGCTCCACGACCGCCAGCGCGTTCAGCAGCGCGATAACGCCCCTTGGCATCGCCAAGCTCGCGAAAGATGTCGATGGCGGCGTGGTTCAGTCCACTGGACGTTCTCGAAGTCGCCCTGCACCGTCGCAAAGGCGGCCGCATGGGCGAGCTTTTCGCGCGCCGCCACGTGCGATCCGCCGCCGCCGGCAGGCCCAGAACCGCTTCGGTCCATTCACGGCCCTCGGCCAGGTATTCACGCAGCGCTCCCAGAAGGCATACAGCGCCAGCACGAGCCGGTAGCCCCACTCCGCGTCATCTCGTTTGACCACCCATTCGAGTGTGCCGAGCACATGTTGTCGTGCTCGACCTCGCAAGCCGCCAGCCACACTTCCCGCTGCGAATCGGTGAGCTGACGGTTCCCTCTTCGGCAATCACGAGGCATGCGCGGCGAGCGCCCTTCGTGTAAAGTCGGCCTCGCCGCTGTCCTGCAGCAGCTCGGACGCGCTCCCGAATCGTTTCGAGCAGGAAGAAGCGAGGCTCGCCCTTGGAATCGGCGCGCTGGACGAGGCTCTTGTCCAGCAACGAGGCGAGTCCGTCCTCAACCGAGATCCGGAGATCGCGGCGCGTGTTGCAGACGGCTTCAATTGACTCGAGCGTGCATCCGCCGCGGAACACCGATAAACGTCGGAATAGCCGCCGTTCCGGAGGGCTCAACAACCGATAGCTCCAGTCGATCGTGGAGCGCAGGTCCTGATGGCGTAACGGCGCATCGGCCGATCCGCGCGAGAGAAAGTCCAGGCGCTCTTCCCGAGCTCGCGCGCCAATCGCCGACGGCGTGAACATCTTGACCCGCGCCGCCGCCAGCTCAATGGCCAAGGGCAGACCATCGAGACGCATAAATCTCGACGACGGTTTCGGCATTGTCCCCGGTCAAGACAAAGTCGGGCCTGACCGCCGCAAGCTCGCTCCAGAAACAGGGCGACGGCGGGATTGGCCGCCAGCGTCTCGATCGATCCGACGTCACTGGGCTGGGAAGGGCCAGCGGGCGACCGGGAATTCGCACTCGCCGGACAGGTGCAACACCTCGCGACTGGTGACGAGAATCCGCAGCGGTTTGCAGACGTCGAGTAGCCGTCCCAGTGCGGGTGACACGGCGATCACGTGCTCGACGTTGTCGATGAACAGCAGGATCGGGTTCGAAGATCGAACGCTGGAGGTGCTCCTCGAGTGCCCTCGGTGGCCGGTTTCCCACCGGTGTGCTGGACGCCGAGCTCGTGCGCGCATAGTGGCGATCGCCGCGTCGGTGACGAAACGCGCGAGTCCCACGAATCCAATGCCGCCGGGGAACTCGTCTGCGAGATCGCGACAGACTCGACAGCCAGTCGGATCTTGCCGCTTCCTCCTGGCCCGGTGAGCGTCACGAGCCGACGCGTCCTGCCAGCATCAGCCGCTTCACTCCCGCGAGCTCGCCGCCGCGCGGCCGATCAGCGGATTACGGGGCACCGGAACGGATCGCCAGGTCCGGTCACGAACCGAAAGCTCGCCCAGTCCAGGGTGAGTGCGGGCCTCCGCCTCAGCGTCGCGAGGCGGAACGCCGGGACGTAGCCGCCCTTCGCGGAGGACGATCCGCACTGGGTCCTCGCGGCCCCTCACGGTCGTAATACCCCCTGCAGCTTCGCGCGGAGCCGTCTGGCCTGCACGCGGACGATGGTGTCGATTCGCGGATCGAACGAGGCCCCGCGGTCGAAGACTTCAACGCCGAGGGTGTATTCCTTCAGCTCGTTGTCGAGCTCCTGCACCGTGCGCTCGACCACGTGTTGCAGGAACCGGCGCAGGCGGGCGCATTTGCGAACGCCTTCGGCTGCCGAGAGAAGGCGGGCGCCAGCGCGGACGCCCGGCCCACCTCGGGATCTCCTTCGTTGACGCCGCGTCGCGGGTCGAGCACGCTGGCCTCGGTTTGGGCCGCAGTATACCGTGCCGCGTTCACCGTGAAGTCACCGCCGGGGTCACTTCCGCGACCAGAGTCCATGAGGGAGAGGTAGGCGCCCGCAAGTCGGTGCGCATGGTGGGGTCCTCGCGCCAAGGCGCGCTGGCGGCCGCATACAGCCGCCGCATCTCGATGGAGGTGTGCAATGACTTCCCAACGACAGCTGCGGGTGCTGGCGGTCGCCGTAACCGTTCCCGAAGCCCTGACGATTCCCGCACGATTGTCCGCGACCGCTCCGGTGCTGCCGGTAAAGCGGTCTCGAAGGCGGCTCGGGCAGCACCATCGGTCCGGGCGGGGCGCTGGCACGTCGTACCGAAAGCGCAGCCGGCCGGATTTCGCGCATCGATCCGCAGACGGGCGCCGTCACGACATTCGCCAGTGGTTTGCCTCCAGCGATCGTCGGGATCGGTGGAGCCATCGATGCGTCGCGTTCATCGGGAAGACACAGCGTGCGTCCTGGTGACGCTGGCGGGCCCCGATGTTGGCGGCTGGCACCGATGTCGTCCGGACACCCATCGGGTGGATGGCCGAGCGAGTTCACCGTGATCGCGGATCACCGGCCAGTTCGCCTTGAACAATCCACCAAGCACGCCGTTCGATGTTCCCGACACGGATTGCAATACGCGCTCGAGCCGTATCGCGGTGGGTTCCTGGTTACGGACGGCCATCACGCCAGCCGCCTCCCGCAGGTGACGCGCGACGGCGCGGTCTCGAGCCGCGCGCGTTTGGCAAACATCGCTCCCGAGCCCCGGGTCTGGCTGTGTCGGGTAACCGTGTGGCCATGGCGGAGGCGGGCGCCGTTCTCCGCACCTGCCGCAAAACGGCAAGATCGTCGTGTTCGAACGCACAGTCCGCCAACGGTGACGGCAGTGGCGACTGGTGCCCGCTTGCTCGTCGATGTGGAATTCGGGCGCGGTCGCACGCTGTTCGCGCTTTCGCAGGAGTGTTTCCCGCCGGCAATCCCCGGGACTCCCGCGTCACCCAACACCGGCGCCCTCGTGCAGAGCGAACGAAGATGGAACTTCTTCGACGTGATCGCGAACGGCATCAACCGTGGCCGACGTCGCTCGAATTCGATCGGAAATACCGCCTTTGCGTGGTCACGCTCACCGGCGAGATCTGGAGGATCGATGGCGTGTCGGATCCACGCCGCGCGGCACGGCAAGATGATCGCAGCGCCGGACCCCGCAGGTCTGACCCAGAGATCACGCCCTGACCCTGCGGGCCTCCGTTCAACTGATGTAAGGGGTAGGTGCTGGCCCGCGCGCACTGCGTGCCGGCGATCGCAGGTACGCGCCACAGAGTTCCTGGCCGCTGATGACATCAGCAATACGTAAC
>ERZ1370068.8184-contig-7059_pt1 | contig 30134 bp, 50 predicted proteins | sample MGYA00561227_ERZ1370068 | MGnify/ENA primary metagenome ERZ1370068 (study PRJEB38410, sample SAMEA6850437) | metagenome | study: Metagenomic assessment of the ecological functions of the soil: analysis of the soil microbiota associated with the...
CAAAGCCCAGCGCGGCAACACGAGCGCGCGCCGCGAGCAATTCCTCACGCTCGGCCGGCGAGATACTTCCGAGATAGTCGAAGCAAGCGGTCGCATGTGTCGACGGAATCCGCCGCAGCAGAGGATAGCCGGCATCGGCCTCCGCGTGCATGTGAACGCGAATCAACGAAACGATCTGCTCCATCTCCGCCACCTGGTGCCGCTCGCCAACGCCTAACGTCTGGAGCTGGCGATGGGGCACCTTCCGAACCTGAGCTTACACGCCGTCATCCGAGACGGCCGGTCGTGAGCGTGTCACCGCAGGCGGTGGCGGGCTTGGCCGCCGAACGAGTGCACACGCCGCATAACACCTCGATCTGACAAGCAACATAGCGTCGACGACTGTCTGGCGATGTTCTTGAACCGAGTCGCACCCGTTGCCCGCAGCGAGCGCACGTGAACCCAATCGCACATACGGCGGGCACGGGGAGAGTACGAGACCATGACGCAATTCCGTGTCCGACGCGCGCTGGTGGCAGCAACGGTTCTGGCAATGTGGGTCGTGCCTGCGTTTGCGCAGACGCGTACTGCCGGCAGTTATCCAACGCGTGAAACCCAGATCCTCAGGCTCGGCACGAGCCAGCGATTCAGCATGCAGATGCACACCGTCGATCAACTCCATGCGATGGTGAACAAGAACCGCACGCAGTTCAATCAGGTCCTTTCATTTGCGAGCCTGTCGGGAATCTCCGGCCAGTACTGGATGCCCTCACGATAGGGCCCGTCACCGAGACGACGATTCAACCAGGCACGCACATGGAATGGATGGCAATGAAGCGCGCCGGAAAACCGGCGATCGTGCAAAACGCATGGTGGAGCGGACGACAGCCGTTTGAGGCGTGGCAGTTCGATGTCACCGACGGCGGGCATAGCAACACGTTCCTCGTCCCGAAGGTGTGTGGCAACCTGACGTTGCTAAGCGCCGTCGCGGAGAGACCGGCGGGCACGCTGTCCGAGGCACGGCCGGAGCCGCCGCCGCCACCGCCGCCACCACCGGCGCCTGAGCCCGAACCGCCGCAGGTCGCGGCAGCGCCGCCGCCGCCCACCACCACCGCCACCGCCTGCACCGACGCATACCTACACGCCCTGGGTCGTATCAGGGAACGTCGGCAGCTCGTTCGGCACGTCGTTCGGCACGAACGTGAACACGATCCAGGGGACGGTGAACGTCGACAGCGACGTCCCTGCAACCATGACTTACGGCGCACAGGTCGGTTATATGTGGCACAGCATTTTCGGCGGAGAATTCATCGCCGATCGGGCACCCGACGTGGGCTTCGACAGCCTCTTGCTCGCGAGGCAGCCGCACGTGAATAGCTACATGGGGAACCTGGTTGCCGCGCTTCCAATTGGAAGCGGGCGATTTGACCCGTATATTTCCGGTGGCTTCGGAAGCATCGGCATAAGTGCCGACCTGTTCACGCTCCCTGACGTCAATGGCAACCGCAGCACGGTGTCAGCCGACCAGTCGCGGTGGGGCTATGACATCGGCGGCGGGATCATGGCATTCGCCGACCGCCGATGGGGCGTTCGCGGCGACGTGCGGTACTTCAGAGGGTCGTCCAACGACACGTTCACGAGCGACGAGACGCGGGAGCTAAGGGTGACGCGGTCGCTCCTTTCGGATCTCGGCTTGTGGCACGGGACGCTGGGGCTCGCGTATCGCTGGTAGCCGCCAGGCACCAACCGCCACTGCAACCTACCGCCGGCTGATCGACACCTGGAGATCAGCCGGCGGTGTTTTTGACGCTCTGCTTACTTTGAATCAGCCCCAGAACCTCATCCCGCTCGGTGGGGGAGATCGGCCGCTCGAGCGCGCCGCGAAGTTCCTCCGGGGGACACGGCGGTCGATCGCCCGCCTGACGGCACTGTGGATCATGACGGCTCGTCCTTCCAGGCCGCGCAGCAGCCGGATGTCCTCGCGATCCTTCGGGCCGCCCGCGACGACGGTCAAACCTTTAAGAATATTCCTCTTCGACAATAGTCGTTACCACGACTATTGTCGCGGCCTACCTTGGCTGGCATCGTTGCCCGTGCACTGAAGCAGAAGCGGCGGTTCGCCTCACGCGAGCAGGAAGTGCTTGCTAGGCTTGCAGATCGCGGCGGCGCGAATCATGGAGCCGTGGGAGAGGTTCCTCAAAGCGACTGCAGAGCTGACGCCCAATCAGCATAACGTGCTGCGCATCCTGCGCGGCAGCGACCCGACGAAGCTGCCGTGCGGCGACATCGCGGATCGGATGATCGCGCGCGACCCGGACATCACGCGTCTGGTGGATCGCCTGGGCCGCCGCGGCCTGGTGGCGCGCAGCCGCCGTCGCCTGGATCGACGGGTCGTCGAAGTAGGGATCACTGAGAAAAGGCACTAGAAGCCCTGCGGAGTCTCGATGAGACATGTCGATCGGTTCCCGAGAGCGATGCTCAGCCACCTTGGTCCCAAGAAACTCGAGCATCTGGGCGGGCTGCTCGAGAACATCATCGCAGACCTCGGCGCATTTCCGTGACGGCGACGAGAGCAACGCGGGCACGTGGTGGTGAATAGTCGTTTACACGACAATCGTTTAACAGATGTTCGCAGTGTGGGTCCAAACCCACGCCACTTCGAGGAAAGCACATGACAACAATGACGACTGCATCACCGGCGCGAATCATGGAAGTCGGCATGGCCTTCTGGCCGGCGAAGGTCCTGCTCTCGGCGATAGAGCTCCGGCTGTTCACCGAGCTCGGTGCCACCTCCAAGACTGGCGACGAGCTGCAGGCGGCGCTCCGGCTGCACCCGAGAGCCAATCCCGATTTCTTTGACACCCTCGTGGCCCTTCGGTTTCTCGATCGAGAGGGCGATGGCGCCGGAGGCACGCTATCGCAACACGCTGGAAAGCTGCCCTATTCCTCGATCGGCACAGTCCACAGTTCATGGGCGGCTTCCTGGAAATGGCCAATGCCCGCCTGTACCGCGTTCTGGGGCGATCTCACCGAGGGGCTCCGCACCGGGAACCCGCAGAACGAGATCAAGCACACCGGCGCGGCCCATGTTCGCCGAGCTTTACAGCAAGCCTGAGCGGCTCGAGCAGTTCCATGGACGCGATGAGCGGGCATCTCGGCGGCCAATTTTCAGGCCCTTGCCGAGAAATTCGATTTCTCGCGCTACCGAACGATCCTGCGACGTGGGTGGCGCCACGGGCCAGCTGTCGATGTCGTCGCCGCGAGACACCCTCACCTGTCGATGCACATCGGTAGATCTCGCCGGCCGTCGACCGCGATCGCCGAAGCGGAAGATCGCTGCGGCGCGGATTGACCGGATCGGGTCAACGCGCGGTCGCTCGATTTCTTCGCGCGAGCCGTTGCCGACGGCCGACGTGGTCACGATGGGCATGATCCTCCACGACTGGAATCTCGAGAAGAAGATGCACCTCGATCCGCGCGGCCTACGACGCGCTGCCTGCCGGGCGGCGCGTTCGTCGTCGTCGAGAACCTGATCGACGACGCGCGGCGCGAGAACGCGTTCGGGCTGATGATGTCGCTCAACATGCTGATCGAGTTCGGCGACGCATTCGACTTTACGGCGGCGGATTTCTTCGAGTGGTGTCGGCAGGTCGGTTTCCGCACGATGGAGGTGATTCCATTGGCAGGGCCACGCAAGCGCCGGTGTGGCCTACAAGTAATGGACGGGCCGTGACTGTCGAGGACGTGGCTCGACGTGTCAACGATTCCGTTCGCTGTTTGGGGGAGCGCCATCGTGAACAAGCTACAGGTGCAAGGCGTTCATCACATCACCCTCGTCGGATCGACGAAGCAGAGCGCCGTGGATTTCTGGCAGGGTGCGCTGGGCATGCCGTTCATCTTCGAGCAGCCCAACCTCGGCAAGCCGGATGAGAACCACCTGTACTTCGATCCCGGCGATGGCCGCCTGCTCACCGTCTTCACCAACGAATCGCGCGAGGACGCCGGACGGCACGCGCCGCGAGAGATCGGCTGCGTGGAGCACATCGCGTTCAATGTGTCGAGGGCGACGTTCATGCAGGCGCCCGCTCGCCTGCGCGAACGCGGCATCGAGTTCATCCAGCGCGACCGCGGCTTCATGGACTCCATCTATCTCCACGATCCCAACGGCCTCAAGGTCGAGCTCGCGTGCTACAAGTTCGAACCGCCCGAGGGCTTCCGCGCCGTCGATGTGCTGATGAAGGCCCACGCGCTGCGCGTTGAGCGCGGCGATCATCACATCACCGACGAGCACGTCGCCGATGCCATCGAGTGGCTGCTGGCGACTCGGCCTCGGGTCAACGTTGAGGGGAGCTCCACCGTCACGTGAGGCCACGGTTCGCCTTCGATACGGTAGGTTCGGGAACGCCATTGATTCACCAGACTGCGTCCCTTACCGCGGTCGTATCAGCCCGACACGCCGATTGTGTTCTGCTGGGATCATTAGCGTCGAGGAGCTGGATTTCGTCGTCTTCGTAGCCCGAGTCCCCTCAGGGACGCCGCCGCTTATTTGGTCTTTCGACTCAAAACCCCGATTGTCGTGGCTTCGACGCTCCTGGCGGTCACTGACCGAACGATCAGGTCCACCGCGCCATCGAGGCCAAGAGTCATTGAGTTGATCGCGAGGTCGTAGCATCGAGGGTCTGCCCATTCGACCTCCGCCACCCTGCGAATGAACCGGGTCCGCTCTTGATCCGACTGCCGCACCATTCGCAATGCCTGGGCGTGATCGGCGGTCTTGTAAACCTGCTGCACTCGATCGACCCGCCACTGCTCTGGAGCGTGAACGAACACCGTTACGACACCGGACGCCCCCTGAGGATCTGGCCGCTCCGCGCCCGACGATGACCTCTGACGTGATCGTCAACAATCTCTCGGATCAATCGATCCTCGATTCCAACGAGCTGGCCCTCGTAAAGAACCGTCGGAGACGGCGGAACATACCCGGTATCGAGAGAGCCGAGAGCAAACAAGGTGCCCAGGCGCTCGAACCACGAATCCGCAGGCAATCCGTCTTTCTTTGAACTGCTGCTCGCCCAGATACTCCGCTGCTATGCGGAGCATTTCACGATCGAAATATCGCAAGCCGAGGCGCTCGGCGACGGCTCGTCCGATATACGAACCACCGCTGCCCTGCTGTCTCGAGATTGCGATGCTCTTTCTGTGTAGTACGTCCGACATCACGACTCCTGCCCTCAGAACCGGCTGGGTGAACGTTCGCAACTATGTGACCTCGCGCCCGAACGCATGCCTGCGAAGGAGTTTAGCTTACCTCTATCGCAACCGCAGCTCTGGAAACGTGCGCTCGCTGGCGATGATTTCAGCGCGACAGGCGTTGAGGGTGACTTCGGCGCCGGTCCGCACCGAGTTCGCGGAGTCGGCCCCCACGTCAATCCTTTGAGCGATCCATCGGCTAGGTCACCATAGTTCCAGCGAGGAAGTCGCGCCTGAACCTTCGACGGCGCACCACTAATGCACCACCGGGAAAGATGCCCGCCGTGACGCGCTTCGCCAAGCGCGGCCAAGTGTTTGATTGTGTGTGTTAGGCGGTGGACGCGGATAGATTCGAACTATCGACCCCCGCGTGTGAAGCGGGTGCTCTACCACTGAGCCACGCGTCCAGCCGAAACATCAGTTTATCACAGCGTCTTACGTGGTTCCGCACAGGCGATCGCCGAAATCGCCAAGCCCCGGCACGATGTATTTGTGCGGGTTCAGCTCGCGATCGACGACGGGCGTGTAGATCGTCGACCTCGGGGTGATGCTGCTCGACGAGCGCGACGCCTTCCGGCGCGGCGACGATGCAGATCACGCGGAGCATGCGGGCGCCGGCGGCCTTCAGCAGATCGATGGCGGCGACGGCGCTGCCGCCGGTCGCCAGCATCGGATCGATCATCGAGCACGAAGCTGTCGGCGAGATCGCGTGGAAGCTTGCGTAGCACTTCGACGCGATCGCCGTCGCTTCGTCACGCTGCAGGCCGATGTGGCCGACGCGAGCGGTCGGCAGCAGCTCGAGAACCGCATCGAGCATCCCGAGACCGCGCGCGCAGCACCGGCACGACCACGACGTCTCCGGAGACGACGACGCCCTCCGCCGGCCCGAGCGGCGTTTCGACCGTGTGCCGGCGCGACGGGACATCCTTCAACGCTTCGGCTGCCAGCAGCACCGAAATGCGGTTCGCGGCGCGGCGGAACTCGGGCGGCTGGGTTCGCACGTCGCGGAGTTCCATCAACGCGTCGTGGACAAGCGGATGGTTGACGAGGTGCACCGGCACTGGCCGATCTTAGTGTGAGGTGCGAGGGTGCGAAGGGTGCGCGAGCTGCGAGCGTGCGAGGGTCCGCGCCGCACGGGCATAGATTCCGACAAATGAACAAGTTCGCCGTCGCTCTGTCTGGTGCTCGTGGCGCGCCGTGGTCGCGTCGGCGCAGGCACCGCGGCAGGTGTCGCTCGTCATCACCAACGGCATCGTCGTCACCGTCGATGGTGGCAACCGGGTGATCACCCCGGGCGCCGTGGCGATTGACGGCGACCGACATCGTTGCCGTCGACAGCGCCGATAACATCCGGCGCCAGTTCCGTGGTCGCGAGACGATCGATGCATCGGGCCAGGTCGTCATGCCTGGCCTGGTCAACACGCACACGCACGCGCCGATGGTGCTGTTTCGCGGGCTGGCGGACGATCTGGCGCTGCAGGACTGGCTGACCAAGTACATCTTTCCGGCGGAAGCGAAGATGGTCTCGCCGGAGTTCGTGCGGCGCCGGAACACGGCTGGCGGCGCTCGAGATGATCGAGTCGGGCACCACGACCTTCGCGGACATGTATTACTTCGAGGAGGAGATCGCGAAGGAGACGAAAGCGGCCGGCCTGCGCGGCGTGCTCGGCGAGACGGTGATCCAGTTTCCGGTTGCCGATGCGAAGACACCGGCCGATGCGCTGGCGCGCGCCGAGACGTTCATCAAGACGTTCAAGAACGATCCGCTGATCACGCCTGCCGTCGCGCCGCACGCGATTTACACGAACGACAGCGCGACGCTGAAAGCGGCGCGGGCATTATCGGTGAGATACAGCGTGCCGACGCTCATTCACGTGGCCGAGACGCAGTCCGAGGCGATGACCGCCAGGGAGCGCGGATCGCCGACCGTCGTCAGCTATCTCGAGTCGCTCGGCTTTCTCGGGCCCGGCGTCGTCGCGGCACACGCCGTCTGGGTGAACGACAGCGACATCGCGCTGCTGAAATCGCGCGGCGTCGGCGTCTCGCACAATCCCGAGAGCAACATGAAGCTGGCCAGCGGCATCGCGCCGGTCATGGCCTACCTGGCGGCGAACGTCGCGATCGGTCTCGGCACCGACGGCGCCGCGAGCAACAACGATCTCGACATGTTCGAGGCGATGCGCGCAGCCTCGTTTCTCGCGAAGGTCGCGACCTCGGATCCGACCGCTGTCAGCGCGAAGACGGCCGTGCAGATGGCGACGATCGGCGGCGCGCGGGCGCTCGGCATGGAGCAGCAGATCGGCTCGCTCGAGCCGGGCAAGCGCGCCGACGTCATCATCGTCGGCATGAGCGCCGCGCGGCAGACGCCGATGTACGACCCGATCTCGCACCTCGTGTATGTCACGCGCGGCGACGACGTCCAGACGACCATCGTCAACGGCAAAGTCCTGATGCGCAACCGGAAGGTTCTGACGCTTGATCGCGCGGCAGTTCTCAGAGGACGCGACGGCGTGGGCCGATAAGGTGCGCGCCGCCGTCGCGCGACCAACCACTACTCAACCACGAATCCGTCTAACCACCAACCACGCCTGTCGCGCCGTCATCTTCATCCCGTGCTTCGGCCGCAGCGTCACGGCGGCATTGCGGCGACGACCGGATGACCGGGCACCAGGTCGAACCTCCAGCGCTGCGCAATCGTGGCGAGGACCAGGACCAGCTCCATCCACGCGAACGATTCGCCGATGCACTGGCGCGGTCCGCCGCCGAAAGGAAAGTAGGCGAAGCGTGGCAGCGCGCGCCTTGAACGCCGGCGTCCAGCGATCGGGATCGAACCGCTCGGGCTCTGGATAGTGCCGCGGATCGCGATGCACGATCCACTGGCTCATGACGACGATGGAGCGAGGCGGCGACGTGAATAGCCGCCGATGCTGATGCTCGTTGACGGCGCGGCGGCCGACGAGCCACGCCGGCGGATACAGACGCATCGATTCGGTCACGACACGTGTGGTGTACGGAAGGCGATCGACATCGGCAACCGTCGGCAGCCGTCCCGCCAGCACACGGTCAATCTCCTCGTGCAGCCGGCGCTCGATGTCCGGTGACTGACTGAGGAGATACCACGTCCACGTCAGCGCGTTGGCCGTCGTTTCATGGCCGGCAAGGAAGATGGTCATCGCCTCGTCGCGCACCTGGCGATCGGTCATGCCGCGTCCCTTGTCCTCGTCGTCCTGCGCCATCAGCAGCATCGAGAGCAGATCGCCGCGGTCGCCGCCGCTGGCGCGGCGCTCGCCGATGATCCCGTAGATGATGGCGTCGAGCCGTTCACGCGCTCGCTGGCCGCGGCGCGAGCCGCGGAATCGGCAGCCGTTCGAGCGTATCGCCGAACGGCAGCATCAGCGTCCAGAACGAATTCATCAGCCCGCTCATGGCGTCGCCGACGTCGCGCGCCTGCGACTCGACGTCGGTGTCGAAGAGCGTCTTGCCGACGATGAGCAGCGTCAGGCGCGACATCTCCCGGGCCACGTCCAGCGTCGCACCGTCGCTCCAGCCGCTCCGCACGCGGTCCGCGCACGACACCATCGTCGACGCGTACGCGGCCACGCGGTCGCGGTGAAACGCGGGCTGCATCAGGCGGCGCTGCCGGAGATGCACGGCGTCCTCGCTCGTCAGCAGCCCCTCGCCGAGCAGAATCTTGATCCGCTCGAGACCACGGCTCTTGTGGAAGTTCTGGTTGTGCGTGACGAGCACGTCCCTGATGACCGATGGATCGCTGGCGATGAAGAGGTGCTCGCCGCCCATCCGCAGGTAGGCAAGGTCGCCATAGTCGCGCGCGAGGTCCGAGAAGAACTCGGAGCGGATTTCGGCCGGGCCTGTACGTGAACGTGCTGAGAAACGACGTCTTCGGGCCTGGCGGGAATGTCCTAGTCGCCGATGACGGCGATGTACGGGAGGTTCCGGTATTGCTCGGCATAATCCAACCCGTATCCAACCACGAATTTGTCCTCGATCGTGAAGCCGATGTACTCGACCTTGACGTCGATCTTCCGGCGCGACGGCTTGCTGAGGAGACACGCCGTACGCAAGTGACGCGGCGATCGGCGCGCGGATGATGTCCTGCAGATACGTCAGCGTCAGACCGGTGTCGACGATGTCCTCGACGATCACGACGTCGCGTCCTTCGACGCCGCTGTCGAGATCCTTGAGGACCTGCACCTGGCCGGACGATCTTCGTGCTCGTGCCGTAGCTCGAGACCGCCATGAAATCGAGCGTGGTCGTTCCGGGAAGCTGGCGCGCGAGATCGGACATGAAGACGAATGCGCCCTTGAGGACGCAGACAAGGTGGACGCCGTCGGGATGATCGCGGTGGATCTCCTGCGCGAGCGAGCGGACGCGCTGCTGAATGTCGTCGGCGGAGATCAGGACGTTCATCGCGAAGTAAACTAACATAGCTCGCCCGCATGAAGCGCTTTCAGATGATCACCGAGGCCGACGCGCGCGTCATCGAATATGGCAGCACCGTCACGCTGGTCGATCGGCGGTCACGTGACGCCGCTCGCGGCGGACACGCTGAAGGCGCGACGCGTATCGGTGGTCCGCGAGAGCGGCGACGGCGACGACGCGGCGCTGGCGCCGCGCGCCGACATTCGCACGGTCGCGATCGGCGGCGATCACACATCCGTTGCGCTGAAAGCGCGCCATCGTGGCGCATCTGCGAGGACGCGGCCTCGCGGTCCACGACCTCGGCACCAACAACAGCGAGCCGGTCGACTATCCGGATACGGCCGGCGCCGTCGCGCTGCAGGTCGCGCGCGGCGAAGCCGATGCCGGGATCGCGATTGACGGCGCGGGCCTCGGCTCGACGATCGCCGCCAACAAGCTCCGCGGGGTCCGCGCGGCGATGTGCACCGATCGAACGCTGGCGCGCTACGCCCGCGAACACAACGGCGCCAACGTGCTGGCGCTCGGATCCACGCTCGTGTCGACGCCCGACGCGCTGGAAATCGTCGACATCTTCCTCGGCACGCCGATGCGCGAAGCCGCGTTATATCCGCAGGCTCGCCAAGGTGCGCGACCTCGAACGCCGCCACAGCCCTGATGCAGCCGCTCGACCTGCAGCGCCTCATTCAGATCATCGTCGAGGAGCTCGCGGCGAGCCGAGTCGGCGCCGCGCGCCGTCGCGGTGCGCGTGCCATTCGCTGCTCGTACGAATGCTGCCCGGATCGTCTTCGCGGCGTGCTCGATGCCGGCGCGACGCGCCTCGGGCTGCACGCCACCGGCGGCGCGCCGGGCGGCGTCGCGTCGATGATCGACCACACGCTGCTCAAGCCGGACGCGACGCGAACGGACATCGAGGCGCTCTGCCGCGAGGCGGCGGAATACAAGTTCGCCAGCGTCTGCGTGAACCCGACCTGGGTGGCGCTGTGCGCGCGCTGCTGCAGGGCAGCGGCGTCAAGGTCTGCTCGGTCGTCGGGTTTCCGCTCGGCGCGACGACGCCCGACACGAAGCACTACGAGACCCGGCGCGCGATCTTCGACGGCGCGCGCGAGATCGACATGGTCATCAACATCGGCGCGCTCAAGTCCGGCGACCTGCGGGTCGTCGAGCGGGACATCGAGGCGGTGACCGTTCCGTGCCGCGAGGCGGGCGTGCTCAGCAAGGTGATCATCGAGGCGGCGCTCCTCACCGACGATGAGAAGATCACGGCATGCACGCTGGCCAAGGCGGCCGGCGCCGACTACGTGAAGACGTCGACCGGGTTCGGCCCAGGCGGCGCGACTGCGGCCGACGTCGATGCTGATGCGCCGCGTGGTCGGCGAGGAGATGGGCGTGAAGGCGGCCGGCGGCGTCCGCGACCTCGAGGGGCTGAAAGCGATGGTCGCGGCGGGCGCGACTCGCGTCGGTGCGAGCGCCGGCGTGCGCATCGTCCAGGAGTCGCAAGGCAAGCAGCCCGCGGCTCCGAGCAAAGGATATTGAGGCGACTGCGGCGGACAGGGTAGGCCGGGTCCTTTCAGGACCCGGCGTGGAGGCAATGTTGGCAAATCTCAGTCAGGAACAGTTACGCCGGCTGGCGCGGCTTGGCGCGATGGCGAGGCCTCGAGCAGCTCCGCCAGGAAGAGGCGGCGATTCGATCTGAATTCCCGGAGCTGTTTGGCCGCGGCCGGCCGTGGCGAAACGGGCAACGGAGAGGCGGCAGCTGCCGCGCCGGCGCCGCGCGATGTCGGCAGCGGCTCGCAAGGTTGTGTCAGAGCGAATGCGAAAGCTACTGGGCCGAACGCCGGAAATCGAAGGCGGCCAAGTAGTGAAAGCAGGGCTGTCGATTGCGGCCCTGTTCCTCTCGACAGCGGCATACGCACAACCGTCGTCATCGCCAGGCCCGCATGTCATCGACCTCCGCGGCGTGATGTCGGGGCTGCCGTCTGGAAGTGCTTTTCATCCCGTGCTGCCCGACAACACGCTCGTTCCCAGGCGCGGGTTCGGTCTTGGCGCCGGCGCCCACGTGTATCTCATGAAGCTTGGCCCCGCGCGTCTGGGCGTCGGCGTCGAGATCGCGCGGGCACGTGGCACGGCGATGACCCCGGCGACGACCACCACTTCGACAACAACCACCGCCACGACATCATCGTCCGCGACGGCCACATCGACGCTGAGCGCCGCATCGCCGATCGAGACGGCGACGACGGTCACGCTTGTCACGCCGCAGGTGTCGTTCAACTTCGGCGCAAGGGATGGGTGGAGTTACCTGAGCGGAGGCTACGGGTCGGCGCAGATTCATGGCGCCGCATCAGGGCAGCTGACGGCGCCTGCGACCGGGACGGCGACGCTCGTCCGGGACGAGGGTCGAGCCTCGGCGGTCAATTACGGCGGTGGGGCACGGTGGTTCATCCGCGAGCACGTCGCGGTCGGCTTCGATCTGCGGTTTCACCGGATTGCCGCCGTCGGCACGCAGCCCGCCACACGCGTGTTCGCGCTGTCGGTGGGGTTGTCCGTGAGGTAGGGCTTCCAGCCGAGCTCGCGTTGCGAGCGGACGCTGAGGAGTCCCCGTCAGGCTCCTCGCAGGCCGTGATCGCGATCGCAACAGGCGAGGATTGCCGCCAATTCCTCGTCGAGTTCCCTGTGAACTTCATGCCTTTCCGGGGTGCATTCGTTGCACTTGAAGCTGCATCGGAGGTGAGGGATGAAACCCATGAAAACGATTGTCGCAAGCGTCACGGCTCTGCTCGTGGCCGCGACGGCATTCGCCCAGCTATCGAAAAGTGACATCAACAAGCTCAACGAGGCGACCACGGTTCTCTCGGAGATCAGGAACGCTCCGGACAACGGCATTCCGGACTCGGTCTGGAGTAAGGCTCACTGTGTAGTCGTCATCCCCGACCTGAAGAAAGCCGGGTTCATCGTCGGCGGCGAACATGGCTCCGGCGTGATGAGCTGCAAAAACGCGAACACCTGGGGACCTCCGGTCTTCATGGAACTGACAAAGGGCAGCGCCGGCCTCCAGGCTGGAGTCTCGAGCACTGACCTTGTGCTCGTCGTGATGAATGAAAGTGGCGCCGACAAGCTGCTGCGCAACAAGGTGACGCTTGGCGCAGACGCCTCGGTCGCCGCGGGACCCGTCGGACGCGCGGCCAGTGCGGCAACCGACGCGCAGCTGTCAGCGCGAGATGCTGTCCTATTCGCGCTCGAAGGGCCTCTTCGCCGGCATCGATCTGTCAGGCGGCAGCTTGAATCCGGACAACTCCAAGAACGAGCGTGCATACGGACCGAACGCGTCGGCGCGGGACATCGCTCTGGCACCGACGCGCGGTCAAGATGAGCGCCGAGGCGCAGGCATTCACGAAGTCAGCTCGGACGCGACGTCCGTGGGACGTCGGGTAAGAAGTAACGCCTGAGGGACGATGGCACAGCCGCTGGCGCTGTGCCATCGGCCGCTAATGCGCCGATCGGATCAGCGGGTCAGAATGCCTGCCTCCCGTCGAATTGCGATGCGTCTGTGAACCAGGCCGCATCGATAGCGGAAGCGCTGGAATTGGAGCGGGCGACGGGAATCGAACCCGTGTTCTAGGCTTGGGAAGCCTCTTTCTTGCCACTAGAAGACGCCCGCATTCCGAAGGAGCCGTCAGAAGAAGTAATTTTAGCGTAGTGCGAAATCAGCCGCGAATAATAGATAAGACCTCGTCCCGCTTCTTCTCCATCATCTCCGGCGTCGCTGCCTCGAGGTTCAGCCGCAGCAGCGGCTCGGTGTTCGAGCCGCGCACGTTGAAGTGCCAATCGGGGTAGTCGACCGAGATGCCGTCCATCCTGGCGAGCTGCGCGTCCGTGTAGCGCTCTTCGATCGCCTGCAGCTTCTTCGGCACGTCGTTCATGCTCGCCAGCTTGGTGTTGATCTCGCCGGAGATGAAGTAGCGCTCGCGGAGCGGCTGCAGCAGCTCGTGGAGCGACTTGTTCTTCTTCGACATCAGCTCGAGGATCAGCAGCGCCGGGATGAAGCCGTTGTCGGCGTACGAGAAGTCGCGGAAGTAGTAGTGGCCGGTCACCTCGCCGCGCGAAGATGCCGTCCTCGTCGCGCATCCGCCGCTTGATGAACGCATGGCCGACGCGGTTCATCAGCGCGCGTCCGCCGAGCCGCTCCACGGTGTCCTTCACCGCGTGGCTGGCGCGCAGGTCGTAGATGATCGTCGCGCCGGGGTGCTTCAGCAGGAACGCTTCGGCCAGCAGCGCGGTGATGAAGTCGCCCGGAGACGAACTCGCCGCTGCCGTCGATGAAGAAGCAGCGGTCGGCGTCGCCGTCCCACGCGATGCCGACGTCGGCCTTCTGGCGGATCACTTCCTCCGTGATGTCGCGCCGGTTTTCCTCGATGAGCGGGTTCGCCTCGTGGTGCGGGAACGTGCCGTCGATATCGAAACAGAGCTTCGTCGTCTTGCAGGGAAGCTGGTCGAACAGCAGCGGCGCCACCAGGCCCGCCATGCCGCTGCCGGCGTCGAGCACGACGGTGAACGGCTTGATGACCGACGGGTCGATGAACGACATCACTTTCTCGATGTACTCGAAGATGATGTTCGCGCGGCGCGACCGAGCCTCGGCGTCGCCGCCGGCGGCGGCAGCCGGTCGTTGACGATCATGTCGCGAATCTCGCCGAGTCCCTGCGTCGCCGCTGAGCGGCAGCGCGCCCGGCGCGCACCATCTTGATGCCGTTGTACTGCTTCGGGTTGTGCGACGCCGTGATCTGCGCGCCCCCTTCGAGCTCGTCTTTGACGACGCGCGAAGTAGAGCATGTCGGTGCCGAGCATCCCGTAGTCGATGACGTCGGCGCCCTGTTCGCGCGCGCCCTGGATGAAGGCGGCCGCGATGCCCGGCGACGAGACGCGCATGTCGCGCGAGACGCCGATCCGCTTCGCGCCGAGGTAGGTGACGAAGCCGCGTCCGATCTGCCGCGCGACCTCTTCGTTGATTTCGCCGGGATAGAGCCCGCGGATGTCGTACGCCTTGAAGATATCCGTGTTGATGCGCATCTTGTGGACTGTGTCGCCTGGCATGACGTTACGCTTTCGTGAAATCGGTCAGTGTCGTCTTGTCGCCGAGCACCGCGCCGGAGTTGACGGTCACGTTGCGGCCGATGTGGCAGTGGCGGCCGACGATCGCGTCCGGATGCACGCCTCGCGGCTGATGCGGCAATTGGGCCAGATGACGGCGCCGCTGATCGACGGCATCCTCTTCGATCTGCGTCTGCCGGCCGATCACCGAGTAGGGACCGATCTGCGCGCCTGCCTTGATGAGCGTCCCCTCGTCGATGAAGCAGGGCCCTTCGATCGTGGCGCCTTCTTCGATCTTGGCGTCGGCGGCGATCCACGTGCGCGGCGCGGCGATGTCGCGAAACGGCTCGGCCGCATAGCGCCCGTCCATGATGTCGCGATGCACCTGCGTGTACTTGCCGGGCGTGCCGATGTCGATCCAGTAGCCGTTGTAGACGTACGCGACGAATGTTTCGCCGCGCTCGATGAGCGACGGGAAATAGCTGCGCTCGATCGACCAGGCAACGTTGCTCGGGATCCGGTCGAACGTGTCGCGGCTCGAGCACGTAGATGCCGGCGTTGATGTTGTTGGTGGTGATCTCGTCGGGCTTCGGCTTCTCGAGGAAGCGGCGGATGTTGCCCGTCCGCGTCGGTATCGACCAGCCCGTACGCCGTCGGGTTGTCGACCGGCGTCAGCACGATCGTCGCGCGCGCCTTGCGCTCGCGATGCAGGCGGATGACGCCCGCGAGGTCGATCTGCGTCAGCACGTCGCCGTTGAACACGACGACCGATTCGGTCAGCTGATCGCCCGCGCATTTGATGGCGCCCGCCGTGCCGAGCGGCGCCGGCTCGACGACGTAGCGGATCTTGATCCCGAGCTCGGAACCGTCGCCGAAGATCTCCTCGATGCGCCGCGGCTGGTAATTGAGGCTCAGGATGACTTCGTCGATCTCCGGAACCTGCTTGAGCAGATCGATCTGATAGTGGAGAAACGGCCGGTTGAAGATCGGGACGATTGGCTTGGGCGTGTGGATGGTGAGCGGCCTGAGTCGGGTGCCCTTTCCCCCGGCCAGAAGGATCGCCTTCATGACAATCAACGATCATACACGCATGCGCCGATAAGGTAGAATGCAGCCTCGCCGATGACAATGAACCTGCCGAATACGCTGACGCTCGTGCGGATGTTTCTCGTGCCGCTGCTGGTGGTGGTGTTGCTCACGCAGTTCGCGGGACGCGAGATCTTCGGCGTGCCGAAGGAGCTGATCGGCGCGGCCATTTTCGGCATCGCCTCGATCACCGATTGGCTCGACGGCTACCTGGCGCGCCGCCGCCGACAGGTCACGTGGCTCGGACAGGTGCTCGATCCGATCGCGGACAAGCTGCTGACCTCCGCCGCCTTCATTTCGCTCGTGCAGCTTGGTCTCGCGCCGGCCTGGATGGTCGCGCTCGATCATCGGCCGCGAGTTCGCGATCACCGGTCTGCGCAGCCTCGCCTACACGAAGGGCATCACGATTCCCGCGTCCCCGCTCGGCAAGATCAAGATGGCGTCGCAGGTGACGGCCATCCTCCTGCTGATTCTCGGATGGCGGCCGCTGCCGTGGCTCGCGCCGATTGGCTATGCGGCGCTCTGGGTGGTGATGCTGACCGCCGTGGTCTCGGCGATCGATTACTACCGGCGGTTCGTGCTGCTGCTCAACGCGCGCGTCACCGACGTGAACGTCGCACGCGAGCGCCGCGCAAGCTGAGCATCCAATCCCTATTTCCGGAGCGCGACGTAGTCGCCCATCTGGAACGCGTCACGTGCCTGTAGCGCCCGCAACGTCGAGACGTCCGGCTTCACGTCGACGACAACCGCCTCTCCCATTTCGAAGAGAAACTCGGGCGTGATGACCTCGTCCGGCAAATCCTTCATCGCTGACAACCGCAAGGTCTCCATCTTCCGCTTGTCGCGGAAGACGATGAAGCGGGCGCCGAGGGTGACGCCATGGTCGCTGCCGCGATCGACCGTGAAGAAATCATTCTTCGCGAACATCGTGCGGCGATCGGTCCCGATCAGGATGTGTCCGTAGTTCTCGCGCTGCGGCTTCGGCGGATTCGCGTCGGGGCGTCGGCGGCTGCGTGATGCTGAACGGTTCCAGGTAATCGCCGACGTTCATCGTGTCGCAGGCATGCTCAACCGTGACGAGCGACATCGTCTTATCGACCGCATACACTTTCACCCAGCCGCTCGTCTTGATCGTGGCTGGCGTCGTCGCGCGAGATGCTCGTGCCGCGCGGGGCTGCACGCGGCGGACGTAGATACTGCTGGCCGACTTCGATGCCGTTGTCGGACCCGCCGTTAATCGTGATCAAATCGCCGGGCCCGTACAGGTGACGAGTCGCTGAATACTGGCCGCCCGTGACGAGCAGCGAGCCGACGGGGCCGCTCGAACATGAGGGTTGGCGAGCACGCCTGCGCGATCACGTCGGCGTCGAGATGCGTCGGGACCGGCGCTGGGCCGGTCTGCGCCAGCAGCGGCACAGCCGGCCGCCAGCAGGGCAGCCGTCACGAAGCGAGACGTCGGGCGTCGGGTGCGGCTCATATCTTCCTCCCGCCTCCGCCGCGGAGCGCTTCGGCGAGGCTAGTGGCGTCCCGTGAAGTTATTGAGCGGCGAGTGTTTCGAGCCGCTTGCGGGCATCCTCGAGATACTCGCTGCGGTCGAATTCCTTGACCAGCCGATCGTGTATGCGGGCTGCTTCTGCCTTATCGGTCTTGAGGAGAGATTCCGCCAGATAGTAGTAAACGGCGTCCCGCCCGGGGTATCCGGGGTCGTCTTTGAGGACCTCCTTGAAGCGGGCGATGGCGCCCGGAGTACCAGCGCGCGCGGAAGTAATAGAGTCCCACCTTGTACGACGCCTGGCTCAGGCGGCTGCGCGCCTCGCGCCAGTTCCCGCGCACTTCCGGCGTCAGCATGCTGTTCGGATAGCGGTCGAAGAACACCTCGAACTCGCGCACGGCGGCGATCGTTTCCGTCTGGTCGCGCTCGGGCGCCTTCATCCGGCGGTAGTGCGTCATCGCCAGCTGTACTGCGCGTAATCGACGCGCGCGTTCGTCGGATAGAACGTGATGAATTCCTTGAACTCGTTTTCCGCGAGGACGAGATTCGCGTCGCCGCCCTCGTTCAAGTAGGTGTCGCCGACGCCGAGCTTTGAGTCGGGCCGCAGCGCGCTCTGCGGGTAGTTGTCGACGATCTGCTGGAGCTACTTGCGCGCGTCGAGCCAGCGCTGCCGCATCACCGCGTCGGTGGCGCGTTGAAACAGGAACTGGTCCGGCGCGGTGTTCCCGGCGGGACGACGGGCGGCTTGTTGCCGCCGCATGCCGCCAGCCATGCCATCGCGACGATGGTGATCAGGGTGCGCCAGCCGGCGCGTGAACGAAACCTGGAGTCAATCATGCGTTGAAGAGGCCTGCCTCGGTCATCCATTGAAATTGCGCGCGCAGCCCCTGTTCGAGCGTCACCGCCGGGGCGAACGCCAGATCTGCGCGCGCGCGTGCGGTATCGGCGTAGGTATCGCGCATGTCGCCGGCCTGCGGCTCGATCATGTTCAGCCGCAGGGGACGGCCGGTAATCCGGCCGATGAGCTCGAAGACGTCAAGCAGCTCGACCCGCGAGCCGCCTCCAATATTGTAGACAGCCCCGGGTGTTCCACGCGTACTCTGCGCTGACGGTCGCGGCCACCGCATCGCTCACGAAGGTGAAGTCGCGGGTCTGCCGCCCGTCGCCGAACACCATGATCGGCTTGTTCCGCATCGCCGCGAGGAAGAACCGGTGAAACCCCATGTCCGGGCGCTGGCGCGGGCCGTACACCGTGAAATACCGCATCGAGACGGCGGGCACGCCGTAATTGACGTGGTACAGGTGGCACAGCTGCTCGGCGGACAGCTTGGTCACGCCGTACGGAGAAACCGGTTGCGGCCTGGCGTCTTCGCGCATCGGGAAGCGGCACGTCGTCGCCGTATACCGAGCGAACTCGAGCGCGTAGACGAGCCGGTCGATCGGCCGTCCCTTGCAGGCTTCGAGCAGGATCTGCGTGGCTTCGACATTGTTCACTGTATAGACGTGAAAGTCGCGTCCCCAGCTTTTCCGGACGCCCGCCTGCGCCGCCAGGTGAAAGACCCAGGAAACGCCGTCGAGCAGATGTCGGCCAGTCGGCATCGGCCAGGGCTGTTTCGACGAGCGTGAAACGGCCGTCGGTCGCAGAGCTGCGCGAGATTCTGTTCCTTCCGCTCGCGCGGGTAGTAGTCGGTGAACACGTCGATGCCGGTCACCGTGTGGCCGGCGTTGACCAGATGCTCGCTGAGATGAGAACCGATGAAGCCGGCGGCGCCGGTGACGATGCGCCTTCACGCGAGCATCTCCGCGGACGCGAGTGCGGGCAGCCGGCAGGGACGGCCGCTCGTATCGAGCGCGGCGTGGATCGTGTGGCCGGTCACGAGCGTCTCGTCGCCGCGCGACGATCTCGTAGTCGAAGCGGATGCGCACGGGCGTCAGCAGCGTCGCGCGCGTCCGGATTTCGAGCTCATCGTCGTAGCTTGGCCGCACGCCGGTACTCGCAGTGCGCCTCGATCACCGGCAGCTGCACGCCCTCGTCTTCCATGGCGCGATAGCTGTGGCCGGTGTCGCGGAGCCAGTCGGTGCGGCCAATCTCGAACCATACGAAGTAGTTCGCGTAATACACGACGCCCATGCAGTCGGTTCTCGGCATAGCGCACGCGGACGTGCGCGCGGCGGACGAGCGCGGCCGGGGCGTTGGTCATGCGCCGGGACGTGCTGGGCGCACCGATGCGGCGGCGCGCAGCGCGCGCGTGGCGCGCTCGGGGTCGTGGCTGCCGAAGATGGCCTGCCCGGCGACCAGGATGGTTGCGCCTGCCGCGACGACCGTTGCAGCCGTCGCCTCGTCGATGCCGCCGTCGATCTCGATGGGCGCGGCGGAGCCGGCGGCGGTCAGCACCGCGCGGACGTGGCGGACCTTCTCGACGCTGTGCGGAATGAACGCCTGTCCGCCGAAGCCCGGGTTCACCGACATCACGAGGACGTAGTCCAGATCGCCGGCGATGTCTTCGAGCGCGATGGCTGGCGTCGACGGGTTGAGCACCGCGCCGGCGCGTGCGCCGAGCTTCTTGATGAAGCTGATGGTGCGGTGCAGGTGCGGCACCGCCTCGACGTGGACCGACACCATGTTCGCGCCGGCCTCGACGAACGCCTCGATGTAGCGGTCCGGCTCCTCGATCATCAGGTGCACGTCGAGCGGCCGCGTCGCCACCCTCTTGATCGCGCGGACCACCGGCGGTCCGATGGTGATGTTCGGGACGAAATGGCCGTCCATGACGTCGACGTGAATCAGATCGGCGCCGCCGCGCTCGACGGCGGCGATATCGCGGCCGAGCGCCGCGAAGTCGGCCGACAGAATCGAGGGCGCAATCTGACATCACCGGCTCACCTCGAGCGAAATCGGATCGGAGGCCGCCACGCGGAAGCCGCCCTGCGGCTGCTGCCGCACGACCGTGCCCGGCGGCACGCCGGGATACGGCTGCGAGCCGGTGATGGTTGCGCGGAAGCCGCGGGTGCGCAGCGCGTCGGCGACGTCGCGTCGCCGTCCATGCCGATGACATCAGGCATCACGTAGGTGGTCGATTCCTCGCCGCGATTGAGCAGCAGCGACACCGTTCGGCGCCTTGGCGTCGGGCGGCGGATCCTGCGAGACGACGGCGTCGGCGGGGTAGTCGGGCGAACGGAATTCGGAGACCGAGCCGATCTCGACGCCGTCCTGCTCGAGGCGGATGCCGCGCGGTGCGCTCGGTCTGGCCGATGAGCTCGGGCACGGTGGTCGTGCGCGGCCCGGCGCTGAGCCAGACGCGAATCGAGCGCTGCGCGCGCGGCGGCGGCGCCGGCCGCCGGATCCTGCTGCATGATGCGATTGGCCACGATCGTCGGATCCGCGCGGCGCGTCGGATCGACCTTCAGCGTCAGGCCGATCGACGCCGAGCGACTGCGTCGCGTCGTTCACCGTCTTTCCGACGAGCTGCGGGTACCTGACCTCGCGCGCGCGCAGCGCGACGCGCAGCGCGACGCCGAAGAACAGCAGGAACGTGCCGCCGAGCGCGGCAGACCAGCAGCAGCAGCCGGCCGACGCTCCAGACGCGCAAATCGAGAGGGCATTGAACAGTCAATCGCACCATGAGGCCTGTTCAAGCCCGGGTCAGGAGCGCGGCGAAGAACGCCTCGAGGCCATGCGCGGGCGGCGTCGTCCGAAAGAACCCGTGCTGATCGATGAATGGCGCAATGACCGGCCACTCGCGTTCGCGCCGAGATCGCCGAAGCGGAAATCGCGTTGCGCGCCGCGATGAACGCGGCAATCACGCCGTCGTTCTCCTCCGGTTCGCTCGAGCAGGTCGCGTAGACGAGGCGTCCGCCCGGGCGGACGACCGTCGGCGGCGCGCATCGAGCAGATGCGAGCTTGGTCGCGCGCCAGCGGCAGGCAGATCGTCCTCGCGGCGCCGCCAGCGGATGTCGGGATCGCGCCGGATCGTGCCGAGGCCGGAACAGGGCGCGTCGACGAGGACGAGCGTCGAACTGCGCGGCGAACGGCAGCGGACCATCGCGCGGGCACCTGCACGACGCGACGCACTCGCGCGCCGGCACGCTGCACGGTGTCGTGAAGCAGCGTCAGCCGGCGCGGCCGGACGTCGCTCGCGACGATCGCGCCCGTGTCGTTCATGTCTGCCGGCCATGGCGATCGTCTTGCCGCCGGGCGACGCGCATAGAGTCGAGCACGCGCTCGCCCGGCAACTGCGGCCGCCGACTGCAGGCACGAGTTGCGACGCTTCGTCCTGGACGAACGACCAGTCCGTCGGCCGGGCGGCGCAGCGGGTTGCCGCGCCGTCACCACGAGACCGTCGGGTGCGAACCGCGTCAGCTCCGTCTCGACGTCATGCGTCGGCGCAGCGCGGCCATCGCTTGCTTCGCGCGTCGCCCGCAGGCGGTTCACGCGCAGCGGTCAGGAGCGGCGTCGCGTTGTTGAACTGCACCCAGCGCTCCGTGGCCTCGAAGCCGTATCGATCGAGCCAGCGCGCGACCGAGCCAGTCTGGATGCGAGTGCGTGACGCCGAGATAGGCGAGTGCCGGCGCGCGGTCATCCGGCGTTCGTCGGACGCGACGGGCAGCGGCAGCTTGTGACTGCTGCCGCAGCGTCGACCGCAAGCACTCGCGTTGACGAAACCGCTCGCGCTCGTCTTCCGCGCCGCGCGCGTCAGATCCACCGCATCGTCCACGACCGCGGATGCCGGCACGCGATCGAGGTGCAGGAGCTGATACAGGCTGAGGCGCAGGATGGTGACGACTTCAGGCATCGAGCCTGTCGATGCGGCGCTTCGAGAAGTGCTCGATGAGGTGATCGAGGCTGCGCTGCCAGCGCAGCGTTCCGGTGACGATCTCGGCAGCCAGCGACCGGTCGCGCTCGTCCTGCAGATGCTCGCGGCTCGCGTGCAGCGCGGCCGGCAGGTCGGAGCGGCCGGCGCTGATTGCCCGAACCGCGTGATACGCAGCCGTTCGGCGCAGGCGCGGTCATGGCGCTGAGAACGTGTCGCCGGCCGCGACCGCGGTGGCCGTGCGACGAAGTCACGAGCATGCCATCGGCCGGCGTCCCTCCGGTTGGATGCTCGACGATGCGCGAGTCGTCGCCATTACCCGTCGCCACGGTGATCGCGTCCCGCGCGACGCTCGAGGATTGTGCCCGGCAGTCTGCGTATCGGACCGTCAGCGACTCGCCAGGCCTGCGATCGCCAGCACGAATGAGCCGCGCGCCGTTCAGAAGCGTGTAGGCATGCGGCCACGGATAGAGCCCGCGCACCCGGTTGTGAATCGCGCAGCGCCGGCTGCGACCAGTCGATGAGCCCCTCTTCCTTCGTCAATCTGCGGCGCATAGCGTCGCCCGCGTGTCGTCCTGTGGTTCCTCGTGCGCGGTCCCTCAGGCGATCTGGTCGAGAACCTGATGAGCAGCAGCTCGGCGCCGAGCGTCGGCGAGCGCGTCTTCGACGACGTCGCTCGTGTCGTCCGGGCCGATCGGACGCGTCGACCGTCGCGAACATGGGGCCCGCGTCGAGCGCCTTGACGACGCGCATGATCGTGACGCCGGTCTCGGCATCGCCGTCGATCACCGCGCGGTGCACGGGCGCGGCGCCGCGGTACTTCGGCAGCAGCGACGCGTGGACGTTGATCATGCCGAGGCGCGGAATCGTCAGCAGGTGCTCGGGGATGATCCGTCCGTACGCCGCGACGACCGCGACGTCAGGCTGCCATGCGCTCAGCTGGCGTCGGCGACATCAGGCGGCTTGAGCCGATCCGGCTGGAAGCACCGGCACGCCGCGCTCGCAGCGCAAGCGTCTTGACGGGCGCGTAGGTGACCTTCTGGCCGCGGCCGCGCGGACGATCCGGCTGCGTGACGACGCCGGCAACGATGTGAGCGCGAATCGAGCAGCTGCTGCAGCGTGGGCACCGCAAACGCGGCGTCCCGAAGAACACGCACTACCATTTGCCGGCGCGCGTGAGCTTCTTGATCTTGCGGACGATCAAATCCTTCTGCAGGCCGCGGAGGCGATCGACGAACACGCGTGCCCTCGAGGTGATCCATCTCGTGCTGGAAGCAGCGGGCCAGCAGGCCCGTGGCTTCGATCGACCTGCTCCTCGCCGTCGCGGTTCAGGCCCTTGACGACCGCGCGCGACGGGCGAGCGAGCGTGGCATTGAAGCCGGGGACGCTTGAGGCAGCCTTCTTCCTCGAGCTGCATGCCGTCGCGCTTCGACGAATTCCGGATTGATGAACGTGAGCAGATCCGCCGGGTTGCGGCCGATCGAGATGTCGGCGACGAAAATCCGCAGCGGCACGCCGACCTGCGTTGCCGCGAGGCCGACGCCCGGCGCCGCATACATCGTCTGGATCATGTCGTCGACGAGCCGCAGGATGTCGGGCGTGATCTCGGCGACGGGGCTCGCGGGCTGGTGCAGAACGCTCGGCGCCGTAGCGAAGGATCGGACGAATCACGGTCTGCGTCAGGCCGTGGTGCGCGACGTGAACGCGGCGCGCGGACCTGTTCGGCCGTCGCGTCGTAGTGCCGCGCGATTTCGTCGATGGAATCGCCGCCGAATTTCTCCAGGAACGCGTCGGCCAGCACCATCGCGACCATCGCCTCGCCGACGACAGCCGCGGCCAGGCACCGCGCAGACGTCGCTCCGCTCGATGGCCGCGGGCGCGTCGGTCAGCGTGCTCAGATCAACGGAGCGCAGCGGTTTCATCAGCGTGGCGATCGGTTTCATGAAGCCGCTCACACGCACGTCCTCGCCGTTGGTGACGCCGCCCTCGAGACCGCCGGCGCGATTGGTCGGGCCGGACGGGCGCGTGCCGCGTCGGACTGTCGGCGGAAGGATTTCGTCGTGCACGCGCGAGCCGGGACGGAACGCGGCCTCGGGTCCGATGCCGATGCCGACCGCCTTGATGGCGTGAATGCACATCATCGCCTGCGCGAGCCGGCCATCCAGCTTGCGATCCCACTGCACGTACGAGCCGAGACCTGGCGGGACGCCGGTCGCGATCACCTCGAACGACCCGCCGACCGTGTCGCCGGCTTCTTTCGCCGCGTCGATGAACGCCATCATCTTCTGCTGAAGCATCGCCGTCCACGCATCGAAGCGGCGCATCCTCGTCGATCGCGCGCGCCTCGTCGAACGACACCGAGCGCGACTCGCGGAGCGCGACGTCGCCGATCGACGACACGTGGCTGGCGATGCGGATGCCGAAGCTGGCCGAGCAGCTGGCGCGCCAAGCGACCCGGCGGCGACGCGCGACGCCGTCTCGCGCGCGCTGGCGCGCTCGAGCACGTCGCGGATGTCCTCGTGGCCGTATTTGATGGCGCCGGCAAGGTCCGCGTGCCCGGGACGCGGCCGGGTGACGTCCGGGCCGCCTGGTTCCGGACGCGGCCTCCGGCATCTCGCGCTCGACATACATCGTCTGCTGCCAGTTGACCCAGTCGCGATTGCGAATGAGCATCGCAATCGGCGCGCCGGTCGTGCGGCCGTGGCGGACGCCGGCGAGAATCTCCGCGCGGTCGCTCTCGATGGCCATCCGCCGGCCGCGGCCGTAGCCGCCCTGGCGTCGCCGGAGCTGCGCGTTGAGCGCGTCGATGTCGACGATCGAGGCCGGCAGGCATGCCGTCGAGCGTGATCACGTGAGCGCACCGTGCGGAAGTTCGCCGACGCTGCAGGAAATCGCAACATTCGAAAGAAATTGTGCACGAAGAAATTGCGCACTCCTGGAGCGCCGACGCCGCTGACTCTGCCGCGCTTTTCGCTCGTCGTCCCGCTTGCATTGTGGCGAGCATGGTGCGACTTGATATCGACGCTGAACGTGACGCCGTCGCTCGGGCCATGGACCATGGGCGCGTATGCGTTATCCCGCGTGGTGATCGCCATGCGGAAATCGACGCGCCGCCGTCAGCTCACGCAAACGGCCGAATCGGCTATGACGGCGGGCGTCGGCCGAGGATTCGTGGCCGGTGTCGATCGACGCGTATCTTTCGGTCCCGGCATCCTCGGCGCGAACGAGCTCGATGGCGGACGCCGCACGCTCGCTGACGCGTCCGGCGGCGATCCGTGGCGCGCGCACGCCGCGCGGTGCTTCGTAATGCGCCGGCGCAACCGCCCCGTCCCCTGATGTCGCCCGCGCTCTGACGTTTTCCACCCCGGACCTGGCAGCGCGGCAAATCAGAATCGTGTGAAGCAAACCAATGTCCGGTTCGCTGGAACGGGAATCACCGCAAAAATCGCCCATCTGGTTTCGCGCGCATCATTGCAGCTTGCTGCATCCGGCCCGCTGGGCGCGGCGTGGAGCGGTTGCTCATGCAGTCGCCAGCTGGCTCGACGCGATGCCTGTGGCTGGCGCTCACGCCTGAAACATCACTGGCTGGCCGTTTGCTGAATGGGCGTGGATTTATCTGAAGGCAGCATTCTGAGATCGCTCGAGGAAGCCCATCACGCATGCGCGAACCCGCCTGGGAAGCTTGACCTCGCGCTCGAGGGTATCATGATCTCTGCAGGCGCATGCGCACGCGATCGCTTGAGCTTCATCGAAGCCGAAGCCCCAGCGTCGCGGAAATGAGGCGCCGATGCGGCTGCCGCTGAGGCTGGCACGGTGACGGCGGTGCTGGCGAGACGCGCTCCCTTCGGCAGGCGTCCGACACACTGATCCGACTTCGAGTAGATGAGCTGATCCGCCTGACCTGCGTGGCGGCCGCCGAAAGGCGCGCCAAGATCATATGGTGCGGCTGCTGCTGGCGGTATCGTGGATCGACGCGTGGATTGCGTTTATGACATTTTGAAGCGGTGCTCGCAATTCGTGGCGTTAGCACAGAGCCGTTGATTTCGGGTCGCTTTATCATGAACGTTGCGTGCTGAAACCTTGCGCGCCGTTCGCGCCAGGGCTTGCGCGCCAGTCGTTTCTCCGGCGGTCGCGGCTACCGGTCGCGGTGGAATGGCGACGCCGTTCGGCGGCGTGGCGCGACCGCCGTGGGTCTATTGATGCAGGCTGCGCCGGATGTGAAGCTGCGATATGCGGCGCAGCGCACCTGATCGTCCGGCATCGGCTGGCCTGGGCGGCGCGCCTGCTGGGTAAGCAGATCGTGGTCGCCCGTCGCTTGTCGCGCGACGACCTTCAGATGGTTTCAACGCTGCAAAAAGTGCCGCTGCAGCCGGCGCCATCGGCGCTGTCGGTGGCGCCGCCCCGCGGCGAAGGAGAGGAGCCAGTGAATACGAGGCGACAAAGTGCTGGCATTGATCGATCGTGCGCGGTATTACATGAACTTACGAAGTCGAATCGACAAAAGTATCCGGCAGCGGTCAATCCGTGATTTTTCTGGTACAAAGTCATGTAGGGGCTGCCAACCAGATTGGGTCGCGAGGAGGCGGCGTTTCCCATCGGCCTGGAACGGCAGGCTGGGTCGAGATCGGAAGCGTTCGCGTAGTCCGCACGCGCGTGGTCGGGGCAACGCGCCTGCCGGTGGCCAACGGATCGCATCGTGCCGGCTGATGTAGAGCCCCGGAGCCGATGGTGCGACGTGCAGCCTGGCGGCTCAGAGTGCCGCTTGCAAGCCAGAGAGATATGGCGAACGCTTGAGTACTGTCTGAATTGCTCGGTGTCATGACGCGATGGCGAAACGTGCGCAAAGATTGCTCGTGCCGCCGCGAAGCCGGTCATTCGCGGTGCTGACCGAAGGCGAGCGGTGGAAGGAGCTGGCTGCGCGCGGAAAATCGGAGCCTGGTGGCGAGCAAAGTTCCGGCGATGTGAACTGCGCCGCGTTGCCGGAAGAGCCCTCGAATCGGAGCCTTTGGGGCATACACGTGAGTTACTCCCTCCGCGCTGCTCGCCGCACCGCGCCGGTCTGTTTGAAGTAATGACGGAGAAACCTTCTTTGCCGTCAGTGGCTGCGACCTTCGTCGCGCGCGCAGGCGAAGCTGCTTCGAGCCGTTCCAGCGAAGAAAGGGAAGCAGCGCGACGCGTGGGGGAGTCGCCATTCAGTTCGCAAGATCGTTGACGCGCGCGTCGCGTTGCGGCAGCCAACCGCGACAGCTGCGCTGAGGCCGCCAACGCTTCCGTCGACTTGCTGTATCGCCTCGACGTCGTTCGAATCCATATCTCCGCCGCCGCGCGAGAGTCATTCCAGTCCTTGCGGACCACTGCTGGAACGCGGGGAAAGATCGTGCGCGCACCGCTCAGCGCGCGGCTGCCGGCCACGCTTGCCGAGCTCTCGCGCAGGTCATTGGTTTGGAACGGTGGGAGTTGCAGAACGTCATTGCGCTGGTCGCTGCAGCACCGCACCGCGGGGTGATGTCGGGTCCGGTTGCTGCCGCCAGTCATCGGCTTTGCCACAAACTGCATCGCGTCCGGGCGCTACGAGCGCGAGCAGTTCGCTGAACGACGTTTTGTTCAGTTATGGCGGGCGCGCCATGGAACCGCGCGCCGTCGCAGCCGCCATCACGGCAGGGGCTTGATGATTCTGCGCGCCTTCGGTAGCGCCGCGATCTGACTTTCTTGCCGTGGAAAGCCGTTAGACTCCGCGGCATCCAGTCTTCGCGGCATCCCATCTGCAGGAGGGCTCATATGGACCAGAGCGCGAACTTCAATCACCAGGTGCGTCGCCGAGGACGGCCCCAACAGGTTGTATCGGGAATGCCAACGCCAAGACGCGCTCGACAGATTGCGGCCTGCCCAGGTAATTCAGCGCTGGTCGCACAGGACGTGCTTTGGCGTGCCAACGAGGACGAAACACAGGGCTGAGTTTTCACGGGAATAATGGGGCCAAACGCTCCAGCAGGTTTCGCGCGCCGTGGTCGCGCTGACGATCCGGTCCCAGGCCAGCGCCGCGATTGCCTCGCCTTCTGCCTTATTCAATCTGATTCTGGCGACCTTTAGCATTACAAGGCGATAGCGCTGGGCGAATCCTGCTCGCTTCTTGCGATGTGGCGAGCCCGCGGTCGCTCGGCCGATCGTCCGCTTGTTGAGCAAGACGGGGCGTTTCAAGGCGCCCTGCGGTGACCTTGAAGTCAAGCCGCGAAAAGAACCAGCCGCCGGTTAAGCAATCCGCGATTCTCGAGCGCATGCCCGCAACGATCGAGCTCGCCGCCGCGGCGATGAGGTCGCGCCGCCGTCGCCGCCGCCATCCCTGGAGATGGCTGGGTTGCCTGGCGGATGGCGATCGATCACGGCGCGACGACGCTGTCGCCGCTCGGACGAATTCCCACTTCGCTGGGCCCCTGCTCGCCATCTTCGATGATGGCACCGCGCGAGCTGGATACGCCGCGGTGTCGGACGCGGCACCCCCAAGTAAATTCACTCTCCGGCGCCTCCTGGCGCACTGGCAGCCATCCTCGCGCGGAATACACACGCGCGACGCTTCTCGAGGAGCCCGCTGGCGTTGATGTCATCGCGGCGCGCGCGCGCAGGCCGCGGCTGCGCGCAGTCAGTCCTGGCACGCGTTCCGAAACAGCCTCCATTCCCGTGATTACGCTGATTGGACTGCACTGGCGCGTACTGGACCGGCGCGGTCATCACCGAGACGATCTCTCGCGTGGCCCGGCACTCGGCGGCTCGCTGATTCAGCTCGATGTTCGGCTTCGCGCGACTATCCGCTCGTGCAGGGATGCCATCCTGCTCCACGCCGCAGCTCACCATCGGGCAGCGAACTCTGGTCTCACGGACCTGCTGTCAGGCGTGGCTCGATCCACCGGATCCGTTATGGTGATCGCTGCCGCTGACGAAGGTCGGCGCTGGCAATCGTGATCGTCGGCGGATGCCGGCGGCGGCGCTTCCGGCCCGTGGGCGGCGCTGATTCGATCGGCCGGCAGCGCGGAAACTTTGCGGCTAGTGTCTTTCGAGGCCGGCGGCCCGCGCACCTGGCTGCGGCCTCGGCGGGCTCGGGCAGTGACATTCTCAACGCGCGGGCGCTGGCCGGCGCGCGCATCTCGCCTGCCGGTCGGGCTGTGGTCGCGGTCGGTGTCAGCCGGCCAGTCGGCATCGTATCGCATCTGGATCGATCGCCGGCTACTTTCGGCGGCGCCGCCAGGACGTGACGATCAGCCGCGTGATCGACGTCCTGCTGGCATCGTTCCGGGACGCGCTGCTGGCGATCGCAGTTTGGTGGCGGTGCTCTGGGCCGAGCTCTGTCTGGCGTCGGTGCTGCCGCTGCTCGCTCGATCGGGTGGGTCGGCTACGCGCGGCTCGTGCGGGCAGGTGCTGCGCGCGCGCGAGCTGGCCTTCGAATTGTGCGCGCGCGAGAGCCTGGGCGTCAGACCGTACGCCGCGCATCCGCATCCGGCACGTGATCCCGGACCGACGCTGCCGGCGGTCACGGCGCGGTGCCGATCGCTCGGGCATGGGCAGGCGCGATCCTGGCTCGGAGGCGGCGCTCAGCTTCCTGGGCCTCGGCGCGTGCAGCCGCCGACGCCGAGCTGGGGAAGATGCTCAATCGGGCGCACGCATCTCCTCGACGCACCACCTCAACGATCTTCCCCGGCCTCGCGAACGCCGTCCTCGTCCTCGATCAATTTTCTAGGGACGGACTGCGCGACGCGCTCGATCCCGCGACGCGCAAGTCTGACCGAGACTGAAAACGTCAGCGACCGCTGTTCATCCGCGACGAGATGGCGACGTGACCGGACAGCAGGCTGGTCGTCGTCATCAATCAGGCTCGTGATATTTGACCGCAGCGTCGCGCGGCTGATATGTGAGGACTGCGGCGTTCGCGTAACCCGATGAAAAAGAAGGCGACGGTTCGACCGAGCACCGATAAATACGTAACTGAACGAAGTGA
>ERZ1370068.6379-contig-5364_pt1 | contig 30131 bp, 38 predicted proteins | sample MGYA00561227_ERZ1370068 | MGnify/ENA primary metagenome ERZ1370068 (study PRJEB38410, sample SAMEA6850437) | metagenome | study: Metagenomic assessment of the ecological functions of the soil: analysis of the soil microbiota associated with the...
CGTTACGTATTGCCGGGGAAGTCCTCCCCCACCACTCCCACGAGCCGCACTCGGCGTGAAGTTGCGACGCCGCATAGGAGTAAATACATGTTTGCGGAGCCGCCAGAGCGCCTCGCAATCGGCCTTTCCGAACGGAGTCTCGGCCGAATCGAAGGAGCGATGGATCCGACGACGAGCAATCGTGCCGCGCTTGGGCCTAGTGTGTGTTCCATCTCCGGACGCCGACACTTTCTCCCGCGAGGTGCGGGGAGGATCACGCCGCCAGGCGGCGGAGAGACGCAAGATGGGTGGGTTGGTAGGCGACCGAGAGCGCGACGCCCATCGTCCGCGGTTTCTTGGTAAAGGAAGGGAGGGCATCGCGAAGGCCGCCTCGCCAGATCCCAGCCCGACGGCGCAGTGGCACCGACTTGATGATCTGGACGATCGGCACGACCACGAACGTGGCGCCGAGCGCGAGCGTGCCGCCGAGCGCCTGGACGAAGGCCACCACGCCACCATCGAGAGGATTGTGGTTGCCGACCGAGAGCGAGAGGCACACGGCAGAGCGTCCCCGGGCTCCCGTAGTGAGCACGGCCGCCTCGTCGGAGCGTCGCGGGATCTTCCCCCGGGAATCTTGGCACGACCCTTTCGCCTTGGGAAGGGCGCGCCGCGAGATTCTTTGGCTTCCACGAGGAAGATCCGACCACGAGGCCGAACAGCACCCGAAGAGGAGCCACTTCATCCACCACAATCCCTGGTGCTTCGAATAGGCGCTCGAAGTCGATCGGGAACGCCACGCTCGCCACGATCGCGAGGCCGAGCAAACCCAACAATCGGTCCACGATCACCGTCAGGACCGCGTGCGTCTTGATTGGGAGCATCGCGCGCCACGAAACTACCACATCTTCGGCAGGTCGCCGCCGATGAGCCCTGGCACGACGTTGTTGAAGAAGAAGCCCACGAAGCTCCACTTGAGCGCCGGCGGGGATCGTGAAGGGGATCGAGAGCACGCGCGTGAGGAGCCGCCCACCGCACCGATGCCAAGTATGCGCCGAAGAGCAACAATGCGGCGCCGCCCAGATAGGGGGGCGATAGGTGGCGACCCAGCGTGACGAGCCCCGGGCTCACGTCGAACTCGCTCTGCGGGAGGCGCGCGCCGCGCGCCGTCGGCGACCTCGGAACTCCACTGTCGGCGCTTCCCACGGCCGCGCCCCTCCGGTCCCACGATCTTCCCACGATCGGCGTGCGGGGCTCTCCGTTTCTTGGGGTTGCGCGATCGCGGCAGCGGAACGTTGGTGAGGACGATTCCGAGGACGACGATCGCCACCAGGACCTGGAGCGCCGTGACGAGCTTCTTGCGATTCACTCTTGGATTCTCGACTTCCCGATGGAGCTCGGTGGAGCCCTCCTCACGGATTCTTACCTTTGTTGAGCAGGCGCTCGCTCCACCACTGCCGCCACCAATCGCTGTCGTACTCGCGGCCGATCCCGGTGATGAGCCCGAGCGACTCCATCGCGTTCACCGAGACGTAGGGCTCCGAATCCTTGGTCGTCTCCATCAGATAGGCGAGGGACCTGGTCGGGGGCGGCCGAGTCGGCGCGGAGCGTCTTGCTCCGGCGAGCTCGGCCACGACGGCGCGCACGTTGGGCTGCAGGATCCTTTCCCAACTTTTCGATTAGGCGCGGGATCGCGGCCGCACCCATCGATGCCACCATTTGCCGCGCCGCCTCGATCCGACCTGCTCGTGCGGTTGCGTATTGACCGAGAGCGCTTCGTCCACGTGTCTGCAAAGCTCCCCGCACCATTTGCACGCCGGCGGTCTTCTCGAGCGCCGCGCGGATCTCCGGGTCGCGCTCGCTCGCGCACATCCGCGCCGCGCCATAGGCGAGGCCGCGCGAGCTCAAGGCCGTCGGAATCGACACCGAAGCGAGGAACCCCTCGATTGCCGAGTATTCGGCCTTCTGCTCGTTCGAGTAGTCGCAGTCGGGCGCGGCGGTGAGGATGAGCTTGAGGCGCTGGAGGCGCCGATCGGTCGCGGTCACGTCGTCGGCCGGCGACGGCTCGAGCACCGCGAAGCTCGGCTTGTAGTGCGATACCACCTTTCCGAGCACCCGAAGGCTACGAATCCGCGACAGCGGAAACGGATCGCCGAAGACGATCGCACCCGACCAATAAACGGTCTCCCGCCGTGTCGAGGATGTTCCCGACATCGACCGACATGAAGTCGCCCGTGAGTTGGAAACAGAACTGCGCCGGATCGTCGATCCGCTCCACGCTTCGTTTGGCTTGCTCCGTGAGCCCCGGAATGTGCCGAAGCGGACCCCAAATCGTCTGCGCCGTGAGCCACGAGTAGCGCTCCACCTCGAACTTGTAGCTCCAGCGCATTCACCCGGTTCTCCGGAATCGTGTGGAGGTGCCCCACATCATCGAACGTGTGCTGGATGCTCCAGCAGCCACCGAGCGCCAAAGCCGCGATCGCCGCAACGCCCCGGCGCGCGACCCACCCAACCGACCCGACGAACGCAGCACAGCCTCGGAGCCTACGAAATGCCCCGCCGCCGCGAGCCTCCTCCCAACCTTCGCCAGCCAACCCATCGCCACGCTCACCGTCAACCCAACCTCCTTCTCCCACCACGCCGCCGGCTCAGCGCCTCGATTTCGCAGCGCGCCCATGCGAGCGCAGTCCTCACCCTACGAAGCCATGGGCGTCCAAACAGAAAGTTGGTGATGCCAATCTCGCCGGGCATTTGGCCTCGTGTGTGAGTAGTCGTTACCCTGATCAGGTCGGCATCCCGGAGAGAAAGCTGGCGAAGCCAACTTTCTCGTAGGGTGCCGGGGTGAATGAACGCGCTCCACGCTGACCCCTAAGGGGGTGGTCGTCCCGGAGTGAAAGTTGGCTTCGCCAACTTTCACCGTAGAGGCGACCGGAGTGAGTGATCAAACAAGAAAAAGGAAATGGCCGCATTCCGCGGCCATTTCCTTTTTCTTGTTTGGTGGAAGGCGGCGGGAATCGAACCCGCGTCCCAAACGTGTCCACGACGGACCTCTACGTGTGTGTTCGGCCTTTGTTTGTCATCGCCCTCCCGCGGCCCGGTCGACGGGGCTCAGGAGCGCCAGCCGGAGTTCAGTGTCACCCTTCGAGCACTCCGCGAGCCTCGGGGCCTGCACATTAGTGGCGTCGACCCGAACCCAATGTGCAGGTCCGGCGACGGGAGCCTAATAGTTAGGCTGCCAGAGCGTAGTTGTTGGCATTTCTGCCGTTCCCGGGATGATTTACGAGGCCAACCGGGGTCCTCGACACGCCATCCGCCGCAAGCAGCGTCCGGTCGGAAACCGATCGCCCCCGAAGCGGCCCCCTATCATCGGCGGGGCGGCGATTCCCACAAGAGACATTTTGTTGGGAAAGCGCGCCTCAGCGCAGGCGCACCCGCGTCGCACGGGCGATCTCTTTCTTGCTTTCGCGCTCGCGGACCGCATGGCGCTCGTCGCCGTGGGTCCGTCCCTTCACGACCGCGATCTCCACTTTCGCGAGCCCCCCTGAAGTAGAGGCGCAGCGGGACGCACGTGCGCCCCTTGGTCTCGAGCGCTTTCTGGATCTCGTCGATCTGCTTTCGATGGAGGAGGAGCTTGCGCGCGCGCTTCTCCTCATGATTGGCATATCCCCCGATTCGTAAGGAGGGATCGAAGCCTCCAAAAGCCGCAATCCTGCTGCCGCGGCCGCGCACGAACGCCGGCTCGATGTTGCAGTGCTTCGCGCGGAGCTGCTTCACCTCGGATCCGACGAGCGCGAGACCGGCCTCATACTTATCGAGGATGTCGTAGCGAAAAGCGCGCCTTCCGATTGGTGGCGATCGTCTCGTCGGTGGGGCTCGCTTTGTCGGGCACGGAAAGAGCGTAACGGTTCAGGGGCGCGCTGCCGCTGGCGGAGCGCGCCGAACTGGGGACTGGCAAACGCGCGCGCCTCCTGGCATTCTCTCCGCCCATTTCTGGATGGCCGGGCGGCGAAACCGCGCGGCATTCACGCCGAAGTGGCGGAACTGGCAGACGCGCTAGATTCAGGGTCTAGTGACCCGCAAGGGCGTGCAGGTTCAATCCCTGTCTTCGGCACCAGCAGCTATGCAGCGCGGCGAGCTGTCATGCAGCGCGGCGAGCTCTGGTCAGGGACCAACCGCCGCCGCGCACAGCCCAACGATCTTTCGTTCAGCGAACGACTGCCGTGGTCTTCGCAATCTGGTGGTCGGGATTCTCGACGATCACCTCGACGTTGCCCGCGAGCCCCGGGGGCGAGCGCCGTGATCTTTGTTGGGAATCGAGGATCACCGCCACCGCGTCGGCGCTGTTCAGGCGCACGTAGAGTCCAAGCGACGTTCCAAAGAATCGGTCCCCAATGATCTCGATCTCGAAGGCGGCCTTGCTGCGCCCGGGCACGTCGCGCTCGGCGATCGCGGTCACCACGACCCTCGAGATCATGGGCGCGGTTTCTTGGGATTAGGGCGCGGGGTCTTGCCGAGGACGCGATTCGCCACGACGGCGCCCGAGACGCCGAGGAGCAGGATCAGGACCGCGCCGACGAGAACGTGATTTCGTTTCATGGGAAAAGTGGGATTCGGAGTTCGCCGCGGGTTCGGTTACTGGCGTGATCGCGACGTTGTCCAAGGCGAACTCGCCCGTCGGCGTGATGTCGAAGTCGACGATGACGTGCCGCATCTTGGTGAGATCGATTTGTGGGTTTTGGCTCGTGAACGCGCCGATCGGGAACCGGAAGGTCTTCAGGACCGACTTCACGGGGCCGTTGGTGCCGACATTGAATGGATAGGGCCACGGCGCCACATCGGTGTTGTCGAGCTTGGCCGCGTTGCCGTTCGCGTCGGCCAGCGAAATGTGGAATCGTTGGGGCTGCCCCACAGGATTCGACGCCGAGGAGTACTTCTGGACCAGGTTCACCGATAGGTAGGAATACCCGCCGATGTCGAGGTTGCTCGCGAGGTCCGCGTCGTACTTGGCGGGGACGCTCCAAACGGCGCTGAGCCCCGTGGTTTTGTGGTAATAGGGGGCCGCCGTGAGCGAGAGCTCGCTGGATCCCGTGAATCCCGTGAGGACGTTCACCCCACCGAGCGTGTTGCGCTGGAGGTTATGTGGCAATTGCTCGAAGTTGTCGACCGTGATCTGCCGAGGGTTCTGGAAGATCCGGTGGATCTTGAAGTTGCTCCGACCACTGGATCTCCTTGTCGCCGGCAGAGCCGCACGTACGACGGGCGATCCCCATAGAAAAGGAACGTGCACCAGGTGGCCCAGTAGGTGCGCGAGATCTCGTGGTGCTGGTCGCGCGTGAGGAGCGCGTTCGTCTCCGCACCGTAGGTGATCGTGTCGGTGAAATAGAAGTGATTCGCCCCTTCGATGAAGCGGAATCCCTTCAATCCCGTGGTGGTCTGGTCGTAGAGCTGGATCGGCCAGCCATTGTTGACATCGCCGTCCTGCGAGCCGTAGATCACGAATGCGTTCTGCGGCACTGCGTGATCTCCGAAGTTGGTCGGCGAGATCGCGCCGATGCCACGAATCGACGCGCTCCACGCCGGATTCTGCTGCACCGCCGCGAAGACCCCTTCGCCGCCGCGCGAGTGGCCGATGTAGGCAATATCGTTGAAGTCGAGGAAGGGCGAATACGTCCCGTTCCCCATGAAGTAGCTCACCGTATCGTTGATGAGCTGGCTGCGCTGCGGGATCGCCGCGGGGCTCCCATACTGGCCGACCACGTCGAGGTTCACCGACGCCACCACATATCCCCACGAAGCCAAGTGCTGGAGGAGATAGGTGGCTTCCTGTGATTCGCCCCGATGTAGGGGCTGCTGGAACCGCCCGTGGGCGAACACCACAAAAGGATAGGGGACGCCGGCGGGAGGATGTTCCCCGTGCCATCGTCGGGATACCACACAACGCCGAAGTGGTGGATCGTGATCGTCCCCGCCCCCGTCGGATTGGTGACTTGGACGTTGCCGTTGTCCCAATCTTTGGATGTCGGCGTGAACGGACCCGGGTCGTGGAGCATCCACGGCTGCGTCGGGAGGAGCGGCCCTTGGGCGGTTGCCGCGCCCGCGGACAGCAGAGTCAGGAGGAGAATGCCAACGAAACGAATGCCTGGCGCCCGGGTCATCGCGCGGTCCTAGGGTGGAGGAGAGTGTGAAAGCTTAGAAGAGAGGTCGCGGGCGGGCTACTCGGAAGACTTGGCCCCCCGCCGCGGCTCGTGCGATCGCCCCCTGCCGGCTTCAAGCGGCGCTTTCCCGTGGGGGCGATCACGAGGATCGCCCGCGCGCCGGCGCCGTCGGGGAGCTCCGATTCGTGAGGTGGCGATGCACTCGGAAGCCGCGCGTGGCCCCCGAGTCGGCGGCCTTTTCCCACTCCTGCGCTCCCCCGGGCCCCTTCATCGCGACGAGGGCGCCGAAGCGGTCGCGCCGCGCAGAGGAGGAGTGGGAGGATCCGATCGAGCGGCCCCACGGCGCGCGCCACGAGGTAGTCGTACTGGGATTCCTTGAGATGGACCTCGGCGCGGCCGTGACCGCGGCGGCGTTCTTCAATCCCAACTTTTCGATCGCGTCCTCGACGAAAATCGCCTTCTCTCCGTGCCGCTCGAGCAATACCACCGATGCGGAGGGACCGCGATCGCGATCGGGATCCCGGATATCCGGCGCCGGTCCCCACGTCGAGGACGCGCGCGCCGCGGAAATCGACTGCATCGATTGCCAACAATGAGTCGAGGACGTGCTTCACCGCGATCCCGCGCGGATCGGTGATCCGCGTGAGATTCATGGTTTCGTTGGCGACGCACATCCAATAAGCATGGGTGGCGAGCCGCGTCACGGCGCCGGCGGGAGCGGCTCCTTCCCCGCGGCTTCGCGCGAAAGCAACACTTCCTCGATGGCCTTCTCGAGCGCCTCCTCGGACGGCGCCCGCACCTTCGTCCGGGAATGTTGCTTCGGATTCGGAATCCATCTTTGCGATGCTAGCACCGTGGCGCGGGTCACCTTCCTCGGCTCTTCCGACGCCTTCCATTCCGGGGGCGGCGCAATGCCGCCTATCTCGTCGACGACCGGAGCGACGCGCGCATTGCTGGACTTCGGCCCCACGGGCCTCGAGGCGCTGCGAGTGCTGCGGATCGAGCCCGCCTCGATCCACGCGGTCCTCCTGACCCACCTCCACGGCGATCACATCGTTGGGATTCCCTTCCTCGTCATGGATGGGATCTACCACTCGGAGCGGCGGATCCCCTCACGATCCTCGGCCCGGCCGGCACGCGCGCGCGGTCGACGCCCTCTTCCGCGCCACCTACGACGACGCGCTGGCGCGCCCCCTCCCTTCAAGCTCACGGTGCTCGAGATCGAATCCAACGAAAGCACAATGTTGGGAACGCTCCGGGTCGAGGCCTTCGCGGCCGAGCACATGGATCCCCCGCACCGCCCGCTCATGTTCCGCCTCGAGACCAACGATCGGCGAATCTTGGCATTCTCCGGCGACACGCAGTGGTGCGACGCGCTCCGCGCTGCGCGCGCGGCGCCGATCTCCTCGTGGCCGAGTGCACCGGGCTCCGCCCGCCGACCGGACGGCATTGCACGTGGGAGGATTGGCGCGCCGGGTTCGCCGGAAGTCGACGCGCGCCGGATCGTGCTATCGCACCTGGGGCGCGAGGTGCGCGAGCGGGCGGCCGAGCTCCGCGCCGCGCTCCCGAGCTCGATCCCCCTCACCTTCGCCGACGACGGCCTCGTCTTGGAGATCTGACTCGCCGCGGCCGAAAGTTGGGATCCGCGGAAATTGCGATCGTCAGAAAGTTGGGATCCGCGGAAAATTGCGTTTGGCAGGGCAGGAGGGACTCGAACCCCCAACATGCCGCTTTGGAGACGGCCGCTCTGCAATTGGAGCTACTGCCCTAATCAAGGAGCTAGTGTCGTCGCGGCGCTTCGCCGGATCAAGACGCGCGATCAGGGAGCCATCTCGAAGATCGTGTAATCGTGGTAGCGGAATTCGTTCTCCTCCCGCGCCACGCGGAAGCCCGCCTCGGCGAACTCGGCGAGCATCGTCGCCTTCGCCACTTTGTGCGCGGCCGGGGCCCCTCGGCGAGGTCGCCGTCCTTGAAGTCGATGTTCGCGATCTTTCCGCCGGGGGCGAGCGACGCCCGCAAGCGCCGTAAATACGCCACGCGGTCGTCGAAATGATGGTAGGTGTCGACGATGACAATGATATCGGCGAACCCGGGGGAATCCGCGCGTCGTCGGTCGTGCAGAGGACCGGCACCACATTTCGAATCCCATCTTTCGTAATCTTGGTATTCAGGCGATCGAGCTGGGCGGGCTCCACGTCGATCGCGAGCACGATCCCGCTCGGCAGGGCGTTCGCGAGCTCGACCGACACGACCCCGGCCCGCACCCGAGGTCGGCCGCCTTCTCGCGCCCCGTGAGCTTCAGGAGCTCGACGAGCCGTTTCGTGGGGAGGTAGCCCTCACGCTTCTGGTTCTCGAGCTGCGCGATGTGAGGCCGCCACGTTGGGGGCCCGTGGAGATCGCGATTCTTCGGCGCCGAGGCGGGGAGCGACGACGACGAGGACGACGATGACTGTCGCGTGGGATAGGATCCCGCATACGTGCAAGCCGCGAACGCGAGCCCGAGGGAAACGAAAATCGATGCCACATATCGTCGGCGCATGCCCGATTCTCCCAAAGAGCCGGTGCCCGCTTGCTAGAAGGATCCTTCCGGGGCCGTAGAGTTGGTCCCCTTGCAACGCTGCCGATGATTCCAAGCGAGTTCACGCGTCCGGTTCTTTATTCGTCCTCGAGCATCCCTCAGGGGGCGCTCGACCCTGACGCGGTGCGGGTCGTCGAGCGGCTCCAGAGCGCAGGCTTCGAGGCGTACCTCGTCGGCGGCTGCGTCCGCGATCTGTTGCTCCAGCGCCAACCAAAGATTTCGACGTCGCGACGAGCGCCCGCCCGCGCCAAGTCCGCCGCCTCTTCCGCCACTGCCGGATCATCGGGCGCCGATTCAAGCTGGCCCACGTGGTCTTCCGCCGCCCCGACGGCACCGAGCACATCGTCGAGACGGCAACTTTCCGACAGGCGCCGCCGCCGCAGGAGGAGGGCGATGAGACGCTCCTCATCACCGATGACAACACTTTCGGCACCGCCGCCGAGGATGCGGCGCGCCGCGACTTCACCATCAATGCGCTCTTCCTCGACCCGCGCGCCGGCCGGATCATCGACTTCGTCCACGGTCTCCCCGATCTCCAAGAAAGGCGGCTTGCCGCTAATTGGGGATCCCAACATTCGGCTGCGCGAGGATCCGGTGCGGATCCTCCGCGCGATCAAATTCGCCTCGCGCCTCGGCTTCCGGATCTCAAGGAGACCTACGGCGCGATGATCCGCCACGCGGGAGACTTGGCGATGGCGGCGGTGCCGCGGATCCTGGAGGAAATCTTGCGTTTGCTCCGCGGCGGCCACGCCTACCCGGCGTTTCGTTTGCTTGCGGAATGCGGCTCGATGCAGAGTGATCCTCCCCGAGATCGCCGAGTTCCTCACGACCGAGCACGGCGCGCGGCCCCTCGGGCAGCCCTTCGTGGATTTGTATTGGCGCGATCTCCAGGCGCTCGACGAGGCGGTCCACGCGGGCGACCCCGTGGCGCCGGCGTTCCTCCACGCGCTCCTCTTCTACCGGCTCTTCGAGCGCGAGTGCGACCCGCGGCGGCGCGTCGGTCCGCCCACGTCGATGGGTCCCCCGCGATCGCCGGCGAGCTCCTCGAGGGCTACGGCCGCCGGACGCGCGTCTCGAAGCTCGACGTCGCGCGCGCGCGAGATCCCGGCGGCGCAGCACCGTTTCTACACAGGCAACAAAAAACATTTCCGCCCCGGCCAGTTCACGCGCCACGACTCCTTCCCCGAGGCGTTGGCGCTCTTCCGCGTCCATTGCGTCGCGAGCGGCCAGAATTGGGATCTCTACGATGGTTGGTATCAACTCTATCGGCGCACCCAGGGCGACGACGGGCCGCTGCCACCCCGCCTCGATGGAGGATGGGCCGATCGACATGCCGGAGCGGGCGCCGGAGCGCGCGCCGCGCCGCGAGCGGATGACGGGCGCCCCCGGTCGCGCCGGAGTTGTTGCATTCGGCGCCAGGGGAGCCGGCGCCGCGGAGGCCCGCGGCCCCGAGCGAGCCGGGCTTCCAGGAATTGCGTGGGTCTGCCGGGGCGCGAAGGCTCTCCGCAGCGCCATTTGGCCTCCGCAGGGTGAGCCAACGCCGCAGCGCCATTTGGCTCCGCAGGGTGACCCTGCTCCGCAGCGCGACCCGCCCCCGCCGCGTGGAGTCGGCGCCGCGACGCGAGCGGTCTCGGGTCTCGGCGCGCGAACGCCAAGAATCGCGGCGGGCTGGCATACCCACGAATACGGGCAATCCCATGAATACGGGCGAAGCCACGAATATCGGCGAGCCCACTGATCCCAGTGAACTCGCTGAAGCGGCGGCGCGGCTGGCGGAGCCCACGGAAGCCGAGCCAAAGGAAGCCGCGCCGCAGGAATCCAAACCTGCGTTCGAGCCCCGCCTCGCCGATCCCGCCACGATCGCCATGGTCGCCGAGATGGATGCCAAGCGAACGCGCCGCCCGCCGACGCGCGAGCCGGCGCCGCGCGGCGCGCGCGAAATGATGCGTTTCAAGATCGCGCGCCCCTGACGCGAAGTTCGAGTTCCCTCGCGGGCCCTACCTCGCGATCGAGGAAGGGCCCGACTTCGGAGACTGGTGAGCGCCGGGGGTGCGCCACGCGCGCCCCACCCATCATCTCGCTACTTGCGCGCTCCGAGGGTGAGCGTCAGTTTTGTGTGGGGTTCCATCGCGGAGGAATTGCACCTCGACCTCGTCGCCCCGGCTTGAGGCGGGCCAGCGCCTCGGTCAGATCGTTGATATCGCGGATCTCGAAGCTCCCGACTTTCTTGAGGATGTCCTTGGCCTGCATCCCAGCTTTCTGCGCGGGCGAGCCCGCGCTCGTTGCCCGGAGAGGACGACCCCCTTCCTCCCGCGCCGTAGTCGGGGATCGTGCCGAGCCAGGTGCGGAGCCCCTGCTCGGCGCCGCGCGACGTGGGCCCCGACTCCAGGGGCGGCTCGAGGGGCTTCACGTACTCGATCCTTGGGGATCGCGCGATCCGCTCGATCACCCCTCGGCCAAGTCGGCGATCTGGCGCCATCGTCGCATAGTTGATCTTGTCGGCCGTATCGCTGGGTTTGTGGTAATCGCTGTGGAGGCCCGTGAAGAAGAAGAGCGCGGGGCGCGAGGCCTCGCCGAACGACATGTGGTCGCTCCCGCCGATCCCGGAGAGGCGCGAGGAGGTGCGCACGCCGAGCGGCTTCGCGAGCGTTTGGTTGGCATCCTCCACGATCTCCTTCCAACCCACGGCCGTGCTCACGCCGCCGATGTCCAACTTTCCGTTGGTCGAGCGCCCCACCATGTCGAGAGTTCACGTTCGCCACGACACGATCCCAAGGGAACGGTCGGCGATTTCACCCAATACTTTGCTTCCGAGCAATCCCAACTCTTCGGCTCCCCACGACGCGAAGAGGATGGCGCGCGGGTAGATCGCCCCCTTGCGGGCGAAGCGGCGCGCGAGCTCGAGGACGAGCGCCGTCCCCGACGCGTTGTCATCGGCCCCCGGGTGGATGGCGTTCACGCCGGGCGCGAGCGAGTCGTTCCCCACCCATCCCCAAATGATCGTAGTGGGCCCCCACGACGAGGATTTCGGCGGCGGAGGCGGCGCCGGGGACCAGCGCCAGGACGTTCTGGGTCTTGCGCGGGATCGCCTCCACGCCGGCGTCGAAGTGAAGAGGCATCGCAACGCAACAGAATCGGCTCGGCCGACGCGGTGGCGAATAGGATCCGGAAGACCCAGGTCGTGGTCGTCGCCGCTTTCGTTGGGGATGTCCCCCTTCGCGGGAACCACGACGATGAGCCCCGCGGCCTTGTGTTGCTTCGCGACGAATGCCAACGATCGGAGGGAGGCGGGGAGCGTCACGCCGCCGTGCCCCGCGGGGAGGAGGCCCCGGCGCGTCGGTCCGCAGCCGCGCGAGCGCGATCTTGGGTTCGGGCGAATCCCAAGTTTTCTCGTCGTAGCGGTCGCCGTCGCCGACGTCGACGATCTTCCCCTTGGCGAGCCCGGGCGCGCGGGCGAGCGCGTAAAAGCGAGATTCGTGGAGTCGAGGCCGAGGGCGTCCGATGCGCCCCCTCGGCATCGACCGCGGCGGGGATCGCCTTCTCGATCGGGAGGCCGGTCAGGCGCCGCGTCGGGCGCAGGTCGAACGGTTGGATATACGTGTGGTTCGCCCCCGCCGGCTCGAGGCCAGAAGCGAGGCCGTAGCGCGGGGCGATCCAGAGCGCCGCTTCATCGGCCCCCGCGCTACCGGCCCGGCGCCCCTGGAGATCGGTCGATGCGAGGCGGGTCACGTCGTCGCGGAGCCGCTCCTCGACGCTCGGCGCGGTCTTGGTCTTGACCGCCACCGTCGCCTGGGGCGACGAGCAGAGCGAGGCCGAGCGCGAGCGCGCCGAGATACCAACGATTCAATACCAACGAACGGAGCGCGCGGGTCGGGCCGGAGCGGGACATGGCGGAAGTGTAACGAATTCGTTGCGGGCGCACCCCGCGAAGCCGACCATGCGCGCCGATGGGCCGCCCCTCCCAGACCGCCTCGCCGTCCTCTGCCTCGCGATCCTTGCGATCCTCGTCGTGGGCCCCGCGCTCATGCCCGGGCACGCGTTCGTTTCCCATTCCGAGCTCGGCGCGCCGGCCCTTCGACGCGGGGCTGACGCAAGGATTGAAGGAGGAGCTCGAGGGTCACGGGAACTTCGGAGACCGGAGACCAACTATTCCAAGTCCTCCCCGAGCGCGAGGGCGTTCTTCGGCCGGCTGCGGCGCGGCGAGATCCCGCTCTGGTGGCGCGAGGGCGGGGGCGGCATCTCGCTCATGGGAGCGCCCGGGGGCGAGTTCACCGAGCCGCGGGTCCTCCTCTTTTCTTGGCTTTTCGGAAGCGTCGGCGCGCTGGCGCCGCTCGCGGCGCTCACGATCTTCAGCCTCGCCTCCCTTTCCTACTTATTCTTCCGCCTGCGCGACGCGGACGCCGCTCGCCGCTGCCCACCAGGGCTCGTCTTCGCTCTCTGTCCGGGGCGCTCGCCAGCGATCCTTTTTTATGTGTATAAAGGTCGACTCGCTGATCCTGCTGCCGGCGGGGGCTCGCGCGCTGGGATTGTGGGTTCGCGGGCGACGGCTCCTCGCCTTCGCGCTCAGCCGCCGCCCTCTCGCCGCGGCCGACTCGGCGCTCGCCAGCTTTCCGCAGAATACGGCGACGGTCTTCTATGTTGCTTCTGCTCGGCGCGTAGCGCCTGCGCGGGTGGGGGTCGCGAAGCCGGGGCGGCGGCGTGGCGCGGCGGGCGATCCTGGCATCGCGGTGATCCTTGGGATCGGGGTCGCCGCGTGGCATTTGCTGTACCGGTGGTCAATTGGGGCGGCAATCGGATCGCCCCTCGCGCTCGCCGGCGGCGGCTACGCCACGACTCCACGCAGCTCGCTTCGCTCGTAGCGCCGTTCGCGCTCGGCGACCCGACGAAGCCCGCTCGCTAACAATGGAACCCGGTCCCCGATCTGTTGCCCTCGCTCGGCCCCTCACAGCTTCACCGGAGTCGACTCTCTACATCGGGCTCGCCGGGCTCGCCGCTCGCGATCGCGGGGGCGCTGCGCGGCGGCGCGCGCTCGTGCCGATCGTTGGGTTCCTCTTTTCGTTGGCGATCGCCATGGGGACGCCGGTCGCGTGGCTCCCGGGGTCGGGGTGAGCGCGCCGTCGCGGGCGCTCGCGATCGCGAGCTTTTTCTTGGCATGGCTCGCGGCCGAGGGCTCGACGGCCTGCGCGACGAGGCGCGCGCGCGGCGCGGGGCGATCCTTGGGATCGCGATTCTTGGGATCACCGCGCTCGGCGCCGTGGCGCTCCGCGCGACCTGGGACGGAGCAGCCGTCGGAAAGTTGGTGATGGAGCGGCGCACTGCGGTCCGCAGCGCGCCGTGCCCCCGCCGCGCCCCGGCGCCGCTCGTCGAGGCGATGGCGGCGGAACGTTGGTCGAAGGAGGTGCGCCCGGATTGTGGCGAATCGCCGCGTGGGGCGCGCTCGGCGCGGCCGCGCTCGGCCTCGCCCTCGCCCGACCGCGCGCGCGCGGATTGTTGGCATTCCTCGCGGTCGCCGACCTCGCCCTCTTCACGGTGCGCGTGACGCCGCCGCAGCCCCGCCGCCCCCTCCTCCCGGACAACCCAACGATCGCCGCGGTGCGCGACGCGGCCGCCGGCGGCGGATCGTCCGGATCGCCCGGGCGGCCCGATCACCCCGCCGATTTCGAGCTCTTCCAGGCGACACTCCCCCATTGTTGGGAATCGCCGACACGGCCGCCTACGTCGTGATGCCGAATGCCGCGCAGGCGAGCGCGATCCGCGCCTTCTTCCCCGATGCCAAGTATCCCAATGTCATCTTTCTCGGCACGTATTTCACGGCACTCCCCGCTGAGGCGCTCTCGAGCCCGCTCCTCGATCTCCTCGGCGCGACGGTCGTCCTCTCGCGCGCGCCGCTCGCGGCGCCGGGGCTCGAGCCGGTCGCGTCGCGCGAGGGATTCTTGGCATATCGGCGCGTCCACGATCTCGGCCGCGCCTGGATCGTCCCTAAGGCGACCTGGGTCGAGTCCCCCGCCGCCGCGGCGGCCGCATTGGCCGATCCCAACTTTGATCCGAGGCGCGCGGTGATCCTCGAGGGTTCGCCGCCGTCCGGCGGCGATGGTGCGGACGGGGCCGCCGGCGGCGGCGCGGTCACGATCGCCGATCCCAACAATCACACCGTCGAAGTCTCCGTGCGCGGGAGCGGCGGCGGCTATCTGTTCCTCACCGACGCGATGGCCCCGGGTGGACCGCGTTCCTCGACGGCGCCCCCGCGCCCGCCTTCCGCGCGAACCGCTCGTTCCGCGCCGTCCGCGTGCCGCCGGGGATCATCGGATCGTCTGGAGCTACTGGCCCCGTCGTTCGCGATCGGCGCCGCCCTGTCGCTCGCCTCGATCATTGGTATCGTGGGGATCGCGCTCGCGCTGCGCCGAAGCGCCCGCGCCGCCTGACGATGGTCCTCCAAATCCAACCTTTGCGATCGGGCTCGAGCGGCAACTCGCTGCTCGTCTCGACGGCACGACGCGGATCCTCGTCGACGCGGGGCTCACCCACGAGGCGCTCGCCGGCGAGCTCGCGAATCTGAAACTTGGGTTTCAGGATCTCGCGGCGGTCTTCGCGACCCACGCCCACGGCGATCATTTGGGTTGCGCCGGCAAAGTCTCGCGCCGCGAGAAGATCCCAATGATCGTGAGCGAGGATGCGGCGCGCTCCACACCCATGATCCTGCGCCTCAAGCTCCACTCGCGCTTCGCCCCGGCGCCGAGCTCGCGATCGGCACGATTCAGAATCCTAACGATCCCGCTCTCGCACGACGCGCCGGGCACCGTGGCATGCGTCCTCGAGTCGGGCGGGGCGCGCTTCGGCCTCGCCACCGATCTCGGGCGATCCTCCGCGGCGCTCGAGGGGGCGCTCGCCGAGTGCGACGCGTTTTTGTTGGAATTCAACCACGACGAGGGGCTCCTGCGCGAAGGGCCCTATCCTTGGCGTTTGAAGCGGCGCGTGCTCGGCGACGAAGGGCACCTCTCGAACGCCCAGGCGGCCGCCGCGCTCGCGAACGCGCTCGGCGCCCGCGTGCGCCACGTCCTCCTCGGGCATCTCTCCGAGATCAACAATCGCCCCGAGCTCGCCCTCGAGGCGGCGCGATCGGTGGTGGCTCGCGCGGGGCGGGGTGATGTGGCCGTCGCCGTCGCCCCGCGCGGCGAGGCCGCCCCGCAGATCTCGATCCCCTGAGCGGCGCGCGCTCCGGCGCGCCCATCCCAACGATTCGAATCCCAACGATGCGGTTCTCAGCAATGCGGTTCCCAATGATGCGAATCCCAATCAACGCCCTCCCGATCCTTTCGTTGGTCTTGGCGGGGCTCGCCGCCCAGGGCGCACCAGGGCCCGCGACCCGCCCGGCGCCGCTCCCCGAGTCCGCGACCGGCCCGCAGTCCCCCAGCCCGCAGTCTTCCACCTCGCAGTCTTCCACCTCGCAGTCTTCCACCTCGCAGTCTTCCACCTCGCAGTGCGGCGGCGTGGTCGCGATCGGCGGTGGCAAGCTCTCCGATGCCATCTATCGGCGGATCCTCGACCTCACGGGAAGCGGCGATCCCAACATTCTCATCCTGCCGCTCGCCACCGCGGAGCCCGACGTGGCCGGCCCGCGCACCGAGCAGCGCTTCCGCGAGAACGGCGCGCAGCGCGTCGATTGGAAAACCTTCCGCCGCGCCGATGCCAACGAAACGAAGCTCCTCGACGCGATCGCGGGCGCCCACGTGGTTTTCTTTCCGGGCGGCGATCAGAAGCGGATCCTCGAGGCCCTCCGCGGCACCGACGCCGCGAAGGCGATCCGCGACGTCCTGTCGCGGGGCGGAGTCATCGGCGGCACGAGCGCCGGCTGCGAAGTCCTGGGCGACCTCTCGCTCACGGGCCCCGCCCGCACCGACCTCGCCGTCCTCGGCTCAACCGAGGTCGAGCCCGGCCTCGCGTTCGTCCCCGGCGTCGTCTTCGACCAACACTTCCTCCGCCGCTCGCGATTCCTGCGTTTGCTCTCGGCCACCCTCGACGCGCCCAAGAAAGTTGGGATCGGCGTCGACGAGTCGACCGCCGTCGTCCTACCCCACGGAACCCGCACGATCGAGGTCCTAGGCGAGCGCCAGGTCACCATCTTTCGCCTCGGCGACGACACCCGCGCCCAATCCGGCGCCCGCGGCGACCTCGCCCGCACCTCGAACCTCCGCCTCCACCTCCTCGCCGCCGGCGATCGCTACGACCTCGACCGCGACCTCGTAACGTTCTCCAAGAACCCGAGCCCCGCTCCCCAACTATCGGATCCCTCAACTGACGACGCAGACCCGCGATCTCCCGTGGACCCCAAGAAAAACCGCTAGACCCGAGCGACGGGGGTGGGGTGGGTCGGCGCAGCTTCTGCGCAGGGCGGGTCCGCAACAATCGGATCCTTGGTGATGCGCAGCAGAGCGCCGACCCACCCACCCCCGGCGCCCTCTATCTCAGCACACTGAACTTGAAGATCGCCCAAAGGGCGGAGAAGCCATCTTTCCAGGTGATTTTCTTTCCTTCGTTGTAGTCGCGGCCGGAATAGGAGATCGGCACCTCGTAGACGCGGCAGCGGAGCTTCGCGACTTTGGCGGTGAGCTCGGGCTCCACGGCGAATCGTTTGCTTTCGATCTCGATCTTCTTGGCCACCTCCGACCGGAAGACCTTGTAGCAAGTCTCCATGTCGAGTGCAATTCAAGTTGGTGAAGACGTTCGAGAGAAACGTCAAGAATCGGTTCGCCACATAGTGTCGATAGAGGTGGACGCGCGCGTACTCCCCAACTAAAAATCGCGAGCCGAAGACGACGTCGGCCTTGCCGGCCTGGATCGGACGCAACAATTCCGCGTACTCGGCCGGGTCGTACTCGAGGTCGGCGTCCTGGATGATCCAGACGTCGCCGGTGGCGTGCTTCCAGGCGGTGGCGAGCGCGCCCCCTTCCCCTGGTTCACCTCGTGGAGGACCACCTTCAGCTCCGGATACTTGGCTTTCAGCTCCTGGAGCCGGTCGCGCGTGCCGTCCTTCGAGCAGTCGTCGACGGCGATGATCTCCTTGTCGAACGGAGTCTGGTGGATCCGCTCGAGAATCTCATCGATGGTCGAGCGCTCGTTGTAGACGGGGACGAGGACGGAAACCTTCACGCGGGGGTCGTGCCTGGGCTCGGCGGGTCGGGGCGGAGAAGACAGAAGGGGTTTCATAAGTATCTCGAATGGCGAGCGCGAGCCAGCGTCGCCCAGCGCAAGGCGCCTCGCCGCAGGCGACCGGGTGCGGTCGCCGAGGCGAGGCAACGCAGCGATGGGCGACGGGGCCGCGCGCGGCCCGAGAGACTTGTGAAACCACTTCTAATGAAACAGCTCGCCGATCCGGAAGAATTCCTCGATCGCGCACTGGAGGTCGGCGAATCCCTTGCGCGGCTCGACACACCAATGGGGATTCAGGAAGAGCGGCGCGATGTCGGCGTCGCTTCGGCGGCGCCGCCCCTGGATCTCGCGGCGCTTCTCGGCGAATCGCGGGAGGAGGCGCGCCACGTCGGCGATCGCGACCAGATCGGCGAGGGTCATCTTCGAGACGGCGAGCTTGCGCCCGAGGCGCCGCTGCGCCTTCACGATCACCTCGCGCATCCCACCGATCTTCCGCGACGCCGTGGGGGCGATCCGGAACGCCGCCGTGTCGATCCCACCGATCTCGACGGCGCGGGTCGCCGCGAGGAGGAGCGCCGCGCCGAGCGCCCGCTCGACGAAGTCATCGCCATAATTCTTGAAGATCGTCAAAAGTGGGTTTCGCACCTGGAGCATCCGGAGGCTCTCGGGGAAAGGTGCGCGCCGTGGCGGAATGGTGGTGAAAGGAAACGGCCTTCGGCACGTAGAGCACCTGCTTCCCCAAGACCCACAATCGCCAGCCGAGGTCCGCGTCCTCGTAGTAGGCGAAGAAGTCCTCGTCGAAGCGCCCGGCGCTCTCGAAGAGCGCGCGGTCGATCGCCATGGCGCCTCCGCAGGCGAACAAAGTTGGGATCTCGCGGTCGAAGGAGGGGCCGGGTTTTCTTGGTATCCGCGCTGGAAGCCGATGCCGTGGAACGCCATCCCCCACCCGCGTAGTCGATTTGGGTGCCGTCCCACGAGAGGATCTTGCCGCCGGTGCAGTCGGCGCGCCCTCGACGATCGGCTCCACGAGCTCGCGCAGGAACGCGGGCTCGACCCGCATGTCGTTGTTCAAGAAAACGAGAATCTTGGCATCGGCGGCGAGCTCGGCGCCGCCGTTGCACGCCGCGGAGAAGCCAAGATTCCCGCGGTTGCGCTTCACGACCACCTCGGGGTGGTGCTTCTTCAGGTGGTCGGCCGAGCCGTCGACGGAGCCGTTGTCCACCACCACGATCGTGCGCAGATTCTTGGGATAGTCCGCCGATGCCAACGATCGGAGGCACGGATCCAGGTGGTGCTTCCCATTATGATTGGGAAGGACGACCGCAATCGTGGGAGCGAGCTCACGGGGTGGCGACGGGGCGCCGGCGGACCGCCCACCTCCGCACCCGAAGGGAAGACTTCTCGGCCATCGTCGAGGCGGTTCGAAAGGGCGATCTCGTTGGGCCCGGGGCGGAGCGCGATCGGGCCGCGCCATTCGAGGACGGTGTCGCGCCCGTCGGTCGCGGTGCGGAGCGCGATCGAGCCGGCCCGCGCGCCGTTCACCTCGACGGTGCCTCCGATCGGGAGGTCGGGCTCGATCCCGAGCGCCAGGAGCTCCACGAGGAGCTCGGCCTCACCCCCATCCTTCGACTCGATGGCATAGCGGGCCCGCGCGCCGCCGCCGCCCGGGCGCAGGAGGGCGAGCGCGCCCCCTGGATCTCGACGGTGCCCTCGCTCGACGCGAAATCGCGCCCGCGCGCTTCGCGCAAAACCGCCGGCGACTCGGCGCGACGGCGCGCCATCGCGGCGCGATAGCGGAACTCGAGCTCGGAGGCGTCCTCGCGGATCGTCTTGCGCTCGGGGAAGTCGAAGCGGGGCCAATCGTTTTGTTGGTGTCGAGCGAGCAATCCCAGCATGACGCGCGCGAGATCGGAGGGATCGCCCGCGCGGAACAGGTACCCATCGCGCCCCTCGCGCACCGACTCGGCCATCCCGCCGTGGCCCGTCGCGACGACCGGCGTGCGCGATAGGTGGGATTCGCGGATCGTGAGCGGCGCGTTCTCCCACCAAAGCGATGGCACGACGAGGACGTCGATCTCGCCCAGGATCGCCGGCAGGTCGCGGTGCTCGAAGGGGCCGCGAAACACCACCGATTCCGCGGGGGCGAGCGCGGCGAGGCGCGCGTGGAACGGATCGGTCGCCGGCTCGAACTTCCCGAACACCAACAATACGGCGCGCGGGTCGCCGGCGCGCCGCACCGCCTCGATCGCCGTCTCGATCCCTTTGTAGGGAACGAGCGAGCCGATGAAGCCGAAGCGGAGCCGCCCGCGAGGATCGGGTGTCTTGGGCCCCGAGTAGAGGCCGTCGGCGCGCATCCCGCAATCGCTGAGCACCACGCGCCGCGGGTCGAGCTGCGGCACTTGCGAAACGAACAGATCGCGGAGAAAGCGGCTCGGCGCGATGAGCCAATCGGCGGCCGCGAACGCGTCGAGGATCGTGCGGTCGCGCCGGTAGAAAGAAATGAAATCGCGCCGGTCGCGCCCGAGGATCCGCCCGCGCGCGAGCTTGCGCTCGAAGCGATCGGCGAGCGCCTCCATCGCCGGACGCGCCGCGCGGGTCGCGCGCGCCGCCCAATCGATGAGCCCCATCCGCCGCTCCTTCAAACACAACAAACAGCCGAGTCCGCGCCGCCCGGTGCAGAGGGTGCCGTTGGGACGCCCGATTGGACCCGCGGACAGAGACCCCAATAATCCTGGAGGGTGAGGAGCGTGGCGATCCCCGCTCGCGCGCGATCGGGAGGCAGCGCGCCGAGAGATGGAGCAGATGGACCGCGTGCACCACGTCGGGACGGAAGCGGTCGAGCGCCTCGCGGAAGCGCGCCTCCACCTCGGGGTGGGCGTAGCTTTCTGTGGCATTGCGGAATTGCAAACTATGGATGACGCGGAAGAGGCGGATCCCCTCCTCCCCCGCCTCCTCGACCATCGAGAGCTCGGGGGCGTCGTTGCGCACCGAGCGGAAGAAGACGCCGACCTCGTGGCCGCGCGCCGCCATCTCGCGCGCGATCTCGCGCGTGTAGACCTCGGTGCCGGCGTACGACTCGGGCGGGAATCCGTGGACCGTGAAGAGGATCCGGAGCTTCGTGCGGTCGAGGACACGGGGGCGATCGTTGGGATCGCCGCGCGGCCGTTCGTTGGGATTTGTTTCGTTGGGTTTGTGAATACGCGCGAGCCGGGGCCTCCGCGACGCGGAGCCCCGCCTCGGCGGCCCCCGCTCCCACGTCGCGTCGTCGCCGAGTCCCGCCCGTGGGAACGGATGCCGTTCCCAGATCGCGCGGCGGACGGCGAAGGCGCCATCCTTGGCATTCGCCGCGGCGTGCCCATTCCCACCTTTCGGCGCCGGGGCGCCGGGATGGGGAGCCGCGTGGCTTCGCGCCGCGGCGACGGCCGCGTCGGCGAACTCCCCAACTAAATCCGCGAGCCAGTTCTCATCGACCGGCATCGCCCCCTCGCCGAGAAACACCACGATTTCGCCGCGCGTGAGCGAGGCACCCAGGTTCCGCACGTCGCCGCTCTCGAGATCCTCCGCCTCGATGCCGCGGATCCGGACGGGAATGACCGCGCGATCTCGAGCGTGCCGTCGGTGCTCCCGGCGTCGAGGAGGAGCACGTCGTAGGGAATCCCAACATTCTGCGCGAGCGCGGCGCGCAGGCAGCGCCCGATCGTGGCGGCGCCGTTGCGCGTCGGGATGCAGACGGAGGCGCTGCGAGGCGCGGGCACGTCGCTTCCCGCCCCGTCAGAACTTCGAAAGTTGGTTGTTCACGGAATCCACGAAGATCCCTTCGGCGAATGCTCCCACCAAACCAAAGGATGTGAACGGCGGCACGACCGGCGCGCCGAATGGGGTGGTCACGACGTCGGAGCCCGACGAGCTGTCGATCCGCCGGATGTACCCGGTCCCGCGGTCGAGCCAGTAGATCGCGCCGTCTTTCCCAACATTGACCGCGCAGGGGGCGAAGACCTCCGCCGTGCCCGACGCGCCGCCGGTGCCGTCCACGCTGTTGGGATTGCCGTCGCCCGCGAGCGTGCCGACGACCGCGATCGTTTGGTTTCCGCCGAAGGTGCTTTGATTGACTTTGAATTGGATCCGCCGAACGCGATTCCCCGCCTCGGTGATCACCAAGTTTCCGGAGCACTCGATCGCAATACAGTCGGGGGTGTCGAAGCGCGCGCTCGTGCCGGTGGCGTCGAGGTAGCCGGGGATGCCGGAGCCCGCGAGCGTCGTGACGACGCCGCCGGTGATCTGGCGAATCCTGTGATTGCCCGGATCGGGGACGAAGACGGTGCCGTCGCCGCCGACGGCGATCTGCACGGGCGACGAAAATCGGAAGAGGCAGGATCCCAACGATCCGTCGGCGTAGCCGCCGAGCGACGAGCTGATCCCCGCATAGCTGGACATCGCCGACGCCGTGACGGAGAGGATCCGATTCGTGGAGGAATCCACCACGAAAAGCGTGTCGTGGTCGAGGAGCGCGATCCCCGTGAGCGCCGAGATCGCGGGATCGAAGGCCGCGAAGCGCGCCGCGTCGCAAAACGCGGTGACGCTCACCGCGTCGAGGTCGATCTTCAGGATCGCGGGGCCCGGGGCGGGGCCCGGGATCGCAACATAAACAATATTCTCGCCGGCGTCGGCCGCGACGGCGCCGCTCGCGGGCAGCGTGTACGCGCCGAGCGCCCCGGGTCCGACGATCAGCGACGGCGCGTTGAACGGCGGCGTGAACGTGCTGCAGCCCGAGCTCCCCGTTGGGTTCACTTGGGCGGGATTGGGCTTCACGGAGTTGGCCCCCGTGGCGCTGCCGCGGCAACCGGCCGCAGCGGCGAAAAGAAAACGGCGAAAGGAACGAATCGGCGCATGGAAGGCGAAAAGGCTACTCGAAATCGGGTCGCTTTCCGGCTTTTCTGTGGGAGATGGCCGAAGCCCCCGCGCGCTTGCGATCTTCGCTCTGACGTACGTCCTGATCTCCGGCTGGAAGATCCCCTGGCTCCCCGCGAGCCGCCCGCTGGGGGCGCTCCTCGGCGCGGTATTGATGGTGGTCTTCGGGTGCTGACGCCGGAAGAGGCGTACGCGGCGGTGAACCTCGACACGATCGTCCTGCTGCTCGGAACGATGATCCTCTCCGAGTATCTGAAGCTCTCCGGCTTCTATTCGTGGGTTGCGACGCGGATCGCGCGCGCCGGGCTCACGCCGCGGGGGCTCCTTCGATCGTTGGTGATCCTCGCCGGCGGCCTCTCGGCGATCCTCGTGAACGACACCGTTTGCTTGATGTTGACTCCGCTCGTCGTGTCGTTCCTCGAGGCGGCGGGGCTCCCGATCGTCCCCTATCTGATGGCGCTCGCGACGAGCTCGAACATCGGCTCGGCGCTCACGCTGACCGGAAACCCACAAAACATGATCGTGGGGAGCCTCTCGGGAATCGCTTACCTGCGCTTCACCGCGCTCACGGCGGCGCCGGTCGTGGCGTCGCTCCTTGCCAACGATCTCCTCCTCGCCCGTTTTTATGGGAAAGATCTCGTGGCCGTGCCCCATCCCCACGGGACCGCGCGCGCGGACGCGCCCGACGTGGACCCTCCGCTCCTGTGGAAGTCGCTCGCCTGCCTCGGGCTCGCGATCGTTGGGTTCTCGGCGACGAAGCTGACCCACCTGAACCTCGCCTGGACCGCGATCGCGGCGGCTTCGCTATTGTTGGTGATCGGCCGGCGCGACCCCTACAAGGTCTTCGCCGGCCTCGACTGGACCCTGCTCCTCTTCTTCGCCGGGCTATTCGTGGTGATCGGCGGCCTCGCGCACACCGGCGTGCTGACGGAGGTCGAGGAGCGGTTCGTCCGGCCGCTCCTCGGCGGGAGCGCCACGAGCCAGGGGCTCCACCTTTCGTGGGTCACGCTGGTCGGATCCCAACTATTCTCGAACGTCCCCTACGTCCTCGTGACGAGCCAATGGATCCCGACCCTCGCCGACCCCGAGCTCGCCTGGATATTGTTGGCATACGTCGCCACGGTCGCCGGCAACCTCACGATTCTCGGCAGCGTCGCGAACGTGATCGTCCTCGAGCAGGCGCGCCGGCACGCCACGATCGGGTTCTTCCAATATTTGCGATTCGGGATCCTGACCACGTTCGCGTCGACGGCGCTCGGGGTGGGGCTCATCCTCCTGGAGCACCACCTGGGCTGGGTGTGAGGGCCCGCGGGCGCGCGTCCGGCTCGCGCCCCGCGCGCCGCGTTGACGCTCCGCGGCGCCGCGATAGCATTCGCGCTCCCATGCGAGGAGTTTCCCAATGATCCGTTTCGCGCCGCTCGCCGTTGCGTTGATCGCGCTTTCTTGCCATTCGACCTCCCCCAAGGTCATGACGAACCTCGATATGAACACGAGGAACCAGCTCCTCGACGCGGTGAAGTCGCTCGAGGGGACTTGGGAGTGCAAGGGCCCCGACGGCTCGACGGGGCGGACGGAGTTCCACGTGTCGTCGTCGGGCTCCGCCGTGCGCGAGATCATGTTCGGCGGCACCGAGCACGAGATGACGAACATGTATCACCTCGACGGGAACACGCTCGTCCTCACCCATTATTGCGCCGCGGGGAACCAACCCAGGATGTGCGCGACGCGGAAAGATGGGAATTCCCTCGTCTTCCATTTCGACTCGGTGTGCGATCTCAAGTCGCCGAGCGAGTCCTACATGGGGCAGGTGAAGATCGATCTCATCGACAAGGATCACATGACCCAAACTTGGGAATCGTTCTCGCCCGGCAAGAAGGAGCCCCAGATGGTCTTCGCGTACACGCGTGTGAAGTGAGGCGCGGTACCCCGAGAATCCCAATGATCCGAATCCCAGCTTTCGTGGCGGCCGCGGCGCTGGCGCTCTCTTGCCGTTCCCCTGCGCCGCAGGTCCGAACGAATCTCGACGTCGCGGCGCGAAACCAGCTCCTCGACGCGATCAAGGGGCTCGCCGGGAAATGGGAGTTCGTCGAAAACGACGGCACGCGAGGCACGACCGAGATCTGCGTCACGTCGGCGGGCACGGCCGTGCGCGAGATCCTGTTTCCCGGCGGCGCCCACGAGATGACCAATATGTATCATCTCGACGGCAACGAGCTCATCCTCACCCACTATTGCGGCGCGGGGAACCAGCCGCGGATGTACGCGTCGCGGATCGATGGCAATCAAATCCGCTTCCTGACCGACTCGGTGAGCGACCTCAAGGATCCCAACGAAGAGTACATGGGGCGGATGACCCTCCAGCTCCTCGACCACGACCACATGAATCAGCTCTGGTGGGATTGCGTCGGAGACAAGGTCGCCGCCGAATACCAATTTTCCTTCACGCGAGCGAAGTGAGACGAGCGCGGGTCACTCCGGCCTCCCGCGGCGCGCCGAGCGCCATGCACATCCGCCAGGTGACGATCGCAAAGAAGGCGCCGGCGAGCACGTCCACGCCATAGTGGTAACGCAAGTAAACGGTGCCGATCGGCAACAGGACGGCGATCGGCCCGAAAAACCAATAAAAGCTCCGGCGGTCGTGCCGCCACGCGAGCGCCGCGACGAGCCAGGTCACGTCGCTGTGCCCCGAAGGGAACGCGTCGCAGCGCGCCGCCTCGAGGACCCAGATCCCGCGGCGGAGGACGTCGAACATCCAGACTCCGTGGAGCTCGAACGGATACGGATACAAACGATAGGGCGAGCGCGCCGGCACGAGGATATAGCCGAGATAGGAGATCAAGAATCCCGCGACGACCACCAGCAGTGACTGCTCGATGGCCCGCAGTTTTCTTTGCATCCCGAGGCGCACCGCGGGACGACCGGCAGGAAGTAGAACGACGAGTACACCCACATGAGGATCTCGGAGACGAGCGGGAAGCGCTCCATGCCCCCGGTCCAGCGGGTCGGATCGCTCCCGAAGAGGATCCGGTCCAGGTGGAGAAGCCAACTATCCCGCCGGTCGGGCGAGATGTAGAGGACGATCCGCCCCACCATCTCGAAGGTGAGCGGGAGGATGAAACAATAGAGCCCGACGCGGACGGCGAGGGAGCGCCCGTAGCCAAGGCGCTCCGCGAAGATGGGGAAGACGAGCCACAGCCCCGCCACGCCGCCGAAGAACACCAACGATAGGCCGGGCTCGCGGAGCAGATGGGCCTGCACCGCCAGCAGGGCGAAGAGCCCTCCATACCAACAAACGGCGAAGCGGTCGACGGGGAGCGCGGATCGCTGGTTCACGCGCGAAGCCTAACGAAACGCCGCGCGCGAACCAGCACCCGGGCTCAGGACTTCTTCGCTTCGCTCTCCGCGGCTTCGAACGAGAGGATCCGCTCCTTCCCCTCGTCGAGCGTCTTCATGTGCACCGGGCGCTTCCAGATCCGATGCAGCATCCGGAGAGTCTCCTCGGCGTGATCAGATTGGAGATCGACCCCGTGGTGCTCGTGGACGAGGAAGAGCTCACCCCGGTTTTTATAGTTAGCATCCTCGACCACGACGACCGGGTTGCCGGCGTTGGTGATCCGGCGCAGCAGCGCCTCCTTCACCGCGCGCGGGTTCCGATCGCCCACTTCCATGTGCCCCGTCCGCGGGTTGCGGCGGTAGACGAAATAGTTATGTTCGCGCGCGAAGTCCTCTGTGAAGAACTCCTCGATGAATGTGACATCGTTGTAGATGCGGCGCACCTCGAAGATCTTCTGCGCGCCGAGCATGGCCTTCGTGTCCCAAGTGCGGCGCTTCTCGGCGTCGTCGCAGCGCTCGTACTCGGAGCCGAACTTCCCCGTGTTCCAGCGATCCTCGATGCTTCGCCACAATTCCACGCCGAGCTTGTAGGGATTCACCTGCCCCGGGGCGGAGGCAACCGTGCCCGAGTGGTGATCGGCGAAATCGATCACCTCGAAGTCGCGGAGGATGTGGCGCGTCATGATCCGCGAGTGCCAGAACGTGGCCCACCCCTCGTTCATGATCTTGGTCATTCCTTGCGGAACGTAATAGTGGGCTTCATCGCGCACCGTCTCGAGGATGTCGCGCTCCCAGCGCTCGAGCGGCGCGCGCGCGATCATGAATCCGAGGACGTCGCGCTCGGGCTTGGCGGGATCGCGGCGCGATCGTTGGTGTTCGGCCTCGATCCGCCTGGCTTCCTTGGCGAGCGCTTCCTTGGGATTGAGGTAGCGATCCATATAGCCGTGGCCCGTCGGCGCGGCGATCCGATGGACGTCGTCGCCCGCTTGGCGCGCGCCCCCTTGTGCTTCCGCGGGGCGAGGTCGCGCGGCTCCTCGGCGCGCGTGGGCCCGTAGGATCCGTAGGGATCGATGAGGTTGTCGAGGGCGAGCGCCACGTCGAGGAAATCCTCGACGGCCGTGAGGCCGTGCTCGTCGACTGCGCGGCGAATCCGCGTGCCGTGGTTCGCCATCGCGTCGACCATCCGCCGATCGGTGGGGCCGAACCAAAGATTGTTCTTGAAGAAGTCGACGTGGCCGTAGACGTGGGCCATCACCATCTTTTGATCCACGAGCCCGTTCGAACGCATCAAATAGGCGTAGGCCGGATCATTGTTGATGACCATCTCGTAGATCTTCGAGAGGCCGTAGCGGTATTCTTTGGATAGGCGATCGTACTCCATCCCGAAGCGCCACGACGGATAGCGGACGGGGAAGCCGCCGTAGGAGGCGACTTCGTTGACTTCGCGATCTTCCAACAATTCGAAGATCGTCTTGTAGAAGTCGAGGCCGTAGCCCCGCGCGATCTTCTCGATCTCGCGGCGGGCGTCCTCGAGCTCCTTGGGGAGCGCGCGCGTCACCGCTCAGCGCCCCCTTCCCAAGAATTCCCGGATCGACGCGACGATCGCCTCGCGGTCCTGGATGTCGGAGGTGACGAGCCAATCATCGGCGGGAAAGGCCGCGTCGAGGTCTTTCTTGAACTGCCCCGATCCGTAGGCGCTCTTCACCTGTCCGTAGCCGAAGAGGTTCACTTTGGATTGGTATTCGTCGCGCAGGAGCGAAACGCAACGTTCCGTGTCGCGCGCGCTCCAGTTGTCGCCGTCGCTGAAATGGAACGCATAGATGTTCCATTGCTCGGCGGGAAAGCTGTCGGCGATCACATTCAATCCGAGCTCGTACGCGGAGCTGATCTTCGTGCCCCCGACTCGCGCAAGTGATAGAAGGTGTCGCGGTCGACCAAGTGCGCCACCGCGTCGTGGACGATGTAGCGCACTTCGAGATTTCGATATTGGGATCGGAGCCACGCGTCCATCCAGAAAGCTTGGTTTCGGACGATCTCTTTCTGTTCCTTTCCCATCGAGCCCGACACGTCCATCATGTAGATGACGACCGCGGAGCTGACCGCGAGATCCTTGACCTTCCACGCGCGGTATCGTTTGTCTTCCGGCGAAGGGACGATGATCGGTTTCTTGGGATCGTAGGTGCCCGTGAGGATCGAGCGGCGGAGCGCCTGCTTGAACGTGCGGCGCGTGTGGCGCAGCGACTGGGGGCCGCTCCGCGAGATCCCGGTGTAGGTGCCGCCGGTGGTCTTCAGCTCGCGCCGGCCGCGCGGCTGGATTCTGGTAATGTGAGTTCCTCGCCGAGGACCTTCGCCAGCTCCTCGAGGGAGACCTCCACCTCGAGGACGTGGCGCCCCTCGGCGTCGCCCGCCTCCCCGCCCCCACTTCGTCGCCGTCCTCGCCGTCTCCCTGGCCGACCCCTTCCTTGGGATTGGGGCCGTAGTGGAATCTTGGCAAGTCGAGCTGCGGGAGCGGGATCGACACCGAGTGGCGTCCCACCCGGCCGAGGCTCGCCGTTGGTAATATACTTGGCAAGATCCTTCCGGATCCGGCCGCGGACGATCTCGCGGAAGCGCGCGTGGTCGTGCTCGATTCGTTGCATGGCCGGGTCGTTTCGGCGTCGGCGCCGAGGGACGGCTGGGTCACTCTTCCTTGGCGTCGCCGCGCGCGAAGATCGATGCCACGTATTGCAGGACGTCGCTCGAGCAGACCTCACAGTAACCGTAGTTCTTGATGAGGCGGCTCTTCACGACCTCGATCTTCTCCTGCTGATCGCGATCGACCACCGACGACACGAGGCTCGTGAGCTTGATCGAATCCTTCTGATCCTCGAAGAGCTTCAGCTCGAGCGCGCGGTGGAGCCGCTCGTTCGTGCGGTAGTCGAAGGTGCGCCCCTCGATCGCGAGCGCGCCGATGTAGTTCATGATCTCGCGGCGGAAGTCGTCCTTGCGGCTCTCGGGAATGTTGATCTTCTCCTCGATCGAGCGCATGAGCCGCTCGTCGGGCTCCCTCGTCGCGGCCGGTGATACCGGTTGCGCACCTTCTCGCCGCTGCGTGTAGGCCTTGACGTTGTCGATGTAATTGCCGCACAAACGGGAGATCGCCTCCTCGTCGGCCGCTGATCGCGCGCTGCACCTCGTTCTTGATGATGTCCTCGTACTCCTGCGCGAACGACCGAGAGGAGATCGCGTAGCGCTTGCCGGACGTCTTCCGACGAGATGAGTGAATGGTTGGTGAGCCCGTCTCGAGCTCGTTCATCACCATGAACGGGTTCACGCACGCGTTGTCGTTCTCGGCCACCAGCGCGTTGCTGATCTTGTCCTGGATGTAGCGGGGCGAGATCCCGTCCATTCCCTCGCGCGGCGCGTCCTCGCGGAGCTCGCGAATGTTGTCTTTGGTGAAGCCCGGCAGTGTCTTGCCGTTGTAGAGCTTCATCTTCTGGATGAGGCGTCAGGTTCGCTTTCTTGGGTTCCTCGAGGCGGGTCATGATCGCCCACATCGCAGCCACCTCGAGCGTGTGCGGCGCGAGGTGCCGCCCGCGAGCCGCTTGCTGTTGAACTCCTTCTCGTAGATCCGCACCTCGGCGCCGAGGACCGGAGTTGTACGGGATGTCGATCTTCACCGTGCGGTCGCGGAACGCCTCCATCAGCTCGTTGTTCAGGAGCTTCTTGTACTCCGGCCTCGTTGGTGTGTCCGACGATCACCTCGTCGATGTCGGTCTGCGCGAACTTCTTCGGCTTGATCACGTGCTCCTGCGACGCGCCCGAGCAGGTCGTAGAGGAACGCGACGTCGAGCTTCAGGACCTCGATGAACTCGACGATGCCGCGGTTGGCGATGTTGAACTCGCCGTCGAAGTTGAAGCGCGCGCGGATCGGAGTCGGAGCCGAACTCGGCGATCTTGCGGTAGTTGATGTCGCCGGTGAGCTCGGTCGAGTCCTGGTTCTTCTCGTCCTTCGGCTGGAAGGTGAGCAGTCACGCAACTGAACGAAGTATTAC
>ERZ1370068.10518-contig-921_pt1 | contig 30129 bp, 50 predicted proteins | sample MGYA00561227_ERZ1370068 | MGnify/ENA primary metagenome ERZ1370068 (study PRJEB38410, sample SAMEA6850437) | metagenome | study: Metagenomic assessment of the ecological functions of the soil: analysis of the soil microbiota associated with the...
GGTGTACTTCGTTCAGTTACGTGCTCTGCTGGGCGGCCGCGTCGCCGGTCGAGAGCGAGCTGGGCGAGGGATCGCGCTTCTCGGTGGTGCTGCCGATGCGCGTTGACTGGCTGACTGCCAGTCGCAACGGTGAGCGCATGAGCGCACAGTTGCCGAGACATGATCACGAATCAGAAGATCGTCGTGGTCGACGACAATCCGGCGTCGCTGTACTCCACCTCGCGCATCCTGCGTTCGGCGGGTTTCGAGGTGATCGAAGCGACGACCGGCGCCGAGGCGCTGGCCGCGGCCGAGCAGGACATCGGCGCTCATCGTGCTCGACATCAACCTGCCGGACATCGACGGCCTGGAAGTGTGCCGCTGGCTGCGCGCGCGCAGCACACACGGCGTATCTGCCCATCGTGCACCTGACGGCCACGTTCGTCGCCCACGACGATCACCAGCATGGGCTGTCCGCCGGCGGTGACAGCTACCTCACGCACCCGGTCGATCCGCCGGTGCTCATCGCCACGGTGCGCGCGCTGCTGTTCGCGCGCCAGGCCGACATCGTGCGGCGCACGACCGATGCGCGTTTCCGCACGCGTCGTTCGAGCTGGCCTCGAGCGGCATCGCGCTGCTCGATCCCGACCTGCGTCTACCGCGACGTGAATCCCGGAGTTCTGCCGCATCGCCGGCCGCGAGCGCAGCGACATCATCGGCAAGGGCTGCATCGACATCATCGCGCCCGGGCACGACGACCTGTGCAAGACACTGCATCGCGCGCTCGCGGACGGCGGGCGCTGGGAAGGCACGATGCCGGTCGTCGCGTCCCGACGGCAGCGTCGCCGAGGTCGAGTGGCGCATCGTCGCCGAAAACAGCCACGGCGCGCGCATCGCCATCGCCACCAATGTCACCGAACGCGAGCGAGCTGCTGGCCAGCGAACGCGCCGCGCGCACCGAGGCCGAACGCAGCAACCAGACTCAAGGACGAGTTCCTGGCCACGCTGTCGCACGAGCTGCGCAATCCGCTGAACGCCATGCTCGGCTGGGCCACGCGTACTCAAGCGCAAGAACGTGACGCCCGGCCATGCTCGAGCAGGGCCTCGACGCCATCGAGCGCAACTCGCGCGTGCAGAGCCATCTCATCGAAGACCTGCTGGACTTCGCCGGCATCCGCTTCGGCAAGATGCGCATCGAGGTCGGATGCCATTCCGCCGGCGCGCGCCGTCGAATCCGCGGTCGGAAGTGCGTCGAGCCACGCAGGCGCAGCAGCAAAGGCGTGCGAGATCCACCTGCAGATCGCCGACCGCGATGCGCACGTGATGCGCGGACGATTCGCGCCTGCAGCAGGTGGTCTGGAACCTGCTCAGCAACGCCATCAAGTTCACGCCCGCCGGCGGGCGCATCGACGTGCAACGCGCGCGTCGACGGCGATCAATACGAAATCGCGGTCACCGACACCGGCAGCGGCATCAGCCCGAGTTCCTGCCGCAGATCTTCGAGCGCTTCAGCCAGCAGGAATCCGGCACCGGCAAGAGCTTCGCGGGACTCGGCATCGGCCTCGACCATCGTCAAGCACCTGGTGGACATCCACCACGGCACCATCGACGTCGAGAGCGACGGCGCTCGGCAAGGGCGCCACCTTCCGCGTGCGACTGCCGCTGACCGACCGGCGTCCGAGCGAAGCGGCCGGCGGACCAGAGCTCGCGTCTCGAGCGGATTCGCGCGCTGGTGGTCGAGGACGATCCGGATGCGCGCGCGCTGATCGTGCGCATCCTGGCATCGGAGCGCCGGCGCGCAGGTGAGCGATGCGCCGAATGCCGAAGCGGCCACGGCACGATCAAGAGCGGCGGTGCCCGACGTGCTGGTGAGCGACATCGGCATGGCGCAACTCGACGGCTACCAGCTGCTGCGCAACCTGGTGCGGCCGCCGGCTTTCGACGCGCAGCGGCTGCCGGCCGATCGCGCTCACGGCGTTCTCGCGCGTGCAGGATCGCGCCGACGCACTCGCCGCCGGATTCCAGGCGCATCTCGGCCAAGCCTGGTGAGAGCCGAGGCGCTGGTCACGCGCCGTCGCCAACCTCTCCGCAAACAGGGACATTCCTATTTAAATGGGGACAATTCCTGATTTGCTAGCAAAGGGGACACGCGCCTCAAAAGGGCGAATCTTTGAAAAAAAAAGATCGCCGGCCGAGTGTCGGGGAGGATCGATCCCCTCACCGCCTCGCGCGCTTCACATTTCTCGGCGAGAAACTTTGGCGTTCGCTTGCCGGAATCTACGCGCCATTGAGATTTGGAAAACTCGCAACGCCGAGGTAGTACTAAGGCGCGCTTGACGATTCCGGCGTGCACCGCGATTCCCAGACGCTCACGCACCACAAGGGAGAAAACGCCGGCGAAGCGGTGGCGCCCGATTGACCGCACATCCCCTTTGCTGTAAATCGGGAATGTCCCCACGAGTTCCCTGAACGACCGGGTCTCCCAGGTTGCGACGATGATAAGCACGACGGTGGTCGCGGCGGCCAGTGGCCAGTGACGTCATGCTCATCGCCAGCGGCACCAGCAGTGACAACAGTCCCGGTCCCACCAGGTGCGACAACGGTAGTACTGCGCGCTCGCACGCGCTTGAACAATAGATTCCCCGCCAGGTAAAGCGCCGGGCCGCCTAACAAGGCGGTGGCAGCGGCTTGACGTCCGCAATGCCCGCCCGGATGGGCAACCGTGATCGTCCGCTACGGCGCAGACCGATGCCCGCGACGTGGGGATGTGAAAATAGGTGTACACGGCGCGCGCGACGCGCCCCGGATCCGTCCGAATGGCGCGATCTGCGTGACTGCCGCGTTCGGCGCCGATGTTGAAGTAGATCCACCACATCGCGACGCGCTGCCGACGAACGGCGCGCCACGAACGCGCAGACGCCACTGGCGGTCGCTGGCTGCGCGGCGGCAGTGGTTCCCGGTGACCAGGATGGACTCGCCCGGCGCGATGATCACGAACAGCGCGCTGCGCTCGGCCATGTGTGCGCGCCATCGACGCGCCAGTCCGCGGTGCCGGAGCGCCCGAGCCCGGCACGTAGAAATCCCGCGCGTACGGCCCCGCGCACTCGATGCCGCAGCGCGATCACCCACAACGACGACGCGCGTCGCGCCAGTACTGCAATCCGCCCGCAAGCCGGAACACGCCCGACAGCACCTGCCAGCAGATGATGCGGCGGAAATTGCTGAAATTGAGCTGATCGTGACCGTGCGTCGGCCCAACAACATGAACGCGCTGCGCACCACCTGGCTGAACACATAAGCCGATGGCGAACAGCAGCGCCTCGCCGTCGAAGGCGTGCGGCAGCGAACGCCGACAACAGCAGGCCCGCCAGCATGAGCACGAAGATCAGCGTGCGCACCGACGGGCTTGATCCGGGTCCACCCAGTTGGTGAACCAGCAGGTGTACATCCAGCACCCACCACACGGCCAGCAGCAGGAACAACGTCTGCAGCGCGCCGACGCAGCGTCAGAGTGCCCGACCAGCGTGTGCGACAGCTGCGTCACCGCGAACACGAACACCAGGTCGAAGAACAGTTCGACGAAGGTGACGCGAGGCGCGTGAGTCGCGCGGAGCGCAGCAGGGTCCTGGACGCGTGCAGGCACGACCTCCCCTGGACAGTGCAGTCTGCCATAGAAGACGCAGCAGCGGGCGCTGCGGCACGCTGGCCGCTTGACTCTGGAGTATGGTCCATACTTTAGGATGCCGCCGCATGGAGACTCCGACGATGGATACCATTGGCATCGGCAACTCGCCAAGCGCGCGGGCGTGAGCATCGACACTGGTCCGCTACTACGAGAAGAGCGGTCTGCTCGCGCCTCAGGCCAGGCTGCGCACTCGGGCTATCGTCGCTATGGCGACACGCAGGTATCGCGGACTGCGCTTCATCCGCCGCGCCCAGGAACTGGGATTCTACGCTGCGAGGACATCAGCGAGCTGCTTCGGCCTCTCCGGTCTGCGGATGTTGCCGCATCAAGCGCTCCGCCGAGCGCAAGCTTGACTGAAGTCAACAAAGCGCATCGAGGCGCTTCGGCGGGTACAGGGCGCGTTGTCCGCGCTGATCGAGGCAGTGCCCGGCCACGGCCGCGCCGCCGATTGCCCCATTCTCAAGGCGCTGGGTGCGGAGGTCATGAATGGACACCGGGTACGAGCAATGATCGAACACGGTATGGGATGTCGGTACGGATCATCCCCACCTGGCATCACGGTGCACGATTACGTCACGCACGGTCACGACTGCTGCGCGCAGAGCACGCGCGCGTGCCTTCTGCCGCTCCGCCGGCCGCCGACGCGATCTACACCTGCCCGATGCATCCGCAGATCCGCCAGAGCAGGACCCGGATCCTGTCCGATCTGCGGCATGGCGCTCGAGCCGCTAGTCCCTACCGGCAATGAGGACGACTCCGGGCTGCGCGCCGTCACGCAGAAGTTCTGGATCGCGACGCTGCTCGCGGCGCCTGGTGGTCGCTCGCGATGCTGCCGCATCTGCTCGATCTGCACTCTGTCGTCCGGCACGAGCGCCGCGCTGCGTTACGTCGAGCTGCTGCTGACGACACCCGGTGCGTGCTGTGGGCCGGTGCTGACTACTACCGGCGCGGCTGGCAGGGCGTGCGTCAACCGCTCACCCAACATGTACACGTTGATCGGGCCTGGCGTGCTGGTGGCCTATCTTTTCAGCCTGTTCGCGACGTTTGCGCCGCGGCGTTTCCGCGCGGAATGCTGCGACGCGCACGGCGCGGTCGGCGTGTACTTCGAAGCGGCCGCGGCCATCATCGCGCTGGTGTTGTTGGGCGAATGGCTGGAGCTGCGCGGCGCGCGGACGCACCAGCCTCGCCATCCGCCAGTTGCTACGGGCTCGCGCCCAAGACCGCGCGACGCGTGCGCGCCGACGGCACGGAAGAAGACGTGGCGCTCGACGCGCTCGTGGTTGGCGACCGGGTGCGCATCCGTCCCGGCGAGAAGGTGCCGGTCGACGGCCGCATCGTCGAAGGCCGCTCGAGCTTCGACGAATCCATGCTCACCGGCGAGCCGCTGCCGGTCGACAAGAGCCGCGGGCGATCGCGTCGTCGGCGCCACGCTCAATCAGACGGGCTTCGGTGCTGGTGGTTGCGGAACGCGTCGGCAGCGACAGCCTGCTGTCGCAGATCGTCGCGCTGGTTGCGCAGGCGCAGCGCAGCCGCGCGCCGCTGCAGCGCCTCGCGGATCGGTGTCGGCGTGGTTCGTGCCCGCGGTCGTGCTCGATCGCCGTCGGCCACCTTCGTGGTCTGGTGGTTGGTCGGACCCGAGCCGCGCCTGGCCTATGCGCTGGTCAATGCCGTCGCGGTGCTCATCATCGCCTGCCCGTGCGCGCTCGGGCTGGCGACGCCGATCTCGATCATGGTCGGCGAGCGGCCGCGGCGCGCAGATGGGCGTGCTGTTTCGCGATGCCGCAGGCCATCGAGTCGCTGCGCGACGATCGACACGCTGGTCGTCGACAAGACCGGCACGCTGACGCTGGGCCGGCCGGCGCTGCACGAAGTGCTCGAACGTCGCGCCGCACTCGGACGAGACTTACGAGTCCTGCGCGCTCGCCGCCGGCACTGGAGAAATCCAGCGAGCATCCGCTGGCGCGCGCCATCGTCGCCGGCGCGGCGGCGCGCAGTCTCGAGCCTTCCGACGATCACGGATTTCCAATCGGTGACCGGCAAGGGAGTCACCGGGAATCATGCCTCGAGCAAGCATCGCGCTGGGCAATGCCGCGCTCATGCAGGACGTGGGCGCGGACACTGCGCACGCTGCGCGGACAGGTCGAGGCACTGCGCAATTCCGGCCGCACGGTGATGTTCCTCGCCGTGGATGGCGCGTTGGCGGGCGCCATCGCGGTTGGCGATCCGATCAAGGACAGCACCCGCGGCGCGCTCGACGCGCTGCGCGCCGACGGCTTGCGCATCGTGATGCTGACCGGCGATGCGCGCGGCACCGCGCAGGCCGTGGCGCGAAACTCTCGGCATCGACGAAGTGGTCGCCGAAGTGCAGCCGGCCGGACAAGGCGAGTATCGTCGAGCGGCTGCAGTCCGGAGGGACGGCGCGTGGCGCATGGCCGGCGACGGCATCAACGACGCGCCGGCGCTGGCGCGCGCCGACGTCGGCATCGCGATGGGCACCGGCACGGACATCGCGATGGAGAGCGCGCAGGTCACGCTGGTGAAGGGCGATCTGACCGGCATCGTGCAGGCGCGCGCAACTGAGCCGCGCCACGGTGCGCAACATCTGGCAGAACCTCGGGGTTCGCACTTCGGCTACAACGCGCATCGGCATTCCGATCGCCGCGGGAGTGCTGTATCCGGCCGACCGGACTCTTGCTGTCGCCCATGCTGGCCGCGCTCGCGATGAGCCTGTCTTCGATCTCGTCGATCACCAACGCGTTGCGACTTCGGGGAAAATAGCAGCCATGGTGACGCGATGCGAAGATTCGTCGAAGGCGAGTGGGCGCCGGCGCTGCTGCTGTCAGCGCAGCGGCCGGCCGCGTGTTCGGCGCGACGCCGCCCGCGCCGAGCTCATCGGCCCTCGACTTCGACCTCACCATCGACGCGCTGCCGGTGAACCTCACCGGCGCCGCGCGCCGCGCCGTGGCGGTCAACGGCCAGATGCCCGCGCCGCTGCTGCGCATGCGCCAGGGCGACGACGGTCACCATCCGCGTCACTAACAAACTGCGCGAGCGCACCTCCATCCACTGGCACGGGTTCATCCTGCCCGCGGACATGGACGGCGTGCCGGGCCTGTCGTTCGACGGCATCGCGCCCGGGCACCACGTTCACCTATCGCTTCAAGGTCAACCAGTCCGGCACGTACTGGTACCACTCGCACTCGCGTTTCCAGGAGCAGATCGGTCTGTACGGCCCGCATCGTCGTCGAGCGGCGCGGCGGCGAGCGCCACGGCGCCGACCGCGAGCACACGCTGCTGCTGTCCGACTGGACCGGATCACGATCCGGAACACATCTACGCCACGCTCAAGCGCCAGAGCGACTACTACAACTTCGGCAAACGCACCGCGGCGGATTTCGTGCGACGACGTGCGCGCAGCGGGGCTTCTCGGACACGCTCGCCGAGCGGCGCATGTGAGGCGCGATGCGCATGGACCGCCACCGATCTCGCCGACGTCAGCGGCTAGTGCGTACACCTATCTATTGAACGGCGACGCACGCCGGCCGGTAACTGGACCGGGACGTTCAAGCCCGGCGAGCGCGTGCGCCTGCGCATCATCAACGGCTCGTCGATGAGCTTCTTCGACGTGCGCATCCCGGGACTCAAGCTGACCGTGGTCGCGACCGATGGCCAGGACATCGAGCCGGTAACCGTGGATGAACTCCGCATCGGCACGGCCGAGGTGTACGACGTCATCGTCGACGCCCGGCGATGCGGCGTACACGATCTTCGCGCAGTCCATGGATCGCACCGGATTACGCGCGCGGCACGCTGGCGCCGCGCGCCGGCATGACAGCCGAGGTGCCGGCGCTGGATGCGCGCGCATTCTCGGCATGACGCGACATGGGCATGAAGCCACGCGGGCATGGACCACGGCAAGATGGATCACGGCTATCAGACAGCGCGCCCGCGCCGAATCCGGACCCATCGTCGACATGCGTGCCAGCATGCTCATGCGTCGGCCTCGACGACCCGGGCATCGGTCTGCGCGACAACGGCCGGCGCGTGCTCACCTACTGCGGATCTCGCCACTGCTCGGCGGCCCGATCGATCGCGCGCGATGCCGCGCGCGAGATCGAACTGCACCTCACCGGTCACATGGAGCGCTACATCTGGTCGTTCAACGGCCAGAAGTTTTCGGATGCGACGCCGCTGCAAGTTCACGCACGGCGAGCGGCTGCGCGTCGTCGCTGGTGAACGACACCATGATGACGCACCCCATCCACCTGCACGGCATGTGGAGCGAAGCTGCGTCGATGCGCAGTGGCAGCTTCCTGCGCGCGCAAACACACCGTGATCGTGCAGCCCGGGCAAGCGCTTGTCGTATCTGGTGACCGCGGACGCGCTGGGCCGGTGGGCCTATCACTGTCACCTGCTCTATCACATGGAAGCGGGCATGTTCCGCGAAGTGTGTCTCATGAGTGGGCCGGTGAGACGACAGCGCTCTTCATAGCTGCGCGTCGCGTGTGCGTCACTGGCCCGGGCGCAGGGTCAGAGCCAGACCGAGCACGTGCCGCCCGATCCGCCGCAGACCCACGTCCACGACATGTCCTATCGACGAAATGGTCGAGATGATGGGTATGGACGATCGCAGGCGATTCGGAAAAGTGATGTTCGACCGGCTCGAATGGCGGGACGCGACGACGGATCGCGGTACGCCTGGGACGCCGCGCGCCTGGTACGGCGGTGACTACCACAAGGTCTGGCTCGAGGCCGAAGGAGACCGCACCGAAAACGCGACGCAGGAGTCGCGGCTTGAAGCCGGGTGGGAGCGCATCATCAGTGCGTGGTGGAGCGTGCGCGCGGGACTGCGGCACGATGCCGGTGAAACGGTCCGGCACGCGACTGGGCCGGTGTCGGATTCGCGGGTCTCGCGCCTGGCTTCATCGACACCGAGGGCCACCCTGTATCTCGGCGAGGACGGGCGCAGCGCGCTGCGCATGACCATCGAGCGCGACCTCCTGTTCACGCAGCGCCTGGTGCTGCAGCCGAAACTCGAGCTCGACGCCTTCGGCAAGGACGATCCGGAGAAGCAGATCGGCTCGGGTCTATCCAGCCTCGAGTCTGGGACTGCGGCTTCGTTACGAAGTGGCGGCGTGAATTCGCTCCCTATCTCGGCCTGAGCTGGACGGGACATTTCGGCGAAGACCGCCGACCTCGCGCGAGGCGGCGGGTGACGACCAGCGACGAACTTCACTGGCTCGCCGGTGTGCGCGCGTGGTTTCTAGCCGGCAGACGGTGGCGGATTCTGGATCGACCGGGGTGGCACGTTCACGGGACATCGTGGCGCGCCGCCCCGACGGCGCGCTCCTCACGCACAAGCTGCTGTCTGAGAAGCTCGACGCTACGAGCGACGCCGCGCATCCACGGCATCCGGTGAACTGCTCGGCGTCGCGCCCGGCGCGCCGCTGCCCGCCGAGCGCATCGACGCCGTGCAGCATGGGCACCACGGTCGCCACCAACGCGCTGCTCGAGCGCAAGGGCGACCGCACCGTCTTCGTGACCACGCGCGGCTTCGCCGACTCACTGCGCATCGCCTATCAACACCGGCCGAAGCTCTTCGTGCGGCGCATCGAGCTGCCGTCGATGCTCTACGAAGAAGTCGATCGAGATCGACGAACGTGTCGGCGCGCACGGCGAGGTCGTGCGCGCACTCGACGCCGCCGCGCGCCGAAGCCGCGCTGCGCGCCGCATTCGCGCGCGGCATCCGCGCCTGCGCCATCGTGCTGATGCACGGCTACCGCTTCCCGGCGCACGAACAGGCGCTCGCCGCGCATCGCCGCGCGCATCGGCTTCGAGCAGATCTCCGTCTCGCATCGCGTGAGCCCGCTGATCAAGCTGGTCGCCGCGCGGCGACACCACGGTGGCCGACGCCTATCTATCGCCGGTGCTGCGCGCGCTACGTCGACCGCGTGGCCAGCGTCACTGCCCGGCACGCGCCTGCAGTTCATGCAATCCTCCGGCGGCCTGAGCGATGCCAGTCCTTCCACGGCAAGGACGCGATCCTCTCGGGACCCGCCGGCGGCATCGTCGGCGCTGCGCGCGCGTCGCAGCGCCGCGGGTTTCGCGAAGATCATCGCCTTCGACATGGGCGGCACGTCCACCGACGTCGGCCACTTCGCCGGGCGACTACGAACGCGCGCTCGATGTCGAAGTCGGCCGGCGTGCGGCTGCGCACGCCCATCCTGCGCATCCACACCGTCGGCCGCCGGCGGCGGCTCGATCGTGCAGCTTCGATGGCGTGCGCCTGCGCGTGGGCCCGGAGTCCGCGGGCGCGAATCCCGGCCCGGCCTCGTACCGGCGCGGCGGCCCGCTGACCGTCACGGACTGCAACGTGCTGCTGGGCCGCATCCAGCCCGACTTCTTCCCGCGTTGTTTGGCGCGAACGGCGATCTGCCGCTGGACGCCGACGTCGTGCGCCAGCCAGTTCGCGAGCCTCGCGCGCATCGCTGCCCGGCGCGCGACGACGTCGCCGCGCTCGCCGCCGGCTGCATCCGCATCGCGGTCGAGAACATGGCGAACGCCATCAAGAAGATCTCGGTGCAGCGCGGCCACGACGTCACCGAATACACGCCTCACCTGCTTCGGCGGCGCGGCGGGCCAGCACGCCTGCCTGGTGGCCGATGCGCTCGGCATGCGCAGCGTGTTCATTCATCCGCTGGCGGGCGTGTTGTCGGCTTACGGCATCGGCCTCGCCGACACGCTGGTGATGCGGCAGCAGAACGGCCGAAGATGCCGTTGAGCGCCGCGTCGCTCGAGCAGCTGAGCGCGTCGTACGCGGCGCTCGAGCGCGAAGCCGCTGACGGAGCTGCTCCAGCAGGGATTCGCGGCCGACAGCGCGGCACGACTCGAGCGCAGCGTGCTGCTCAAGTATTCCGACACCGATTCCACGCTCGACACTGCCGCTGCACGCCAGGACTCGACGCCCGAGACTCCTGACCGCCGGAGTTCCTCGCGCAATACCGCACGCGCTTCGGCTTTCACGTGCCGGGGCGCGCCATCGTCATCGACACCATCGGCGTGACCGCGACCGGCCGTTCGGCCCGACATCACGGGCGCCTCGCGCGTCTTCGCGCCGCGCACCGGCGCGCTTGCGCCCATCGCCACGCGGCCGGTGTTCTTCGATGGCGCCTGGCTCGACACGCCGTTCTATCGAGCGCGAATCGCTGCGCGCCCGGCGATGCGATCGCACGGACCCGCCGTCATCTGCGAGCGCAACACCACCGTGGTCGATCGAACGCGGATGGCGCGCGACGCTGACGCCGACGCCGACAACCTGGTGCTCGAGCAGACTCGGCGCCGCGCGGCGCGAATCGGTCACCACGCGCGCCGATCCCGTGCTGCTCGAGATCTTCAACAACCTGTTCATGGCCATCGCCGAGCAGATGGGCGTGACGCTGCGCCAACACCGCGCAGCTCGGTGAACATCAAGGAGCGCCTGGATTTCTCCTGCGCGCTGTTCGACGCCGCAGGGCCAGCTCATCGCCAACGCGCCGCACATGCCCGTGCACCTGGGCTCGATGGGCGAGTCGCGTGCAGGAGATCCTGCGGCGCCGCGGCCGCGACATGCAGCCGGGCGACGCCTTCGCGCTGAACGCGCCGTACGCCGGCGGCACGCACCTGCCCGACGTCACGGTGGTCATGCCGGTGTTCCTCGGCGACAGGCGGCCCCGCATTCTTCGTCGCGGCGCGCGGCCACCACGCCGACATCGGCGGCATCACGCCGGGCTCGATGCCGTCGGACTCGAAGACCATCGACGAAGAAGGCGTGCTCATCGACAGCGTGCGCATCGTCGACCGCGGCGTGTTCCGCGAAGCAGCAGCTGCGGGCGCTGCTGACGTCGGCGCGCTGTCCAGTACGCAACGTCACGCAGAATCCTCGCCGACCTGCGCGCGCAGGTCGCCGCCTGCCAGAAAGGCATCGCGGAACTTGACGGCGATGACGGCGCACTACGGCCTCGACGTGGTGCAGCGCCTACATGCAGCACGTGCAGGACAACGCCGAGGCCGCGGTGCGCAAGGTCATCGACGTGCTCAAGGACGGCGAGTTCGCCTACGAGATGGACAACGGCGCGGTGGTGCGCGTCACGATTCGCATCGATGCACAGCGCGCGCGAAGCCACCATCGACTTCACCGGCACCAGCGCGCAGCAGCCGGACAACTTCAACGCGCCGCTGCCGGTGACCGCGCGCCGCGGTGCTGTACGTGTTCCGCACGCTGGTGGACGACGAGATCCCGATGAACGCCGGCTGCATGAAGCCGCTGAAGCTCATCGTGCCCGAAGGCTCGATGCTGGCGCCGCGCTATCCGGCGGCCGTGGTGGCCGGCAATGTCGAGACCTCACAGGTGGTGACGGACTGCCTCTACGGCGCGCTCGGCGTGCTCGCGGCCAGCCAGGGCACGATGAACAATTTCACGTTCGGCGACGACGAGCACCAGTACTACGAAACCATCAGCGGCGGCTCGGGGCGCCGGGCCCGGCTTTCGACGGCACCGACGCCGTGCAGACTCACATGACCAACTCGCGGCTCACCGATCCCGAAGTGCTCGAGTGGCGCTTCCCGGTGCGGCTCGAGTCGTTCCGCATCCGGCGCGGCTCCGGCGGCGCCGGTCGAGCATCGCGGCGGCGATGGCGTCGAGCGGCGCCTGCGCTTCCTCGAGCCCATGACGGCGGTCGATGCTGGCCAATCACCGGCGCATCGCGCCTTTCGGCGTGCGCCGGCGGCAGCCCGCGGCGCCACGGGCCGCAACTGGATAGAGCGCGCTGGTGGCGCGAGGGACGAGTTCAGCGCGAACTTTCGCGACCGATGTCGCGAGCGATGACGTGATCGTGATCGAAACACCCGGCGGCGGCGGATTCGGCGAAGCATGAGTGAAAATCCAGCGCATCCCCCGGCTCGCCTTCGCGAGCGTGGCGGGAACCGCGCTCGAGTACTACGACTTCGCGGTGTACAACACGCTCGCGGCGCTGGTGTTCAACCAGATCTTCTTCCCCTCCTTCGATCCGCATGACCGGCACCATCCTGTCGTTTGCCACGTTCGGGGTGGGTTATGCCTCGCGGCCCTTCGGTGGTCTGTTGTTCGGTCATCTCGGCGACCGATACGGACGCCGCTTCGTGCTGGTGATGACACTCATCATGATGGGCATCACCACCGTGCTCATCGGCCTGCTGCCGACCTATGCGCAGATCGGTGCCTGGGCGCCGGTACTGCTCGTTTCGCTGCGCTTCCTGCAAGGCATGGCGCTCGGCGGTGAGTGGGCCGGCGCAGTGCTGCTGTCACTGGAACACGGCAGCGCAGAACGCAGCATGGCCGCAATGGGTCGTTCGCGCAGATGGGGCCTTCGATCGGCACATTGATCGCCGCCGGCGTGATCGCGCTCACTTCGAAATTCGTGGGTGACGAGAAACTCCCGGACTGGGGCTGGCGCGTGCCGCTGCTCGCGAGCGCGGTGCTGGTCATCTTCGGACTGTGGCTGCGCCTCGGCGTCACCGAGACACCGCAGTTCCGCGAACTCGCGCAACGAGGTGCAAAGTCCCGCGCGCCGCTGTCGCAGGTACTGCGCCACCACTGGCGCGGCCTCATCACCGGCGGTGGCGCGCGCATGGGCCCGGACGTGCAGTACTCGCTGGTGGCCGTTTTCACGCTTACCTACATCACCAGCATTCTCGGCCTGTCACGCACGCTCGCGGTCACCGCGCTGACCATTGGCGCTGCGTGCAATGCAGTCCTGATCCTGGTCGCCGGCATTCTCTCGGACCGCTATGGTCGTCGCGCCGTCTATGGCGCTGGCGTCGCAGGCGCCCTCGTCTGGGTCTGGCTGCTGTTTCCCATGCTGGATTCGAAAGTCGAATGGATCATCACCGCGGCGCTGGTCAGCGGCCTCTGCATCCACGCCTTCATGTACGGACCGCAGGCGGCATTCATCGCCGAGCAATTTCCGACGCCGGTGCGCTACGCCGGCGCTTCGCTGGCCTATACGTTTGCCGGCGTGTTCGCCGGAGGAATCGCGCCGCTGGCCTTCACTGCCTTGTACCGCGCGTACCACACACCAGTGGTCATCGCGCTGTATGCCACCGGCGCGCTGCTGATCACCGCGCTGGTGCTGCGCTTCGCGCGAATCAGACGCGAGTGATTTCGTCGGGCGCATAGTCCCGATTGGCGCCGCGAATCTCCTCCGCCTCACGCTGCCGGCGATCGCGCAGGCCCTTCATGTCCGGCCAGAGCCGCTTCATCGATTCGAATTGCCCCGCGATGGCTTCGAGATCCGGTTCGGGCGAACGCAGCAGCCTGGCAATCTCGGCCATTTCGCGCCGTTGTTCTCCCAGCAGCGAAGCCCGCGGTTGTAGACCAGCGAGAGCATGGCGCCCTGCGCATCCGCCGGAAGCTTGGTGACGCCGGGAAGCGCGGCACGCGTGCGCGCGGCAAAGCGTGGCAGCGTCTCGAGATAGAAAACCTCTTCGGCCACCGCGAACGGAATCACGATGTGCGCGAGGCGCCGCAACAGGCGCTTCACCGCCGCACCCGTCACTCCCTGCACCGCCAGCAGCGCCGCGAGTTCGGACTCGGACAGATGCCTCTCCCAGTCGGACCTGATCTGCGCCTTCGGCGTCATGCCCAGGTCATAACCGATGCCGATGGTCACACCGCTCATGCCGCCGGGCCACGTGGGCCGACGGAATCGCCTCCTCATATCGCTGGCGCGACCCCACCTCGAAGCTGACAATGAGCTCGAGGCTGGCGCACGAACACTCGAGACTCGTCGCGCGCCTGCTGACATCGATGTCGAGCCGCCTTTCGAGGGCCGTCAGCGTCTCCGGCCCGAGCACGCCATCCGCCCTGACACCGATCTGCTGCTGGATTCGGCGCAGCCGGCTAGCTAGTTGTTCGCGCGGTGTTGACATGCGCCGGCAAGCTACGCGCGCCGCCTGGAACGGTCAATACGGCGCGGCCGGACTTCGCAGCCTTGCTGCGCTCCCATCCGGCCACCGGGCCGGCGCGGGATCGAAACAGCGGGTGTGGGGCCGGACTCTTATGGCGCTTCAACTGCTTGAACAGCGTGGGCGACCTCGTGGCCAGCTTGCCGAGCAGGTGTTTCCATTCGTAGCGAAGCTGACCCCGCGTGACGGCGAGAGGTTTTACCCGGCTGATTCGCCCTACCTTGCCGCGCGCGAAACTGTATCCGCGCGCCGTCGCCTCGTCGTGAATCGCGGCGAGATAGGCATTGATGGCAAGACGCGGAGACGGGTGAGCGCGAAATCGTTCGAGTTGCGGATGGCGGGTGTAGCCGCGTGTCCTGCCGCGCAGCACGGCCTGCGCCAGCAGCGCCTCGCGCCACAGCGCGACCAGCCCTTTCGCATCGAGATACCGCGGGTGCAGCGACCAGAGACGCACCGGCCGAGTCTGCGCAGCCGGACTCACGGCTGCTGGACGGAGAAGTACTGGAAGGTGGCCGCGGATCCCGAGGTGCCGATGCCGTACTGACCCTTCGCTATCGCGCTGTCGATGGCGCCGGCGACGAACACGTCGTTGACGTAGGCATGCAGTTCATTGCCAACCACGGCGAACTTGAAGCGATAGTACGTGCCCGGCGTCGCAGCGAAGGGTACCGACTTGAGCACCGTGATAGTACCGTTGACCTTCTTGCGGATATCGAGGCGTCCGTTGCTGCGCACGGCGAGATAGTAATAGGTGTGCGTGTCCACCCAGCGCGCCAGCAGTCCGAACCAGCCGGCCGACGTACTGGCAAAGGAATCGAGGTGGGCCTTTGCTTCAACGACCTGGTCGCCGGTCGGCTTGCCGATGAAGGCGCGTGCATCCGCGCTGTTATCGGTCTGCGCGAACGCGGCATCTGAGTCATTGTTTGCGGGGTTCTGTTCGACTTCTGTCCAGGTGCCACCCAGAAAGGTGAAATCGGGAGTGGGGTCGAAGGGATCTCCGGAAGTCCTTGAACGCGAGTCCGAAAGGCGCGGTGGTTCCGGCGTAGACGTTGTCGAAGTCGGCACGTGCCTTGTACGTCATGAGAGCGCGCGCGGCCATGTACCAACGAGTCGTCGAACGCGGACATCGAAGTTTTGTTGTCGATGGAAACACTGAGATGCGGGCCATTGGCGATGAGCTTGACGTGATAGGTGCGATTCAGCTGGAAAGGGAGCGCGGCCTCGGCGAGAGTCGTGAATGACCCGGCGACCATGCGCTGCAGGAACAGCTTGTTGGAGCCGCGCAGCGTGACGTAGTACTGGTTGTTGACATCGACATAACGCACCGCCAGCCCAACCCATCGGTCACTGCCGTCGACGGCGGTCGGTTTGATGTCGGCCTCGATCGACTGTGCGTTCGCCCAGTCGCTGCCCGTGAGTAGTGAGGTTGACTTGCCGACCAGGCTCGACTGGCGATAGACCGTGCCTGCGCTGGTGGTGGCCAGCGCGAACTGGCTGCCGGACTGCGGCTGCCAGCCCGTGATGTCGTGTGCTTCGAAATCATTGGCGATCGCCGCGGGAGCCACCAGCGGTACGGGCAGTTCAAAAAAGCTCAGGAAATTCCGCCGAAGAGGCCGGCGCTCGAGGCCACGGCCAGATTGCCGCTGACGTCGACGTAGCACTCCACCGTCTGCTGTGCCCAGCACCGCAACATGATCGAATCCGCCTGCACTGTTGCGCATATACAGGTACGGTTGCGGTGTCGCCCGGAAGAAGCTATCCACCGACTCGCTGAGCAGCAGTGGGCCGCGGTAGTCGGCCGCGTAAGGTACCGTGCCGAACGCGCTGTCGAGCGGCTCAACCCTGCCGCGAAACGTCCAGCTCGAACCCACGCGCTCGAAGTAGCGACCCTCCGATACGAACGCGATGTTGCCGCTGAGCGTCGGCGCACCGAGCGTGAAGCTCGCGCCCGCCGGCGGCGTGATCGTGCCGACCTGCACCCACTGCAGGGCGGTGCCATTGCGCCGATACTCGCGGATCTCGGTGGGTGAATTGCGCACCAGCGCGACGTTGCCGTCCAGGTCGAGCGCGGCGCCATGGTTGTTGCACGCGCCCACCGCTCCCGAAATGCGGCCGTTGATACGCCAGACACCGCTGCCGAGCGACTTCTCGTACACATCGGCGTCATAGTTGCAGCCGAGTCGCGCCGCGAGGATGCTGCGACCGGAGATCGCCAGTCCGGGCGCCGCGGCCGGTGTGCCCGCCGTGTCGGCTTCGACATAGGTGTCGCCGCTACGCTCGTAGATGTGAAGCAAGGGGCCGATGCGCAGCGCCGCGATGCCATTGGCCATCGCGACATCGTCATCCTGCGCCGGCGTCGTGGTCTGACCGCGAGCAAACGTCGCGCGTGCTGTCCACTCCCCGTCCGCGCCGCGTTGATAGAGATAGGCCAGCCGACCACCGCCGTAGTACGAGATGACGATTGCAAAATTGCCATCGATCGCGACGCGACCCGGGGTGTCCTGGGAGTCATCCGAGAACTGGATGGTCTGTGCGGACTGGACCGTGTGCACGCGGCTGTCCGCATGCACCGCGAGCGAGGCGCCCAGCAGCAATGCGCACAGTGAGATCTTGAACTTCATGGGTTGCCCCCTTCGGCAGGAGGATCGCGTAGGCCGAATCTGGCGTGCCGAACGTCGGCAGATTCCATTGAGCAGAGATGCATGAGACCTTCAGCGCGATATGCGCTCGCACCTGTGCATGACGGCTTGCAAGGAGTGCGCCATGCACGAAGCCGCGGCGCCGGGCGTCGGGTTGGCGATCGGCAGGACCACAGGCGCGCCTTAGGGCGCAAGTTTTGCGGTATGCCGGGAAAGAATTCGCCGCTGTCGCCGGCCCGCGCGCGCTTCCCACAAATTCGTACGCGCAAGTGGTTAGGCTATGTGCGCTACTCCTACGCGCGCCCGCTCCCGGTTTCTCGCAGAGGGTGGACAACTGCACGTGGTTAGATCAAGTCTCGTTGCTCTTCGCGCCGGCGGCGAATTGGGCGATGCCTGAGGTGCCGGCGGGGAATCGCCCCTACGAGCGCTATCCACATGCACCGGCGCCGACGCGGGCGCTCTCACCGGAATCCGCAGAATTCCCCGATTCCGCCAGCCCACATTCGCGCTTTTTGGCCCCGCGGCGGGCTGCGGAGCCCCAAATCGGGCGAAATGCAGACTCCCGAAACCCGGAGTGAAAATGTTGTACCCTTGCGCCCGGCTTGTGATTCCGCGTCTTGTCCGTCCCCGGGCCGCGTCCTCCGTGACGCATTGTTTGGCCAGAGTCTGCCACCTCGAAGTAACCGCAAACCACGCCTTGCAGGGCTCGCCTGCCTATCTACTTTTACAGTGAGTATTCTCTGTGACCAAACTTTACGTTGGAAATCTTCCCTTCACCGCGACCGACGAGTCGGTGCGCGCCCTGTTCGCTACCCATGGCACGGTCGAAAAAGTCGCGCTGGTGAACGATCGCGACACCGGCCAGCCGCGCGGCTTCGGCTTCGTGGAAATGTCGAGCGCCGATGCGCAGCGCGCGATGCAGGCCCTGAACGGCCAGGACTTCGGCGGTCGCCCGCTGAAGGTCAATGAAGCGCAGGACAAGCCCCGCGGCGGTGGCGGCGGCGGTGGTGGCGGCGGCGGCTACGGCCGTCGGTAACGCACTCGACTGCGATCGCGCGGGCGGGCCACGCGCCCGCCCGCGCTCGTCTGCGTGCACGCAACATGAAATTCAGCACAGTCGGCCCCGAAGGGGCACGCAATCTCCTGCGCGAAAAGCAGCGTCGCAATCGCATGGCTGCCAAAGAGCTGCGCGTGCAGTTTCCGCAGTTCGTCCTCCATTCGTCTCGATTTCGCGTTCAGCGACGAGACGCCGCAGCCGCCGGCGCCGCAGTCCATCGTGCTGCATCCGCCGGCGCGCGCGTATTTCGTATATCCGTGCCCGTACGCGAGCTGCAATGGCGAGTTCGATCTCGCCGCGCCGGTCGCGGACGTGGCCGAACAGAGGCCAAGACGCAGCCGCCGGTCACACCCGCTGCAAGGGCGAGCGCGTGCGCGGCCGCCAGGGCAAGACGCCCTGCGATCTGCACATCGAATATTCGATCGCCGTCGGCGAGCAGCCCTCGGACGCGCGGCGCCGCTGGTCGGTGCTATGGCGTACGTCCGGGTGCGACTTTTTTGAAGTCGTACGAGTACGACGCAGAAGATCTGGAAGGTCGAGAAGTAAAAGACCTCCCGGTACGCCATTCCGGTCGTGCATAGCGAATGCCCCCACTTGTCGGCCGTGGAACTCCGGAGTGATGCCGGCCGCCAGGTCCGTCGGCGGGATACACGCCGTGGCGTTGCCGGAAATCGATCACGGCCGCCACCACGCTTTGCGCCGCCATGCGCGCCTGCTGGAAGTACCAGACATGCACGACGGCAATGCCCGCGACCGCCAGCACCCAGATGCCGGTGGCGATTGCATGCACGCGCCGGCGTAGCTCTGGCCCCGCTTCCAGAAGATGAAGCCCGCTGTAGAGGGAACCAGATCGCCAGCAGTGGCGCGATGAGACAGAGCATGAATCCGCCGCCCGGGTTGGGGCGGGCAAAGAGAAGCTGAAGGCCGCCGCCCCGACGACGGCCCCCACGATCGGTGCGCTGCGTGTGCTCATCGTCACTGTCAGCTCTGCGACGGTATGTAGCGCAGGATGCCGCCGCGCGCTTAACCGCCGGATGCGCGAGGATCTTGTCGAACAGGTTTGGCCCGGTCATTGCGCAGATCTTGCGCTTGTCGGCCTCCGACGCGCCACGGGCGGCATTGTCCAGCAATCCGACGTCCTCACCAAACTCCTCCACCAGCCCGCGCATAAGAGAAATGGGCTTGAGTTTGGCAACAACCTCCTCCTGGTCTGGCGGGGGTTGCGGATTGGAAGCGGAGCTCTCGATCACTTTCGCGAGCGCATCAAGATCCCTCCCTTCTGCATCTTCTTCGGGATCTGGCAGGGAGCGGGTCGAGGCGGCGCACCCGTTTCTGGATAGAGGAACCGGTAGCAGAAATCGCCGCCTTACTTGTTGTTTCTGGGCGCCTCGAGCTCAGCCGTCGTGACATCCATGTAGCCGGCAGCCGATTCATTGGACGCGGCTGGCAGACGACGCTGGACGATGCCGATCATGTGGATCCTGGAGGCGGCGATCTGCTTCTTCCCTGGCTGTCACCCTTCAAGAGTGGCTTGCGGATGTCATCGAGTGCATGGCCTGGTAGGTCTTCACCTCGTACTTCTCTTGATCGCGCGGAAGGCCGCGTGGCTTTGAAGCTCGGTCACTCCGCACTCCTGATTCCGTACCAAGCATTCGCCGGTGGCAGGACAGAACACCCTCGACAGCGCATAGATGACGGCAGAACGTGATCACGAAGGTGACGCTGAACTTGCACGCGATCATCCTTCGCGCGCCGGCGATCATGTAGGCAATCGCGCCCGCCACGGCGCCTGAAACCATGGCAATCGCAATACTCATCAGGTTCAAGTCGCTTTCCTCCCCGCTCGGCCGCTCACCGCCGCGCGGAACCACCTCCCGCGAGCGCCTGGTGTACAGCAGCCAGACAACCACGAGGCTCAGGATCCATTGAGATGCCGGAGAGAACAATGTCGAGCGGAAACTGGCTGTACAGCGGAACCAGGGTCGCGAGCGATGACACTCCACAGCAGGGGAATCATGCATAACGCCAGGACCGTGAGCACGGTGATGCGGGATGCGCATCCAGTTCCGGCCCCGCCTTGAGCTTGCTGGTAAACCACCAGTAGATCAGGAAGGCGATGGACATGCCGATCACCATCGCAACGTACTCGCGGTCTGCGTGGTTCCCAGGTTGCGAACGACTTCGATGCCCGTGGACAGCAGCGCAAAGCCGAAGTTGATCCACATGAGGGTGCATGCCCGGTAGACATCGCGCCGGCCCTCCACGTCTTCGAGCGCGGAGATCTGCGCGTCGGCAACCTCAGCCTTGGGGGTGAATAGGGATTGTGTGACATCTGCAGATTCCTCTTCTTAACGCCTCACTGGCCATGTGATTCAACTGATCGACGAACGAACCTGCTGCCGCAATGAGCGGCTTCCCGTCCGCGAAGACGCTGATCTGGCCGGTGGCATCGACAACCACATCCGTGCCCGGCGGAAGCGCGAAGAACTTGACCAGGTTGGGCCGGCTCAACGCGAGTTCGTACAACGACATCGGCCGGAATTTGGGTGGATCGTGACCCGCCTCCAGCGCAGAAACCATCCGGACATCGCCGCTTCCTGGCTCCCCGCGATGCAGTTGCGGATCCTGGATCTGGTCCGGATCCTCGGGAACCAGGATGATGTCCATGAACGTGGTGAGCTTCATCTGCCCGGCCAGTCCGAAACTGTCGGCCGTGTCGCGCTGCGCGCGCATGAAGCGCAGCGCCCGCGTGACGCCATTGACGTACTGGATCGGCATGCCCTTCATAGTCCGGCTCCTGCAGGTCAGCCGGCCTTTATCCGTTTCGGCGAAGCGTGCAGGATCATCCACGCGAGCTGGAAGGTCTCGCCGGACTTGAACCGGCTGCCCGAGGCGACCATCTGTTCGAGCGTCGACTTGAAGTGCAGCGCATCCACCTCCGGGACGCCCTCGCCCGCTTCGAACACGATCTCGGGGTGCTTGTACTGCTGCGCATCCTTCCGTCATGTACACGCTGGATTCTCCGAAGCAGCGGGCTTGCCACAGTGCGGCAAGCGACGAAGAATGCCCATTGGGCGCGTGATCGACGGACCATCCGATGACGTTCCTCTGGTCGCGCCAACCTGTTTCGATTTGGTTGTCATCGGTTGGCTGACACGGAGAATAAACGAATCCCGTCGCGCTGGCTGCACGTCATATCCGCACCTGCCAGAACCGTCTGACCATCATTGCCTGCCCCTGCCCGCTCGCCCCGGACCCGGCCGCCGAATACACAGGGTATCTACACACGAAGGAGTCAGCCGTGCAGACACCCGCCAAGACCATCGTCGATCTTGAGAGGAAATTCTGGCAGTCCATGGTCGAACAGGACGCCGACGCCGCGCTCGACATGCTCTGCGAACCCGCGCTCATGGTGAGCCCACGCGGCGCCATGAAATTCGACCACGACGAATATCGGAAGATGGCCGAGCAAGGTGCAATGGTGCTCACGGCATTCGAGCTGCAGCAATATGCAGATCGTCTTCCCGAACGAGAACACCGCGGTGCTGACCTACCACGCGAAACAGAAATTGACCCCGCGGGGCGCGCGGCAAGGCCGTGACCCAGAAATGAACGACACCTCAACCTGGATCTGGACGCTCGAGGGCTGGAAATGCGTGATCCACACGGAGACGCCGGCAGGCGCGGGCAGGTTCAGCACTAGGTCGCCAGCGCGGCTGAATATGTCGGCGGGTTGGGCTTCGGAAACAGCAGCGCCAGCATCACGGCACCCACGGCCACCGCCGACGGAGGCAATGTAGAGCCACGCGTAGTTGTCGATAGGTGTCGAATACCCAGCCGCCCGCCACCGGGCCGAGCGCCATGCCGAGGCTCGACAGCATGGTCGCCGCGCCGAACACCGTGCCCATGATGTGCTGGCCGAAGTAATCGCGCGCCAGCGAGGCGTACAGCGGCATGCCGCCGCCATAGGCCACGCCGAAGATCACCGCGAGCGTGTAGAACTCGTCGACAGCTCGTTCACCTTTAGATAGGCCGCGATCGCCAGCGACTTGCACCGCCAGCATGCGTGATCAGCATGCGCTTCGCGCCGAAGCGGTCCGCGAGCAGTCCGATGAGGATGCGGCCGCCGAGACCCGCGAGGCCTTCGACGCTGTACACGCTCACGGCCGCCATCGCGCCGAGCCCGCAGTACATGGCGTAACTCACCACGTGGAAGATGGGCCCCGAGTGCGCCGCGCAGCACAGCATGAACGTGAAGCCCAGCACCAGGAACTGCGGTGAGGTCAGCGCCCGGCCGATTTCGTGCGCTTGTCGAGCATCGGCGGCGGGCGCCGCTGCGTTGGCAGGCGCTGCGCGTCGCCGGCGGCCGCCGCACGAACAGCGCCGCCGGGATCAGCAGCACCCAGGCGAGCACGCCGATGTTGAACATCGCCGAGCGCCAGCCGTAGTGCGTGATCAGCCAGCTCGCGAGCGGCGAGATCGTGAGCGGCGCCATGCCCATGCCCGCCGAGACCAGCGACACCGCGAGATTGCGCCGCGTTTCGAACCAGCCCGTCACCGTCGCGATCATCGGCGCGAAGAACGCGCTGGCCGCGAGGCCGACCGAGCACGCCGTAGGTGAGCTGGAAGCCGCAGCAGCGATGTCGCGTGACTCGCGAGCGCCAGCGCCGTGCCCAGCAGCACTGCGCCGCACAGCGTGACGATGCGCGCGCCCCAGCGATCGCTGGCCGCGCCCCAGCCGAACGAGCCGAAGGCCATGACGAGGAAGTTGATCGTCATCGCGAACGAGATGCCGGCGCGCGACCAGCCGGTCTGCGTCGGACATCGGCGCGAGGAACACCGCCAGCGAGAACATCGCGCCGACGCGCGACGCAGCCCATGAGGCCGCCGAGACGCCACGATGACCCAGCGATAGGGAGACTCACTCATTCGGTCGCTCCAGGAGGAGCGGCACTGTCGCCGCCTGAGATGGTCGAATGGCCACCCGCAGCTTCGACGCGGGGCCGACAGGATCGTGCCATCGGGGTTGCGTGGCAATGCTGGCATGACTGCCAGATTGTGCCGACAATCCGTGAGCCATGACAGATTCGGACTTCCAGGTCCCCGTACTTTTCGACTATGTCGCGACCTTCACCTGGGCGGTGAGCGGCGCCATTGTCGCTATCCGTCGGCGCTTCGACATCACCGGCGTATTCATCGTTTCACTGCTGGCCGCCATCGGAGGCGGCTCGCTGCGCGACGCGATGTTCCTCAACCGCACGCCCGGTCTTCCTGGTCGATCCCCGCCTATCTATCATTGATAGCCGGCGCGACGATCATCACCGCGGTGTTCGCCAGGTACCTTCGCAACCTCATCGGGCCGGAGACCATCCAGAAGATCGTCGACTACATTGATGCGCTCGGAACGCCGGCATTCGCGGTGTTCGGCATGCAGCTCGCCGAAGAGGCGGGCCTGCCGCTCATGTCGATCGTGTTCGTCGGCGTGGCCAATGGAGTGGCCGGCGGCCTGCTGCGTGACGTCGTGGTGCGGGACGTGCCCGCGCTGCTCAGGCCCGGCCAGTTTGCGTCCACTGACGCTGCTCGCCGCGTGCGGCGTCTACCTGCTGCTGACCATCGAGGCCGACGTGGCCCCAATCGCGCGGCGTGGATCACCGTGGTCCGCATTTTTCGTGGCCCGCGTGCTCACCATCCGGTTCAACTGGCAGACGAGTTCGGTGTGGAAGGACAACGACCCGTGAGCGTATTTTCACGCTCTGAAGTATTTTTCGAGGAACGCCGCCGTCGACGTCGGAGATGCCGACGATCTTGTTCGGTCGCCTGCCGGTAGAACTTGAAGTTCAGCTCCGTTTCAGGCCGCCCGTCCTTCCAGTCGGTGTGCGGCTTGAGCTCGCTCCGCCCAAGCACGCCGCTTCGGGCAAGGTGCACTTCGTTTCACCTTGATGCTCACGCGCGGCGTCTGGCCGCGATAACGCCGCTCTTCTTCGGAGTCGCGGATGCCGCGTCACCTCGCCCCGTGCGACGAGCCCTGGCCCGCCTTCGTTCTCACTGGCGAAAGATGAAGACCGTGTCTCCGGCGGCGATGCGCTTGCCGCCGTACATGGTTTTCTGGGCGCGGAATTCGAACGCCTTCGCCCGCGGATCGACGATGTGAGCCTTGATCGGCAAAATTCATCGATCACCAGCGTGGCTGCACACGCTCGCCCGGAAGCAATTCGTAGGGCGGTTTCCACCCCGGGAGCTGTTTCAGGCGCTCGGCCCAGCGCTGATCGCCGGGTACTGCTTGCGCAAGGTCGCAGCCGCTCTCTTCTGGCCGGGAAGTACACGTAGCCGCACAGCGACATGTCCGCGATGGTCGGTTGCGTGCCGACGACGTACTCACGGTTGGCGAGATAGCTGCTCGTCGACGATGCCGAAGGCATTGTCGATCGCGGCCGCGCAGCCATTTCTCGATGGCGGGATCCGGCGCCGACTGGCGCAAATGCCTTCGTGAAACGCCAGCGTCGCGAAGTAGCTGGTGAACTTGTGATTGTCGAAGAACATCCAGCGCAGCACTTCGCCGCTCGTCTTCGGATTGGCCGCCGTATGCGCCAGTGCTTGTTGGACAGGTACAGCATGATGGCCGCGGACTGCGTCGAGCTTGCGGTCGCCGACCTCGAGGATGGGGATTTCGCCCATGGCGTTGACGTCTTGCCGAAGGCGTCGGAGCGCGGCACACCGCTGGCGAAATCCGCGAACGGCATGTGGACAGCAGTCCAGGGCTGGCGCAGCGCCTGGAGAAGGACCGCGACCTTGTAGGCGTTTCCGGATTGGGCGAAGGCGTGGAGCTTGTACATCGTGTTCCCTGCGGGTCATTGGCGAATTCTTTGTAGTTTGAATACCAGTATTGCCAGGACTCGTCACAAGACAGGACTTTCTGTCGCCGTCAATAGATGGCCGCCAGAAGATGGCCTCACTTCGAATAGGTAGTCGGGCCTTCAATCTTGATGTGTGACTGGGGATTCGAAGGGATCGGAGAAAAGCGCTGACTATATAAGGCGACGCCATCCGCCGAGTGACCTGAAGCACCCACGCTTCCCGGGGCCGTCCTGCAGGTGACGAACCTCCTCGAGCAACGCGGTGGTCCGCCCCTTCTTGAGTTCCTCCCTGGCGATGAGGTCTTGCACCTGCTGAGCCAGTGCCGGGAATTGCCTTGGACGGGCCGGCGGGCAATGGCAGCATCGTCAGCACCATCGACTCGCTGTCGCCGGGCCACATAGCGGAAGTCGGCGATCCCTTCGCCTCCATCTGCTTGTTTGTCTGCTCCACGGAGCTGTTGATCGAGGTGTCGGCGCAGCCTGCCAGGCAGGACGAAGAGCCCGATGAATCAGCAGAGTGTGAGATTTTCATTCGGCCACCCACACGGCAGCATCAGCCCCGCTTCTCGATCTTTCCGATGCCGGGGAACGGGAAATGCACGACGTAAATGCGTTCGCCGCTGGTCGCGAGCTGCGAGATCAACGCCACACGGCTCGCGGACGGCCGTTGCGCTGTCACCGTCAAAGGCTATGGTCCAATCCGGTTTCTGCACCGAAATGACAAAGTGGTGCATCGAGTCGCCGACATATAGAAGAGTGCCGACCCGGAGGTGATGCGATAGCCCGGAGTGGCCCGGGGTGTGGCCCTTGATCTCGACCGCCTTCACAACGCCGGAACGCAGTCTCGGCGCCCGGCTTGAAGGCATCAACATTGGCCTTGATGACGGGAATCAGTCGCTTGAATTGCTCCTGGCCGGACATGAACTTCCACTCGGGCTTGGACAGATGAATCTTCGCGTTGGGAAATTCAGCTTCCCGTCCGCGTTCACGAGGCCGCCCACGTGATCGCCGTGAGCAGTGCGAGATGAAAATGTCCGTCACGCTCTGCGGGTCGATACCGGCTTCGGCGAGAGACGCCAGTAGCATGGCCCGGATCCCGGTCCAAAGAGTGGTCCGCGCCCGTGTCCGAACAGCAACACGCGATCCAGCAGTCTTCACCAGCAGCGGCTGGATGGCGAGTGCGAGTTTGTCGGTGGGCAGGCCGGCGGCGCTCAGGACCGCGGCCACTTCCTCGGGTGTGCGCCCCAGGTCGAAGACCTTGTTGTCATTCGGCAATTCCATGCCGCCGTCCCACAGGGCCAGGGCCGAGAATGCGCCGATCTTGAATGTGTGGACGTGTACCTGCGCGGGAGCGGGCACAGCTTCGGGAGCGGGCGCAGGCCGCGGCTAACATCAGCCGGCGCGGTGGAGATCGGCTCAGGGGTTTTGAACATGCGGCGAGCGCCATGGCAGCGAGAAAGGCGAGCCCTAACAAAGGCTTGGCAGAGAACCGCAACATTTGAGCACGCCACCGGATCCGACCGTAGCGCGAGGACGGAAGATGTCACGTCGTCGGTCAGTTGCCAATGCGCGGATGTGCGGTGTAGTGGACCGCTAGCAAACAACATTGTGCACCGCGACCAGCGAACGGTTCAACGTGCCGCGAGACAGACTTGGATTCGAACCTGTTTTCAAATGGCGACCTCCGGGTGAGAGTCCTTCAGCAGAGCGCGTCACTTGGCTCGCAATTTCGTCCCTGGATGGCGAGGATGTCACTCCACGGTCGATCGTCCGGATCTGGTCAGACCAGACGACGTGTCATTGTCGTCGGCATGAATCAGGCGCGCCCCGCGACCCGCACGCGATCGCCAGCTTTACCTGGACGCTTCCATCGAGCACGTACGCCACGCCGAGGGCTCTTTGCCGATATCGGTGACGGGCACCGTCTTGTTCTTTGTAATAGAAGGTCGATGCCGGCGCCGGCACCCGCAGGTCAGGAACCTTGTTGAGCCTGTCGATGAGTTCCTCGGTGATTCCATCCGGCAAACTCTTCGTCTCGCCATGCCCTCACTCAAATCAACGAAAGGCTGCACCTGGCGATCGAATTCGGTGACACCGGCGCACCGCGGTCCTTCAACAGCTGGAACCGCACCATAGGAGCCGAAAAGCAGCATGAGGAGAAGTGCCGCCGCGGCAACGATGACTCCGGCCCTTGCGGGCCGGTGGCGCATTGCTCGGCGCGATATCCGACTGGCGGGTCCACCATGCGTCCAGTTCTTTCACGCATAGGCATAGGGAATCGCCCTTTGGGCGCGCTGGTGCCGATGAACGGGGAGTCCATGGGACTGCTCCCAGCGCTGCACCGTGCGCATCGTCGCGCGTCGCCAGATACGCCCGCGATCTTCTTCCAGGACTCCAGGCGCTCGCCGCGCGTTTCAGAAGGGTCGGTCATTCGATTGACGTCTCTTGCCGCTTATTGCCGTTCGACGCGCCATCGAGCCAGCGCCAACCTTCACACGCTACCGCGGTACTTTTTCACGGAGATCGATCAATGACAAACCGTTTTCTCGCGCTCGCCTCGGTCCTCGCTGTACTGGCGTCGAACACGGCTTTCGAAGCGCGGGCGTCCATTGGATTGGGACCTGGTCGACGGCCGCGCAAGCGGCAGCTGCCGGCGACCGCCGAGGACTGCTTTCGGAAAACCAGTCGGTACGTTTGATCGTGCATGTCAGTGCCGGGGGTAAAAGGTTGAGGATCCGGATATCCAACACCTTTGGCGAGCAGCCCCTGGCGATCGGCCGTTGCCCATGCCGCGCGCCGCACCATGAAAGCTGAGATCGATCCGGCCTCGGACCGGCCCTTGAAGTTCCGCGGGAACGCCTCCGTCACGATTCCGGCCGGATCCCGAGAGGCCATCAGCGATGCGGTCGATCCTCGATGTCCCGCCGCTGTCTGACCTCGCGGTCTCCCTCTACTTCCCGCAGATGGCACAGGCCGACTTCGCACGTGCTTGCCTTGCAAACCAACTTCGTCTCGTCGGGACCGGGTGATAGCACCGCAACAGTGAAGGTTTCCGGTCGAAAGAGACCCTCTCCGACTGGCCTTTCCTGACCGGTGTGGAGGTCGAATCTTCGGGTCACGGCGCGGCCATCGTCGCATTCGGGTCATCACTGACGGACGGGACAGTTCAACCGAAGATGCGAACCGTCGCTGGCCTGACGTGCTTGCCGAACGACTGCAGAAGACCTCCGGCTCCGCAGCCGCGCTCAGGGTCCTCAACGGAAGGGATCATCGGCAACGGTGCTCAATGACAGTCCGCCGGGTCCCACGCCAACCCGTTCCGGACCTATTCTCGGTGAGTCGGGCCTGAAGCGATTCGATCGCGACGTGCTTTCTCAATCCGGCGTGAAGTACGTCCTGATGTGTCTGGGGGTGAATGACATCCTGTTTCCCGCATTTCCTTCACCGCCAACCGAAACGGTAACCCGCCGACGACATCATTGCCGGTTACCGACAACTCATCACCCGCTCCCACGGGAAGGAATCCGGATCGTGGGACGACGATTCCGCCGTTCCGGTAAAGTTTGAGGCCGCCGGGATGAACATTGATCTCTACACGATGGAAAGGGATCGCACGCGAATCGCGGTAAACGAATGGATCCAGGCGCAGCGGGGGTTCGATGGCGTCGTCGACTTCGGCCAGGCGGTGCGGGATTGGATCGTCCCGCACGGCTGTTACCGGCTTTCGCTGCGGAAGACCATCTGCACGTGAACGATGCCGGCAATGCGGCCCAGGCAGGCGGGATTCCACTCGAGTTATTTCAACGATGACAGGGTCCGCGAATCAGAACCTCACGGCCACACAGGTTGATGGAGCGCCCGCACCGGTAGCAGCCCTGCGACATCAACCGGTCGCCGTTGATGGTGTAAGTCTGCTCGTCGTCGAGCAGGTTCTGGCCCTTCCAGCGAGACGTTAACCATCTTGTTGATGTTGTAGGACGATATGCGCGGTCACCCAGGTGATCGGGTCCGCCTCCTCGTTGTAGCCCGCGCCGAGCGACATTGATCGCGGTGACAAAGCCGTCGGTGTGATCGGCGGTGGCGCCCAGCGACCAGTCGCCGCGCTCGTACATCAGCGACACCGAGTAGACAGACGGGGCGATGCCTTCCAGCGGCCGCTCCTCACCATCCACGCAGCTCTCGGACCAGTTGCGCGTGTACTGCGCGCGGAAGCCGAGGCCGTTCTGCCAGAAGTGCTGCGCGCCAACTTCGTAGCCATGAACCTTGGCGTGGTCACCGTTGATCGGCCGGCTGACGTTGAACAGGTATCCTCGGCACGCCGATGTCCTGGCCCGTCCTCCCAGCTGCTGGTGATCTGGTTCTCGATCCGCTTGTAGAAAGTGGCGACGTTGAAGATCGAGTTCTCCGCGAAAGTACCACTCCAGCGAGATGTCCGCCTGCTTGGCCGAATACGGCTTCAGGTCGACGTTGCCGCCATAGATCTGCGTGAACTCACCCCCAGGAGATGCTTTCGGTGGTGTTGGTGGGCGCGAGCATGTCCACCGGTGGGCGCGCCATGGTCTTGGCGAGTCCGAGTCGCAGCTGCACGCTCATCGGTGAATTTCCAGGCCAGGTTGGCCGAGGGCAGCACGAAGGTGTAGTCGCCGTCCTGCGTGACAGGCGTCGGATCGGCATATTCGGCGGTGAAGTTGAACGGTCCGTTCTCGGTGATGCTGAGGATCTCCGCATCCCACGCCTGCGCACTGGTGCGCGTCTTGCCGAAGCGCACGCCGACGTCAGCACTCCAGCGCTCGCCGCCCAGGTCTGCCTGCACATACAGGCTGGTGGTCTTTTCGTTGACCCGGTAACTCTCGCAGGGGATTCCAGACCGGCGCGGCGTCGGCGTACGTGTACGTGCCGCCATCCGGCCGCGGGTGGCCATCGTAGGCCTCGAGC